>Ga0307475_10001044_pt1 | contig 16581 bp, 15 predicted proteins | sample atmos_gasesECM1C_FD_203317 | JGI IMG/M metagenome (GOLD analysis project Ga0307475, IMG submission 203317) | Hardwood forest soil microbial communities from Morgan-Monroe State Forest, Indiana, United States - atmos_gasesECM1C_515 | ecosystem: Environmental > Terrestrial > Soil > Temperate... | reverse complement strand
CCGACATCCTGGCCCTGTGGGACAGCCCCCGCCAGCGGGAGGCCTACGACTGGTTCAGCGTCGAGCTGGCCAATCTGCGCACCGCGTTTCGGTGGGCCGCCGACTAGGGCGATCTGGATGTCGCCGCCACCATGGCCGCCTATGTGGGGTTGCTCGGCGTTGGGGTCCAAACCTATGAGCCGATAGCCTGGGCTGAAGAGCTGATCGAGCCCGCCGGTGCGGTCGACCACCCCCGGCTGGCGTTCCTGTACGTGGTTGCGTCGTGGTGCTTCACGACCGGACGGATCGAGGCGGCTGTCGGCTACAGCGACGCCGGTCAGATCGTTCTCGGCAGGAGCGGCGAGGCGCTGCCGTACGGCATCGAAGCCTGGCTTGGACTTGCATACCTTGGCATCGGGCAGCCCGAGCGGTTGGCCGAGTTGTGCCGCGCCCAGCTCGCACGCCGCCGCGACACCCACGTCCTCATCCGGTCATGGCTGGTTGTCGCCGTTGCAGTGGCCGGTTGTGGTGGGGAGGCGATGGATTCCGCGGATGGCCTCATCGAGGCTGCGGAGGCAACAGGCAACCCGCACGTGCTCGCGTTGGCGCTGGCTGCCTACGGTGTGGCTTTCCGTGACGCGGATCCCGTCGGGGCGCTTCACGCCCTCGGCCGGGGTCTGGTGATCGCTCAAGACAGCGGCAACGGCACCATCGCGTCAGTCCTGGCGAACAATCTGGCACGACTTGAGGCCGAGCACGGCGACACCGTGTCCGCATTCGATCACCTCACTCTGGCGATCCGCAACTACCACAATTGCGGCGAGACCACGACGATCCGCGTCCCGCTGGCCGTCCTCGCCGCTCTTTTCGACCGGCTCGGACGCTACGAACCCGCGGCAACCATCGCCGGCTTCGCGCTCAGTCCCCTCGCCGCAGCGACGGTCCCCGAAATCACCACCGCGATCACCCACCTGCGCGACGTCCTCGGCGACCAGACCTACGAATCGCTCGCCCGTAAGGGCGAGACGATGACCACCGCCGCCATGGTGACCTACGCCTACGACCAAATCGACCAGGCCCGAACAACACTCGAACACCCAAGCTGAAACGCGGCGACGGGAACCGGAACCGCTTCGCTCACGCGGCGGCCCTGCAACTCGCCCAAGAGGCAGCCGGCCACACCTGAACACCGCCGCGAGCGCTGCGAAATTGCTGGCACACGGCCCGGCGCTGCCCAAGAAGACCCTGCTGCCGCTGACGGAGAAGCACAGTCGTGACGAGTCCGGCCGCGATTTGATGCGTTGCCCTTCTTGACCTATCGGCGCGCCGCCCACCTGACGGCGGCGCTGCCGACCCCTGCGGTCATTCCCGCTGCCCCGACGAAGTGTCGGCGAGCATCGCGCACCTGTTCTCCCAATACGGCGGGGGATTCCAGGCGCTGGCCGGAAAGGCGTCGGTGTTCCACGACCAGTTCGTGCAGAACCTGAAGGCGAGCGTGGGCGCCTACACCAGCGCGGAAGCCGCCAACGCCTCATTTCTGCAGCCAATCGTGAACGCCATTGGCTCGTTGTTGAACGACCTGCCAGAGCCGTTCACCGGGATCGGCAACCTTTTCGAGCAAAGCCCCGTCAACTTCCTCCTCGGCCTGTTGTACATACCCGTTGAACTTCTCCTGCTCCTAATCGCGTTGCCCTTCTTGCCCCTGCTCCTTGTATTGGCGGCAGCCTGATGACATGAAAAACCCGAGGAGAGCAGGGGCGGCCCGATCAACTATTCAGACGCGGACTAGGGCGATCTGGTTAGTAACCTCATAGCGGTGAACATGGACCAGGACTATGACGCCATTCGCGCTGAGGAGATCCAGCGGGGTGACAACATCGAGTTCCCTTCCAACCACCCGGACGTGAAATGGCACGTCGAAGAGGGCAGGGCATCGAAGCCCCCTTGCAACCAGCCGGGCGTGCTGTGGTACGTCGAGGAGCTAGTGGGCGATGTGCTTGTCAGCCCGTTGGGCGATCTTCACAAATTCACCGTGAAAGAGGTCGGGGCGGGAGCCGAAGTCGACGTCCAAATCAGGGGCCATGTGCCCGTCCGCCGCTACCGCCGAAACCACGGATGAAACCGTCGGACAACCCGTGTGATGCGCTGATCGCGTCGTTGCACGTTTCATACGTTTAGGTAGGCGTCGGTACGACCCATGCTGGTGAGCCGCTGTGCAACCCGGCGCGCCGCTGCGCGGATATAGTCGTCACGTTCGGGGTTGGCGCGGGCACCCGGCCAATTGGGTCCGTGGCGTTGTAGCTTCTCGCGAAGCCGCTCCGAAATGGTGACCAACGATCCGTCTTGGCTGGCGGTGTTGTCGGCCGCGGTGAGCACGTCGGATGGCGCATCCTCAACGAACTCGCATTCCAGCAGTGGACCGTCCAGACCGCGAATTCGCGCCACGAAGCGGCTTCCTGAGTGATGGGCAACCAGTGCGCACACGGGGTCCGGCCAGCCTTCTTCGCGCAGATACGTGGCGCCGTCGAGCGGGTGGAACCCCGTCCGCCGCACCGCGTGCGCGTAACCGATGTCGTGAAGCCAGCCCGAGGCGACGAGCGTGTCCACCATGGTTGCTGGAAGCGTCACGCTCAACGCCTCAGCCCGCTCTGCCACCGCGGCCAGGTGGCAAGGCGGTCAGGGTACTCGCGCATGATGTGCGTGGCGAGATCGCGAGCTTTCTCGACGAGCGTCTCGGGCACAGTGATTTGAAATTTACGCCGCATCAAAGAGATCGCGGGCCGCCCCGAGGAGAGCAGGGGCGGCTAGGGATTGATACCCACCCCCCTAAGCGCGATACTCACCGGGGGTATGGCTGTGGATGTCGTTTGCTGGCTCTCCGCCGGTATAGTCCCCGACCCACGGGTGCCGACCGGGCATGGTCTGACCAATTTTGCGCGGCGTCAGGGTGTATCTAGTCCCCGAGCGCGCAGATCTACGCATAACGGCGGATGTTATGGGCCTCCGGACGCCGGATAGTCAATTTGGTTGCCCCGGTGGGCGGGCCACCACTGAGGGGAACTCCCCCGTCCACTGGGTCAACCAGGGCACCGGCCAAATCCCGGAACCCAAATGGAAGGAAGTGGTCAGGATGACGATTGTTAGCGCGGTGGTGATCCAGCCGCGGTCGGGTGAGGTGTGGGAAGAGCTGCAGAAGCAGCTCAAGAAGGCGATCCAGATCGTCACAAAGCACGGCGGCGAGAACGTCACCCTGCTGGTGACCGTGATCGGCGGTAAGCAGACGAACGTTCTGACGATGCTCGTCACCGCCGAGAACTGGACCAAGTTCGGCCAGATCCAGGAGGCGGTGTACGGCGACCCCAAGATGCAGGCGCTGATGGTCGAAACCGGGAAGATCGCGACGTGGGAGATCTACACCGCGCAGACGCTCGAACTCTGAGCCTCCCCTCGAAACCGGGGCAGGTTGGCTGACCTAAGTTGATTACTCGGCCGTCGAGGTCAACGAGTGTCTGTGGCCCCGAAATGCTGCGCGCACGCGTTTCGCTTCTTCACGTACCACGGCGGCTCGCGCCGGCGGGGAGCAGGACATCGGGGTAGAGATTGGTCATGCGACTCCGTTCGTTTGGTTTGCCAGCTCACTGAGAGGCGTCAGGTCGTATGTAGGTCAGAATTTTTATTGGTTGTTCTAAGTACCGATTGTGACCTGCATTGACTCTGGTGAGCGATTCTGGCAAATCACCAGTGAGCTTTTCGGCTTCGATCCGAACGCGCCATATGACGTGCGGCTGGCGGCACTGCGCTACCACGGCGTCTCGCTCTGGGATGTGCTGCACGCATGCCGCCGAATCGGCAGTGCGGACTCCGCGATCGATCCAAAGAGCGTGGTGGTCAACAACTTTGGCGAGCTGTTCGCCAATTATCCGACCATCACCCGGGTGTACTTCAACGGCGCGAAGGCCGCTGAGCTGTTCCGCAGGTTAGCAGGCGAGCCGGGCCGGCCTCTTGATTACCGGCGGCTACCGTCAACCAGCCCGGCGCATGTCATGCCGCCGGGCGCCAAACTGGCTGCCTGGCAGGCGATTTCGGCGTCGATCGCGAGCGCGGCGCAGCCGGGCGAAGCGGGTCGGCGCCAGTAGATCACGCGTCGATCGCGAGCGCGGCGCAGCCGGGCGAAGCGGGTCGGCGCCAGTAGATCACGCGTCGATCGCGAGCGCGGCGCAGCCGGGCGAAGCGGGTCGGCGCCAGTAGATCACGCGTCGATCGCGAGCGCGCCGCAGCCGGGCGAAGCGGGTCGGCGCCAGTAGATCGCGCGTCGATCGCGAGCGCGGCGCAGCCGGGCGAAGCGGGTCGGCGCCAGTGATCGCAGTCATGACACCGGCGGTCGCCGGTGGGCCCATGGTCGTGCGGCTTCGATCTGTGCACTGAGCGACAAAAGCGTCGCTTCGTCGAACGGCCGGCCGACGAGTTGCACCGACATTGGCAGCCCGTCGCCGTCGAGGTCCCACGGCACGACCGCGGCGGGCTGGCCGGTCAGGTTCCAGACCGGGAAATACGGAACCCGCTGTGCCACCAGCAGCAGCGTCGACACCGCGCCCCGGTGCTGGTAGGCACCGATGCGAGACGGTCCGTTCGCGGTGCCCGGTGTGACTACGACGTCGACATCATCGAAAATCGACTGGATCCTGTTGCTCACTCGCGCCTCCGCCGCGCGAATCGCGGCCATCCGCCGGTCCGAGAAAAAAGATCCCGCGCGCGCCATATTGCGCGTGCGTGCTTCGAGGCGTTCCGGGTGGGCCTGCGCGTCGGCGTCGTCGCTGATGCCGCGCAGGTAGCGGGGCAAAAAGTTGGCGTAGATCGAGGCCAGCGGATACTCGGGGTCGCGGATGACGACGTCGTGGCCCAGCTCGCGAAGCAACGCGCCCGCCCCCTCGACTGCCGCCAGCTCTTCCTCCCCAACCCGAACGGGCGGCGTTGGGACCTTGGTGCTCAAGGCGATTCGCAACTTGCCGGGGTCGCGTGTCGCCGCCGCCACGAACTCTCGTTCGGAACCGGGGACCCCTGACGTCGTTGCTGTCGCGTCGAGGAACAATGCCGCGTCCAGCACCGACCGCGCTATCGGACCATTGACGCTGAGTCCGTGCCACACGTCGTCGTGCGGCTCGAGCGAGATCCGATCGCGTTGCGGTTTCAGGCCGAACAGGCCACACCAGCTCGACGGGATGCGGATCGAGCCGCCGCCGTCGGATCCCAGCGCCAGCGGAGCCAGCCCGGCAGCCACCGCGGCGGCACTACCGCCGCTGCTTCCGCCCGGCGTGCGCTTGGGGTTCCACGGGTTGCGGGTCGCCCCGAACGTCAGCGACTCGGTGAAGGGAAAGATCATCAGCTCGGGCACATTGGTCTTACCGATGATGACTGCGCCGGCGGCACGCAGCCGGCGCACCACTTCCGCGTCGGAGGTCACCGCGGGCCGGTGGCCGCCGCTGCCGCATGTCGTCACCTCGCCGGCGACGTCGACATCGTCTTTGATCGCGATCGGCACGCCGAGCAGCGGCAGCTGCTCACCGGCGTCAAGACGATCCTGCGCTGCATAGGCCTCGTCACGCGCCTTGTCGGTCAGCACCACGCGGTAGGCGCGCAGCTGGCTATCCAGACGCGCGATCCGCTCCAGGTAGATCTCGAGCAACTCCGGCGCGCTGAGTTCACCGTCAGCCAGCATCTGTGCCTGTGCGGCCGCGCCGGCGAAGGCAAGATCGCTGGCGTCCACTGCCGCAGCGTATCGCCCTCACCAGATGAGTGCTCCCCTTTGGGGACACGCACAGTACCGTGGCGACATGTCTTGCATGTTCTGTGCGATCGTTGCCGGGGAAGCCCCGGCTATCCGGATCTACGAAGACGAGGACTACCTGGCGATCCTCGACATCCGCCCGTTCACCCGGGGCCACACCCTGGTGCTGCCCAAACGACACACCGTAGATCTCATCGACACCCCGCCGGAGACGTTGGCCGAGATGATCATCATCGGTCAGCGGATCGCGCGGGCAGCGCGTGCGACGGAATTGGCCGACGCGACGAACATCGGGATCAACGACGGCCGCGCCGCGTTTCAGACGGTTTCCCACATTCACCTGCACGTGCTGCCACGCCGCAACGGCGACAAGCTGTCGGTCGCGAAGGGGTTGGTGCTGCGCCGCGACCCCGACCGAGAAGCCACCGGACGGATCCTGCGGGAGGCGCTGGCACGGATCGACGCGAGTCAGTAAGACTGGGCCGATGAGCAATCTCTCGCCGCTAGAGCAACTGGGCCTGCGGATTTTGGCTCTGCACGACATGATCTACCAGAAGACCGGTGGCTGGATCGGGCACCGGGTGCCGGGCGCACCCCCAAGCCTGCTGCTACATACGGTTGGCGCCAAAACGGGGCAGCCGCGCACCACCTCGCTGACGTATGCGCGTGACGGCGATTCGTACCTGATCGTCGCCTCCAATGCGGGCGCGGACCGCTACCCAGGCTGGTATCACAATCTGCGCAAGCACCCACATTGCGACATCAACATCGGCCCGAAGCGATTCGCGGTGACCGCGCGGCGGATCACCCCCGACGACGCCGCCTACCTTAGGCTGTGGCAGCTCGTCAACAAGAACAATGCGAACCGGTACAAGGGCTACCGGAGCAAGACATCGCGGCCCATGATGATCTTCGCGTTGACCGCCAGTTAGGGGCGAACGAACTCGCCAAGGCCGCACGGCGCTTATCCTGCTATAGCGCTGCTATGGCGCGCGGTGAGGCTCTCCAATTGTTCACCGCAAATTGCGGCTGGAGCGGGTATGGAACGCGGGGCGGGAAATGTGTGGCGGCGCTTTGGGCTGCCCGCGCGCGTTGGTTGGCTCGTCGTCGCGGTATACGCCGTCGCGGGGTTGCTGGTCATAGCATCGTCAGTCTGGGGGTGGCATGGCGCCTATGCGACTCGGCCGATCGACGAAATCGTGTCGGTGTTGTGTCTGGTGTTCGCGGCGGGATGTGCCGGCTATGCGGCCCGCTTCGCGGTCGGGCGCCGCAGATTAGGATGGCTGGCGCTGGTCACGGCCCTGTTGGGCTGGGCTGTCGGGGAGGTCATCTGGGCGGTCTATGACGTGCGCCCGGAACTCGAGCACGCCGTTCACCCGGCGGCGGCTGAGGTTGTGCTCGTCTTGTATCCCGTCGGCGCCATGGCGTCTTTGATTCTGCTAACGGATCGCATTCACCGCTTTTGGCCCCTGTTGCTGGACGGCGCCATCGTGGCGAGTTCACTGTTCGTGGCCTCGTGGGTATTCGTGCTCGACAGACTGATACGCGAGGGCGGTAACTCGCAGCTCACGACGTTCTCGCACATTTTCGCCGACGTCGTCGTCAGCACGACGGCGCTCGTGATGTTGTCGCGGGCTCGTCCTGGCCGCCGGCCGAGCCTGAACCTCTTCGCCGGCGGAATCGCGACGATCGGTGTTGCCGACATCGTGATTGTGTTCCAGACCGGAGTCGGCAGCTATCACACCGGCGATCTGGTCGACGTGACCCGAGTGGCCGGGTTGGCAATGGTGGCGCTGGCTGCGCTGTCCAGTGTCCGCGAGCCACCCACAGCGCCGACGCAGGGTGAGATTACGTCCCGCGGCCGGCTGTGGTTGCCGTACCTCCCGCTGGTGCTGGCCGCCGCGGCCGGGTTGGGATACGCGGTGGGCCGCATGGAGCACGGACCGTTGCTCGGCGCGCTGGGAATCCTGGTGGCCGCAGTGCTCGTCCGACAGCTCGTTGTGCTCGTCGAAAACCAGCGCTTGTTGTCTGAAGTGGCGCAGGAGGCTTTTCGGGACAGTCTGACCGGTCTGGCCAATCGGAATCAGTTCCTCCAACGATTGGAGGTGGCCGTCGCCCGACGGCATAGCGATACCGCACCGATCGCGGTGTTGTGCCTCGATCTCGACAACTTCAAGTCGGTCAACGACGACTTGGGCCATCCGGCCGGCGACGAGCTCCTCATCCGGGTCGCTGGGCGGCTGACTGCTGCTCTTGACGGTAAAGGCCTTGTTGCGCGGCTCGGTGGTGACGAGTTCGCGGTGCTCGTCGAAGATTCCGTCGAGCAATCACAAGCGGCAGCGCATCGAGTCCTCGAGTCATTCAGCGCAGCGATCGTAATCGACGGCGTTCCGGTAGAGGTGCGCCCGAGCATTGGGTTCACAATGGCCACCGCCGCATCCGGTTGCACCGTCGACCAGCTCCTCCGGCACGCCGACTTGGCTATGTATGCCGCCAAGCGCGAAGGCGGTAAACGTATCCGCAGTTTTGTACCCGATCTGCCCTTCCCCTATACATTCCCGGAGTTCAACGGTTCGGCGATTTCGGCCGTCAATTCATTGCCCACCGACGCCGCCGGCAACCAGACGGTGGCACGAACGCTGCGGCCGAGCTCTGAAGTCGCGACGTCAACACCGGACAAATCGAACGAAGCGCCCAACGCCATTCGGTGGCCCCCGTTGGCAATCCGGATTGCCTTGGCGGTGTTGGCAATCGGTGTGATCGCTTTCACCGCGTCCGGCATCCTCAACCCGAATGCCGGTCACAACATATTCTTCGCCGATTTCTTATATCCGGCATTGAACCTGTTGGCGGCTGCGCTGATTGCCGTTCGCGCTTACCGCGTCACGGCTGACCGTTTGGCTTGGATTCTGATCGCCGCCGGCATGGCATGTTCGGCGATGGGAGACGTTGTCTACGCCCTGTGGGTGCCGGACGGTCAGTCGCCATCGGCGGCTGATCCGTGGTACCTGGCGTTTTATCCGCTCGTCTACGCCGGGCTGCTGCTGCTCATGCGGGCGCGCCTGAAAGGGGTGTCCGTCCCGATCCGGCTCGATTCCATCGTCTGCGCGTTGACCATGGCCGCGGTGGCCGCGGCGCTGACGGCAGGGCCCATCCATGCGGCGGCGAGCCGCACACCGGCAACCGTGCTGGTGGGCGTGCTCTACCCGTGGGGCGATCTGGTCCTGCTGGCATTGGTCGCCGGTATGATACCAACCCGCAATTGGCGCAACGAGTTTCGCTGGATCCTGCTGGTCGTCGGATTTGTTCTTTTTGCGGTCGCGGACACTGCATATCTCTTCGAGACCTCTGGCGGCTCATACCGGGTTGGCAGCTTGCTCGATGCCTGCTGGCCCGTGTCGTCACTATTGGTGGCACTGGCCAGCTGGGCGTCTTCGTCCTCGGCGGTATCCGTACCGAGACGCGGACTCGGCCCCTACTTCAAGCCTGTGGCGTGCACTGTCGTGGCGCTGGCAGTCGCTATCCTGGGTCACGACTCACGACTCGCGACGACTCTCGCCGCGTTGAGCCTGATCGCGGTAGCTGCGCGATTTTCGGTGACCTTCCGAGACGTCAGCATGCTGGCCGAGAGCCACACGCACGACATGACCGACGAGTTGACCGCGCTGCCCAATCTGCGCTCGCTGGCCACAGCCCTGACCGCGGCGTCCGCCTCGTCGTCGGGTCCCCCGATGACTACCAGGGCGCCGTCACGTCGCGCGCTGCTGTTGTTGAAACTCTTTCAATTCCAAGAGATCAACGACTCGGTCGGTCGTCGCTTTGGCGATGAGTTGTTGCGCCACGTCGCGAATCGACTGTCGAACAGCGTGCGTCGTGAGGATCTGCTTGCGCGCATCGGTGATGACGAATTTGCAATCCTGATGGCCGAAGGGGCCGACCTCAATGCCGCACGGGCGCAGGCGGGTCGGTTGTTCGAGGCCTTGAGCGAACCGTTCGCGCTGGATCCGATCACGGTGCAAGTCGATGCCCGCATCGCCATTGCGCTATACCCGGACCACTGTGACCATCCGCAGGAGCTGCTCAATCGCGCAGAGACGGCGATGCCTCACTCCAAATCCGTTAGAAGCAAGATGGCGGTGTACCACTCGGCGTTTGAGTTGTCTCGCGAAAACGACCCCAAGCTCATCGAGGAACTACGCACCGCGCTGTTTGATGGCGACGAACTGACTGTGTATTACCAGCCCAAGATCAACGCGCGCGACGAAAGTGTGCATAGCGTCGAAGCGCTGCTGCGCTGGCACCATCCCAGCCGTGGGTTGCTGCTACCGCAGGAGTTCCTGCCCGCCGCCGAACGCGCCGGGCTGACGCGCATGGTGGCCAACCGCGCACTCAACGTCGCCCTCGAACAGATCCAGTCCTGGCGCACGCAAGGCATCGCCACGGCCGTCGCGGTGAACCTCTCGACGACGAATCTGCTTGACCTTGACCTTGTGGGCACCATCGAGCGGCTGCTGCTAACCCGCAGCTTGCCCGCCAACGCGCTCATCATCGAGATCACCGAAAGTGCCCTCGTCGACTCGGTGCGGTCCCGTAATACCGTCGCCGCGCTGCAGCGCCTCGGCGTCCGCATCTCACTTGACGACTACGGCACCGGATGGTCGTCGCTGGCACGTCTGCAGGACGTCTCGGTCGACGAGCTGAAACTCGACAAGGTATTCGTGGCACGACTCGCCCAAGACGCGCGATCGGTTGCCATCGTGCGGTCCACGGTGGCATTGGCGCAAAGCCTTGGAGCGGACCTCGTCGCCGAAGGAGTCGAAGACGAGGTCACGTTGGGCGCACTGCGCCGGTACGGCTGCACGATCACACAGGGCTACGTGCACAGTCCGCCGTTGCCCGCGACTGACTTGCAGCATTGGATCACCAGCCACGCGCCTCACCCCGCTTCAAGTCAGTCGCAGCAGGCGGCGGTGACAGACGGTTAGAAGAGCTCCTTGGCCAACAGCTCCAGCGTTGCCACCCGTGCCGGTGCGGTCGCGGGGTCGGTGCCGCGGTAGGCCGATGCGACCGGGTGCACCATCACCTCGTCCACGTCGAACCGTTGGGCAAGCGCGCGCAGCTGTTCGGCGGCCTCCGCGGGTGTGCCCAGCACGGCGCGTTCGAGTCCGCTGTCCACGATGCGCTGCTGCTGTCCAGTCAGCTCGGCGACTTGGGCCTGCTCGACGAGCGGCACCGGCCCGAGCGGCTGCCCGGTGCGTAGCCGCGCCATCATCTGCAGGTTGGGCACCATCAATGCGGTTGCCTCGTCCCGTGTTTCGGCCACCGCGGCGTTAACCGTCAAAAACGTGACCGGCTCTGCGGTCAGGCGGCTGGGCACGAACCGGGAGCGGTAAAGCTCGAGCGCTTCTTCGGTCCCCTTACCGGAGAAGTGATGGGCGAACACATACGGCAGCCCCTTGGCGGCAGCCAAATGCGCTGAGTACATCGACGACCCCAGCAGCCACAGTCGCGGTTCGCTGGCGGCGGCCGGCGTGGCCTTGAGCCGGTAGTCCCCCGAGCGCAGCGGCACCAGCACGCCGCGCGTGCTCATCAGCGCGGCCACGTCGTCGAGGTAGTCGGGAAAGTTCTCGATGTCGCGATCGTCGTTCGTGCCACGCAGGGCGTACGACGTCACCGGATCGGAGCCGGGTGCCCGGCCGATGCCGAGGTCGATGCGGCCCGGCGCGGCCGCTTCCAGCAGCGCGAACTGCTCGGCCACCGCCAGTGGCGCGTGGTTGGGCAGCATCACGCCGCCCGATCCGAGTCGCAGTTGCGAGGTCTGCGCGGCCAGGTAGGCGATCAACACCGGCGGGCTGGTGGCGCCCACGGACGGCATGTTGTGGTGTTCGGCGACCCAGTAGCGAGTGAAACCAAGACGATCGGCGGTCTGCGCCAGCTGCACGGTGGCCGCCAGCGCATCCCTGGTCGACTGGTCTGTGCGCACCGGGACGAGATCAAGGACGGAAAGACGCACGATGCCCTCAACGCCTGCGGCCGGACGAACGTTCCCGGCCGGACCTGACGAGTCAGTAGTACTTGAGCGTGATCGAGTTCACGATGGCCTCGAACTGCTGCTGCGATATGGGCGCGCCGCCCGGAATGTTGTCGGTGGCCAGCCATTGGGCGCGCTGCGTATAGCCGTGAAACAGCTTGAAGTAGCTGGCAAAGGCGAACCCGTGGTCGTAACCGGCGAGTTTGAGCTCGCCGGCCAGGATGTAGGCGCCCAGCAGGGCTACGCTGGTTCCCTGGCCCGATAACGGCGAGACGCAATACGCGGCGTCACCTACCAGCGCCACCCTGCCTAGTGACCAGTGATCCATCACGACCTGCGACATTTCGTCGAAGTAGAAATCGGGTGCTTCCCGCATGTACTGCAGCAGTTGCGGGCGTACCCACCCCTCGTCGGCCATCCGCCGTTCCAGCTCCTCGAACTGGGCTTCGGTGTCGCGGTAGTCGATTCGCAGGTCGGGGTCCATGAAGCCCAACATGGCCCGGGCCTCGGTGTTGTTGCGCGCGCTGTACACCCCGGCCATGGTGGAGTCCCCGTAGTGCCACATCTGCCAGTGGTCCAGGTCCAGGAAGTTGGGCACGGTGAAAATCGCCGCGTGCGTCCCGAGCCTCTTGATGAATCGCTCCTCCGGGCCGAAAATCAACTCGCGCACATGGGAGTGCACGCCGTCGGCGCCGATCACCACGTCGAAGCTGCGATCGGGCGCGTTCTCAAACGTCACATCGGCCACTGGGCCGCGGTTGTCGATGGCGGTGATGGTGTCGTCGAATATGTACTCGGTCTTTTGTTGAGTTGCCTCGTACAGCAATTCGACCAAGTCGTCGCGCAACAATTCGATGTCGGGGTTGTCGATGGGACCGCCGGTCGGTGTCGATTCGGTGTCGCGGGACAGCCCGTTGCCGTCGCGGTCGACGACGGAAGCGCCGCGAATGGCGGTCTTGCGCGCCTCGGCGGCGGCCCGCAAGCCCATGCGTTCCAGCACCTCCAGCGCCGGACCCCGCACGTCGATCGCCTGACCACCCAGCCGCAACCCGGGGTGGCGTTCCACCACAGTGACCGAAAAGCCATGCTGCCCAAGCCAATACGCCAACGCCGTACCGGCGACGCTAGCGCCGGAAACCAAAACTGCCGTCACCTAATCCCTGCCTGCTTCCTCGCGTCTCTGAAAATGTCGTCGAGCATTGTCGGAGTCAACCTACCGGTGAACATATTCTGCTGACTCGGGTGGTAGCAGCCGAGCAAACGCACGCCGGACGGCAGCTCGGCGACGACGCCGTGGCCGAACCGCGGCTTACGCATTCCTGACACGCCCGGTAGTCGCAACGCGACCTGCCAGGCGAACCCGCCCAGGGCAACAATGGCACGCACATGGTCGCGCACCAACCGCCATTCCGCGTCCAGCCAGGGCGAGCACGTCACCCGCTCCGCCGGCGTCGGGGCGTTGCCCGGGGGCGCGCATCGCACTGGCGCGACGATCCGAATCTGGTTGGCCCGCAACCCATCCGCGGCGTCCACGCTGATCGGTGAGTTCACCAGCCCGGCCCGGTGCAGTGCCGCGTACAACTGGTGTCCAGACCGGTCGCCGGTGAACATCCGTCCGGTCCGGTTGGCGCCGTGCGCGGCGGGCGCCAATCCGACGATCAACAGCCGCGGCCGCTCCGAGCCCCAGCCCGGCACCGGCCGTCCCCAATACGGCTGGTCGGCGAAGGCCCGGCGTTTGACGACGGCAACCTCCTCACGCCAGCTGACCAGCCGCGGGCAAGCCCGGCACACGCTGATTTGCGCGTTGAGCTCGGCAATGGAACCGGCTTCGCCCGCCAGCACGGAGACCTGCGCGGCGTCGGCGGCCACCGGAGTCTGCGGTGTGGCCGGATCGTCCGGCCATCCGGTACCGGGACCAACCGGAGAATTGAACGCCTGGCCGGTATTCGGATGGACGAGCACATGAACATCCTGCATTCACCTGTGTCAGTCACGAAATTCGGTCGCCGCAGATACTGGTTTGGCATAAATTCAGCGGCGATATCCCATGAAAAGCAGCAGCCGCGGCCCGGCGTTCTTGATCCTTTTTGCCACGCTGATGGCGTCCGCGGGTACCGGCATCTCGATAATCGCGTTCCCGTGGCTGGCGTTGCAGCACCGAGACAGCGCGAAGGACGCGTCGATCGTGGCCGCTGCCATGACCCTGCCGCTGGTGCTCTCCACGCTGGTCGCCGGTGCCGCGGTCGACTTTTTCGGACGTCGCCGGGTTTCGCTCGTCTCCGATTCGCTGTCCGGCACGGCGGTGGCCGCCGTCCCGCTGATCGCTTGGTTGTTGGGTAGAGACGCGATCAACGTCGCCGACCTGGCCGTGGTGGCCTTCTTCGCGGCCGCCTTCGACCCGGCTGGGACAACGGCGCGCCAGTCGATGCTGCCCGAGGCCGCGGCCCGCGCGAGCTGGTCGCTGGACCGCACCAACAGCAGCTACGAGGCGATTCTCAACCTGGGGTTCATGGTGGGCCCGGGCATCGGAGGTTTGATGATCGCCACGGTTGGCGGCATCAACACGATGTGGGTCACGGCGGGTTGTTTCGGGTTGTCCATCCTCGCGATTGGGGCGCTGCGGCTTGAGGGCGCCGGCAAGCCACACCACGCGACCCGACCCGAAGGGTTGGTGTCCGGCATCGTCCACGGAATGCGCTTTGTCTGGAACCTGCGGGTGCTACGGGCGCTCGGGTTGATCGACTTGGCCGTCACCGCGCTTTACCTGCCGATGGAAAGCGTGCTGTTCCCGAAATATTTCGCCGACCACCACCAACCCGCGCAGTTGGGTTGGGCATTGATGGCGCTCGCGGTCGGCGGCGTGGTAGGCGCGCTCGGCTATGCCGTGCTGGCGAAATACACGCGGCGGCGCACGGCCGTGTTGACGGCGACTCTCACCTTTGGTGCGGCGACGGCGGGCATCGCGTTCCTGCCGCCGCTGCCGGTGATCCTGGTGCTGTGCGCGGTGACCGGCCTGGTCTACGGGCCGATCCAGCCGATTTACAACTACGTGATGCAGACCCGGGCTCCGCATCATCTGCGCGGTCGAGTGGTCGGGGTGATGACGGGGCTGACCTACGCCGCGGGCCCGTTGGGCTTGCTGGTGGCCGGTCCGCTGGCCGACGCCGCCGGGCTGAAGGCCACGTTCCTGACGTTGGCGGTGCCGATCCTGTTGGTCGGTCTGATCGCTTGCGGCCTGCCGTCGCTGCGTGAACTGGACCGCGCACCGGAGTTCGCTGTCGATTCCGGGCCGTAGGATCAGGGCCGTGACCGACGATGCGCTGGCCAGCCTGGTTGCCGGCCTGCCCGACGGGACTGTCGTCACCGACCCCGCCATCACCGAGGGCTACCGCCAAGACCGCGCTTTCGACCCGTCGGCCGGCAAGCCGTTGGCCGTGGTGCGGCCGCGGCGCACCGAAGAGGTCCAAACGGTGCTGCGCTGGGCCACCGCCAACCGGGTGCCGGTGGTGGCCCGGGGAGCCGGCAGCGGCCTGTCGGGCGGCGCGACCGCCTTGGACAACGGGATCGTGCTGTCGACGGAAAAGATGCGCGACATCGTCGTTGACCCCGTCACCCGCACCGCGGTATGTCAGCCCGGCCTGTTCAACGCGGAGGTGAAGAAGGCCGCCGCGGAACAGGGCCTGTGGTATCCGCCCGATCCGTCCTCGTTCGAGATCTGCAGCATCGGCGGCAACATCGCCACCAACGCCGGCGGGCTGTGCTGTGTGAAGTACGGCGTCACCACCGACTATGTGCTGGGCATGCAGGTGGTGCTGGCCGACGGCACCGCGGTCCGGCTGGGTGGCCCGCGGCTCAAGGACGTCGCGGGGCTGAGCCTGACCAAGCTGTTCGTCGGCAGCGAGGGGACACTGGGCGTCATCACCGAGGTGACGCTGCGGCTGCTGCCCGCCCAAAACACGTCGAGCGTTGTGGTGGCCACCTTTTCCTCCGTGGAGTCGGCGGTCGACGCCGTGCTTGGGGTCGCCGCGCGGCTGCGGCCTTCGATGCTGGAATTCATGGATTCGGTGGCGATCAATGCCGTCGAGGACAAGCTGCGGATGGGCCTGGACCGCGATGCGGCCGCAATGCTGCTCGGCGGGTCCGACGAGCGCGGCAGGGCCGGGAGCGAGGACGCCGAACTGATCGCGGCGGTGTTTGCTGAAAACGGTGCGAAAGAAGTGTTTTCCACCGACGATCCCGACGAGGGCGAGGCGTTCGTCGCGGCCCGCCGATTCTGCATCCCGGCGGTCGAACTCAAGGGATCGCTGCTGCTGGAAGACGTCGGGGTGCCGCTTCCGGCGCTGGGCGAGTTGGTCACCGGGATCGCGCACATCGGCGCCGCGCGGGACCTGATGATCTCAGTGATCGCCCATGCCGGCGACGGCAACACCCACCCGCTGATCGTGTACGACCCCGCCGATGCCGACATGGTGGAGCGTGCCCATGTCGCGTTCGGCGAAATCATGGATCTGGCTATTGGTCTCGGCGGCACGATCACCGGTGAGCACGGCGTCGGCCGGCTCAAGCGGCCGTGGCTGGCCGACTATCTGGGGCCTGACGTGATGGACCTCAACCAGCGCATCAAGCGCGCGTTGGACCCCCAGGGCATCCTGAACCCCGGCGCGGCGATCTAGGTCTGCTGCGTCGTATTCCAGCGCCGAGCCTGCGCTCATGGCGTCGAGTCCGCGCTCACGGTCAGCGTCCACGCCGGATTTGAGCCCTGGCCGCAGATGCGGTGGGCGCCGTC
>Ga0307475_10001043_pt1 | contig 16585 bp, 13 predicted proteins | sample atmos_gasesECM1C_FD_203317 | JGI IMG/M metagenome (GOLD analysis project Ga0307475, IMG submission 203317) | Hardwood forest soil microbial communities from Morgan-Monroe State Forest, Indiana, United States - atmos_gasesECM1C_515 | ecosystem: Environmental > Terrestrial > Soil > Temperate... | reverse complement strand
CGGGTGTATGGCGAGCTTCACAATACAGAACTGCTGGGCATTTTCGATCGAGATACGGCAAAAGCACGCGCGGTGGCGGAGGAATTTCATACACGCGTGTTTGGCGACCTGGAGGAATTGCGCGGGTGCGTGAAGGCGGCCAGCGTGGCCGTGCCTACGGAAGCGCACAGCGAAGTTGGCTGCTGGTTGTTGGACATGGGGATCGATGTACTGGTGGAAAAGCCGATGGCCGCCGACCTGGCGCAGGCGGATGCGCTGTTGAAAGCAGCGAAAAGGAACGAGCGGATTTTGCAGGTCGGGCATGTGGAGCGATTTAATCCTGCTGTGATTGCCGTCGAGCCCATTGTGAACCGGCCGTTATTTTTTGAAGTGCACCGGTTGGGAGTGTTCACGGCACGCAGCCTGGATGTGGATGTAATTTACGATTTGATGATTCATGATCTGGATATATTGCTGGCGTTGGTAAAGGAAGCGGTGACGGAAGTGAAAGCTGTGGGGATACCGGTTTTGACGGACAAGGTAGATATCGCGCACGCGCGACTGGAATTTACGGGCGGAGCGGTGGCGAATGTGACGGCGAGCCGCGTTTCCACCGAGCGCGTGCGCAAAATGCGGTTCTTCCAGCAACACGAATATATATCGCTGGATTACGCGCGGCGGGACGCTTTGCGCGTGGGCGTGAAGAAAGCGGGACCGCAACCGGAATTTGGTTTTGAAAAATTGCCTGCGCCGGCAGTTGAGCCGTTGCATGCGGAGTTGGACGCGTTTGTAGAGTCGGTGCGTTCGCGGCGCGAACCCCGGGTGGATGGCGCGGCGGGGCGCGCAGCGCTGGAGTTGGCGGGACGAGTGATGACAAGCATCCATGAACACGCGGAGCGCGTCCAACTGGCTACACGAACAGCAAACAAGCCAGCCTAAATATGATTGAACGCACACTTGTACCCCAGGATGCTCGCTTACCTGCGGCGGCGGATTTACCGGCGAGCGCACGGCGACGGCCGACGACGATGGACGAGCGCACGCTGGTGCCGGCGATGCTGCCGATCGTCGCGCTGAACGGGCATTCCAGCATTCCGACAAATTTGCCGTTGCAATCGATCGCTGCGCGAGTCGTGGTGCCGCGCGATATACAACGCGAAGCGTACTCGGTGGTGGAGGACGTTTCCATTCCGCTGCAAGTGACGGAAATGGATCAGCGCATTGCAGTGCCGCAGAACTCGGCGCCGCCGGAGCCTAGCACGACGTTGCCGGTGGTGGATACCGAGCTGGTCGATCCGGATATTTTCACTACTGGCGAAGTTCACCTGATTGCTTCGCCGCCGTCGCCGGAAAAAGCTCGCTCGGATTTGATCACGCGGATTTCTTCGGTGGTGCTGCACGTTGCGTTGATTGCGGTCATTTTGTTGCAGGCAAGATTATTTCCGACACGCGAGCCGACGCCAGAAGAAATAGATATTGCGCGGAAGCAACTGACATTGTTATTGCCGCCGGGGGCGTTCGAATCATCGAAGCCCTCGTCGAAACCGGTACAGCGTCCTCCAGCAGTACATGTGGATCCGCGGGTGTTGAGAAGAGTTGCGCCGCCGGTTGTGCAGCCAACTCCGGCGCCAACACCTGCACCGGTTCCCGCGAAGCCTCTGAAAGAATTGCCAAGCGCGCCGATACCGCAGAAAAATGCGGTGGCGCCAGAGCCGCAAACGACCGCACCAACGCCGAAAGTGGACACACCCAAGCCTGGACTGAAGCTGGAAACTCCGGACACGCAGCTGCCGCGTCCCAATTTGCAATTGCCGCAAAATTCGGCGAGGCGCGCGATTCAGGATTCGCTGAAGGATGCTACGAGAGATCCGAATAGCGGCGGACGATCTGGAGGGGTGATTGGTCCGATGCCGCGCTCTGCTCCTTCGCCCGGGGGAGGCGGCGGTGGCGGGCAAGGCGCGGGGACGTATGGAAACGGTTATGAAATTCTTACGCCGACGGAAGGCGTGGATTTCAGCGATTATATGAAACGGGTGGTGGCCAGTGTGCGGCGCAACTGGTATGCAGTGATGCCGGAGTCGGCGCAGCTGGGCGACCGCGGCAGGGTTGCGCTGCAATTCCGCATCATGCGCGATGGTAGTGTGCCGACCGGGGAGCCGACGCGATTGCTCGGATCCGGTAAAGAGCCGCTGGACCGCGCGGCGGTGTCAGCGATCCGGTCGTCGAATCCGTTTGAGCCTTTGCCTCCGGCGTTCAGCGGGCCGTATATCGAACTGCGCTTTTACTTCCTGTACAATTTGCCTCTCGAAGCCGCGTATCAGTGAAATATCGGTGAAACCGTTGCGACAACAAATCGTGGGCAGCCTGGTGCTCGCGTTGCTGGTGCTATTGTTTCGCGCGCGGCACATTTTTTTTCCATGAACACAATTGGGCCGGAGAGTTTGCCTTTGGTTGTCGTGGTGGGACCAACGGCATCGGGCAAATCGGCGCTTTCGGTGGCGCTGGCGAAAGCATTGCAGGGAGAAATTATTGCCTGCGATTCGACGCAGCTTTATCGCGGTGTGAATATCGGAACAGCCAAGCCGACAATGGAGGAGCGGCACGGCGTCGTTCATCACCTGATTGATGTGCTGGATGGTTCGGAGGCGGCGACGGCAGGAGGTTATCGGGAGCTGGCGCTGACGGTGCTGGCGGAAATGCGCGACCGGGGCAGGTTGCCGATTCTTGCGGTAGGGACTGGATTGTATATGCGGGCGCTGCTGGAGGGGTTAGCGGACTTGCCGCTGCGTTCGGAGGAATTGCGTGAACGGTTGAAGGCGAGTTCCAGGAAACGCGGCGGGATGCACTTGCATCGCGTGCTGCGACGGATGGACGCGGAAGCGGCGAAGAAAATTGCGCCGACGGATGAGCAAAAGCTGATACGGGCGATTGAAGTTTGTACCCTGACGCGCAAACCAATTTCTGAGGTTCTTCGCGCTGGGCGGAGCCCGTTGCAGGGATGGCGGACCGTGAAGGTTGGATTGATGCCTTCGCGCGAGATGCTTTATGAGCGCATTGATGCGCGCACGGAGGCGATGATCGCGAATGGATGGCTTGATGAGGTTCTGGGATTGATTAGGGCGGGGATTGCGGAGAATGCAAAGATTTTTGATTTCATCGGGTACCGCGAAATGCTTGCGGTGTTGCGCGGGGATCTTACGATGGAGAAAGCACGTATGGCGATTCAGCTGGCCACGCGACATTATGCCAAGCGGCAGATGACGTGGTTTCGGAAGGACAAGACAATCCGCTGGTTTGCGGGGCCGGGGGATGATACGGGGGTGCAGCAGGAAATTTGTGAATGGGTGGTCGAAGAGATTGGGCTCGACAGTCGCGGTTGAAAATGCGAAGAGGTATAATCGCGAGGATGAGCACGATCCCTCCTCGAATGGTTTTGTAGTGCTGCCAGGTCGCACTTTTTGACGAAGACATCACAACACAATGTTTCGAATGCGGAACGCGCACTGCTGGTGGGCGTGGGCTGGAAACGGGCTGCACGATTTCCTGGGATGCCGGCGGGCGAGCAGGGGCGAGTGTCTTTAGCGGAATTGGTTGAGCTGGCGAAAAGCGCAGGCGCGGAAATTGTTGGCACGGTATTTCAGGTACGTGATTCGGCGGATTCCGCGACGCTGGTGGGACGCGGGAAGCTGGATGAGATTCGCGCGGAGGCCAATGCGCATCAGGCGCCGCTGATTATTTTTGACAGCAATCTTTCTCCGGTGCAGCAGAGGAACATCGAGGAGTTGACGGAGCGGCGAGTCATCGATCGCACGCAACTGATTCTGGACATTTTTGCGCGGCATGCGCGAAGCCGCGAAGGGCAACTGCAAGTGGAGTTGGCGCAATTGAATTATATGCTGCCGCGACTGACCGGAAAGGGCACGGCGATGTCCCGGTTGGGAGGCAAAAGCGGCGGTGGGGGAGCGGGGGGCGCGGGAGGGGCGGGGCGTATCGGCGTTCGCGGACCTGGTGAAAAGAAACTGGAGACGGACCGGCGGAGGATTCGAGACCGCGTCAGCAAGATTCAAACCGGTATTGCGGATTTACGCAAGCAGCGAGCATTGCGGCGGGAAGCGCGGAATGCGGTGCCGCTGGGCACGATTGCGCTGGTGGGTTATACCAATGCCGGGAAGTCCACGCTGTTTAATGCACTGAGCCAAGCGGAGGTGCTTGTTTCCGCGCGCATGTTTGCGACGCTGGATCCCACGATTCGGGCAGTGCGGCTGCCATCGAACAGACGGGTGCTGGTTTCAGACACGGTGGGATTTATACGCGATTTGCCGAAGAGTTTGCTGTCGGCGTTTCGCGCGACGCTGGAAGAAGTGCAGGAGGCGGCGCTGATTTTGCATGTCAGCGATATATCGAATGCACATCACGATGAACTGGACGAAGAGGTGCTTAAGATTTTAGAGGAACTTGGGGTGGCTGACCGGCCGATATTGCGGGTATTGAACAAGGTGGATCGATTGACGGCGGAGGAAAGAGAGAGTCTGAAGGCGAACTGCAAGGGAAAGATGGAACATGATGACGGGCCAGTGTTGGTGTCGGCGTTGACGGGCGAAGGCATCGATGAATTGCTGCGGCGGATTGATGTGGCGCTGCCGACCGACCCGCTGGTTTCGCTTTCGCTGCGATTGCCGTTGTCGCAAGGGCGCACTCTGGCGTTGATCCACGCGCTGGGGAGGGTGCTGCGATCGGAAGTAGAGGACGAAGATATGCTGCTGGATGCCGAGGTGCCGGTGTCGATTGCGCGGCGTTTGCGGTTGAGTGATTATGTGGTTGAGGGAACTTCCAAACTGGCTCTGACGTAATTACCAGAGGAGGTGGTCATGGCCGCGTTTATTTTGTGGTGCATTCTGTTCATTCTTTGTTGGCCGGTGGCGCTGCTGGCAGTGGTTCTTTATCCTTTTGTGTGGCTAATTATGCTGCCATTTCGAATTGTGGGAATTGCGGTGCACGGAGTTTTTGGGCTGCTTGCCGCGATGTTTTTGCTTCCGGTGAGGCTGTTGCGTGGGCCCCGAGCGATTTGAAATAGTGGAAAGAAAATATTCTATTCAGTCCCGGTTTTCTCCACGGAATCCCGGACGCTGACGGCGTGGGGGTCCTAATTAGACGATTTAAAACCGTGGTAGCAATGCAGTTTTCTGTGGCTGCAACCGTTGAGATAACTCTGGAGTAAACAGCGTGAAGTGCTGTGGAGAGCTGGCGCGAATGGGCGTGGAGGTAATAAATCCGCATAAACTGGGGATTTGCAGGTTGTGGAAAATTTTGTGGGAAACGTGGCAGGCGTTTTTGGGGAGTTTCGCGAACATTCGTGTTATTGACGCGTGTTCGAGGGTAGCTGCTCTGTAAGTCCTTACTCTTCATGGCTATGTAGGATTTCGCGGCGGAGGCGTACGAAACTGTGCGTGGTACCGTGGAGACACTTGTAAATCACACATTTGCACAGATTTGGAAGCTAAGGGTTACGAATAAGTATCGCCAGCAGAAATTCGAATACTATGAATCGATGGGGAGCAGGTACCTAAGTCGGCACCTTCCAAAGCGTTGACGCCCACGCGGCTCAAGACTATAGTGATTCGGCGGTGGCCGAGGGCTTGGGGCGGTCATTTGCCAGCTTGTATGCGCGTATGAATCTTGCCAACTCACTGACGTTGTTACGGATTTTTTTCGTACCGGTCCTGATTGTCATCCTGCTAACACGAAGTCCAAATGTGGAGTTGTGGGGATTCCCCATGCATTTCGAATTTTGGGGAGTTTTGATTTTGCTGATGGCGGCGGCTACGGATTGGGCGGATGGGTATGTGGCGCGGCGGCGATTGCAAGTGACCACGCTGGGAATTCTGCTGGATCCTATCGCGGATAAATTACTGATCTCGGCGGCGTTTGTTTCGTTGGTAGATATGCAACTCGTTCCAGCCTGGATGGTGGTGATTATCATCGGGCGGGAATTTACAGTTTTAGGATTGCGAAATATTGCACTGGCGGAAGGGTTTACGATTGAGGCCTCGGTGTTGGGAAAGACCAAGATGGTTTTGCAAGTGTGCGCCGTGGCGGTGGTGATCGCGGGAGCGAGGCACGAATCATTGAAGCCGCTGGCACTGCTGCTGCTTTGGCTGGTGGTGGTGAGCGCGCTGATATCCGCGGCGCAATATTTTCACCGCTTCTGGGGCAACGTGGACGACCGCATCAAGCAGCGGCGGCGGCTAAGTATGCTGGAAAGCCGCAAGAAGTCACAGGATGCCGTACCTCTCTGAGGCCGATGGCCGGGAGTTGTTGGTTCTGGCGCGCAAGGCGATTGTAGAGGCGGTCACCCGCAAGGAACTTCCAGAGACAATTCCACATGAAGGAATTTTTGGCGAGCGGCGAGCTGTGTTCGTCACGCTGCACGTGCGCGGTGAGTTGCGGGGGTGCATAGGCACAACCGAAAATGATGAGCCGTTGGGGGAGGCCACGGTACGTTGCGCAGCGAGCGCGGCGCTGCATGATCCGCGATTTCCGGCGATGCGCAGCGAGGAATTGGCGGCCTTGAATGTTGAGATTTCCGTACTCTCGCCGCTCATGCCGATTCGGCCGGAAGAGATCGAGATCGGGCGGCATGGACTGGTGGTGTCGGATGAAAGTCACAGAGGGTTGCTGCTGCCGCAGGTGGCGCCGGAACATGGCTTGAACCGCGAGCAGTTCCTGGCAGAAACGTGCCGGAAGGCGAGGCTTCCGCAAGACGCGTGGCGATGGCCATCCACGCGGATCCAAGGATTCACATGCGAAGTGTTTTCGGACGCGAAAGGCGCAAGCGCAAATTAGCGACGATTGGAAGAGCTAGTGAAAAAAAAATCCCGCAGCCATGAGGGCCGCGGGATTTTAGCCGAGGTGATATGGGAGCTATTCCACTTCGACGTAATCGCCAGCGTAGACTTCCAACGAGCTGTAGGTGATGAGCATCGTTGAAGCGTTCGGGCCTTGGTTAATCACGATGCCTTCGCCAATGACTTCACGGGGCAAATCTCTCCAACTGTATTTGGCGTTGGCGCTGCCAAAACCGTATAACTCGTACTGATAGTTTCTGGTTTGCGGGGCTGTTTCTGCCATGGTGCCCTCATAGCGGAAGATGCGGAAATAATCTCCGATGCGCACGCCTTGATTGCTGCCGAGATTTACGTAGACCGTGGAGTACCTGCCGTACAACTGGGTGTAATCCTTTGCGGCGACAACCATGGCGACACGCTTGCCACTGACCGGCGCGAAATGATCGAAGGTGGAAGCATCCTTAAAGGGCGGACTGGGGCGTTCCACATAGGGCCGCACGATATCGCCCCGCTGCACATAGCCACAAGACAAGTCTACCTGGGCGATGGAGACGTTGGGCTGTACGTTGACGACGTGAAGCTGCCCGGCGTCGGTATACAACTGACCCATGGCTTTGATTAGTTTGTTTTGCCATTTGAACCAGGGCACGTCAACAGGGTCTTTATCGGGGCGAACTACGGAGAAGCGGTCGCCGACTTGAACGCCTTTATCGCGGCCGCGGTTGATATAGACGTAATCGCCGTGACTGAAGGTGATTTTGAGGTTCGATTGTTCACCGGAGATGACGCGCATATCGTCGGGGACTCTATCGGAAACGAACCCCGAACAGTTGACGGCGGAATAGTCCGGCGAATTCGTGGCTGAACCTGGCTGCGCGGCTTCCTGCGCGGAAGTAGTGGCGGCAGCGAAAAATAGGAAGAAAGTCAGTGGTGCTAACGTAGCGCGCATTGCAAAGCTCCTTCGGAAAGACACATGTGGCGGTACTAGAACTTTCTAGTCCGAAAGTAGCAGGGGCCATGAGGGACGTCAACAAATTGGCCGGAGTTGCTTTACAAGTTTGATACTGCGAGGATACGCAAAGCTACGAGCCTTGTTTTCAATGGCATGGAGGGGGCGGAACTGCTGATGGGGGTGTTCGGGGCGGGGAAAAGCCGGGTTTGCGCGGTGGCTGCGGCTGCGACGGCCGGGGAAATGGCGAGGCAGGTGCGAACGGCGCTGCGAGAAACGCCGACTGTGGAGCTGCGACTGGACTGGTTGCGTAGCGATGCGGAAAGGCGGAGGCTTTTGGCTTGGGTGAAGAGGCAAAAATTTGACGCACGCGTGAGGCTGATGGCTACCTGCCGCCGGATGCTTGCGGGAGGGAAACTTAAGGGCGGAATTAAAGACGAAATGTACTGGTTGAAGCAAGCGAGGGAAGGCGGGTGCAGGTGGTGCGATATCGAGGTGGAAACGCTGCGCGAGCTGCGTGACAAAACGGTGCGCGGGTATGGCGTGCCGTCGCGGGTGCTGTTGTCGGTGCACGATTTTAAGGGGACGCCGAGGTTGGCCCACCAGATGAGGGCGGCGGATCGCGATGGAATTGCCGCAGTGAAAATTGCAGCAAGGGCGAATACGATTGCGGACAGCATGAGGATTCTAGGGCTAGCGCGAAGGTCCGGGAATTTTGTAGCTGTGCCGATGGGAGAAAGTGGGTTGCCTGCGCGGATTCTGGCGCTGCGAGAAGGCAGCGCGTTAGCTTATGCGCCGGTGGGGGAGGCGACCGCACCGGGGCAAGTTTCGCTGGGCGAAATGATGCATCTATATCGCGCACATGAACTGACGCGGAGGACGCGCGTTTTTGGAGTGATCGGTGACCCGGTGGGGCATTCATTGTCGCCGCTGCTGCACAACACCGGATTTATTGCGCGAGGTGTAGATGCGGTGTATTTGCCTTTCTTGGTGCACAGACTGAAAGATTTTCTGGATGTGGTGGAGAGGCTGGGAATTCGCGGATTCAGCGTTACGCTGCCGCACAAAGAGGCGATTCTGAAATATTTGAAGGACTGCGATCCGTTGGCGGCTGCGATTGGGGCGGTAAATACAGTAGTGGTGCGCGGCGACGGGTCCTTGTATGGATCGAATACGGATTATGTGGGGGTGTTGCAAGGCCTGGAGGGTAAGATGCGGCTACGCGGAAGCCGCGTGCTGGTGTTTGGAGCGGGTGGGGCCGCGAGGTCGACCGCTTTTGCGTTGGCGCGCGCAGGCGCGCAGGTTGCGATTTGCTCACGGCGCGAGCAAGTGGGAATAAAACTGGCGCGCGCGGTTAACGGAGAATTTCTTCGGCGACGAGCACTACGCAGTGAAAAGTTTGAAGCGATCATTAATGCCACGCCCGTGGGGATGTACCCGCATAGCAAGACTTCGCCGCTTTCGACGCGGGAGTTAAACTGTCGCATCGTGATGGATCTGATTTACCGGCCACTGGACACCGAGTTGTTGGAGATCGCGCGGAAAAAAGGGATCAGTACTGTTTCGGGAGTGGACATGTTTGTGGCGCAGGGATTCGCGCAATGGGAATTGTGGACCGGAAAGAACGCGCCGCAAGCGGCGATGCGCCGCGCGGTGTTGCGGTCGTTGCGCGCGGAACACGCGCCCCGGGAGAAGAGTCGCGGGAGCCGCGCGTGATTCAGCCGGACTTTCGTGAATTCCAGCGACTGGCGAAGCAGGGCAATCTTGTACCCGTTTACGATGTGTTTTCCGCGGATTTATTGACACCGGTAAGCGCGTATCTGCGAATCGCGCGTGGGGCACGCTATTCGTTTTTGCTGGAAAGTGTGGAGGGCGGCGAGAAAATTGCGCGGTATACGTTTGCGGGGGCCCATCCGGAAGAGGTGTTTCGTTACGCGAATGGCGCGTGCGTGCTGGAGAACCGCAACAAACTGGTGTGGGAAGAGCGCGATCCAGTTAGTTTTCTCCGGCAAAGGATGGAGCAATTTAAGCCGGTTCGAATACCCGGCTTACCGCCGCTAGTGGCGGGAGCGATCGGGTACTTTAGTTACGATATGGTGCGGCTGATTGAGCGGCTGCCGAAGAGTTTGCGTGATGAAATTGGTTTATATGACGCGGTGCTGATGTTTTATCACGGCATTTTGGCGTTTGATCACGTGCAACACCGCCTGTGGATTGTGCGCAACGTGTTTACGGAAGGTCCGGGAACGTTGCGCGCGAAATATAACGCGGCGGTGCGGGAAATAAAACGGACCAGAGCATTATTGGAAGAGCCGGCTCCCGCCGAGTTGGTGCGGAAGTCAGCAAAGAAAAAAGCGCGGGCGTTGAAGGTTAGCTCCAATTTTCGTAAGGCGGAATATCTTGCCGCAGTTCGAAAGGCGAAAGCTTATATTCGCGCGGGCGATATTTTTCAGGTGGTGATCAGCCAAAGATTTTCCACGAAGGTGCAGGCGGATCCGTTTGAAATTTATCGTGAACTGCGAGCGTTGAATCCTTCGCCGTATCTTTTTTATCTGCATATGAATGATGTCGACGTGGTGGGAAGTTCACCGGAAATGCTGGTGAAGGTACAGGGTCGCGACGTTTTTTACCGGCCGATTGCGGGGACTTTGCCGCGCGGGCGGGATGAAGCGGAAGACCAGCGATTCGAGAAGCAGATGCTGGCCAGCGAGAAGGAGCGCGCCGAGCACGTGATGCTGGTGGACTTGGGGCGCAACGACCTGGGGCGGGTGTGCGAATACGGCGGCGTGAAAGTGGAGCAGCTGATGTTGGTGGAAAGATTTTCCCATGTGATGCATCTGGTTTCGAGTTTGAAGGGGCGTTTGCGGGAGGATGTGGATTGCTTCGATGCGCTGATGGCTTGTTTTCCGGCGGGGACGGTGTCGGGAGCGCCCAAGGTGCGGGCGATGGAAATTATCGAGGAGCTGGAACGGACGCGGAGGGGGATTTATGCCGGTGGGGTGCTGTACATGGATTTTGCGGGTAATCTGGATTCGTGTATCGCGCTGCGCACTATGGTGATCAAGAACGGAATGGCCTATGTGCAGGCTGGGGGCGGGGTGGTGGCGGATTCCACGCCGATTGGGGAGTATCAGGAGACATTAAATAAATCGCGGGCATTGTTGACGGCGCTGGAAAGCGCGCATCTAAATAGGGGTCGGGCCTTGGGTAGGGCCGGCGCTCGCGGGAAAAAGGCCGACGGCGAGACCGGCAGGAGTAGAGGCAGGAGAAAATTGAAGTGATTCTGTTGCTGGACAACTACGACTCGTTTACTTACAACCTAGCGCAGTACCTTGGCGAGCTGGGATGCGAAGTGGAAGTGCACCGCAACGACAAGATCAGTGTTGAGGAAATCGCGAAGAAGAAGCCGGAGCGCATTGTGATTTCGCCGGGTCCGTGCACGCCGCAGGAGGCGGGGATTTCCGTGGAGCTGGTTGAGAAGCTGGCCGGGAAGTTTCCGATTCTGGGCGTGTGCCTGGGGCACCAGGCGATTGGGGCGGCGTTTGGTGGGAAGATCAAACGGGCGCCGGCATTGTTTCATGGCAAGACCAGCGAGATTCACCATGATGGGAAGGGCGTGTTTCGGAAGCTGGCGGATCCGTTTACCGCGACGCGGTATCACTCGTTGATTGTGGAGCGAAAAACTTTGCCGAGAGAGTTGGTGATTACCGCGGAGACGGATGACGGGATCATTATGGGATTGCGGCACAGGCGGTACCAGATTGAAGGAGTGCAATTTCATCCGGAGTCGGTGCTTACGGAATCGGGGAAGGAATTGTTGAAGAATTTTTTATCGATGTAGAAGAGTGCGGGAGATTGGGAGTTGCGAACAGGAAGAGAAGTCAAGTTCAGGACTTGGGTTGACAGATAAAACGAAGAGAGATTCCTCGTCTGCTCCGCTCGGAATGACCGGGGTTTTGTTTTTTTGTTTAGGAGGTTCCAGAACGGTTTTTGAATTAAGACAGAAGTCAACTTCAGGACCCAGGTTCAAAACTCAACTGCGAACCTAGGGCACCCCCGCGCTCTTATCGACGGCATCCCGCTGAAATTAATACAAATTGATTACCAGTTCAGGTCGGCTAGGACGGCGGCGTAAATTTCCATGCCGCGCCAGAGGTGGCCCAGGCGGAGGTTTTCGTCCGAGCTGTGTTGATGATTGTCGTAGTTGACGATGGGCACGCCGATCCAGGGGATTTGCAATTTTTCGAAAATGTACATGGGGACGCTGCCGCCTAGTAAGGGTGCGATCACGCTTTGGTTGGCGGTGGCGTCCTGCACGACTTTTATTAGTGCCTGGGAGACGGGTAACTCCATTGAGGTGCGAGAGGCTGGGTAATTCCAGGGATCTTTTGCGACGCGAGCTATGAGGGGATGGGCTAGGCGTTCTTCTTTGGTGGGATCGGCGGTGGTAATGAAGAAACCTTGTTTGCGTATGTGGCTGAGTACCTGCTCGAACTTCTCGTCGGGGTCTTCTCCTTTTACGAGACGGACATCTATGGCTGCGATGGCTTTTTCGGGGACGACATTTTGCGCTTGTTCACCGACATAGGCACTGCGGAGACCGCGAATATTCAGCGAAGGATATTGGAGAAGTTCCATCAGACGTTGCCCGCCGCCTTCGGGTTTGGCGAATTGAAGTTCGCGCTCGAAGTCGGCGTCATTATTGGGCATGGCTGCGAGAGCGTCTTTTTCCGTGGTATTGAGCGGAACGATGTCGTCGTAAAAACCTTCGATGAGGACCTTGCCGTCTTCCGATTTCATGGAAGTGAGCAGGCGCGCGAGGGTGAATCCAGGATTGGGCGCCCAGTTTCCGTAGTGGCCGCTATGCAGCGCGCGAATTGCTCCGTAGGTGGTGATCTGAAATCCGAGAATTCCGCGGTTGCCAAAGAAAACCAGGGGACGGCCGCTTTGGTGCACTGGGCCATCGCCGGTGATGAGCACATCAGCGTCCAGAAGATTTTTGTGGGCGAGCAAAACACGCTCGAGATTTGGGGAGCCGTCTTCTTCTTCGCCCTCGAGAATTAGTTTCAGGTTTATGCCTAGAGGAATTTTATTGGTGCGCAGGGCGTCTAGCGCCGCGAGCAAAGCGACGATGGGGGACTTGTCGTCGGAAGAAGAGCGCGCGTAGATGCGCCAGTCGTCGTTATAGATGGCGGGATGCTGGGGACTGTTGGCGGGCAAAGGGATGGGTTTGCCGCCATTTTCCAGTGAGTCAGTTCGCAGCGCGGGCTCGAAAGGTTTTCCGTCGGTCCAGGCGGTGGGATCGACGGGTTGGCCGTCATAGTGGGCGTAGAAAATAAGCGTGCGGCGGGTGTTGGGCGCGGCCAATTTTCCGAAGACGACGGGGCCGCGCCCGGAGATTGGGAGTAAATGCGTTTCGATGCCGCGGGCTTCGAGCATAGAGACTAATTGAACGGCATTTTTTTGAATGTTTTCGGTGTCGCTGGCGATGTTTGGGATAGCGAGGAATTCGGAGAGTTCGCGGATGATGCGGTCTTCGTTGTTCATGCGATAGTCGCGGACTTCCTGAGCGACTTGGTCGGGATTGAGTTTGTGCAGGTGGTCGGGTGGCGGGGGAATTTTCTGCGCGGAAATGTTACAGGCGAAGATGGCGGAGAGTGCGGTGAGCTGTAGACTTCTCAAATTTCCCTCGATGGCGCGATGTTGCGCAGCAAAATTGTTTCGTGGTGAAGATTTATTTTGTGAAAGCCACCAATGCGGCCAATTTTTTTTGCGCCAAGCCGGAAGAGATAGCGTTGGCGGCAAATTGTGTGCCTTCGAGAAAATTGGCGGCGGTTCCGGAGGCTACCAGAGCAGCGGCGGCGTTGATGATGGCAATATCGCGTCGCGGACCTGGCTGGGCGTTTAAGACATCGCGGATGAGCACGGCGTTTTCCATGGCGGTGTCTCCGCCGCGCAAGGCTTCGATGGGGGCGCGCGACATGCCGAAATCCTCGGGCGTGACGGTGTAGCGCTTGACGGTTCCTTCGCGTAGCTCTGCGACGAATGTTTCGGCGCTTAAGGAGATTTCGTCCAGGCCGTCCGCACCGTGCACGACAAAAGCTCGCTGAACACCGAGCTCGGCGAGGGTAGCGGCCATCAAGTCGATTACGTCGACGGAATAAACACCGACGAGTTGGGAATGGGCGCCCGCGGGGTTTGTTAATGGGCCGAGCAGGTTGAATGCGGTGCGTTCGCCGATTTGTTTACGAGCTTGCGCGGCGTGCCGAGTTGCGGAGTGGGCCGCCTGGGCGAAGAGGAAGCCCAGACCTATTTCACGGATGGCCTCGCCGCAACGTTCGAGCGGGATATCGATGCGCACGCCGAGGGCTTCCAGGACGTCGGCAGAGCCGCAGCGCGAACTCGCTGCGCGATTACCGTGCTTGGCGACGCTGGCGCCGGCGGCGGAAGCAACAATGGCGGCCACGGTGGAAATATTGAAGGTGTCGCAGCCGTCGCCACCGGTTCCGCAAGTGTCGATCAAATTCGCGGGACGCAAGCGGTCGTCCGAGAAAACCGGGGCGGCGTGGCGGCGCATCACATTTGCGAAGCCGGCAAGTTCCCGCGGCTCGATGGGGCGCGCATTCATGGCGCGCAGAAGACTTACGATTTCGCGAGTTTCCACGCGGCCGGAAAGAATTTCTTCCATGGCCTCTTCGGCTTGCGTGCGCGACAAAATTTTTCCGTTTTCGACGCGCTGCAAAAGCGAAGGCGCCATGGTGTCCTTGCTCCGTCTCAGCCTTCCGGTTAAACTTTACTGTTTCACGAACGCAAAATTCTATCACTGATGGGATATTGATGAAGATTCACGAGTATCAAGCGAAGGCTATTCTGGCGCGTTATGGAGTGGCGATACCGCGCGGGGAAGTGGCTTATCGCAAGGAAGAAGCGCGTGGAACGGCGCAGCGCCTGAAGTCAAATATCGTAGTGGTGAAGGCGCAAATACACGCCGGCGGACGCGGCAAAGGCGGGGGCGTGAAGTTGGCACGCTCGGCCGATGAAGCGGCGGAAATTGCGAGCCAAATTTTAGGGATGAACTTGATTACGGCGCAGACTGGGCCGGGCGGACGGATTGTGAAGCGGTTGTTAATCGAAGAAGGATTGGACATCAAGCGCGAGCTGTACCTGAGTTTGCTGGTCGATCGTGCGACCGGGAAAATTATTTTCATGGCGAGCACGGCGGGCGGGATGGAAATCGAAGAGGTGGCTAAAGATAATCCCGAGGCGATTTTGCGCGAGGTCATTCAGCCGGTGGTGGGGCTGCAGCCGTATCAAGCGCGGAAATTGGCGTTTGGATTGGGCTTGCCGATAGAGGCGGTGAATAATGCGGTGCCGTTTTTGTTGGCGCTGTATAGAGCTTTCATCGATACGGATGCATCGATGCTGGAAATTAATCCGTGTGTGTTGACGGGCGACAGCAAGCTGGTGGCGCTGGACGCGAAAATGACCATCGATGACAATGCGCTGTTTCGGCACAAGGAATTGCGTGAGCTGAGGGATCTGGATGAAGAGGATCCGCTGGAAGTGGAAGCTTCGAAGTACGGTTTGAATTACATCAAGCTTGACGGCAGCGTGGCGTGCATGGTGAATGGCGCGGGATTGGCCATGGCGACGATGGACATCATCAAATACGCGGGCGGGTCGCCTGCGAATTTTCTGGATGTAGGCGGCGGCGCGTCGGCGGATCAGGTGAAGAATGCGTTTGGAATTTTGATGGCTGATCCCGCGGTCAAGGCGGTGTTCATAAATATTTTTGGAGGAATTTTGCGTTGCGATGTATTGGCTAGCGGGGTGGTGGCAGCGGCAAAGGATCTGCAATTAAAAGTGCCGGTGGTGGTGAGGATGGAAGGGACCAACGTGGAGTTGGGGCAAAAAATTCTGCGCGATAGTAAATTGAATTTTACGATTGCGGATGGAATGAAGGATGGAGCACAGAAGGTCGTGGCGCTGGCGGCGGGTGCTCGATGAGCGTACTGGTTGACGAGAAGACGCGTTTGCTGGTGCAAGGCTTCACCGGGCGCGAGGGGACGTTTCACGCGCAGCAGATGATTGAGTACGGAACCGTGGTGGTAGGCGGCGTGACACCGGGGAAGGGCGGGACGAAGCATCTGGAGCGGCCCGTTTTTAATACGGTTCGCGATGCGGTGAAAGAGACAGGCGCGAATGCGTCGGTGATTTTTGTGCCGCCACCATTTGCTGCGGACGCGATTCTGGAAGCGGCGGATGCGGAAATTCCATTGGTGATTTGTATTACTGAAGGAATTCCGGTGCTGGACATGGTGCGTGTGGCGGCGGTGGTGAATTTTAAAGAGACGCGGCTGATTGGGCCGAACTGCCCGGGAGTGATTTCGCCAGGGAAATGCAAAATCGGGATTATGCCAGGACGCATTCACAAGCAAGGGCATGTGGGAGTTGTGAGCCGCAGCGGAACTTTGACGTATGAGGCGGTAGATCAGCTGACGAGATTGGGAATCGGGCAGTCGACATGCATCGGGATTGGTGGCGATCCGATTATCGGGACGACATTTTTGGATGCGATTCGGCTGTTCAATGAAGATGCGGACACGCACGCGATTATCATGATCGGGGAAATTGGCGGCGATGCGGAAGAGCGTGCGGCGCAATGGATCAAAACGAATGTGAAGAAGCCGGTTGTCGGATTCATCGCGGGACAAACCGCGCCGCCTGGAAGGCGCATGGGACATGCAGGCGCGATTATCAGCGGCGGGCAGGGCACGGCGAAGGATAAGTACGCGGCAATGAGCGCTGCGGG
>Ga0307475_10001042_pt1 | contig 16611 bp, 14 predicted proteins | sample atmos_gasesECM1C_FD_203317 | JGI IMG/M metagenome (GOLD analysis project Ga0307475, IMG submission 203317) | Hardwood forest soil microbial communities from Morgan-Monroe State Forest, Indiana, United States - atmos_gasesECM1C_515 | ecosystem: Environmental > Terrestrial > Soil > Temperate... | reverse complement strand
TTGATGCGACCGGCGCCAGAACAGTTAGTTCTGCGTTGGCTGGATAGCCAACCGAGATCTTCCATTTGGCTTACCTCGATCACTGTCATGGAGCTTCGCTACGGCTTGCAAATAATGCCTAAGGGCAGGCGTCGGGATGGGATGGTCCAACTGCTCGAAACCCTGCTTGCGGAAAAGATCGAGGGGCGCATTGCGCCGTTCGACGCTGCTGCTGCGCAACAGGCCGGAGATTTGATGGCCTCGCGCAAAACGCGAGGCCGCGCCGGCGATTATCGGGACACTATGATTGCGGGGATCGCGCTTTCCACTCGTGCCACGCTGGCTACCGGCAACACCGCGCACTTCGCGGACCTCTCGGTGCCAGTGGTCAATCCGTGGACCGCGTAGTGGAAAATCGCCAACCGTTCGCAGCGGATATTTGACTCATGGTCAGGCGACAGTTACAGGGCGCCTTTGCCGAAGGTTAGGCGGAGGCCGGTGGATAGGAGTTCGTCGTTGGACTTGAGGCCGGGCAGGGGGTTGCTGAGGTAGCGATCGCTGACTGTGATTTGCCAACTGAGCCAGGTCTTGAGCTTGGTAGCGGCGGTGGCGTCAAACTGGAAGCGATACTGGCCGAGGTCGCTCAAGTTGGGGAACATAGAAAAGCGCTCATTGAGCGAAACGCGATTGTTAAGCTTCCAGCTAAGCTCTTCACCGACATCGATTTCCGCGACGTTGCGGGTGGTGTTGGTTAGTACGAGCGGCGGATTGGGAGAGAATTTCTCGCGATCGTAGTCGCCACCCGCGAACACGTCAAAGGTCGTGTTCGCACTCTTGATGACGTGATAGCCAAGACCGCCGCCGAAGACGCTGCGCAAGTCGAGGTGCTGAAACTCGTCATAGGCGAAATCGGCGATAGCAAACACGAAGAGTCGCGGCCTCAGGTTATAGTCGAAGCGCGCGCCACCCTGGATGGAGTTGGCGGTGGTGCGGCTGGGCGGAGTGGTGTTATCGGTCGCATAAACGATGTTGCTGTAGAGACTGAGCTTGTCACGCGTGGTCACGCGCGCAGCTTTTCCGGCCAGATTAAAGGCGAGCAATGCGGAATTGCCCCGCGTTTCGCTGAGGCCGGTATCGAGCAAGCCGCTCCAGAGATCGGTGAGGCGGGGATGCTGCAAGCGGTCGTAGTCGCTTTGTTCCGCGGCGTTGCGGATCGCGACGACGGTGTCGCGCGGGGCGGCCACTTGCCCACGATCGCGGGTGGCCACCTCAAACTTGCCGTCTTCGGTCGTTACGTTGCCGGAAACGATCTGACCGCTTTTCAACTGCACGCTGAGCGGCTGCGAGGAAACGATGGCGCTCACGGCGTCCCATTTCACGGTGACATCGCCGGCCGAATCGGTTTTCAGAAGCAGAGTCTTGCCATCAGACTTCACGATGGTGCCGGTGAGGCGGTCGCCATTTTTTAGAGTGACCTGATCCGCCGAGACAGCTACCGCAAACAAAAATATCGACGCCCAGACACACAACGACGCAGTTAAAATCGCACTTCTACGCACGTTCTTTCTCCCTTATTTGCCTTTCGCTAGACAGGAGGCCGGCTGGGCCATGGCTGGTGCTGCGCTATGCGTGTATTGGATGCTGCACGAGCAAAAAAAGAAGGCAACCGCTGAGAGCGGTCGCCAGCAAGATGCTGGCGCTACCACATGGGACATGCGGGCCGGTATCAGGGTCGAATTCCGAGCTCGGCGTAGAGTTCGGCGGGGCGATAGAGCACGCCGTCTTTCATTACCAGAGCGGTCTTGCGCACGTCACTGATGTTTGTTGCCGGGTTTCCGTCGATGAGGACCAGATCGGCGAGCTTGCCTGGGGCGATGGAACCTAGCTCGGCATCCTTCTTCATGATGCGCGCGGCGCCCAGGGTGGCGAGTTTCAAGACTTCGGTCGGCGGAATGCCCGCTTGGACATCGAGTTCTAGTTCGCGATGCAGGGTGAAACCGGCGAGGGAATCGGTGCCAGCTTCGATCGGAATTCCGGCGCGGTACAGCAGGCCGACGAGCTTCACCATATTGTCGAACGATTTTCTAAAGGTGGCATCCATTCCGTCTGGCACAGGCAGCCCGCCGGCCAACATGCTTCGGCGGACTTGCGTGGGAAGCCGGCGAAAGACAGCAGCGTAGGTCACCGGGATTTCGGAAGGTCGGCTTAGAATATCGTTTTCAAAGACGCTCATGGTGGGGTCGAGAGTTGTGCCGTGTTCCTTGAGGAGGCGGGCGAAGTCTTGCACTTCCGGGGAATCGAGGTTGAGGCGGGCGGCGAGCTTGGCGGGCTCGGTCAAACGAAGTCGCGTCTGCGTTTCTTTTACTTCGGGGAAGAAATTCAGGACCAGAAAATTGACGTGCTGAATTTCGTCATAGCCCAACTTCACGCATTGGGAGGCAATCATATAGGCGGGGATATGACCGCTGACGCGCAAGCCATTTTTGTGGGCTTCGTCGATGATGGCCGGGACGAGTTCAGGCTTCATGGAGCTGTAGATTTTGATTTGCACGTAGCCGAGTTTGACGTAATTGTCGACCGCGGCGCGGGCCTCGGCCTCGGTGGCGGCCAATACTTTGGTTGGGCCCTGGTAGGGTCCAGGGCCATCGATGAAACCGGCGAGAATGATGCGCGTGCCGAGTTCGGTTCCCTCTTGAATGCGCCTGCGGCGGGCGAGAAGTTCATCGGTATCGTTGGCGAGATCGCGGACGGTGGTCACGCCGGCGGCAAGATTCAGCAAACCATCGTTGCCGCTGACGTGCGCGTGCATGTCCCATAGGCCGGGGATCAACGTTTTTCCGGACGCGTCGATCGTTTCAAATTGCTTGAGGCTGGCGGCGTCACGTTTTCTTGAGGGGCTCACGCTGGAGATTTTGTTTCCAGTGATGAGCACGTCTTGATCCGGAAGCAGCTTGCCTGCTTCGGCGTCGAAGACGTTGGCATGTTGGAAAAGGACGTTCTTATCGGGGTGATGGGCCAGTTTTTTTGCGAGGTCGCGGGCGCGCTGCCCATTCGTTTCATCTTGCGCTTTAAGCAGTATGCCTTGCGATGACTCCCATCCTTCGCGAATGACCATGGACCACCGCTCGCCGGCGGCGAAGAATTGATGGGACTCATCGAGCCAGACATAATCTGGCGAAAAGTCGAGACCGGTGACGGCATATAGGGTCACGCGTTGTTTTTTTCCGGCGGCCTCAACTTCTTGGTCTCCTACCTTTCGGACTTCGGCTTCGCCTTCGGGCAGCAAGGCCAGCCTGCCCTGATTGGCGAGGGCGGCACGCACCAGCAAAGCGCTCTCTTCCGGAGGGCCGAAAATTGAAACGTAGAAGCTGGGTCCGTCAATTTTTTTCTGACCTTGCTCGGCTTTGTTTTTCCAACGCGCGTTGCCCTCGGAAACGAAAAATTCTTCGTGGACATCGGCTTTGAGATAGTCGTTGCCATCGGTGACTTCAGAAGAGGGGAAGCCGTTAGCATCCACAGTCAAGACCGTGGTGGTTTTCGGGCCGCGGCCGCGATCATTGAATTGGAAAAAGGCATGGAGCTTGCCGTCAGGAGTGCCCCAAGTGGCCTGCTGGCCGGCGAGGATGCCCATGGAGAGCACGGACCAGCGGTTTGCATCGGCGGGAATATCAGAGGGCAACGCCGGAACGTTACTGGCAGGTGGCGTGGTTTGCTGCGCGACGGCGAGGGTGGCCAAGGTGGAGATGAAGATCAGAAGTGCGAGGGCACTGTTGCGCCAGGTTTTCATAACACCCTCCGGAAGAGGTGCATTGTACTCGTTCACCGGCTTCTTTCTCAGGCTCATTTTTGGCCCATCGGGTATACTTTTCGCTCTCCAGAAGAGGCGGAGGTCAAGTAGCAGGGATGCTTTCGCGGATACGTTTGTTTGCAGTCTTGGGCATGGTTGCATGGCTTGGGGTGATTGCGTGTTCGCGGCCGGCGGCGACAACGAGCGCCACGCAGGCGCCTGCGGCGCGACCCATTATCGTGTTCATGACCGACTTCGGCACGGCGAATGATGCAGTGGCGATTTGCCGGGCGGTAATTTACGGGATCGCACCGGAAGTGCGAGTCACGGACATTACGCATCAGGTGACGCCGTACTCGATTGAGGAGGCTTCACGCTTTCTGTATGGGGTGACGCCGTATTATCCGGCGGGGACGGTGTTTCTGGTGGTAGTGGACCCCGGTGTGGGGACTTCGCGCAAGGCAATCGCGGTGAAGTCGAAGAAGGGGCAGTATTTTATTCTCCCGGATAATGGCGTGATTACACCGGTGCTGGATCGCGATGGGCTGGCCGAGGCGCGGGAAATCAGCAACCAGCACTGGATGATTCAGGCGCCGCTGTCTTCGACGTTTCACGGGCGGGATATTTTTTCGCCAGCGGCAGCGCATCTGGCGGCGGGTTGGGAATTCAACTTAGTGGGGCCTCCGGTGCAGCAACTGGTGCGGCTATCGCCAAAGGGTTCGGTGACATCCGACAAGGGCATCGAGGGGGAGATTATTGGACTCGATGATCCCTTCGGTTCGCTGGTTACGAACATCCCGGGGGACGATTTCAGACAATTGGGCTACAACGTGGGAGATAAGGCGGCCGTGCAAATTGGCAAGAAGGTGCTCACGCTGCCTTTTGCGAGGACATTTATGGATGTTTCTGTGGGGGAATCTTTGCTGTACATAGATTCGCGGGGGCGGGTAGGTGTCGCGGTGAACCAGGGCAGTTACTCGAAAAAGTTCAATCTCATGCCACCGGAGAGAATCTTTATTGCGCGCAAAGGCGTGCCTATTAAGTTTCGCTGAGCTACGCACTAGCAACGCATCCGACGCAAAAATGGCGGCTGGCCGGCCGGCTCGATTATGTTATCGCCTCGAAAGCGGTGGCTACGCTACCGCACTCCATAAGCGCTACCTTCTAGCGGACAGGGTGGGGATGTAACCTTTCTTGGGTTTGGCAGTATACGTGTATGCAGGGGCAAGAAGCAGGTCTAGAGAAAACGATCCGAGAATGCACTCGGTAACTGACGAGGAATTAATGCTGCAGGTGCGTGATGGTGCGGGGGAAACGCTAGGGGTGTTGTTCGAACGATATCACGCGCCACTTTATAACTTTTATACGAAGCTGACCGGGGATCGGGCGCTCAGCGAGGACCTTGTGCAGGAAGTGTTTTTGCGAATTTTGCGGCATCGGCAGACGTTCCGCGACGGAACTCCGTTTCGGGCGTGGATCTATCAGATCGCGCGGAATACACGGATCGATCATTTTCGGAAGAGCCGGCCGCAAGTGCCATTCGAGCCAGAGATGGCGCCGACGGTTACGCCGGGTGATCCGGCACAACAGCGCCAGGAATCGGAGTTATTGCACAAGGCGCTGATGGAGCTGCCCGAGGAAAAGCGCGAGTTATTGGTGCTGTGCCGGTTTCAAGAATTGCCGTATGAGGATGTGGCGCGGCTGGTGGGTTGCGGGGTCGCGACGGTAAAGGTGCGGATTCACCGGGCGATGCAGGAATTGAGGCAAATTTTTCATCAGTTGCAGGCTGCGCCGGCTGGTTCCGGGCCGCGTGCAGCGGCGCAAAATGTTCCGCCGCGGAGGATGACATGAACTGCGAAAAGATCGCTGAGCTCTTGCCGGATTATTTGCAAGCGGGCCTCAGCGTTGACCAGAAGAAAATTGTGGAGGGGCACCTGGAGAGCTGCGTTGAGTGCCGGGAAGTCGCCGGATTGTGGAAGAAGCTGGCGCTGATTCCAGACGAGCAGCCGAGTGCTGAGGGCCGAGTGCGGTTCGAGGCGATGCTGCAGGCGTATCAGACTGGACGCGGAACGGAAGGCATGCCCCGGCGCAACGGGAGGGAGCATGCATCGATTTGGAACGTGTTTCAGTGGCTACGTTCGCCGGTGGGTGCGATGGCGTGGAGCATCGTGCTGGTTGTGTTGGGAACGTACATTGGGATGCAATTGGGCAACACGAAATCGAATTCGCAGCAAGATTTGGCGGCGATGCATACGGAATTGACCAACATGCGGCAAATGGTGGCGTTGTCGATGCTGCAGCAGCAGTCGGCGAGCCAGAGGCTGGAGGGAGTGACTTGGACGCGACGCGAGGAGCAGCTCGATCCGCAGGTGCTTTCGGCACTGATGCATACGTTGCGGTATGACCCGAGCGTGGATGTGCGCTTGGCGGCGCTGGATGCACTGAGCCGGCATGCCGGGCAGCCACAGGTGAAAAAGACGGTGGTGGACGCTTTGCAAGAGCAGCAATCACCTCTGGTGCAGGTGGCATTGATCGACCAATTGGTGGAATGGCGGGATGCGGAAGCGGCACCGAGACTGGAGAAGCTGCGCGAGACTCCAAACCTGAATCCGACGGTGCGGCAGCGAGCGGATTGGGCGATCAGCAAACTGAATTGAGGAGCTGCAATATGAACAAGGCTTATTTTCTTTCGGTGCTGATGGCGGGAATGGCGTTGCTGCTGTTTCCGGAGCAAGCAGCTCGGAACACTCCGAAGAAGCCGGCGGCGCAGTCTGTGCCGCAAAAAGAGTATCCGGTAGCTCCTGCCGAAATCGATCGCGATGAACCGGACGTGGATTTTCCGATCGACGTCGATGTCGAAAGGGACATAGAGGTGGCCGCGAATATGGAGGTTGACGTCGATGAGCCGGACGTAGACGTGGATATGGATCGACACGAGGCGGAGATAGATCTCGACCACGACTCCGAGCAGGATGTTCAGGAAGACATCGATGTTGACGTGGATGTTGACCACGATGAGCCGGCGTGGACGGAACATGAACAGGAAAAAATCGAGAAGACATTTGCGATGCCCGCGGGGGCGGGGCGTCGGACGCTGGAGATCGACAATGTTTGGGGATCGATTGAGGTAGTGGGGACGGCATCGGACCACGCGCAGCTCACGGTGAACAAGAGCATCCGGGCGGAATCAAAGAGCAAGGTTGAGCAGGCGCGCAAGGACGTGACGCTGGATATTACGCAACAGGCGGATTCCTTGAAGCTGTACGTCAATGGGCCGTTCCGATGCGATTGCCACGACTGCCGGCATGCTCGCGATGACGAGGGTTACATCGTGAAGATGGATTTTCAGGTGCAGGTGCCGCGGGACATCGATATCAAGATCAAAACAGTGAATGAGGGACACGTATCGGTGCGCGACATCAATGGCAGCTTTGTGGTGCGCAATGTAAACGGGGACATCCAGATTCACAATATCGCGGGATCGGGCACGGCGCGGACGGTGAACGGTCCGGTGAAGGTAACATTCCGGCAGAATCCGCGAGAGGCTTCGGATTTCGAGACGGTGAATGGGGCGGTGGAGCTGGCGTTTGCGCATGATCTGGCGGCTGATTTCAAGTTCAAGACTTTCAATGGCGGAATCTACAGCGACTTTCCGGTGACGGCGCTGCCGGTGCAGGGAATGAAAGAGGAGCATCGCGGCTCCAAAGTGATATTTCGAGCGGACCGGTACACGGGAGCGCGGGTAAGTTCGGGCGGTCCGCAAATCAAGGTGGAAAATCTAAACGGAGACATTCGCATTCTGCAAAACCATGAATAAGCAAATGAGGTTCTCATCGAATTTGGGGCGGTTGGCGTTGGCGGCGATCGCTGCGGGGACGTGGGGGTTGAGCGCGGGGAGAGCGGCGGCGCAAACCGGAGTGGATCGCATCCCGGTGACGCTGAGCGATCCGTCGCGGCCGGCGCGGGTGAAAGTCAGCATGGTGAATGGCGGGATCACGGTAAAGGGCTACGAGGGCAAAGAAGTGGTGGTGGAAGCGCATGTGCGCAGCCGCGACAACTCGCGCAACGAGGGCGGGCCGAAGCGGCTGGCGATCTCGACGACGGGGCTCACGGTGGAAGAAGAAAACAACGAGGTGAATATCAACACAGAATCGTACATGCACGCCATCGATGTGACGGTTTCGGTTCCGGTGCACACGTCGTTGAAGCTGCGGGCGGTGAATGATGGGGACATCGTGGTGACAGGCGTGGATGGCGAATTGGATGTGGATGACATCAACGGAGCGGTTAACTTGAACAATGTTTCCGGGAGCGTGGTGGCGCACGCTTTGAATGGACACGTGTACGCAACGTTGACGCGGGTGGAGCCGCAGAAGGCCATGGCTTTCAGCTCGCTGAATGGGGACATTGACGTTACTTTTCCCGCGGATTTGAAGGCGAACATCAGCATCCGGTCGGATCAAGGAGATGTGTTCAGCGATTTTGATGTGCAGCTTCAAGCGACGGCGCCACAACCTGTTGTGGAAGATAGCCGCAGTCATGGTGGCAAGTACAGAGTGAAGATAGACAGGACCGTGCGCGGAACGATCAATGGCGGAGGGCCGGAAATCCAATTCAGAAATTTCCAGGGGAAGATCTACATTCGCAAGGCGGGTAACCCGCGATAGAGTAGGTGAGTTAATTGCCAAAAAGCCAAACGTAATGGATAATCATGTAGTACAATCCCGCCTTCTCGACTCCCATTGCGCCAAAGCCAATGAACAGGGCCGACCTGCAAGAACTCGCCGAACTTCGTATCAAGGAGGCACAGGTTCTTCTTGCTTCTGCCTCCTACCCCGGCGCCTTTTATCTCGCAGGTTACGCGATTGAATGCGCGCTCAAATCCTGCATCGCAAAGCAGACGAAGGAGTACGATTTCCCAGACAAAGACGAAGTAAACAAGAGCTATACCCACAATCTCGACGTGCTTGTACGGTTGGCCAAGTTAAAAGACCAACTCGACAACGAAATGAAATCAAACAAGCGGTTGGAGGCTTACTGGGCTTGCGTAGTAGACTGGGAGGAAGGCCAGCGATATGAACTTGGGGTCACGGAAAAAGAGGCCAAGGACATTTGTGAGGCAATTGTAGATCCCACGAACGGAGTGCTCCAGTGGCTGAGGAAGTGCTGGTAAAGGAACAACTGAGTTCGGACATGATCGCTGCGGGCGATGAGCTTACAAATCGCTTACTCAGTTATTCTGACTTTGGCCTACTCTGTTCGTTGTGGCTGTACACCAGCGAATCGAACCGCTGGAAGCTTCTGGTAGCCACACCGATCGTAGACGGCTCTGGACCCATTCACGCCTATCAGATGATCCAGGGACTAGTTGGCGACAACGGGCCAGCCTATTTGGACATACCTCTATATTCGATATCCGTCCTCCGCTCTAATCATTCGTTGGTAAGAGCTCTCCGCTCGTTCGGTCATTTTCAGATTCAAGAACTTCCGCATGGCACGAGACCGTCAACCACGGTCAGGGCCGGGAAAAGGGTCACTCTTACCCGTGTTCAGGACGTTTTCATTGAAGACGCGTTGATCTACTACATCGCGTAATTCCCGCAGACAGCGTTTCGTTGCGAAACGCTTCAATGGACTAAGGGTGGACGCCTGCATATGCCGGAATCGCGGTACGGGCGGTGTTCTTGTATACGATGCCGGCTTTCATCACGAAGACGACGCGGCGAACGGTGGTGATGTCTTTTAGCGGATCGCCATCGAGGGCGATTATGTCTGCTTGCAGCCCAGGTGCAATGGCGCCGATCTGCTCGGCCAAACGCATGGCTTCCGCGCCGATGGAATTGGCCGACATCATTGCTTGCATGGGATCCTGGCCGCCGTCGCGGACGCGGTCGATGAACTCCTCAGCGTTGCGTCCATGGGCGCCTGCTACAGCGTCGGTGCCAAAAACGATTTTTAGTCCTGGAGTTTTTACCGCGTGGTGCACGAGTTCGTGGTTCATGGGAAGGATCTTCTGCATGGCCGCAAAACCTTCTTCGGTGTAGCCCGGTGTGCCGAGATATTTTTCCTTGTTAAATAAATAATTCTCGATGATTAGCCCGGCCTGGGGATCAAGATAGGCGCCTTTCTCGGCCATCAGTTTCAGATCGTCGTCGGTGGCCAGCGTTCCGTGTTCGATTTCGGTGCAACCAGCGAGCGTTGCGGCGCGGACGGCATCTTTGTATGCATGCACGAGCGTGCGCAGGCCCTGCTTCTTTGCTTCATCGCAGGCGGCGTTCAATTGGTCTTGCGAGAGGGTCATTCCTTCACCTTGACGGATGGATTGTGACGCGAAGATCTTGATCAGGTCGGCGCCTGCTTCTTTTTGTTTGCGGACATAGGCGCGGATCTCATCTGGAGTGCCGGTCTGCTCGCCTCGACCCTGGAGCGGCTCGGCCGCGGTCAGGATGCGAGGGCCGGGAAGCATGCCTTTCGCGATAGCGTCGCGCAGAGGGATGTCGTTGGGGGACCCGACGCTTTGGACGGTGGTGAAGCCGGCCATCAGGGTGAGCCAGGCGTTGGATGCGGCTTTGTATGCATCTTCTTGGGTTGTGCCGGAGGGCCCGGCGTTCTTGCCGTCCTTGTCGAAGCTCCAAGTAATGTGCACGTGAGCGTCAATCCAGCCCGGCAAGACAGTTAGACCGCGCAGATCGTAATCGACCGGATCGGCTTTGGGGTCAAGTGAGGCAATTGTTGAGCCTTCGATTACGATGCGCGTGTCATGCAGAACGCGGCCCCGGCCGTCGAGGACGGTGCTGGCGGCGATCACGATGCGTTTGCTGTGGGCTGTCTGCGCAAAAATCGGTTGAGCGAAGATTGAGAGAATAAGAATATTGACGACGCATAGAGTGATTTTCGCGGTGCGCATTATCGGATTCCTCCACAGGGCGGCGCGTCACGCACTCTTATCACATCGCTGGGCACACGTGCACCGTCGAACCGCGTCTGATGTAAATTTTCAAGACCCTTGGGTTGCGGTTAGGAAGTAGGCTCTGTGGCGCGGCCGGCGGTCAGAAGATACCAGTCGACCGTGGGAGCGCGGAGATACTTGATGCGGGTGCGGGTGGCCTCGGCGGCGGTGGCATTGCCGAGTTTTTCCTGGGCGTCGGCTAGCTGATCGAGGGCGAAGAGGGAACGTGGGTCGGCGGCGAGCGCGTCGACGGCGGCGGCGAAATCGCCTTTGGCGGCGAGAACATAGCCGCGGGCGGATTCGAAACTGTTGGAGACGAGGAGGTCGCGGGATTGGTCGGCGAGCAGCTCGAGCTTGCGGACGCTGGCTTCGGCGAGAGCCAATTCACCGCGGGCGGCGGAGATACGGGCGCGCTCGCGCAGGACTTGGGCGCGAAAATTGTCGCGATCGGCTTCGCTCAGGCCTTCGCTGGGACTTTGCAGCCAAATCTCGAGCGAGCGGAGATGTTCCAATTCCAGGGCGGGATCGCCAGCTAGCATGGCGCGGCCGAAACCGATTTCAAATTGCGAGTAAGGTTCTTTCTGGCGGCGGGCTTTTTCGTTGAGAACGTCGAGAGCTTGGCGCCCTTCGGTAGGCTGACCCTCCCAAAAACAGACGAGGGCTTTCTGAAATTCGGAGTGCGAGCGGTCGCGCTGGTTGTTGGCGATGGCGATAGCGTCATCGTATTCGGCGCGGGCGCGGAGGTAGTTGCCCATTAGCGCGGAAGTATCGCCGAGACCGTAGTGCGAGGAGATGTAGGTGGGATCAATGTTGAGGGCGGCGGAGTAGTGTTCGAGGGAGCTTTGGTCATCGCCGGAGAGGCGAAAGATTTCGCCGAGGGAGTCTTGGGGATTGGGAGATTTCGGCTGGACTTCGGCGTAACGCTGGAGGGAGGCGATGGCTTTCTCGGGATCGGGCGTGCCGGTTTCCATGTACGCATAGCCGAGCAGATTGAGGGCAGGAGGAAAATCGGGGTCGAGGCGGTGCACCGTCTCGAGCATTTGGCGGGAGCGGTCGTAGTCCTGCTGGAAGTAGAGCCAATCGGCGATGATGTAGAGCACGTGTTTGTTGTCGGGATAGCGTTTTAGAAGATCGTTCATGGCCGTGATGGCGGGGAGGAGATCGCGATCGCTGATGCTGGTCATCCAGCGGATGAGTAGCTGCTCATCGGGAGTGGCGTGCGGGAGCAGAGCTTTAGCGCGTCCGAGTGCTGCCGAATCGGGGATGCTGCCCAGCGAGGCCAGAGATAGAGCGGCGTAACCGAGGGCGAACTGCGGATCGCGATGAATAGCGTTGCGGGCGTTAGCGAGGGCGCCGTCTACAATGTGGTTTTCGTATTTATCGAGCGAGATCTCGACAAGTTTACGCGCTTCTTCCGAACGGGTGGCGACGGGGATGCTGCCGAAGAGTTGCTGTCTGCCGCCCGGAGCTACTTTTGCGACGGAGCTCTTGCTGGCCGCTTTGGCTGCTGTGAGGTGCGCCGCGGAACTTTGCGCCCACAGCGGGTGGCCCCACAACGAGGGGAAGATCAGAAGGAGAATGCGCGCTGAGAAGCGGTTCATGAGTATAGACCCCTTTTGTGAAGACACGTGAATGAACCCTTGCAGAATCACGTTAGCGTGCGAGCGCTGCGACGGCATACTGGCCGGAGGGACAGGCGATGCGGGATGGTTACGATTTACGCGGGAGTCGCACGGTTAGACACAAGAGGAGTGTTGTTCGCTTGTGCTATTCGGCCAGGGTGACAATACTGCAAGTTAGTTTCAAGCATGGGGAAAACCAGCTCTATGAATGACACAAATAAGCCAGCTAATCGGCTACGTATCGCAGCGATGCTTTGCATATGTGCATTGGTGGCGGGGAGCGCCATCCCGGCGGTCAAGAACATGGCGGTGGTCGCTTCAGCGGGAAGCAAGATGCAGGATGTGCCGCTGGCGGAATTGGCGAAGCTCTGCAAGGGCACGCAAAAAATGTGGGCGGACGGACGGAGTTTTACGTTGGTAATGAAGGACCCGGAATCGACGGACATGCATGTGGCGGTGCAGAAACTTTTCGGCGTGCCGGCGAACGAGGTTAAGAGCGTGATTGCGAAGCTGAATGAGACGCGGACGGTGGTGCGAGTGGTGGAAAGCGACGACGACTTGCTGCGCACGGTGGAAGCGACGCCAGGAGCGGTGGGAATTCTAGACGTGTATGCGATCAATAGCGCGGTTAAGGTATTGCGCGTTGATGGGAAATTACCGTTCGATGTCGGGTACGCGCTGAAGGGAAACTGAGGCCGGCTTTCATGGCGTGGATCGTTCTCGGAGAATCTTTCTCTGATAGAGAAAAGAAACTACGAGCAGAAGCACGCCAAGAATAAGAAGAGAAATAATGCGATAGAAGCGGTCGAGGTAGGAAATATCGTAGAGGAAAACTTTAACGATGGCCAGGCCGAAAAGGACGAGCGCTTGCCAGCGGAGCAACGCGGAGTGGCGCTTTACACCGGCAAGAATTAGAACGGAAGCGTAGAGAGTCCAAAGCAAAGAAAGAGCAAGATGCTGGGCGAGATGAGCATCGACGTCCAGCACGCCACTGCGGCCCAAATAATCCCACAACTCCAGGGACAGCGCGATTAGCGTGTCGGCATTGGCAAGAACGGCCAAGATTGCCAGGACAATGATTTCCTGGTCTCCGGGAGTAGAGGTATGCAGGCGAGCCGCGAGGAGCGCGGCCACCATACAAGCAATCACTACGAGATAGGTGGCGAAGCGGGCGTTGAATAGGAATTGCATGGCGGGGATGGGGAAGAGCAAAAGACGCAAGGCGGCGAGGGCGAGCAGAAAATAGCCGGCCTGGCGCAAGCGAAGATGGAGGGAGCGAAACCCGGTCCAGATGAGGATGGCGCCCTCGACCGCGAACGCTAGGGTAATCCACGTCCCAGCGAGGCGAATCGGAATAGCCAAAGTGGCGAATGTGAGAGCGAGTCCGCGGAAGATGAGGCGCGCAAGCGGTGGTTCGCTTTCCTTCCCGGCCGGGACAAAGCCAGAAACTGCAAGGTGCGCACCGGATAAAGCTAAAACGAGCAGAGTGAGCGGCCAGCGATGTTGAGGCCAGAGCATGGCGTATGCGGCGGCGAGATAGTTGAAAGCGTTTAAGACGATTAGAAAGCTGCCGAGAGAGTCCTGTGAGCCGGAACGAATGGCATAGAGAACGGGCAGGGTCGAATAAATGAACAGGAAGAGCGTAGCGAAGGCGAGCGTAGGAGCGAGCTTGGCCGGCTGATAGAAAATGGCATACCATCCCCAGAAATAGAATTGCGTGAGGACGAAAGAGACTGGCGCGAGCCAGCGCCAATCGCGCCGCCAGGCCATTATCAGAAGACCAGCACAAAGGATAAGAATGTAGGTGAAGAGGGCGATCTGTTCGTCGGTGCCGGTATTTAGAAGGAGAGGGGTCAAAAACCCGCCCAAAAGAGAGAGCATGGCAATGCGCTGCGAATCGCGGACCAGTGCGACGGCAGCGATCAGCACGGTGACGACGAACATGCCTGCGAATCCGACTTCGCGGCTGTAGACAGTGTAATAGCGGCATCCGGCCCACAAAGATAGCAGCAGGATGGCTTGGCCGAGGGCGGCGATGCCCTCCGAGAAGTACGGATAGCCACGGCGGAGGAGCCAATGACTCCACGGCAGCATCAGAGCGCCAAGAAGAATTCCAATAGCAATCCGACCCGAAGGCCCAATCCAGTTGTTGTCGAAGGCATACTTCAAAAAGAAAGAGATACCGATAAAAACGGCGAGGATGCCGATGCGATTGAGCCAGTGACCCCCGATGAGATTTTCCAAGTGATCCGTGGCTTCGGCTTGAGCCTGGGTCGCGGCTGACCGAGTAAGCGTTGAACTGTGGACGTCTTTACGAGATGCGGCTGGCGGACGACTGCGCGGAACTACGGGAGGTGTCGCGTGCGAGGGAGGGAAAGCATGAGGCTGGAAGGGCTGCATTGATACAGTCTCAGCGGTGGGCGCTGGAGAAGGATGTGCCGGCGCAGAATTGGCGAGCGCATCGAGCTTCTCTTCCAGAGCGACGAGGCGCTGTTCCAACGAGTTAAGACGCATCAGCGACTGTTGTAAACCGGTCGCATTGAGTTTGGCAGCCAGGTCTTGCACACGGGTATAAGCCACAACGGCGATAATTGGCGCGGCGAGCAGCAAGCCGACAATAAGAACGACTAGAATTTCCATTGCGGGCCTTGCGCGCGATTAAAACATGACTGGCGCCAGCTAACAAACTTCCTTTGCTGCGCGTTGCCAGGGTGGCAGAAGGCTCTTCAAGGAACAAGAAAGGGAGAAGTCCGGCAAAACAAGTTTAGTTGATTATTCATTTTGGGAAGAAGTCGTAGAAACAAAGCGCGCCTAACTTGCAGCTTGCCTGATCCAGCCCGGCTCGAGGATTATCAGCGGAAGACAAAAACTAAAATCGCCACGACTGAAGAAAATCGGAGGGAAGCATGATAGGGAATGGCCTCACCCGACGTCTGCGGGTACGGGTGTTTGCACTGGCACTTAGCGCGATAGGTTGGGTTGCTGTGAGTCGCGTCTCCGCTATAAACGCGGACGACAATAGCAAGGGGGCTAAAGGAACATTTATTTCGACCGGCGTGCGAATTACGCCGAACGCGGCGCCCGGCTCTACTTTTCAACCCTTGAATCCAGGATTGGTGTCGGACCCCGGTTTTACGGTAGGCCAGGCAGTCACCACGGCTATCAGCCCGGATGGTAAGACCCTGCTGATTTTGACCAGCGGTTACAATAGCGAGAATTTTACCTCGGGTCCGAATGCTGGCCAGACAAATCCCGCGGAATCCAACGAATACGTTTTTGTTTTTGATATTTCGGGCGGCAAGCCCTTGCAGACGCAAGTTTTGCAGGTACCCAACGCCTTTGACGGCCTGGCGTTTAACCCCAGCGGCAAGGAGTTTTACGTCAGCGGCGGTCCGGATGACGATGTGCACTTTTATGACTGGAACGGGTCGAGCTGGATGGAGAGCGGCGCGGCGGTGAAGTTGGGGCACACAGGGGCGATTGCGCTGGGGAGTATCACGCCGGGAGCCATGGGGTTGGCGGTGACCGGCGATGGCAAGCGGCTGGTGGTGGCCAATTACGAGAATGATTCGGTGAGCCTGATCGATATCGCCGGGCGGATGGTGCTTGGTGAGTTGGACCTACGGCCCGGAGCCGGAAAGGCAGGGGGAACGTATCCGGAATGGGTAGCGATTCAGGGCAACAACACAGCGTTTGTATCGAGCGCCCGCGACCGAGAGATCGTCATTGTCGATCTGACTGGGAACGTTCTGGTTGTGACGGACCGAATAAAGGTAAAGGGCCAGCCGACGCGACTGGCGCTAAACCCAAAGCAGACGCGGCTATATGTGGCGGAATCCAGCAGCGACACGGTAGCAGTGGTCAGCACGAAAACGCACAAAGTGCTCGAGGAGATCGGAACGACGGCGCCGAAATCCGTGTTTGCAAACGAGCAGGGTTTCAAGGGTAGCAGCCCAAATAACGTGACCGTATCGAATGACGGCGGATCCTTGTACGTCACGAATGGCGGGGCGAACTCTGTGGCGGTAATCCGGTTGGCCTCGGACAGCAGCGAAGGCGGGAAGAGTCAACTTGTTGGGCTCATTCCAACGGGATGGTATCCGAACTCGGCGAGCGTGAGCGCGGATGGCTCGATGCTGTACGTGGTAAACGGCAAGAGCAATGCCGGGCCGAACCCGAAAGCCTGCAGGGACGCGGCTTCGCTGCAGCCGGGAGGAACGGAAGCCGGATGCGCAGCGACCAACACTTATATGTGGCAATTGACGAAGGCGGGA
>Ga0307475_10001038_pt1 | contig 16630 bp, 16 predicted proteins | sample atmos_gasesECM1C_FD_203317 | JGI IMG/M metagenome (GOLD analysis project Ga0307475, IMG submission 203317) | Hardwood forest soil microbial communities from Morgan-Monroe State Forest, Indiana, United States - atmos_gasesECM1C_515 | ecosystem: Environmental > Terrestrial > Soil > Temperate... | reverse complement strand
AGCGCCCGTCCGGCCTCGATCACCATGGACAGCACCCGCTGATCCTGTTCGGTCAGCGGCTCGGACGCGTCGATCAGCACGATCACCACTTCGGCCGCGTCGATGGCCGAGTGGGTGCGCACCGAAGCGTAGAACTCATGCCCGCTGGCCTGGCCGACTTTGCGCCGCAAGCCCGCGGTATCGACGAACCGCCACACCTTGCCACCCAATTCGATGAGCGAGTCCACCGGGTCCACCGTCGTCCCGGCGACCTCGTGCACCACTGAACGCTGGTCGCCCGCCAGCTTGTTCAGCAACGAGCTCTTGCCCACATTGGGCTTGCCGACCAGCGCCACCCGCCGGGGACCGCCCGCCGCCGGTGCCGCTTCGGACACCTCGGGCAGCGCGGACAACACCTCGTCGAGCAGATCGGCCACGCCGCGACCGTGCATCGCGCTGACCGCGTGCGGCTGCCCCAGTCCCAGCGACCACAATGCCGCTGCGTCGGCTTCGGCCTTTTCACTGTCAACCTTGTTGGCGGCCAAAAAGACTGGCTTACCCGAGCGCAGCAGGATGCGGGCGGCGGCTTGGTCGGCGGCCGTGGCACCGACAGTGGAATCGACCACCAGAATCACCGCATCGGCGGTGCGCATCGCCACCGACGCCTGCTCGGCCACCAGCTGCTGCAGGCCCTTGGCGGCGGGCTCCCATCCTCCGGTGTCCTGCACGACAAACCGGCGTCCGGTCCACAGCGCGTCGTAGGAGACCCGATCTCGCGTCACGCCGGGAACGTCCTGCACCACCGCTTCGCGCCGGCCCAGGATCCGGTTGACCAGCGTCGACTTTCCGACATTGGGTCGGCCCACCACCGCCACCACCGGCGCGGGTGCGGCCTCCGCCGGGTCTTCCAGGCCGGAATCGACGAACTCCCAGTCACTTTCGTCGGTCCAGGTGCCGTCCTGGGTCACCGCACTGCCCCGCATCGCTGCTTGACCAACTCGAGCAGGTGGGCGATCACCTGCGCCTCGGTCATGTCGCTGGTGTCGACGATCACGGCGTCCGAAGCCGCGCGCAGCGGCGACACGGGCCGGGTGGAATCCAGATGGTCGCGGCGGCGCACATCGGCCAGCACGCCCTCGTAGTCGTCGGGCAGCCCCGCCGCGACATTCTGGTCGTTGCGCCGCCGGGCGCGGGTTTCCGCCGACGCGGTCAAGAAGATCTTCACCGGCGCGTCGGGCAGTACCACGGTTCCGATGTCTCGGCCCTCGACAACGACGTTGCCCGGGCCGGTGGCCATGGCGCGCTGCAGCTCGACGAGCCGGGTGCGCACGGCCGGAACCGACGACACCGCCGACACGGTTCGGGTGACTTCGTCACCGCGGATCTCGATCGAAACATCTTCTCCGTCAAGGTAATAGCGATCGCCATCGGGGTCGTAGTCCACCGACATCCGCACCGCTGACGCGATCGCCGCGACGGCTTCGGCGTCGGCCGGCTCGATGCCGCCGCGCAACACCGCCAGCGTCACCATCCGATACATGGCGCCGGTGTCCAGGTACCGCGCCCCCAGCTCATGAGCCAATCCTTTTGATACGGAAGACTTCCCGGTTCCCGCCGGACCGTCGATGGCGACCGCTACGTCAGTCACAGGCCCACCGCTTTGTACAGTGCCCCGATCTCGTCAAGCCGCAACGCCCGGATGCTGCCCGGCCGCTGCTCTCCCAGCGACACCGCGCCGATGTCGGTGCGCACCAGCGACTCCACCGGGAAACCCGCGGCCGCCAGCAGCCGGCGCACAATGCGATTGCGTCCTTCGTGTAACGTCAACCGCACCAACGTCTTACCCGGAATAGCGTCCACCACGGCGAAGTCGTCGACGTGCGCAAGACCGTCCCCCAATTCGATGCCGGCCCGTAGCTTCTTTCCCAGCCCGCGCGGCACCGAACCGGTCACCGTCGCCAGATACGTCTTGGGCACCTCGTGGGAGGGATGCATCAACCGGTGTGCCAGCTCGCCGTCGTTGGTGAGCAGTATCAGCCCTTCGGTGTCGGCATCCAACCGGCCGATGTGAAACAGGTTCTTGTTGCCGCGCACCCGGCGCTCGATCAGGTCGCCGATACAGGGCCGGCCGCGATCGTCGGACATGGTCGAGTGCATGCCGCGCGGCTTGTTCAATGCGAGGTACACCATCGAGTCGTCGACGACCACCCTTGCCCCGTCGACGCGGATCACCGACACGTCCGGGTCGACCCGGGTACCCAACTCGGTCACCACCCGTCCGTCCACCTCGACGCGTCCGTCGATGATCAACTTCTCCGCTGCCCGCCGCGACGCGATCCCGGCCTGGGACAACACTTTTTGTAAACGCGTCCCCCGGGACTCCTCCGGCTGGACCATCAATCCTGATCCACGTCGAACGACAGCGCCTGCTCGGGTGCCTGACCGCCCGCGAGTTTGATGAAACGTGGCTCGCTGTCCAGTGATTCGCTGAGGTCCTCGATCATGTCCACGTCCGGAAGCAGCGGTGCGATGTCGGGGAGGTCGACCAGCGACGTCAGTCCCAAGCGCTCCAGAAACAGCTCGGTGGTGGCGAAGGTCACCGCGCCGGTGTCGTCGTCGACACCCGCCTCGGTGATCAGGCCGCGCGCCAGCAGGGTGCGCATGACGGCGTCCACATTCACACCGCGAACCGCGCTCACCCGCGCACGCGTGACGGGCTGGCGGTAGGCCACGACGGCCAGCGTCTCCAGCGCGGCTCGGGTGAGTTTGGATCGCGCACCGTCCAGCAGCAGCTTCTCCACGTAGGGTGCGAATCGGGCGCGGGTGTACATCCGCCAGCCCTCGCTGGTTTTCCGCAAGTCGATGCCGCTGTCGCGTTCGGTGAGCTCGGCGGCCATCTGCTGCAGCTTCGTGGCTATGCGGTAAACGGGTTGCTGAGTGGCCGCGGCCAGCGCTTCGACGGTGACCGGGGTGTCCACCACCAGCAGCAGCGCCTCAAGCACGGAGCCGAGTTCCTCGGCATCCATCGGCGCTGCCTCAGCGATGTCCGCAATGCCACAGCCCAAATCGATGCCGGGCAAATCTTCGGTCATGGTTAGTCCCGCACTTCTACCAAGGCTTCGCTGGCCGGGCGTTCCCCGGTCGATGAAATCTGGAGCACGCCGAGCGGCTCTGACTGGTCGAATGCTACCGCCCGAGATCGATACAGTTCGAGCAGCGCCAGGAAGCGCCCGACGACCTCCATCGGCGCCTGACAGTCGGCGACCAACTCGGAAAACGTGGCCCAGTGGCCGGTGCCCCGCGCTTCCAGCATTGTCAGCAATTTCGCGGCCTGCTCGGGAACCGAGATCTGCAGCTCGTGCAGGTGCTCGATGGCCACCGTCGGCACCGGCCGCGGGGTGAACGCGATCGCAGCGATCTCGGCGAACCGTTCGGCGTTGACGCCAAGCATTACCTCGGGGAGCAGGTCGGTGAACCGGTCCTCCAGCGACACCGCGCGCGGATAGCTACGCAGCGCGGTGGACTCCAGCTCGGCGAACATCTCTGCGACGTGCTTGAACGCGCGGTACTGCAGCAGCCGGGCGAACAGCAGGTCGCGGACTTCCAGCAGCGCCAGGTCCTCTTGGTCCTCGATTTGTCCGGCCGGCAGCAGCCGGGCCGCCTTGAGATCGAGCAACGTCGCGGCGACCACCAGGAACGCCGTGGTCTCTTCCAGCTCCAGCTGCGAACCGATCGCCCGCGTGTAGGCGATGAAGTCGTCGGTGACCTGGTGCAGCGCCACCTCGGTGACATCGAGCCGGTGGGCGAAGATCAGCTGCAGCAGCAGATCGAACGGCCCCTCGAAGTTGGTCAGGCGAACCTGGAAGCCGTTCTGCGGTGGCGCCTCACCATTGGCGGTACCGTTCACGCGCCGAATCGGTCGATGACCTCGCGGGCCAACGCGTGGTAGGCAATGGCACCAGTCGATTTCGGCGCCCAGGTGATGATGGGTTCGCCCGCCACAGTGGTCTCCGGGAATCGGACGGTTCGAGTGATCACGGTGTCGAACACCAGGTCACCGAACCGCTCCACGACACGGGCCATCACCTCGCGCGCATTGACGGTGCGCGGGTCGTAACGGGTGATCAGGATGCCGCTGATTTCCAGCTTCGGGTTGAGGCGGTCGCGCACCTTGTCGACGGTATCGGTGAGCAGTGCCAGGCCGCGCAGCGAGAAGAACTCGCACTCGGTTGGGATCACCACGCCGTCCGCGCAGGCCAGCCCGTTAACGGTGAGCAGGCCCAGCGAAGGCTGGCAGTCGATCAAAACGTAGTCGTAGCGGTCCAGCACGGGGTGCAATGCCCGCGCCAAAGTCTGCTCGCGGCCCACCTCGTTGACCAGCTGGATCTCGGCCGCCGACAGGTCGATATTGCTGGGCACCAGGTCCATGTGCCTGACCCGGGTGGAGAGCAGCACGTCGTCTATCGAGACCCGCGGCTCCACCAGCACGTTGTGGATGGTCTTTTCCAGCTCGTAGTGCGGGACGCCGAGCCCGGCCGACAGTGCGCCCTGCGGATCCATGTCGACCAGCAGCACCCGCCGGCCGTGCTCGGCGAGCGCGGCGCCCAGGTTGATGGTCGACGTGGTTTTCCCGACGCCACCCTTCTGGTTGCACATCGCGACGACCTTGGCCGGGCCGTGCGAGGTGCGCGGCTGTGGCTCAGGGATCGACCGCGGCGGACGTCCCGTCAGACCGATGACGACATCGCTGTCGGTCGGATCGGTCATCGCCGGTCGAGTGTTCGGGAGGTGAACATCGCAGCAGAGTCTAACGGGTTGGCGCGCAGAAGCCGGGCGACCCGCGGGCAAGATAACCAGCGAATATGGCCGAAGATCGCTGGTGACGCGCACCATTGCGCACAGAGTTAACACCAGTCACACCAGCAACATTGGACCGCGCATGACGGGTGCTATCAGTTCCACGGCCAACCGCGCCGGACGCCGGCAGCACTATCGTGGATTTCCATGGATCTCAAGCGACGGATGCCCCTGCTGCGGTGGTCGGTCTGGCGGATGGCCGCCGGGAATCGCAATTTCACCACGACGGGCCAGTTCGGTGACGGACGCGAGGCCGCCGCGGTCGAAGACGTCCTGCGGAACGCCCGGGCCGGTGACATCGACGACGTGCTGGCCACCATCGACAAGTTCGCCTATGAAAAGTCGATCTTGATCAACGTCGGCGACGAGAAAGGTCGACTGCTCGATGCCGGCGTGCGGCGCGCCAACCCCGCGCTGGCCTTGGAGCTGGGCACCTACTGCGGCTACGGGGCGCTGCGGATCGCCGGGGCCGCTCCGAACGCCAAGGTGTACTCCGTCGAACTCGCCGAGGCCAACGCCGTCAACGCCCGCCAGATCTGGGCTCACGCCGGGGTCGCCGACCGGGTGACCTGTGTCGTCGGCACCATCGGCGACGGCGGACGCACCCTGGATGCGTTGGCGAACGAGCACGGATTTGCTTCTGGCGCACTCGATTTCGTGTTCCTCGACCACGACAAGGACGCCTACTTGGACGACCTGCAGAGCATCCTTGACCGGGGCTGGCTGCATCAGGGCTCGATCGTGGTCGCCGACAACGTCGGGTGGCCGGGCGCACCGAAGTACCGCGAGTACATGCGCCGGCAGCAAGGCAAGCTGTGGAACACCGTCGAGCACAAGGCGCACGTCGAATACCAGTCGCTTATCTCCGACCTGGTGCTGGAATCCGACTATCTGGGCTGAAATCAAGCCTCGAGCGTCGACTTGTTGTCGAAATTCCGGCCGGCGTGATCGGCCCAACAAGTCGACGCTCGGCGCAGGCTATTGCGCTCGGCGCAGGCTATTGCGCGCGGGGGTGGGCTCCGGCCCACACTTCACGGAGCGCGTGCACGGTGACCAGCGTGTAGATCTGCGTCGTGGTCACCGAGGCATGCCCGAGTAACTCCTGCACGACCCGGACATCGGCGCCACCCTCGAGCAGGTGTGTGGCGAAGGAATGTCGCAGCATGTGCGGCGACACCCCCGAGGTGATCCCGGCGCGCTCGGCGGCGTCCTGCAGCACTTGCCATGCGCTCTGCCGGGACAACCGGCCGCCGCGCACATTGAGGAAGATGGCCGCCGTCCCGCGGCCGCGGCGAGCCAACTCCGGTCGTCCCCGCACCAGATAAGCGTCCAGCGCCTGCACGGCAGGACGTCCCACCGGCACCAACCGCTGCTTGCCGCCCTTGCCGCGCAACAACACCGACCTGGCCTGGGTGTCGATGTCGTCGACGTCGAGGCCGACGGCTTCGGAGATCCGTGATCCGGTGGAGTACAACAGCTCTAGCAGCGCGCGGTTGCGCAGCGTCAGCGGACCGTCAGCCGGGCTGTCGCCGCCTGCGCCTTCCAGCAGCGCCAGCACCTCGTCGATGGTCAGGCTTTTCGGCAGTCGCTGGCCCGGTGTCGGCGGCCTGACGGCCCGCGCCACGTCCAGCTCGGCCAGACCTTCGGCGGCGGCGAAGCGGTGCAAGCCGCGCACCGCGATCAGCGCTCGTGCCGCCGACACCGCCGACAGCGCCGCGGTCCCGGAATCGGGATCGCCGCGCCGTAGCGCCACCAGGAATTCGCTGACGTCGTCCTCACCGACCTTGGCCAGATCGTGAATTCCACGGTCCGACAAATGCTTCGAGTAGCGGCGCAGATCGCGGCGATAGGAGCTCAGTGTGTTTGGCGCCACGCCCCGCTCGATCGTCAAGTGATCGAGGTAGCCCTGCATTTGTGTCTCCAGCGCCGGCGCGGTCATTGCGCGGCCTTTCGCGCCACGAACGCCGTTGGCTTGTCGATCCAGGGGCTGTCCACCGGGCGCGGATGCGCGAAACCGTTGGTCACCGCGTGGGCGGCCAGAATCCCGGCAACAGCAATGGCATTCACAATTTCACCGCTGAGCACCTTGCGGGCGGCCTGCGCGAGGGGATACCACTGTAACGTCATGTCGGCTTCTTCGTCATGCACCTCGGGCCGGTCCGCCTCGCTCAATCCGGTAGCCAGATAGACCCGAACCGATTCGTCACTGAACCCGGGAGTGGAATCCAGATCGACGAGCACCCGCCAGGTGCTGGCTTGCAGGCCGGCCTCCTCCTGCAGCTCCCTGGCGGCGGTCAGGTGCGCTGCCTCGCCGTGGACATCGAGCAGGCCGGCAGGCAGCTCCCACAGCCGCCTCCCGAATGCGTGGCGGTACTGATAGACCAACGGGATATTGCCATCGTCGTCCATCGCCACGATGCCAACCGCACCGAAGTGCTCGACGACTTCCCTGGTGACGACTTTGCCGCCGGGCATTCGCACCTGGTCACGGCGCAGTGCGAAAATCTTTCCGGTGTGCAGCGTTTCGGATGACGCCGTCTCGAAAACGTGCTCAGCCACGGGTCGCGGGCTCGGGTAGCGGCCGCCGTGCGCTGTCTCGATACTGATTGCCGTTCGACGATTGCTCTGGGATTTCCACCGGCAGCTGCTCGCCCTTCTTGTAGTCGATGGCCGCCCCGACAAACGCGACGAAAAGCGGATGCGGGCGAGTGGGCCTGCTCTTGAGTTCGGGGTGGGCCTGGGTGCCGACGACGAACGGGTGTATCTCGGGCGGGTATTCGACGAACTCCACCAGGTGGCCGTCCGGTGAGGTCCCGGAGATCCGCAAGCCGCTTTCGGCGAGCTTGTCGCGGTAGGCGTTGTTGACCTCATAGCGGTGCCGGTGCCTCTCGGACACCTGAGTCGATTGATACGCCTGGGCCACAACCGAATCCGGCTCCAGCACCGCCGGGTAGGCGCCCAGCCGCATGGTGCCGCCGAGGTCGGCCTCGCCGGCCACGATCTGTTCTTGATCGACCATCGTGGAGATGACGGGATCCGGTGTGGCCGGTTCGAATTCGGCCGAGTTGGCCTCGGGGAGACCGACCGAGCGGGCGGCTTCGATCACGATGCACTGCAGGCCGAGGCACAGCCCCAGCACCGGCAACCCGCGCGACCGGGCGTGCCGGATGGCGCCGATCTTGCCCTCGATGCCGCGGATGCCGAACCCGCCGGGGATCAGCACACCATGCACGTCGCCCAGCGCCGCCGCGGCGCCAGCGGCGCTCTGGCAGCCGTCGGAAGCCACCCAGACTATCTCGACCTTCGCGTGGTGCTTGAACCCGCCGGCGCGCAGCGCCTCGGCGACGGAAAGGTAGGCGTCGGAAAGCTCAACATATTTGCCCACCAAGGCGATTCGCACAGTCTCGTGCGGTTCGTGGACCCTGCGCAGTAGGTCGTCCCATTCGGTCCAGTCGACGTCGCGGAACGGCAGGTTGAGTCGGCGCACCACAAAGGCGTCGAGTTCCTCGCGGTGCAACACCTTGGGGATGTCGTAGATCGACGGCGCGTCCGGGGTGGAGATGACGCCGTCGATGTCGACGTCGCACATCAGCGCGATCTTGTTCTTCAGCGCTTCGGGGACGTCGCGGTCGCAGCGCAGGATCAGCGCATCCGGGGTGATACCGATGCTGCGCAGCGCGGCCACCGAGTGCTGGGTCGGTTTCGTCTTGAGTTCGCCAGACGGGGCCAGGTAAGGCACCAGCGACACGTGCAGGAAGAAGACGTTTTCCCGACCCAGATCGTGGCGGACCTGCCGGGCCGCCTCCAGGAAGGGCTGCGACTCGATATCGCCCACGGTGCCACCGATTTCGGTGATGACGACGTCTGGGCGGTTGCCGTCGGCGTCCGGTTGGGCCATCGCCAGGATGCGCCGCTTGATCTCATCGGTGATGTGCGGAATCACCTGAACGGTGTCGCCCAGGTATTCACCGCGGCGTTCCTTGGCGATGACGGTCGAATACACTTGCCCGGTAGTAACATTGGCCGAGCCGGACAAATCGCGGTCCAGGAACCGCTCGTAGTGGCCGACGTCGAGGTCGGTCTCGGCTCCGTCCTCGGTGACGAAGACCTCGCCGTGCTGGAACGGGTTCATCGTGCCCGGGTCGACATTGAGGTACGGGTCGAGCTTTTGCATCGTCACGTGCAAGCCGCGCGCGGTCAGCAGCTGGCCGAGGCTGCTGGCGGTCAACCCCTTGCCGAGCGAGGAAGCGACGCCGCCGCTGACGAAGAGGTGCTTGGTGGCGGTTTGCGGGTGCTTACGCACTGGCGACCTCCGTGAAGACGGGCAGGGCTTTGACGTTTCTAGCCTTAACCAGCTGGGCCTGCCGACCCACGGAAATCCACCCTAACATCCGCCATGCCGTGCCGCGGCGAACACGCCCGTCGCGCGGGCAAGCCTGCTGCCGGCTTGCTACTGGGGCACGGTGATCGACGTGGCCCCGTGGCCGGTGCCGTACTGCCCGACGTGGCCGCCGTTGATCAGGTCATGCAGGCCCAGGATCGCCGTGATCCGCCCGGGCGCGGTGTCGACGTCGTCGACGGTGCTGGTCGCCGAGGCCATGCCGGCATCGGCGCGGGTCACGGCGACCGCGGCGCCTCCCGTCGCCGAACCGTCGCGGCCGGCCAGCAGGGTGCCCGCGCCGTGCGGCGCCAGCGCGGCGCAGAATCGGGCGACGCTGACGCCCTGATTGCCGGCGTCTTGGGGAAGCGAGCCGCCGGTGATGACCAGGGCGGCATTCGCCGCGCCCGGGTGATCGCTGGGCTGGTAGGTGATGAAACCGGTGTCGCGCAGCGACGCCAGCACGGTATCCCGCTGGGTGTCATCGACGGGCGGGATGGCCGGGTTGGTGTTGATCAGTACGGCGATGCCCAACAGGTCCCCGGCCTGCGAACCCTGGTCGACCAGCTTGGTGCTCAACTGCTGGCCGGCGGGCAGGATCGACGAGTTGACCACTGTGCGGAGTTTCTCCGCGGAGTTGGCGTCGACGAACTCCTGCGTCAGTGACACGGTGCCGGTGACGGTACCGCCGGCCTGGCCGACGATTTTCGACACCGCGGCGACGTCGTCGTCTTTTGCATCCGGGGTGCGGAAGACGACGACCGACTTGCCGCCGAGCGCGTCGTGAACTATCCGGCCGCCCAGTTGAGTGTCGAAATTATTTGCCGCACTGAGCTTCTCGTTTAGCGCATTCTTTTGGTCGTTGAGCCCGCCGATCTGTGTGTACAGGTCCCGCTTCTCGTCACGCAGGCTGGACAGCAGGGTGTCCGAGAGAAAGCCGGAACCCAGCACGACCCCCACGGCCAACGCCAGGAAGACCGCGGCCAGCGAGAGCGCATGTTGGCGTAACGAGATCATGTGCACACCGCCCTAGGTCACCCACCTCTGCACCGCCAGGGATAAGTGGTTCCAGTAGTCGGTGATCCAATGCAGCACCATGCCGTCGGTGCGTGACACCCACAGCGCGACGATGACGGCAATCAGCATCGTCAGCGCCAGCAGCGCGATCGCGCCCGCCGAAATGTGGTTACGGTACAGGGTGGCGACCGCCTTGGCGTCGACCACCTTCTCCCCCACCCGCAGCCGGGTCAGGAAAGTGGACGGATTGCTTTGCGCACGCGTCCGGTCGAAGAACGTCTCGATGTTGGCGGTGTGGCCGGCCGTCACGAGCAACGAGGCGCCGTGATGATCGGCCAGCAGCAGGGCCAGATCAACCGCCGAGCCCGCGGCCGGAAAGGTCATCGCCCCGACACCGAGGTCCTGAATTCGCTCCAGGCCGGGCGCGTGCCCGTCGGCGTCGGCGGGCAACACCACGTGGGCGCCGCACTTGAGGGCTTCGGTGCTGATCTGGTCGGGGTCGCCGACGATGACCTGCGGCCGATATCCCGCCTTGCGCAACACGTCCGCGCCGCTGCCGACGCCGAAGAGCACCGGCTGGTACTCCTTGATGAACGGCTTGAGAGATCTCAGGTCATCGGTGGCGGTGGGCTCGTCGGCGACGATCACCACGTGCCGGCGACGCAGGTCGATATCGATATCGGGGATGCCGATACCGTCGATCAACAGCGGGCTTTCGCTTTTGATGAACTCAATTGTGTTGCCGGCGAACGCCTCCAGGTGGGCGGCCAGTCCACTCTTGGCTTCCCGCATCAGGTCGGCGATGTCATGGTCGGTGCGCTCGGTGCCGCGGATCAGCCGGCGGTCGCCGGCGTACACGCCGCCTTCGTGCAGGCGAATCTTGGCCCCGTCCTTGACCTTCTTGAAGATGTCGGGTCCGGTCTCGTCGATCAGAGTGACCCCGTTGTTGACCAGCACCTCCGGACCCATGTTGGGATAGCGGCCCGACACGGACGGAGATGCGTTGACGACGGCCGCGATGTCGGCTTCTACCAGTGCGTCCGCGGTGATGCGGTCCAGATCCAGGACGTCGAGCACCACGATGTCGCCGGGGCAGACCCTGCGCAGCAATCGGTCGATATTGCGGTCAACCCGAGCGGTGCCGGTAACGCCCGGTCGGGAGGTATTACGCGATAGCAGCCCTGACATCCTCATGGGGGCGATTCTGTCGGTGAAGCACGGCGGAGGCGAGTAGGCGCGCCGTAACACCAGCCTCAGAAGTTATCTATAGTCACATCTGTCACAGATCAGTGCCGATACGGTTTCGAATGTCGACATATTGCGCGAAGAGGCCCTGCCCCCACAACAAGTCGACGCTCGTGGCTCAGCTAGGTCTTCTCGCTCTGTGCGGTCTCGAGCAGCTCTCGGGCGTGCGCGCGGCCACTGTCGGATTCGCCCAGCCCGGCCAGCATGCGCGCCAGCTCGGCCACCCGATCGTCGCCGCCCACTCGCCGCACCCCGCTGGCACCTTTTCCCCCGGTGCTGTGCACCACCAGGTGCACGTCGGCGTAGGCGGCGACCTGAGGCAAATGCGTCACCACAATGACCTGGTGAGTGCGGGCCAGCCGCGCCAGCCGGCGCCCGATCTGCACCGCCGCCCAGCCGCCGACGCCGGCGTCGACCTCGTCGAACACCATCGTGGTGCCGGCCGCAGACGCTGCCAGCACCACTTCCAGCGCCAGCATCACCCGGGACAACTCGCCACCGGACGCGCTCTTCGCCAGGGGCAGCACCGTCATGCCGCGGTGGGCCGCGAAGCCGAACTCGACCTGGTCGACGCCGTCGCCGCCGGCCCGGGCCAGCTCGCCGGACGGCAGCCTCAGTGCAGCGGGCTCATCGTGGTCGGTCACGAAATCTGTGGTCACGCCGATGGTGAACTCGGCATCGGCCATCGCCAGGGCGGACAGCTCGGCTGTTACGGCTTTGGCCAGTCGCTTGGCGACTTTGCGCCGAACCTTGCTGAGATCGACTGCGGCTTCCGATAATTCGTGTGCCAGCTGATCGACACGAGATGCCAGCGCTGCCATGCCCTCCTCGGAGATGTCGAGTTGCGCCAGCCGTTCCCGCGATTCCTGTGCCCACCGCAGCACCCCGTCGATGTCGGCCGCGTACTTGCGGGTCAAGGTTCGCAGTTGGGCTTGACGCGCCAGCTTGGACTCCAGCGCACTGGCATCGGTCGGCAGCTCGTCCAGAAAGCCGCCGAGTTCGCGTGCCACATCGACGATCACCGTCAGCGCTTCGCCGATCTGCCCGGCCAGCCCCCGCAGCGTCGCATCATCGGTCGATTCCAGGGCGGCCCTGGCCAGCCCCAGGCCGTCGGCGGCGCCGGACCCGTCCGCGTCGTCGAGCGCCCCGGACAACGCCGCGCGCGCACCAAACGCGGCCTCGCGCAGCGCGTCCAATTCGGAGAGCCGCAAGATGTCGGCGACCAGCGCATCGTCTTCGGCGGGTTGCGGGTCGACGGAGTCGATTTCGTTGAGCGCGAATTTCAGTCGATCCGCCTCTTGGGCGAGTTCGCGGGCTCGGTCGCGGCGGTCGACGAGGTCGCGGCGCGCCGACAACCACGCGTCACGCAGTTTGCGATAGCGCTCCAGCGCGGGACCGGCGGCCGCGAAGCGGTCAAGCGCGCCGCGTTGTTCCTCGGGCCGCATCAACCGCAGCTGATCGTTCTGCCCGTGCAAGGTGAGCAGTTCGGTGGTGAAACCGCTGAGCGACTTGGCCGGCACACTGCGACCGCCGAGGTAGGCGCGCGACGGTCCCTCGCGGCTGACCGAGCGCAGCGCGATCACGCTGCCGTCCTCGTCGCGCTCCGCTCCCGACGCGTCCAGCACCTGGTCGAGCCCAGCGCACACGGCGTCGTCGAGATCGCTTGTGGTGAAACGTCCTTCGACAACAGCACGCTCAGCTCCCGACCGGATGCGGGTGGCGTCGGCGCGAGCACCGCCGAGCAGGTGCAGCCCGGTCACCACCATGGTCTTGCCGGTGCCGGTCTCACCGGTCAACACCGTCAGGCCGCGATCGAATTCGGCGGTCGCAACGCTGATGGCGCCCAGCGACTCGATCCGTATTTCGGTCAGCACCGGCCAGCGCCGTTACTTTCCGCGCCAACCGGTTACCGGTAACCGGAACTTGCGCACCAGGCGATCCGTGAACGGCGCGCTGTCCAGGCGCGCCCATCTCACCGGCGTGCCACACCGCTTCACTTCGAGCCGTCCGCCGGCCGGTATCAGCATTTCGCGGCGGCCGTCACAGAACACCAGGGCGTCGTGGCCGGTTGCCTCGATCTCGATTGCGACGGTGGCGTCGGGACTGGTGACCATCGGCCGGCCGAACAGCGCGTGAGCGTTGTTGGGCACCACCAGGATTGCTTCGAGGTCCGGCCACAGCACCGGACCACCGGCGGAGAACGCGTATGCGGTGGACCCGGTCGGCGTCGACACCAGCACCCCGTCGCAGCCGAACGTCGACACCGGCCGTCCTTCGATTTCGACGACCACCCCCAGCACGCCCAGCCGCGGGCCCTTTTCCAGGCTGGCTTCGTTGAGCGCCCACCCGCGATCAATGATGCGGCCACGTTGGCGCACCACGATATCGAGCGTCAGCCGCTCTTCCACCTGGTAGTCCCGCGCGATGACATGCTCCAGCACCGTGTCGATGGCCTCGGCCTCGGCCTCGGCCAAGAACCCGATCCGACCCAGGTTGACGCCCAGCACGGGAATGCCAACGTTGCGGGCCAATTCGGCGGCCCGCAGGAAGGTGCCATCACCGCCGAGAACCAGCACCAGTTCGCAGCCCTCGGCGGCGTGCGCATCGGCGTCGACAACCTCGATTTCGACGCCCATGGCCCGCATATCGTCGGGAGCCAGGTGCAGCGATCCCCTGTCGACCGCCTCGGTGGACAGTACGCGAATCGCAATGCCGTTGTCGCCCAACACTTTCTCTACACGGCGCCCGGTCTCGGTCGCTTCGTCCCGCCCGGTGTGGATCACCAGCAGGACGGTACGGTCAGCGGTCATTGCGGGCCCTCAGCAACGGCACGGCCCACCGCATCCACCAGTCCATCAGCAGTCAGCCCCCGATCGGTCTCGGCACGCAGCCACAAGAAGTATTCGACATTGCCCGACGGGCCCGGTAGCGGACTGGCCGTGACGTCGACGGTGCGCCAGCCCAGGTCGCCGGCGCGCTTGGCGACGGTCAGCACCGAGTCGGCACGCAACCCCGGGTCGTAAACCACCCCGCCGGCGCCAACCTGGCCCTTACCCACCTCAAATTGCGGCTTCACCATGGGAACGATATCCGCGCTGGGGCAAGCGCATCCAGCCAACGCGGGCAACACGGTGACCAAAGAGATAAATGACAGGTCAGCCACCACCACGTCGACCTGCCCACCGATCGCCTCGGGCGACAGGTCACGAGCGTTGGTGCGCTCGACGACGATCACCCGCGGATCGGAACGCAGCGACCAGGCCAGCTGGCCGTACCCGACATCGGCGGCCACCACCTGGGCGGCCCCACGATCCAGCAGAACTTCGGTGAATCCCCCCGTCGATGCGCCGGCGTCCAGGCAACGGCGGCCCGCGACCGGAATCCCGAAGGCGTCCAGCGCACCGATGAGCTTGTGCGCTCCGCGCGACACCCAGGTGCGTTCGCCATCGTCGGCGACGGTCAACGCCGCGGTGACGGCGACGGCGGTTGCCGGCTTGACCGCCGGCAGGCCGTCGATGCTGACCTTGCCAGCGCCGATCAACTCCGCGGCCTGCTGACGAGACCGGGCGAGGCCGCGCCGGACCAGTTCGGCGTCAACGCGGGTGCGTCGGGGCATGGGCGCACTCAGCCCTTCTCCGCGGACTCCAGCGCCTGCAGCAGCACGTCGTGCGCCTCGGAAAGGCGACGTGCTATCGCTTCGAGCTTGGCAAGAGACGGCCCGTTTTCGAGGTTTTCTGCGTCCCCGGGGTCGGGCAACTGCGCAAGCAGGGCGCCGATTTCCGCTCGAATCTGATCAGGATCGATATTCATCGCGTTTCTACGCTAGTCACCGGCTAGCCGCCGCGCACCAGAGACCAGCGCTGCAGAGCGTCGCGCGCACGGTCGTCGCCGGCCTCGATGCGCACCGGCCGCCCGTCAAACGGTGCGCTCCATACCGCGCTGGCGACAGCGCGCACGATCGACAGCCCGTCGGAGTCACCGTCGCCGTCACCGCTGACCGTCACCGCCTTCTCGCTGATGTCGACGTGCCAGCCGGCCTGCGGACCCACCGCGAGCAGCTGGGGATCCTGGTGCAACGAGCGCAGGTCGTGCCCGATATAGGTGGGCCGCTGCGCGGGTTTGGCGTAGACGGCATCGCGCGCGGTATTGACCCCGGTGAGCACCATCAGGCTGGGCAGTTCGGCGGCGTTGGCACCCTCGATGTCGGTGTCCAACCTGTCGCCGATCACCAATGGCGCACGGAAATCGCCGCGCGCCACCGCATCTGTCATCAGCGTCGGCGCCGGTTTGCCCGCAACCTTGGGTTCGGCCCCAGTGGCCGTTCGCAGCGCGGCCACCAGGGATCCGTTACCGGGCAGCAGGCCCCGCTCGGTGGGCAGGGTGGGGTCGATGTTGGCCGCCACCCAGAGGGCGCCGGCCCGGATGGCGAGCGCGGCCTCGGCCAGATCCGGCCAGCCGATGGTCGTAGACAGGCCCTGTACGACGGCGACCGGGTTGTCGTCGTACCGGCGTACCGGCCGTAGCCCTGCTGCGGCGATCTCGTTGGCCAATGCGTCGGTGCCGACGATCAGCACCGGCGAACCCGGGGACAGCTCGCCGGCGAGCAGGTGGGCGGCGCTCTGGGCACTGGTGACGATGTCCTCGCCGGTAACGGTGAAGCCGAGTTCGCGCAGGTGCGCCGCAACCTCGTCGGGGCTGCGCGAGGCGTTGTTGGTGACATACAGCTTTCGGCTGTGCACCTCACTCAACGACTGCACGGCGCCGTCGGTGGGCCGGCGGCCCCGAAACACCGTCCCGTCCAGGTCTATCAGCAGGCAGTCATATTGCTGCGCAATGGTTTTCACGTCGTTCGAACCCGTCACGTCAGCCAAGCTCGCTGACCCGGTCTTCGGCGTCGGTGACGCCTTCGGTATCCGCGGCCGCCGAGTGTAAAAACCACTGCAGCGCCTCGTCGTCGCGGCCGAGCGCCAGCAGGGTGTCCGCGTAGGCGTAGAACAACCGCGCGGCCGTCGACCCGGTGCGCCCCGGGTCGAGCTGCGGCGTCGACAAAACGGTCAGCGCCTGCTCCAGCTGCCCGAGATCCGAGCGAGCGCCGGCGGCAACGATGCGCATCTCGTCGGCGTCGTCACCGCCGAGCCGAGCCGCCTCCGGCCC
>Ga0307475_10001037_pt1 | contig 16630 bp, 9 predicted proteins | sample atmos_gasesECM1C_FD_203317 | JGI IMG/M metagenome (GOLD analysis project Ga0307475, IMG submission 203317) | Hardwood forest soil microbial communities from Morgan-Monroe State Forest, Indiana, United States - atmos_gasesECM1C_515 | ecosystem: Environmental > Terrestrial > Soil > Temperate... | reverse complement strand
CCGCAGCGAAGGGAGGGAGCTTCCTCCTGGAATCGCCGCAGGCGAGCGATGTCTTCACGCCCGCGGATCTGACTGACGACCAGAAATTGATCGGGCAAACAGCGGAAGAATTTGTCCTCAAGGAAGTGTTTCCTTTGATCAAGGAACTTGAAACCAAGAAGCCCGGGCTGATGCCGGCGCTGGTGAAAAAGGGCGGCGAACTGGGCATCATGGGCGGCGGCGTCCCGGAACAGTACGGTGGTGCGGGCCTGGATAAGATCGCGACGACGGTGCTGACGGAAAAACTTTCGATTTACGGCGGGTTTGCGGTGACGCACGGAGCGCACGCGGGCATTGGCACCTTGCCGATCGTGTATTTCGGCACGGAAGCGCAGAAGAAAAAATATCTGCCAAAGCTGGCGACCGGCGAGTGGATCGGGGCTTATTGCCTTTCCGAGCCGCAGGCCGGGTCGGACGCGCAGAATTCGCTGACGCGTGCGGAACTGAATAAAGAGGGAACCCACTACATTTTGAACGGCCAAAAGATGTGGATCACTAACGGCGGCTTCGCGGACGTGTACATTGTTTTTGCGAAGATCGACGGCGACAAATTCACCGCGTTCATCGTGGAGCGCACGTTCCCTGGATTCAAGGCCGGCAATGAAGAACACAAAATGGGCATCCATGGGAGTTCGACGACGCCGATTTTCCTGGAAAACTGCAGAGTCCCGAAGGAAAACCTGCTGCACGAAATCGGCCGCGGGCACATCGTGGCGTTCAACATCCTCAATGCCGGGCGCTTCACGCTCGGTGCTTCCGCCGTCGGCGGCTCGAAACACGTGCTGATGACCTCCGCGAAATATTGCAAAGAACGCAAAGCCTTTGGCAAGCAGATTGGCGACTTCGGCCTTATGAAGGAAAAACTGGCGGAAATGGCGGTACAGATTTTCGCGGTGGAATCCATGGTGTATCGCTCGGCGGGAAATATCGAGGCGGCCATGGCCGCGGCTTCCGGTTCCGGCGACAAGATTCAAAACACGATGAGAGTGCTCGAGGAATACGCGATTGAAAGCTCCATCGCCAAGGTATATGGCAGCGAGATGCTAGATTTTGTCGTGGATGAAGGCGTGCAAATTTTTGGCGGCTACGGATTCCACGAAGAGTATCCGGTTTGCCGCGCGTACCGCGATTCGCGCATCAACCGCATTTTTGAAGGCACCAACGAAATCAACCGCATGCTGATCATCCAGATGCTGATGAAGCGCGCGATGGGCGGGCAACTGCCGCTGATTCCGGCGGCGATGAAGCTGGCGGATGAAATTCTGGCAGGCCCGTCATTCGAAGAAGCGCCGGAAGGCGTGCTGGCCGACGAATCGCGTGTAGTGGCGAACTCGAAGAAAATGTTCCTGCAGGCTGCCGGCGGCGCCGTACAGAAATTCCGCGAAAAACTGGCCGACGAACAGGAATTGATTGGCGCGCTTTCGAATATGGTGATGGAGATTTACGCGATGGAGTCCTGTTTGCTTCGCACGCAAAAGGCCGCTGCGTCCAAAGGCGGGACCGCCACGCAAACGATGATTGACGCCGCGCGGGTGTTCATCAACGATGCGGCCGAACGCCTCGAGCACGAAGCCAAGCGCGCCATCGCGGCGGTTCACGATGGCGACATGCTCACAACCCAGATGGCTGTGCTGAAGCGCTTCGGGAAGCGCGCCCCGGTGGACACCATCGCGCTGCGCCGCCGCGTGGCCGCTGCGGTACAGTCGCAAGACCGCTATCCGTTCGAAGGGCGTTAGCGAGCATTTCAGCTAGAAATCGTAGTAGCAAGTTCTTCAGAAATGAGCCGCGCCTGAGACCGGACACTAACGTTTCCCATTTTGAAACGGATACTCACGACGTTTGACGCTCCGTCAGAATTCTGTCCTAAACTGAAACTCGAATACATTTGTATCTGTTTTGAGGGAGCTTGTAGGGATGCCGCGTAAGCTGCTGGTGTCAGTGATCGCTCTATTGGGGCTCAGTGCCGGGGTCATTCTGATACTGGGAATGTCACCGACGGGCTCCACGCTGACGAATTTTCTGCAAATTGTTTGCTGCGGACTGGCGGCCACGATGTGCTTCGCAGCTTCGAGGCGCGGCCGCGGTCTGAGCCGCCCCTTCTGGGTGCTCGTCGGCTGCAGCATCGCGACCTGGGGACTGGCAAACGTGGGCTGGATGTATTACGAGAATTGGCTGCACGCTCCGGTGCCGCGATTTTCGGTGGTGCGCGTCCTGTTTGATGTGCAGGGCGTTTTCTACGCCATCGCCTTATTTCTGGACAAGGAAAACGATTCACCGGAGTTCAACGCCGAAATGGTTTTGGATTGCGTGCAAATCGCCATCGTTTTCTTGTCCCTCTTTTTTGGACTTTTTTATTTACAAGTCCTGGAGGGCGCCCAGGCGCGGTTCAGCGAGCTGATCATGACGTGGATGTTCGTCGGAATTAACGTAACGCTGACTTTTCTCGCGTGCGTCCAGATGATCAGCGCCAAGACAAAACGGATTCGTTCGCTTTACGGCGGGCTTGCGCTGGTCTTGTTCATCTACACCTTGGGCTCCGGACTTGCCGAATCTCCTTGGGCCAACCGGTTGGAGGCGACGGGGAGTTGGTACGACCTGGGTTGGACAATTCCATTTCTGTTCGCGGCGATGTGGGCAGGAAGCTGGCAGGAAAAAGCTGAAGCCGCTACGCCGGTAGCCTCTTCCTCAAGAACGCTGAGAGATCTTGCGCTCAAGAACGTAATCCTGGCGCTGGCGCCGCTGATCGTTTTGGTGTTGGTCGCGCGGCTCGGCGTGCAGTGGCGAATAATTGGTTTTTCGTTGCTGGCCGTCTCGATTGTTTCGTATGTGGTGCGCCTGGGGATCACCGAATTCCGGCAGGCGCAAACTTCAGCAGCCGTCATGCGCCACCGGATGGCTATGGAATCCGCTGTGGACGGCATGGCCATCCTCGACAACAACGGCGCGCACGTATACGCCAACTCCGAGTTCGCTCGCATGGTGGGATTTCCAAGCGCGAATGAAGTGTTGGGTAAAACATGGCGGCAGGTCTACGATCAACGGGATATCGGCGTTCTGGAGGAGCGGGTACGTGAGTCCGTGCAGAAAACCAGCAGATGGTCGGGGCAAATCACGCTCCATCGCCAGGATGGCACCACGCTGCCGATCGAAATGGTCATCACCACAATGGCGCAAGGCGGAACAGTTTGCGTGGCTCGCGACATCAGCGAACGCCTGAAAGCGGAGCACGAACGCGCGGAAGCGGAAATCAAGTACCGCACGCTGATCGAGCAAGTTGCCGCGATCAGCTACATCGCAGAACTTGGCGTAAATGGCCGGTGGTATTACGTGAGCCCGCAGATCGAAGCTATCCTTGGATACACTCCGGACGAATGGCTCGCGGATTCTCCTGACTGGTTGCGGCACGTTCCGCGCGAGGACCACCCCATCATCCATGAAGCGGAAAGGTCCAGCAGCCGGGGTGAACCGTTCCAGGCGGAATACCGCCTCACACGAAAAGATGGCCAGACCATTTGGGTCAGCGATAACGCGGTCGTGGTGCGCGGGAGCGACAGCCATCAGGTGATGGAAGGGATCATCGTTGACATTACCGAACGCAAACTGCTGGAAAATCAATTGCAGCAATCGCGACGGATGGAGGCCGTGGGACGGCTTGCCGGCGGCATCGCGCACGATTTCAATAACCTGCTGACCATTATCAATGGCTACGCCGAGATGGCCGTGCACCGGATGGGCGCTTCGACTGAGATCAAGACGGATCTTCAGCAGATCGGCAACGCCTCCGAACGCGCTTCCGTGCTGGTGCGGCAGTTGCTTGCCTTCGGCCGCAAACAGGTGCTGCAGCCAAAATCACTAGATTTGAACGCGATCGTGGAAGGACTCGACAAACTCCTGAATCGGCTCATGGGTGCACACATCGAGATGATCACGCTCTGTGGCACCGATATCGGCACGGTGAAGGCCGACCCCTCACAAATCGAACAAGTCATTATGAATCTGGTGGTCAACGCCCGCGACGCCATGCCCAACGGAGGACGGCTGACGATCGAAACGTCAAACGTGGATCTTGATGCCAACTATGCGCGCGATCATGCCACGGTTAGGCCGGGTCCATACGTCATGCTGGCGGTCTCCGACACCGGTGTGGGCATGGACCAGGAAACGCAAGCGCACATTTTCGAGCCTTTCTACACCACCAAAGGAGGCAGCCGTGGCACGGGGCTGGGTCTTTCCACGGTGTACGGCATCGTGAAGCAAAGTGGAGGCTACATCTGGGTGTACAGCGAGCCGCGCAAGGGTACGACGTTCAAGGTCTACCTTCCGAGCGTGGAGGAACCGGCTGCCACCGTGCCTGCTGCAGCGGAAGACGGCGTCGTCGATCGGAAGGGAACAGAAACCATCCTGCTTGTCGAGGATGAAAAAGCGGTGCGCGATCTGGCGCGCTCCATTCTCGCGGGCCAAGGCTATTCCGTCCTGGTGGCAGAAAGTGCGGCCCATGCCGAAGATCTCGCCGCCAACGGCTCCCGCGAAGTTCATCTCCTGCTGACCGATGTGGTAATGCCGGGCGTGAGCGGGCGCGAATTGGCCCGCCGGATCACAGCCCGGGACGCAAAAACCAGGGTGCTGTTCATGTCCGGCTACACCGACAACGTGATTGCGAGGGGCGGCGTGCTGGAGGCGGGCGTATCATTTCTGCAGAAGCCCTTCACCCCCCGTGCCCTCACGCAAAAGGTCCGGGAAGTTTTGGACCGGACCGTCTCCGTAAAGTAGGAGCGTGTTTCCAGGGTCCGGCATTCCTGAATTCAGCAGACGCTGACGGAAGGGAGATTCTCCTCACACTCAATTCTCAGTTCTTGCCTCAGTTCGGTGGACCCCCGATTCAGCGAGTTACCTCAATTTTGGTTTCGCGGGCGACTCGGCCGGCGCGTCACCGGTTCCTTTGGGCTTCGCGATGGTCGAGAGCGTTTCGACGTTGAACTTCTTGTAGTCCGAATAGCGCGTTACTTCGTTGACTTTGAAGCCTTTCACCAACAGGACGCGCACGCCGACGTGCGCTTCTTCGTACGTCGGCAGCCAAACCTCGTTATTCACATACGCCTGCTCGAAGACGAAACTGGTCCCCTTCTGTAAATTGGCGAGCAAGCCGCCGCCGATCTTCATGTCGCCGACAAAATAAGCTTCCAGGCGAGCGACATCGTGTGCCTTTTCATCAATCCAAACCACGCCAGCGAGCTTTTGCGCGAGCTTCTCAACCAGCTTGTGCGGCTTGAATTCCGGATTGGGCTCGAAGTCGAAGACCAGCACATCCTGGCCGCGGAAGCGTTCGCGACGCGGATTCACAAATTGGCACGCGCGCAGAAAAACCTCGATCCCGGGATCGTCGCTCGCATCGTTCTTGCCTTCCTCCTTGGCCTTTTCTTCTTTGGCTTCCTTTTTGGCCTGGCGTTTCTGAATCCCCTCGATGCGCTTCTGCGTTCGTTCGTTTTCTTTCTGCTGCTCTTCGGCGCTCAGCGGCTTGCCGTCTTTTCTCACCAGCGTGGTCATCTCTTCGCCGTTCAAATAGAAAAAGGTGTCTTCCCGAGTTTCGCGCTTTTTCACTCTGCCGTCAGTTTCAAACTCTGTCTCTTCCTCCACGCGAGTTCCTGCGTAATTCTCCTTGATTTTGTCGATGGCCTTCTGGTTTTCATCAATTTCCTTAAAAAGCGCCTTCAGATCCGGCAACTGCACTTGCGATTTCTTTGGAAAGTCGAAGACGCGCTCGCCAATCGTTCCGTTGATGACTGCCCGCGTCACGCCGATCTCGTACTTGTCGCTGCCGCGGCGCAATTCGATCTTGTGCGGTAATTTCACACCGTCGATGGTTCGATAGTCGTCGTAAAGAATCGCTTCTTCGATGCCTCCCACTGTTGCCGCTTCCTTCACGACCAAGTGCATCTGCGGATCAAAGAATATCTCCCGCTTCACGCCAGTGGCCGTGGTCAGCTCAAGTTGCAGGGCGTCTTTCCCCCGCACCTGCGCGCGGCCTACAAATGCAAGCGCAATCTTGCTTTTCTTAGGATTGACTAGCCTCGAGTTATACACCTGTGCGGCGGCTTCCAACTGCATCCCTTCGGGTCCGACCAGCGTGCCGATCTCTCCGGCCGCGTTCCGGCGCCAGGCCGATTTTCCGTTGTAGGCCTCGATCAAGTTTTTCTCGCCCACCAGCAATTCGGCGTAGTACCGGTTTGGTAGTTTGGTATCGAAGGTATATGTGCCGAATTTGCCGTCGTCCGTAGTGAAGGTCCCCTCAAGCGTCAGCGTCTGAATTTTGGACAGCGCCCTGCCGCCTCCGGCAGCTTTCACATATTGCTCGACGATTTTCCCCGCGTCCTGGCCTCTGGCGGGCGACGTCCCACCAAGGAAATATAGAAACGTTATGCCAAGGAACTGCACCAATCTGTGAGGACGGCAAAAAAGTGGGCTCATAGGACTCACTTGATAGAACGCAGTTCTGACACGAAAAGTTGCTCCAAAGTCGCAAGAATTTGGCGCTTTGTGGACCTCACTCTATCTTCGGAGGGAAGCAAGGCGGTACCAGCTCGTAGTATGTCCTGGCCCGCTGGCCTGAGCACCGCAAAACAGGGGGTTCAAAATGGCAGGAGGACAACGCATCGATCCTTACCTGAACTTCCGCTTTCGGGTGGAGATCGAGGGCATCCAACAAGCCGGGTTCATGGAGTGTACCGGCCTGGGATCGCAGGTGGAAGTTGTCGAGTACCGCGAGGGAGGAGACAACATCACCGTCCGCAAGCTTCCGGGAAGGGTTTCCTATCCGGATATTACGCTGAAGTGGGGCGTCACGGACTCGGAGGAACTCTACAAGTGGCATCTGGCGGTCATCCAGGGGCAGCTGGACCGCAAAGCGGGTTCCGTAGTGCTCATGGATGCGCAAGGCAGCGAAAGAATCCGCTGGAATTTCTTCAGCGCTTGGCCCAGCAAGTGGACGGGCCCCACGCTCAATGCCAAGGGCCATGACGTGGCCATCGAGGAGCTCACGCTTACGTGCGAGCGGCAAGAACAAGCTCTATAGACGCCCGGCTTACTCGTAGCGCAAGGCAATCATGGGATCCACGAGCGTGGCGCGGTGCGCCGGGAAAAAGCAAGCCGCAAGCGCCACCAGGGTCAGCAGGAGCGCCACACCACCGAAGGTCAGTGGGTCGTACGCACTGATCCCAAACAAGAAGGACTGCAGCAGCCGCGTCAAGGCGAGCGCGGCGGCAATACCGGCGCCAACCCCGAGCAATGCCAGCCGTAACCCCTCGCCTACCACAATGCGGAAAACATCTTCCGGCTGCGCGCCTAGCGCGACACGTATTCCGATTTCGTTGGTGCGCTGCGTCACCGTATAGGACATCACGCCGTAAACTCCCACCCCGGCGAGAACCAAGGCGACGGCGGCAAAAATGCCGATGAGCCAAGTCCGGAAACGCGGCTGGGCCACGGTGGCGGCCATGTTTTCTTCCATGGTGCGCACTTTTACGAGCGGCTGGTTGGGATCGATCTCGGCCAGCGCGCTGCGCAGCGCGGAAGCTTGTAGCAGCGGATCCGCCGCCGTGCGCAACACCATCGAAAGCTGGAAGACCGGCAGGAGCTTGTCGGCCTGGCGATATGGCAAGTACATTTCCGTTTGCGGGTCGACACCGAGCCCCTGGCGGACATCACCAACCACGCCAACCACCTCCATGGCCGGAACGTCGGGTTCGAAAGTGGCGCCGAGTTGCAGGTGCTTGCCCAGCGGATTTTCTCCCGGAAAAAAAGTGCGGGCCATCGTGGCATTGATGACCACGACGGCGGGCGCTTTGTCATTGTCGGCCGCGGTGAAAAAGCGTCCCTGCTCGAGCGGCATGCCGAGAGTCTCAAAATACTTTGGAGTAACCGCACGGTAGCCCGCGGCGATGAAGTCATGGGGCGACTTCGGCGGCTTGCCCACGATGTTGAAATGAATCACAGAGCCGCCGCCGCTGACCGGCAGGAAGGAAGCTGCCCCCGCGGAGCGCACGCCGGGAAGAGATCGGGCGCGTTCCACGAGCCGGTCGAAGAATTCGTAGCGTTGTTCAGGTTTCGCGTAGGCCGTCTGCGAAAGGGGAATGTCCCCGACGAACAAATGATCGGCTTGAAACCCTGGAGGCACATCCTGCAAGCGCGAGAAACTGCGCAGCAGAAGCCCCGCCCCCACCAGCAGCAGCATCGCCAGAGCAATTTCCGTGGCGACCAGCGCGCCGCGGATGCGGTGCTGGCCTGGCCCGGCAGTCGAGCCGCGCGAGCCTTCATTGAGCGTTTCGCGCAGATCGAGTTTTGCGGTGCGCAGCGCAGGTACGATGCCGAAAAGCAAGCCGGTGAGAAGTGCAACGCCGAGCGTGAAAACCAGTACCCAGCGGTCCAAACCCACGGTGAACACCGCAGGCAAAGTGGTCGCCGAAAGTTTCACTAGCGGTCCCAACGCTGCGTTCGCCAGCAATAAACCAAAAATTCCGCCTCCGAGCGAGAGAAGAATACTCTCGGTCAGGAGTTGGCGCGTGACCCGCCAGCGCGATGCACCCAAGGACGTTCGAATGGCGACTTCCCTGCCCCGCGAAGCGGCGCGCGCCAACAGGAGATTGGCGATGTTGACGCAAGCAATCAAAAGAACGGCGGCGACGGCTCCAAGAAGTAGCAACAGGGCGGGACGCACGTTTTTCACCAATTGCTCCTGAAGGCCGACAACGTCCGCGCTGGTTCCCGTATTGTAGAGGGGATACTGCTCCTCAAGGCGCTTGGTGATGGCGACCATTTCCGTGCGCGCCTGCTCCCGAGACACTCCTTCCTTCAAGCGCCCGATGACGATGATCCCCGGATGCCAGTTGCGGTCATCGGGCAATGACTTCGCCCACGGAGTGAATGGCAAGAAAACATCGGCGGGCTGGAGCAATTCGAACCCGCTGGGCAGAACGCCAACGACAGTGTACGGCTGGGAATCCAGCGTGACCGGCTTTCCGATAACTCCTCGCGAACCGCCGAAGCGGCGTTGCCAAAGCCCATGGCTGAGAAGGACAACCGGAGCGCCTCCGGCGCGATCCTCTTCGGCAAGAAAAGTGCGGCCGAGAACGGCGTTCACCCCAAGCAAAGGGAAAACCGGAGCCGTGGCCATGCGCACATTCAGCCTCTCGGGCTCACCGTCGCCGGTTAACGTGATGGTGGCGCCGCGCGTGGCTTCGAGCGATTCGAACGAATGGCTCTGGTCGCGCCAGTCCACATAGTTTTGGTACGAAGTGGAGATCGTGGGAAAATTGCTCTTTTCAGCGGCGATCACTAACCGTGAAGGATCGCGAAATTCGAGTGGTCGAAGCAGGACGGCGTTAACCACGGTAAAGATCGCCGTGTTCGCCCCGATGCCGAGGCCAAGAGTGATGACGGCGAGGACCGTGAAACCGGGACTTTTCGCCAACAAACGAAAAGCGTAGCGCAGATCCTGCCAGACATTTGCCATGGCCACCCCCGAGGGACGTTAGTTTACCCTCTATGACGCACCCGACGGGCGATCGTTTCTGGAGGAAATACGACGGCATGCCGCCCCGGCACTCATTCGCGGATTTCATGGAAAACTCCTCGCGAGAGAGCTATAGAAGGAAACTGTCCCCCGGCAACCGTAAAGGTAGACGGATGAACCTAACGGGTAGCACCTTCCGAGTGAAGAAGTTGCGGGGGTTAGGGGATGAGAAGTGCAGGCCGAGTTTGGTGGCATTGCGCTACAACCGAAGCAGCGATTTTCAATTTTCTATCTGCAAACTCTTGTTTACGGCTTCTTCTTCTTGAAGAGGGCGCCAAGGTCGCTCAGCGCGTCGACCGGGTTTTGTCCCTGCCCTTGCGCCTTCGTCGTGCTCGAAGCGGAACGGCCACCCGCGCAGCCCCCGAACTCCGATTTGAAAAAGTCTTTGGCGATGCCGCCGACGTCAGGAACAAACTTGGGCTCGGAAGTTGTGCCTTTGATTTGGAATGGGACCTTTAGTCCGTTGTCGCAACCGCCGCTTCCGCCACTGCCTGCGAGCGCTCCCAGAATTCCACCGAGAGCACCACCGCCTGCTCCGGTGCTCGCCGAGCCTGCCGTAGCTCCCGCTTGTTTCGACAAGGTCGCGAGCATTTTGAAGTCGAGAGTGTTTTTCGAGTCCAGCGTTCCAGCGCCAGTGAGCTGACCCAATGCCGGAAGGACGGCGAGGAAATTGTCGGCCTTCAAACCATCGGGCGCCATGTGCAGATTGGTGGTGAGTTTTTCAATTTCGAGGTCTTTGCCGGTCTCGAGTCCGGTCAGCGCGGAGATCTCTCTCGTTCTGGAGCCGAGATCGAAGCCCACTAGCTTCCCATTCAACAGCCCAACAGTCCCGTTGGTCACCAGTCTGTTGACCGACCCCGTCAGATTGAGGTCCGCGCCGAGCGTGCCGGTTTCCAGCGAAGCGCCCGTCGGAAGATGGATCCCCAGCGCCGGGAGAAACGCCTGGAGATCTTTGGCGGGCATGTCCTTGGCGTGCAGCTTGATATTGACTTCCGTCTCTTCGCCCTGATTTTCATAAGTGCCGTTGAGATGCGCGGCGGCGCTGCCGATTTTCAATGTGGAAGGTTCGAGGATGCCGGTGTTTTTCTGCAGATTGTATTTCGTATGGAAATCGACAATGACCGGCACGCTCGCGGGTGAGCCTCCGGCAATCAGCAGAGCCTTGGAAAATTTGACCGTGCCCTTGCTTTCGGCCTCTCCGCCTTGCGATGCCAGCGTGCTGTCGAGATCAAGAAGGCCGCCGAGCCCCAACCCAGGATCGAGCAGTCCGGTCACAGCGAGATCCAACGCGCTGACATTCAGCTTGGCGTCGAGCGGCGTCAGCGCCGCGTCGGCTTCGTCGACAGGGCCGATATTTCCGTCGAGCTTCAATTTGCCGCCAGAGGGAAGATCGGCGCTGACGGCAATCGGGAACTTCGAGCTGAGCGAGACGTCGGACGCGGAGACGTTCATGTGATCGTACGTGCTGCGCTTCTGCGAGGTGGTCGAACCGATGATGATCGTGCCGTTCTTGAGATCGAGCCTTTTGACGGAGAGCTCCTCGCCGGCACCGGGGTTGCCGGAAGGGCTTGCCACGGGCGTGGGCTTGGCCGCTGCTTTTGCCGACGCGCCACCAAGCGAAGAATAATTCCACTGCCCGGCGCGGTTGCGCAGCAGCGTCACCTGCGGCGTATCGATGGTGACCCCGGTGACGTTGAGGCTCTTCGAGAAAATGAGCGGGAGAATCTCCACGCCGACCTTCAGCGATTTGGCGGTGAGGAAGGGCGAAGAGCTGAATTTGGGATCGTCGCCGATGGAAAGATTTTCGGCGGAAAGCGAACCTGTGAGGAGCGAAAGGCTGAGATCGCCGAGTTGCACTTTGCGGCCGAGAGCCGCGGAGGCTTTTTCTTCGATCGTCGGGCGGAATTGATTGACAGGAATCAAGAATGGCGCGACGAGCAGAACTACAAAGATCGCGCCAACGATAATAAGAAGGTTGCGCAGAGTTCGGTTCATGACGACCTCCGGTCCGGGAGGATCGGACGAAGATTAAGTGCGGCGAGGACATCGTACCACTTCTTCGGAGATTATCTTATGTTGACGAACGGCTTTGGCCGTGCAAAGACGCTCTAAGAAACTGCTATTATCAGGGATAAGGGAATATGTCAGTCGACACGGAGCAAAAGACGCGCCACAAAGTGGGCTCCAGCAAGGTTATGCCGCGGAATGAGACAATCGGGGCACGCCCCAGCGATATTGTGCCGAGGAAGAAGGCATCGGGGCGAAGACCTGCTAAGAATGCGCCTGCTGACATGGCACAATCCATTGGCAGATGGCTCAGTCGTATCCTGTCTGTAAAGAGATGGCATCCTCTTCTGACGCTTCCACTCCTGGCGCCTCTATTCCTCTGGCCTCTCGTCCTGGCAGTCATGCCGATTTCCGTTGGTTTTGCGGATACACCTGCAGACCGCATTCTATTGCCCATCGAAGTCCTGGGCCCAGACGGCACCTCGGTGAGCAGGACCGTCGCCCTTCAGGCTGGAGAAGCTGAATCGGTGCAATCGCTCTGGCTGCAGATCAATGGGCTGGCGTATGCGGATCAAGCCAGCGTCCAAGTCAACGCCAGCGCCTGGATTCCCCTCAACAACAGCACGGTCGCAATCGCCGAGCCCGGCAAGAGTTTCGGCGGAATCGGCGGAGGCTTCGCCACGCTTGCGATGACACTCCCACTCCCGAACGGCACGGTCGCCGGTGGCGCGAACACCATCCGCTTCCGGTTCAACCAGACCGACGGTGTCGTCAGCGCCTATCGCGTTCTGGCATGGAACTTCCTCACCGGCGAAGGAGCAAAGACCCTCCCACCAGACCGATTTGCCGAAGATGCACCCGAATCCTGGACGCCACCCCTGTCCGACGCGGCTTCCATCCTGGCAGGGCGGGAACTCTGGCAGTCCGCCCCACTAGCGGCAAACAGCCTCCCAAACAGTCCTAGCATTCAGGCGCACTGTGCGGACTGTCATGCGCAGGACGGCCGCGACCTCAAATACTTCAACTTCTCCAATGCCAGCATTGTCGCCCGCTCGCGCTTCCATGGCCTCTCCACGCTCGAGGGCGAGCAGATTGCCAGCTACATTCGCAGCTTGCCAGTTCCGAGCCCTGGCCGCCCGTGGTACCCTCCTTACCAACCTGGACCCGGACTCGACTCTCAGCCGGTCTCGAGTTGGGCCGCAGGCGCCGGACTCTCCTGGGTCCTTGACCAGGATACGGAGACGTTGCCGTATCTGCTTGGCCACCCCGGCGCGGGGCAGAGTGGCACCGCCGCAGATCCACCGGGAAATCCTCCTAACCTCCGAGAACTTGCGAGGCAGATTAAACCGGACATCTTTCGTCCCGACGGCAACCTCAATCCGCGCCAGATTCCCATCGCCCTGCAACTTCCGGATTGGGCCCAGTGGCTGCCCCGCGTACATCCCAAAGATGCCTGGGGACCAGCCTTTGCACAGAGCGAATTCGCAGCATTGTACGATGGAGAGCCAGCGAAGGAGAGCAAAGGCAAGCCTGGCGCGAAGCCGCCGCTGCGCACGCTCCTGACGGAAGCGCGGGCTACCGATCACAACATTCGCCCCGTCGCTGCCGCCTTTTCCCAGTGGTCGCAAGCCCGCCGCGCTTTCCTTGGACGCTTTGCCAAAGCAAAAACCACGTGGTCGCCGGAGTTGTCCAACAAGGTTTACTCGACCCAGCTGTGGCAGCTCGTAAAGACCTGGGAGATGACGCAGGAGTTTGGCCTCGAAGGACGCGGGCGCGATCTCTTTGGGGCGGCCGCGGATTCCCGCACCTGGTGCAATACCATTCCTGCGGACACCGCCCCGTCGGCAGCCCAGATCCCGGATGGCCCGGCCGGGGTTGGCGGCAGCGCGCTGACCAACGAATATTTCACCGCCGCCTGGTATGAATTGCAAATCCTTCTCAATAGCGGCAATCATCAGCACCGGGATCGCGGCCCCGTGAATTGGGTATATCTCATCGGCCGGTTCAACGATCTCTATTACCAGACGCACCAACCCGAACCGGCACGGCTCCTTGTGGCCATAACCAAAGCGCTGCAATCTACCGGTCCCAACTTTAGCCCCGAAGACCTGAGCCAGGGTTGGCGCCCGGACGACAATATCGATCCCCGCATCATGATCAGTCCCGTTTGGGCGCCCATCTTCAAACCTCTTCCCATCGAGCTGCATCGGGCCCTCACCGCGTCGCTGCTTGCTGCATGGATGGACAAGAATCTGCAATACCCGGTCGCGAAGTTTCTGCCATTTGGGGCGCTCGCGCACCCTTACACGGCACCACGCGGGTATGGGCGTATCAGCGGCGGGAAGGTGTGGGAGGAGGCACAGCAGTTCCGTGATGCCGGCGTCGCGCCCGAAATCGTCGCGCGCTTGCAGCAATGGGGCATTGCCTTCATCGACCGTGCCGCGCGTCTCCAATACCAGCGCTACAGGCCCGCCCCCAAACAGAAATTGCCCCGCCGCTTATTAAAAGTCTCCGCTCCCGGAAAATTGCACGTTAGAGGGTCGCAATTTTTTGGTTGACTTTGTGGATGCAATGAAGCATCCTCAACGGGCAATATCCGCCGAGGGACGACAAGCGGTATCTCCCCCGTTCAGCAGAAGCAAGCCTTCCCCACCCTCAGGTAATGCCCCTCCACCGGCTCCGAGTTCGGCTAGCTGCCCCAGCCCTGAGCACGGTCGGCGACACCGCTTTCCGCCTGTAGACGGTAAACCAAGGAGGTTTACATGTTTGCTCGATCCGTTTCCATGCGATTGAAAAACGGTACCCTGAATGAATTCAACCGCATTCTTGAAAAGGAGGTCATTCCGCTTCTGCAACGCCAGAAAGGCTTCCGGGACGAATTAGTCCTCACGAGTCCTAGCGGGACAGAAGCGACTGGCATCAGCATTTGGGAACAGAAAGAGAATGCGGAGGCCTATAATCGGGAGAAATTCCCCGAAGTCCAGCAGTTGCTGGCGAAGGTGTTGGACGGAACTCCGCAGGTCAAGACCTACGAGGTTACCCACTCAACCACCCATAAGATCGCCGCTCACGCAACAGCGTGAACACCGCGTTCTTCTGCCCAGGACTCGATTCAAACAGTGCTGTTTTGACGGGGGCGGGGCAGGATGGCTCGCCCCCATCGTTTCCCATCCGAGAACCGCGCCGTAGGTGCCCTCTTATCTAAATTCCATTCTCTACTTTCAATTTTCTAGTTTCACCTCTCGAATTCACATTCCGCGCGACCTGACTCCCCGCTGTCCGCTCCTCTCCTGCTAATCCAGCTTTGGCCCTTCCCGTGGAAGGCCTTCGCTGGATGCCAGTTATCGAAAAAAAAAGTATGTCAAAGTAGCCGCTTCCGATACCATATCGGGCGCGGGGTTCATCTTGAGCGCGGGCGAACAACTAAAAGAGATACGTTCGAGGCTGGGAATCACCACGCGTGATGTCACTGAGCTGAGCCAGAAGATCGCGGAATCAGAAGGCAATGTAGAGTTCAGCATTTCCAATCCCTGGCTTACTGAGATTGAGAATTCGGACGCAATTCCGAGCATTTATAAGCTCTACAGCCTGAGCGTCATCTATCACCTGAAATTCGGCGACATTCTTCGGCTCTTCGGTGTGGACGTTCAAAAGATCGGCAAGCAACAGATCGAGATACGCCTCGAAGAGACCCATCCGACGCCGATAGACGTTTTTGACCAAAGCAGGACGGTCAGTTTCCCGGTTCGGTTTGACCGGGGCTTCGACGTGGATAATACCAACCTTTTGTCCCGCATGGTGGAGGTCTGGGGGGAAGTGCCGATCGCCCTCATCCAACACCTGGACATTCGGCACAGCATGTACGGCTACATCGGGCTAAAAGACCTTACTCTCTATCCCCTCTTGCGCCCCGGCTCGTTTGTGCAGGTTGACCAGAACATCAGGAAGCTCCACCCTTTCAAATGGCGCACGGAATATGACCGGCCTATCTATTTTGTCGAATTACGAGACGGCTACGCCTGCGCATGGTGCGAGCTCCATGATAGTCAGCTCACGCTGATTCCTCACCCTCTATCGCCGTGTGGGATTCGCCAGTTTAAGCATGGAACGGAAGCCGAAATTGTTGGACGGGTTACTGGCGTGGCGATGCGGATCGTGGATCCGGATGAGCCCGCCGCTGACGGCTCTGCAAGATTGCCAAAGCGACTCTGACATTCAAGGCGAAGAAACGCGCGGTGAGCGGACTGCATTGCAGGGGGACGGTCACGGTGTAAGGCTGGAGCTTCTCCCAAACCCGGAAGGTTGATTCGTTCAAGCGAGCATAAATCTCTAGTTCCTCGACAAGCTCTCTCACCGAGCACAGCACCAATCGCCTAAATACCTCCTGATGACAGGAAGCAAGGGCTTTTCGAGCGAGGCTTTCACTGAACTGCCGAGCCAATCCTTCGTGATGGTATTCCCCCGTATTGTAGTCGCGCATGGAGGCCAAATAAATTAAGCGGGCAAAATCCCCCCCGATCTTCGCCAGGGTCCGATATTCGAGGTCCCTGCGGGCTGCCTCGACGTCCTCGTGCTTAAGCTCGCCTTGCATCCTTAGTCCTACAGTGTCGCGGTTCAGTTCTTCGCTTGCGGTTCAATGTCCAACAACTCTACGGCAACTCGAGTACCAGCTGGCAGGATGTCCTCCGACAGCTTCCGAAGCTGCCCGGCCAATTCCAGGGAATATCCGACAAGCCTTGCCGCGTGCAGTGGGCCGACGAGCCAAATCACCAGGTATAGAGTTCCGGTCGTTACTTGAAAGAGAAGAAATTCAAATCCCAATTTCAGCTCGTCCGCAGGAGTGAGGTCGGGATTATCGCGTGCAGCGCGCCGGTGAGCCCTCATCAAGAGATTGACTTCTTTTCGAACCTCACCTAGCCAGTCGAGCGCGAGGACGGCGCGCTGTCTCCGGAATGATCGCGCCGTTTGCCGGGACGTTTCGCCGGCAACGAATTCCGAATCCTCTGGATCGAATATTCT
>Ga0307475_10001036_pt1 | contig 16661 bp, 13 predicted proteins | sample atmos_gasesECM1C_FD_203317 | JGI IMG/M metagenome (GOLD analysis project Ga0307475, IMG submission 203317) | Hardwood forest soil microbial communities from Morgan-Monroe State Forest, Indiana, United States - atmos_gasesECM1C_515 | ecosystem: Environmental > Terrestrial > Soil > Temperate... | reverse complement strand
CCACAGCGTGCGGGTCCAGCTGGATGCAACAGGCATGGCGCAGCTCGCGCAGAACCTGGTGGGACTGACGCAAGAAGAGGCGATGCGGACGCTGCGCAAATGTGTGCTCGGGCGCGGCCGGGCGGACGCGGGGCTGGCCGACGCGGTGCTGGATGCAAAGCGCGACGCGCTGCGCAGCGATGGGTTGCTCGAACCGGTGCGGCGCGACGCCTCGTTCACGGACGTGGCAGGATTGAAGCGGCTGCGAGAATGGCTGGAAAAAAGACGAAACGCGTTGACGCCGGAAGGCCAAAGATTCGGACTGGTCCCGCCGAAGGGGGTGCTGATCACCGGCGTGCAGGGCTGCGGGAAAAGCCTGGTGGCGCGCGCCATAGCCGGAGAATGGGGAGTGGAACTGGCGCGCCTCGATGCGGGCGCGCTCTACGATAAGTACGTCGGCGAGAGCGAAAAGCATCTGCACAAGGCGCTGGACCTGGCGCAGAAGCTCGCGCCGATGGTCCTGTGGATTGACGAGATCGAGAAGGCGTTTGCATCGGCGGGAACAAGCGGCGACGCCGATGCGGGATTGTCGCAGCGGCTGCTGGCGACCCTGCTGACGTGGATGCAGGACCGCGAAGGCGGCGTGTTTCTGGCGGCCACGTCGAACAACATTACGGCGCTGCCGCCGGAGATGCTGCGCAAGGGACGATTCGACGAAATTTTCTTCGTTGATCTGCCGGATGCCGATGCACGCGCGGCGCTGTTCGTGCTGCACCTGAAGAAACGCGGGCGCGACGCGGCGGCATTCGACGCGACGAAGCTGGCGGCGGCAAGCGAGGGATTTTCCGGGGCTGAGATCGAGCAGTCAATCGTCGCAGCTTTGTACACGGCTTTCAGCCAGAAACAGCCACTTACCACGGAGATTCTCCTGGCCGAGATTCACGGCACGCAGCCGCTGAGCGTGACGCGCGCGGAAGAAGTGCAGGCGATTCGCAACTGGGCGAAGTCGCGAGCGGTGCCGGCGGACTGACTAAGGCCAAGAACTACAGGCTGACCATCACGATTCCCGCGAAAATCAAGACGATGCCGAGCCACTGGGTGCGCTCGAGCCGCTCGCGCAAGAAAACCCACGAAAGCAAAACAGTGACGGCGCCGTAGAGCGACGCCAGAACGGCGACGACGGAGACCTGGCCGGTGGTGAGGCCGGTGTTGTTGGCGAGGAACGCGGCCGTGTCCATGATCCCCACGGCCAGAAGCAGCCACCAGACGCTTCCGAGCGGCAGGCGAATGCTTTGGCGCGCAGGCGCGGCACACAAGAGAAGCACGGAGAACGAAATAAGGCGAATCACCCACACCGAAACAACGGGGCCCACGAGCGGTACAACGTGGTATCCGAGGAGCCAGAAAAGCACGCCAAACGTGACTCCTGCAAAGATCGCCCACCCCACGCCCTTCGATGAGATGTGCGCGAGCGAAGAAACGTGAGCTCCCAAGGAACCTCCGGTTCCCAATGACACAGGACCGGCTTGCGGCGCGAATGTGGTGGACGCGAGAACGACGCCAACGAGCGTGACGCCAAGCCCGGCGGCACGCAGGGGATGAACGCGCTCGCCGCTGAGGAGGGACAACGCTACGGTGAGCGCGGGATAACTCGAAGAAATGGGCGCGACGATGCTCATCACGCCCACCTGAAATGCATAATAGAGCGCGAGCGAAGCGGCCACGTTGAGCAGGCCAGCGACGGCCGCGAGCGCCCACGGCTGCCATCCGTGCCCGGGGACGCGCGCGAATGCGCCGGTCCACTTGAGGTAGACGCTCAGCGCGAGGAAGCCGAAAAACTGCATGAAGAAGAGCGCGCGGTAAGCGCCGACGCGGCGCGCGGCGAAACGCGCTGCAAAATCCGCCAGGCCCCAGCACACCGCTCCGATGAGTCCGAGAATGACGGCCATGTGAAAGCGCGCTAGCGCCTCTTCGGCTGCAGGCCGAGGTGCACCATCACTTTCTGCAAATCTTTCCAGACCTCGGGTTTCGCCGCCGGATTGCGCAGCAGGTAAGCGGGGTGATAGGTGGCGATCATTTTTGCGCCACGGAAGTCGAACCATTCGCCGCGATAGCGCGAGATGCCCTGGTTGGTTTCAAGGAGCGTCTGAGCGGCGCACGCGCCGAGGCAGCAAATCACCTTCGGGCGAATCACGTCGAGCTGGCGCAGAAGAAAGGGCGAGCAAGTGGCGATTTCGTCTTTTTCGGGCAGGCGATTCTCAGGCGGACGGCACTTCACGACGTTACAGATGTAAACATCCTCGCGGCGCAGGCTCATCGCCTCGATCATCTGCGTCAGCAGCTTGCCGGCACGGCCGACGAACGGCTCGCCCTGGATATCTTCGTCGTGACCCGGACCTTCGCCGACGAACACAAGCTGCGCCTTCGGATTGCCGACGCCGAAGACGATGTTCGTTCGCGCTTTGTGCAGGCGGCAGCGCGTGCAATCGCCGATATCTTCGCGAATGCGCTCGAGGCTGTCATTCTCAATGCGCTCGGCCGCATCGAAGAGTGACGGGCCTGGCGCTGCGGGAATGATAGGTAGCGCGGGCGAGGGCGGCTTGGTCATGCGACCAGGAATGGCCGAAGTGGATGCGAGCTTCGCTGGCGACGGAGCGGCCGATGCATTTGCGGCGGCTGCAAAAGATTGCGCGGTCGCCGATTCGTCCACGACTGGGGATGCATTGCACTGCGCGGAATCGACTGCGGCGCAATCGCGATAGAAGGGACCAAGATTCAAATCATCGAAATAGTCCAGCCAAGATTCCACACGTCCGCGCAGGCGCGAGTCCAAGTTTTTCCCCCGTAAAATGAATCGCCGCTCGCAAATGTAGCACATGCCGCTGCGGAAATGAGCCGCATTCTGTCTGAAGCTCGCACGGAAGTTGCGGCGTAACGAGCTGCGGGCGAGTTGCGGTACAATGCCGTCTCGCTGAACCGCCTTCCTGGAGGTCACCATGCACGCACGCGTTTGGAAACTGCGCATACGTCCCGGGAAAATCGACGACTTCCATGAGGCTCTCTCATCGGTCGTGACTTTGGCACGGCGCGAGCGCGGTTATCGTGGTGTTTTGGCGCTGGGGACGGGAAAACAGGATGCACCCGACGTTACTCTGGTTGCGGTATGGGATTCACTTGAGGAGATCCGCGCCAGCGAAAGGAATTTGTTTCTAATGCAAGCGATCTCACGGTATTTGGAATGCTGCGAGGGCATGCCGCATCATTTTGAAGAGGAGTTGCTGGCCACCGACTTCATCGCCACGGAGATTGGCGCCAGCGCATGACCTTCTGCCCAGCGTGACTAGCGAGCGCCAGTTTTGATTTCGAGGACGCAGTCGAGAATATGGTTTGCGACTTCGAGCTTGGTCATTTGGGGGAGCGGAATCTCGCGGCCATCGCGGAGGAAGAGGGTGACGATGTTTGTGTCCGTATCAAAGCCGGCGCCTTCCTGCGTGACGTCGTTGGCGACGATCATGTCCGCGCCCTTGCGCGCGAGCTTGCTCTTTGCATTTTCGGCGACATGATCGGTTTCTGCGGCAAAGCCGACCAGGACGCGCGATCCGTTGGTACGCGCAAGATCAGCGAGGATATCTGGAGTTGGCTCGAGCTCGAGCGTGAGGCTTCCCTCACCGCGTTTGAGTTTCGTTGCGTACGGCGCGGCAGGACGATAGTCCGCAACGGCGGCGGCCATGATGACGACGTTCGCTTCGGCCGCGCGCTCCAGCACGGCGCTGCGCATGTCTTCCGTCGTGCGAACCGGAACCCAGTCCACGCCGTCCGGCGCTTTGAGATCGGTGGGGCCGCTGATCAAGATGACGTGCGCGCCGCGGCGGCTGGCGGCTTCCGCGAGCGAGTAGCCCATTTTGCCGGACGACCGATTGGTGAGGAAGCGCACCGGGTCAATATTTTCGCGCGTGGGCCCGGCGGTGACGACCACGGTCTGCCCCGCCAGGTCGCGGCGAAGACCGAGGACTTCGCAAACTTTGCGCGCGATCGTTTCGGTAGCCGCAAGGCGGCCGGCGCCGGTCATGCCGCAGGCAAGATAGCCTTCGTCGGGATCCACGACGTGAACGCCGCGAGCGCGCAACGCCGCGACGTTTTCCTGTATCGCCGCGTGTTCCCACATATTGACGTTCATCGCGGGCGCGACAACCACGGGCGCTTTCGTCGCCAGATGCAGCGTGGTAAGAAAATCGTCGGCGATGCCGTGCGCGAACTTGCCGAGAATATCGGCGGTGGCGGGCGCGACAAGCAGCAAATCAATGCGTTGCGCGACGGCGATATGCTCGATGGCGCTTTCGACATTGGCCGGGGCGGCGCCCGCCGAGCTGAACATGTCCGTGATGACTTTTTGCCCGGTGAGCGCGGCAAACGTAAGCGGCGTGATGAATTCCTGCGCCGAGCGCGTCATCACCACCTGCACGTCGAGCTTCTCCTGCTGCAAGCGGCGAACGAGCTCCGCCGCCTTGTATGCGGCAACCCCTCCCGTGACACCCAGTGCGATCTTCATAGGCGGGCAGCGGAATGGTCACTTCCGCCGTTTCCCATCCTTGTCTTTATCTTCATCTGCGGACTCGCCGAATTTTTCACTCGCTTCGTACTCGAGCAGTCCCTTCAGCAATTCTTCCTCGGCGATTCGAGTATTCTTGTGCGACCGCGTGTTATCGACCATCGGCCGCCCGCCGATCATCAATTGCCGGGCGCGACGCGCAACAACCACCACGTAAGCAAACTGGCTTTCCGGTGCCTCTCTGAAAACGGGCATGAGAAGATCAGCCTCCAAAGGACTTCAAAATCTCGCGAATCCGTTCTTCGTTTCGAGCCACCCGGCAGCGTGAACCGAGCGCGATAGCCTGAGCCTCCTGGGCCGCGCGTTCGAGATCGTCGTTGATGATGGCAAAATCGTAGCTACTGTAGCTCAACATTTCCTGGCGCGCACGCTCCAGCCGCCGATAAATGTCGTCTTCCGAATCCTGGCCGCGAGCGCGGATGCGGTGCTCCAGCTCCGCGCGCGACGGGGGAAGCACAAAAAGAGCAACCGCGCCCGGCAGCTTTTGCTTCACCTGCAGCGCACCCTGCACGTCAATTTCAAGGACCAGATCTTTTCCCTGGGCCTGCGCTTCGTCGATACACTTTCGAGGGGTCCCGTACCAATTCTTCCCGAACACTTGCGCGTATTCCAGGAATTCGCCCCGGCCGACCATCTGCTGGAATTCGTCTTCGCTGATAAAAGTGTACCACTTGCTGTCCGTTTCCGTCTTGCGAGGACGCCGCGTGGTGCATGAAATCGACAGCATCGTTCCCGGCAGCTCCAGGATCTTTTGCACGAGCGTGGACTTGCCCGAACCGGAAGGACCGGAAACGATCATCACCAGAGGCTCGGGCGAGCTCATTCGATGTTCTGCACCTGTTCACGAAGTTTTTCGACCTCGGATTTCATTTCGAGTCCGAGCCGCGTGATTTCGAGCCCCTCGTCTTCATTGCCAGGAGTTTTCGAAAGCAAAGTATTCGTCTCCCGCTGCATTTCCTGGAGCAGGAAATCGAGTTTTTTGCCTACGTCCGACGCTCCCAAAAGGAGCGACTCAAACTGCTGAACATGGCTGCGCAGCCGCGCTAATTCCTCGGAGACGTCACTGCGTTCGGCCGCGATTGCCGCTTCCTGCGCAAGGCGCGTGGGATCCACTGTCTGCGCAAGCAATTCCTTCAACCGCGATTCGAGGCGGCGGGCAAACACAGGGACCGCGCGCTCCATCAGGACTTCGACTTTGCCCGTGAGGGCCGCAATGTTCCGGAGGCGCGCCGACATCTCCCGGTGTAGATGACTTGCTTCCTCCTGCCGCATGCGGTCCAGCCGATCGAGCGAATCGGTAAGACAACGCGTTACGACCGCCTCGAGCCGGCCGATCTCCTCACCAAGTGAGGTTGCGGCGGGACCGATCACACCAGGCAGCCGCAGGATCGCCGCGAGGTCCGGCTCCGCATGAATGCCGAATTGCGAGCCGAGCGATTTCACGGCTTCAACGTAGGCCGCGGCAACTTCGCGATTCACTCCCACGGCCGCGGGGCGCGCAAGCTCGTAATGGACCGTGACATCGAGATGCCCGCGACGAATCCGGTCGCGGACGATTCGCCGGATGGCCGGCTCGACGGGCTCAAAGCCGTCGGGCATGCGCAGATGCAGATCGAGAAAGCGGTGATTGACGCTGCGCACGGTGACGCGCACACTCCAGCCATTTTCAACGGCTTGCGCCTGGGCGTAACCGGTCATGGACTTAAGGCTAAGACCAGGAGATTTAGGGCCCGGGGTTTCCGCACCTGGAGACTTCGAACCTTTGGCTCGGACCTTCGAAACGGAAGCGGATTGGGAAGCGCCGGACATTTTCACATTGGGCCAGCCGCGCGCGTCACAGGTTCGGCATCGCGGAATTGCATTTCATAAAGCCGCGCGTACACGCCGCCTCGCGCGAGAAGAGTCTCATGCGTGCCACGCTCGACGATAGTCCCGTCGTCAAGCACGGCAATCACGTCCGCGCGGCGGATCGTGGAAAGACGATGAGCGATGACGAAAACGGTGCGGCCCGTCATCAGGTTATTGAGCGCACTCTGCACCAGCAACTCCGACTCTGAATCAAGCTCGGATGTGGCTTCGTCGAGAATCAGAATCGGCGCGTCCTTCAGCAGCGCTCTAGCTATCGCGAGCCGTTGCCTCTGGCCGCCCGAGAGCCGCTGTCCGCGGTCGCCAATCATCGTATTATAACCATGCGGCAATTTCGTAATGAACTCGTGCGCCAGCGCCGCCTCGGCGGCAGCGATCACCTTTGCCTCGGGCATATCCGGACGACCGTAGCAAAGATTGTTCCAGATCGTATCGTTGAAGAGAATCGTTTCCTGGGTGACGATGGCCATTTGCTCGCGCAGCGAGCGCAGCGTGACATCGCGCACGTCGCGGCCGTCGATTCGAACGCAGCCGGAGCTGGCGGCGTAGAATCGCGGCAACAGATTCACCAGGGTCGTCTTGCCGGCCCCGCTCGAGCCCACGATTGCCACCACAGCGCCGGCCGGAACTTTCAGGTTAATTCCCTGCAAAATAAGCGGCCCGCCATCGTACGCAAAGCTCGCATCCGCAAACTCGATCGAATTCGCAAACCGCGGCAACGCCCTAGCGCCGGGCGCTTCCATCACTTCCTCGGGAAGATCCAGGAACCGGAAGACCTGCGAGGACATTCCAATGGCTTGATGGAAAAGCTGGTAAATCGAGCCCAGACGTTTCACCGGCTCGTAGGCTTTGAAAAGCGCGAAGACGAAAGCAAAGAAGATACCGGTTGACATCCGGCCGCCTCGAATCTGGTCGCGTGCAAAGAGCAACAACATGCAAACCACGGCGGCGCCCACCAGATCCATCAGCGGCGACGTTCCCGCAAGCGCCCGGATCCAGCGCATATTCTCGCGAAGAAGGCTTCTCGCGGAGTCGCGGAATTTGCGAATCTCGAATCCTTCCATGCCAAACGCTTTCACGACGCGATTGCCGCTGATGGTCTCTTGCAAAATCTGGTTAAGATCGGCGAGGCGAGACCGGCTCTTCTGCGTCGAATGCCGGATGCGTCGCGCCAGCTTGCCGACGGGCCACACGATCACCGGAATCAGAACGGCTGATCCCACCGCCATCTTCCAATTGATCACCAGAAGGACGAGCGCGAAGGTAATGAGAGTGAAAACCTGGCGGAAAAAATCTGCAAGGTAGTCCGAAAAAGCGCTGCGCATCTGCTCGAGATCGTTCATCACCGCCGACATCACCCGCCCGACGGGGTTGCTGTGAAAGAAACCTACGGGCTGTTGCACCACGCGCGCGTACGCCTGGTTTCGCAGGTCCGTGACGGCAGCGAGGCCTACATATTGAACCAGCGTGCTTCCAAGAAACTCCGCCAGCCCTTTGGTGAGGAAAAGCAGGAGCAGTGCGATCGAAAAAACGGACCAGACATAGTGCACGCGCGCCGGAACGAAGGAATTGAGATACAACGTGGGGCCGCCCCAGGGCACCGTGAAGAGCGGAAGCCGTTGATCGAGCGTTCCGGGATTCAAGACAATATCGACAGCGGGCCGGATCGAAAGGATGGTAAGACCGTCCAGCGCTGCCATGACTGCGAGCAGCAATATGCCCGCTGACAGAGGAGCGACGTACGGAGCGACATAGCGCAATAGCCGCCGCACCTCGCCCTTCTGAATCGGGTGTGGAGTCTCCGTCATGCTCTCAGTCCTGGCCCCGGGCGAAAACCGCTAAACGCTAGATTTCCAAGCCGGAAAAGTCAAGACACCGACTTGTCCAGATCGCGATGCACGGCCTTCGCCGAATAGCCCTTCCGCTCGAGGGAGCGGCGAATCACTTCCGCGAGCGTTACGGAACGATGCCGACCGCCGGTGCACCCCAGAGCGACGGTCAAGTAACTCTTCCCTTCCCGTATGTAGTGCGGAATCAAATAAAAAAGCAGACTCTCGAGGCGGCGCAGGAATTGACCCGTCTGCGGAAATGAGCGGATGTAGCGGGCTACGCTCGGATTCTTGCCGCTGTAAGCGCGCAGGCGCGGGACGAAATACGGGTTCGGCAAAAAGCGCACATCGAACACCAGATCCGCGTCCGTGGGAATTCCGTAGCGGAACCCAAAGCTCACAACGGAAACAAGCAAGGGCCTCTTTCCCGGGTTTTGGAAGCGGTCGAGGATGAACTGGCGCAACTCGTGAACGTTGAACTTCGTTGTGTCGATGATGAGATCGGCGAGGCGGCGTATAGGAGCCATCCGGCGCCGCTCTCCGCGAATCCCTTCAACAATCGAAAAACCCGGGCCGAGCGGGTGCGGGCGCCGCGTCTCGCTGAAACGGCGCAACAAAGCCTCATCACTCGCTTCGATGAAAACGAGCGTCGCGGGGCGTTCGCTGCGCAGCTTGCGATAAATCCCGGGGAGCTTGTCGATCTGCTCGCCCTCGCGGGCGTCCACCAGCAGCGCGGCGCGCTCGATTTCGCCGACGCCCTCCACATACAACTCGCTGAATGCCGGAATCAGCGTGACGGGAAGATTGTCCACGCAGTAGAAGCCAAGGTCTTCGAACGTCTTGAGGATCGAGCCTTTGCCGGAACCGGAAAGGCCTGTAAGGATCACAAGCTGTCGCGCGTTGACGTTCCTGGCGGGACGCGTCACGGCGGAGGCGCTTAGCCCTTCACCCTGCGGCGATGGGTGCTCGGAATGCGAAGATCTTCGCGATATTTCGCCACCGTGCGCCGGGTGACGTGGATGCCCTCGTCGCTCAGTTTCTTGGTGATTTGCTCGTCCGTCAGCGGGTGCGCGGTGTCTTCACCTTCGATCATTTGCTTCACGCGGCGCTTGAGAGAAAGCAACGACATTTCGCTGCCCTGCGGGCCGTTGACCGACTCCGAAAAGAAGCTTCGCAACTCAAGCACTCCCGACGGAGTGTGCACGTACTTGTTGGCCACCGCGCGGCTCACCGTGGACGGATGAACGCCGACCTCTTCCGCCACTTCCTTAATCATCATCGGCTTCAACTGATCGGGGCCATAGTCAAGGTACTCATGCTGGCGGCGAAGGATGGACTGGCAGACCTTGAGTATCGTGTGCTTGCGCTGCTCGATGTTCTTCATCAACTGGATCGCGGCTGTGAACCGTTCCTTCACGTAGTTACGGACGTCGCGGTCGGCGGCGTCGCGCACCAGCAGGCGGCGGTAGGTGGGATTCAAGCGGAGCTGCGGCAGGTCATCGTCATTCATGAAAACCTGCCACTCACCGTCTACTTTTCGAAATTGCACGTCGGGCTCGACCAGACGCGGCTCCGTCTTGTTGTAGCGCAGGCCGGGCTTCGGATCGAGGCGCTTAATTACATCCACGGCGCGCTTCACCAGCTCGACGGGCCGATTCAAGGCGCGCGCGACTTCCTTGAGCTGGTTATTCTGGAGCAGCTTCAAGTGCTCGGCGATGATCTGCTGCGCCAAAGTGTTCTGCGGATCTATCACCTTGAGCTGCATCAGCAGGCATTCCGGCAGATCTCTTGCGGCGGTACCCGGCGGATCGAATTCCTGCACCATCGCCAGGGCTTCCTCCACGTCCTCCATTGAATAGTTCCCGGATTGCGCGATCTCCTCGAGCGTCGCTGTCAGGTAGCCGCTTTCATCGAGGTTGCCGATGATCGTTTCGGCGATTCTGAGCACGGTCTCCGTGCAGATGCTCATGCTGAGCTGCCAGCTCAAGTGGTCGGCGAGGCTTTGTGGTGAAGAGAGGAATTTATCGAACGAAGGCTTTTCGTTTTCTTCATGTTCGCTCGCGGCAGCGCGCTCCGCGCCGGTATCGAGATACTGGGTGAAGAACGACCCAAAATCGAATTCGTCAAAGGGATTGGCCGCTTCTGTTTCCGGAACTTTTTCCGTTTCATTTTTGAGGAAAGTCTCGTCCGTGTAGTTCTCGGCGGTCGGCGTGACGTTGTCTTCCGCAAGCTCCTCCAGCACGGGATTCTCCATGATCTCCTGATTGATCATTTCCCGCAGCTCGAGACGGTTCAGCGCCAGCACGCTGACCATCTGCACGAGGCCCGGCGTCAGAATTTGCTTTTGGGCCACGCGTAGATTTAGTTTGGGCTGGAGCCAGTTCATGGAGTTCAGTTCAGCCGGAATCCTTCGCCGAGATAGATGCGGCGGACTTCCGAATCGGCCGCCAGATCGGCTGGCGTGCCTGCGTATAGAATCTTGCCCTCGTTAATAATGTAAGCGCGATTCGTCACCGCCAGCACTTGCGGCACATTGTGATCCGTCACCAGAACTCCGATCCCCGCCGCGCTTAAGTCCGCGATGATCCTCTGAATATCCAGCACCGTCAGCGGGTCAATTCCTGAAAACGGCTCGTCGAGAAGAATGAAAGACGGAGAAAGCACCAAGGAGCGTGCAATCTCAAGCCGTCTCCGCTCCCCCCCGGAAAGCACATGCGCCTGACTGTAGCGTACGCCGTCGAGCCCCATCTGCGCCAATAACTCTTCCACGCGGTCCCGCCGTTGCGCTGGAGTCAACTCCAGCGTTTCCAGAACGGCCATAAGATTCTCTTCTGCCGTCAGTTTACGAAAGACCGAGGGCTCCTGGGGAAGGTAGCTGATGCCGCTGCGGGCCCGCAGATACATCGGGAGATCGGTGATGTCCTCGCCGTCCAGCAGCACGCGCCCGTAGTCCGGACGCGTCAGTCCGACCAGGATGTAAAAAGTCGTGGTCTTCCCTGCGCCGTTTGGCCCGAGCAACCCAACCACTTCGCCTTGTCGAATCTCCAAGCTGATGTCATCGACGACTTTGCGCCCTCTATAGGACTTGCTCAGGTCGTCGGCTTGGAGTTTCAGCATTCCGAATCATTTCTCATCAACCCGGTGCTTGGTGAGCGTGCGCGAACCTTCTTGCGAATCAACCAAAATCGTATCACTCGCAATATAGAAGGTCAACGAACGGCCCGTGGTTGTGTCGCTAGAGGCATCAGTTATGGTCGGTTTTCCGCCGGAAAGCACGAATTTTCCGTCGGCAGCCGTGTATTCCGCCTGCTCCGCCATGCCCAGGCGGTCTCCCTGGCGGACAATGGCCCCCCCAAGCGCCAGGGCGCGGCTTAGTTGGCTGGGTGCTCGGGAAACATTGGGCCCCGATTGAATAGAACCGGAGCTTAGAAACACATCGAGAGTCGGCGACGCGAGCGAACCCTCCTGCGACTGCGCCGTCACACCGCCTTCGAAGCGCGCCTTGCCCTGGTCACTCCAATACGTCAGGAGGGGCGCGTGAATATTCCAAAGCGTCGGCCCAGGCGGGGCCGCCGTTTGTGAACCAGAAGACTTTGCGGTGCTGCCTGCCTTACTTGGCTTCCCGAACTGCGGCGCGCCCATTTGCCCTGAAGCCTGAGAGAAAACCGCAACCACGTGCCCGGCCGCTTGCATCTTCTTCGCCTCACGCCACAGCTCAATTTTGTCTGAGTCGAGCACCGATTCCCCTTGCCAGAGCCGCGCGTGCCCGGTGTAAACCACGTGCCCGGAAGTGGTCGAGCCTGAAAGCGCGTCTGCGGAAATGTGGGCCGAGCCGGAACCCAAATTAATGGCCTCACCCGGTGCGGAAGCCTTTCTCGAAGTTTGGGTGGTAGCCCCTGCCGGTGCTTCTGTGGAAGAAAGATATATGGAAACAACATTCCCGGTTGCCCGGATATCCCCCGACTTCTGATTGATCGCCACGCTTCCCGCGGTTGTGCGGCTTTGCGCATCCGAAAGCACAGGTGAGCCATCCAGCGTGATCGTGTCCGTCGAACGCACGATTCTCGCCCGCGCCGCGCTGGCCTGGCGATCCGACTGCTGAAAGCGCACATTCCCGCTCTGGTCGAGCGTGTCCCAAACGCCGCCTTTGCCGAACGTGGCCGCGAGTTCCGCCGCCGAACTGATCTGCGGCGCGTCTTCACCCATCTGGTGCCGCACTTCCTCGCCGGAATGCCCGAGAAGTTTCTCCAGGCGGCCGTCGCTTCCGAATTGCCCCACCAGTTTTTTCGCGCGGAGAACCGTTGCCTCCCGGCCGGCCTTGGTTTCGATCGTTCCCGGAGCCAGCGTCTCAAAACTATTGACGTGTTGCTGCTCAGCCGTCTGTTTGTTCCCCGGCTGATTGGATTGCCCGCCTGCGGCAAATGTCACGCGCAGCGCGTTCGTCTCGAGCGATCGCGAATCGCTTCCCTGATGAGAGTCAAGTGACGTGCCGCCGCTCGTTGTCATCTCCCGGACCAAATTGTTTTCCGGCAGCATCGCCACTTCAACCTGCCCGGCCGAAAAATGATCCGTTCCCACACTCGTCTTCCGCGTTCCCGCCACATTTCCCGGCGCTCCGCCAAACGCGGTGATGCGCTCGATCCATCCCGATGCGCCAAGAAAAGCCTCGAAGCGCCCGGCGGAAATTGCAGTCTGCGCTCCCTGCTCGGACGAACGGATCGCCGGATGCCCTTCCGCAATGACCCGGCGCGCGTGGAAGTCCGCATCGAGTTCGACGGAGATTCTTTCCGCTGAGAGTTCGCGGTCGCCTTCCTTCACCACCGCTGGCCCGGCAAGGACGGCGATGTGGTTGTTGCGGTTGATTTCGAGGCTGCTCCCCGTCGCTTGCACGGGCAAGCCGCCCGTGTGGTCGGAAGACGCAATCGTGAATTCGACGTTGTGTTCGAGCCACACAACCGAATCGCGCGTGCTGTACCGCACGCCGGCGCCCCGTCCCTGCCCCTGCGCGAAACGAAACTCAACTGCTTCGCTGGTCGAAGCCTCACCCGTCTCGCGGTTGAACGAAAGATTGCGCGTCTTCACTTCCAGCTGCTCGGCGGGCTTGCCGGGCGACGGATTCGCGTCTTCAATGTCAATCTGGACGTCGCCCTCGCATTCGATCGCGCCGCTCTTCGGCTCGTAGCTGCACTCGTGCGTATGAATGTTGTCGTTACGCAAGCCGTCCCGGCCATAAATCGTAATCCACACATCCTTCAGCAGGCTGCGGTTTTGGTCGCTGAACTGGGTGGCCTGCGAAGCGCGGACCTTGAATATCGTGCGGTCCTGCTCCACTTTCGAGAATGAGAACTCCTGGGATCGCTGCTGCACGCCTGCGGGGACCGATGTTGGAGCTGCGCGCCGCGCGTGAGACTCGCGAATCGCCCGCTGCGCATATACGCCCGCAACCACCAGGGCAATAGCGCCGGCAATCGCCGCCGACCAGCGTGCGTACCGCGCCGCTTCCTTGTTTTGCACTCGCGCGCCCCTCCGGCCGCTGTCCGCGTGTTCCAGTTGCTTAGAAGGCGAGTATAGGTGAATTGGTTTCCGGGGAACAACTGGGACTTGTCTCGTGCGCTCAATGAAGGATTTGCGGCGGCCCCAGATGGTTGGTACTTTGTTACAATGCGTTCATCGCTTTCTGGCCTCTGTCTCCTCGCAATCATCTTCGCCTGTCCCGTGGCCGGCGATGAAAGGCCGGCCTTGAAGTCTCTTTACGATTCCCATCAATGGTTCGAGCTGCGCGACGCAGTGCTGAAAACGGACGCACCTCCCTTTTACCGGGCTGCCGTCGTTTGCGCGCGCAACGATGTCCGCGCGTGCGAACAAGACGTCAAGGCGTTCGTGAAGTCCGATCCTCGCTCAGAGGAGACTTACGAAGTCCGCAGCCTGCTGGCATCCGCTTGTCTGCGAAACGGCCTGTACCGGGAAACCCTCACACAGCTCGACGAGCTGCTCGCTATGAAACCCAATGCGCAGGATATTGGGAATTTTCGCCCGATGGTGGCAACCCTGGCCAAATTCCCGGATCAATTCACAAGCGCACAAAAGCCCTCCACCTTGAAGCTGCACAATGAAGGTGGTGACCTGGGAATTCCGGTCTCGATCAACGGGCATTCTGCCACCTACACGTTCGACACCGGAGCGAATCTGTCGCTGCTAAGCGAGTCCGAAGCAAAGAGATTGGGGCTCACCGTTGACGATGTGAGCACGAAAATGGAGGTAATGACCGGAGCCCAGGTTCCCATCCGAATTGCGGAGGCCGATGAACTTCGGGCCGGCGATTTTCGCTTGAGGCATGTAGCCTTCATGGTCTTTCCGGATAGCCAACCGCCATTCGACGGCATGCCCGTTGGCGAGCGTGGGATCATCGGGATTTCCGTGCTTCTCGCGTTTCAGGTTTTTAATTGGGGATCCGACGGCACATTTCAAATCGGCCTTCCAGCTCCCGACCCGAAAGCCCACCACACGGATCTTCTCTTTGACCAGCAAATACCAGTCCTGCAGTTGGTGTTCAAGGACAAGAATCTTCTCTTCTCTCTGGACACGGGAGCAGAGGATACCGGCCTCTACGCGACATTTGCTGACGCTTTCCCACAAATCATCGCCACTCTCGGGAAGAAGGAATCACATAAGATTACGGGTGTGGGCGGTAGCGCGGACATCGATGTAGTTACATTGCTCGAGGCCGACTTTCAAATCGGCGGATTCCCCATCGTGCTTCGCCCTGCGACGGTCTTCTTGAAGCAGACAACCAGCGGCAGCCGGTACTTCCACGGGAATCTGGGGATGGATCTTCTGAAACAATCCGAGAGAACGACCATCGATTTCAAGGCGATGACTTTGACTCTCCAATAAGTCTCCGCGTTACGATTTCAGCGCCGCCGAATGTAGATGACCTTTCGACTGTGGCGCAAACGGCGCCAGACGCGGTGACGAGATCCACGGAGCCTCGGCGGCGAGCACTCATAGGCGTTCCCTGGCGCTGACGCGGGACGAGGATTTACTCGGAACCGCTGCGGCCCTTCGGTGACGCCGCCGGCGACAACTCTGTGCGGACGAAGATGTCGTGCGAGTCGCCCAGGTCGCGCGCCGAAGGCGTGACGATGCTCCTCGGCCCGACATAGATTTTTTCTTGGCGCAGCAACGCGCTGCGAACATCGTTCTCGCTTACAAATTCGACTGCTTGAATGGGCGGTTGAATCGCTGACGATGGCGCTTGCGCCGGCTTCGCCGTAGCCGACGCAGCGGAGGCCGGAGCTTCCACCTTGCGCGCGGCTGCAGTTGGGGCTGCGATTGGCGGAGGCGATGGCTGTGGTGAGCTGGACGGAGCCGCCAGCGCAAATCCCGGCGCGGCAGCGGCCGCCGCACCGCCCCGCGGAATTCCTCGTGCCGCGAACACTTGCTCCACGATTCGCGCGATCGTTTGGCGATCTGGCATCGGAACCGTGGAAGCTACGTTCGTTGCCGGGGCCGGCGTTGCCGCAGCACCACCGCCGCTCGCTGTGACCGTCTTCAGCGGCTCAGCAGGCGGAGTGGAAGCGGTTGCCGAAAATGGCGCTCCAGCCATGCGTTGGTCCGCGGCAATCGTGCGATGCTCCACGGCGCGCGATTCCCACGCCACCCGCTTCACGTTCATCAAATGTTGCGGCCCGATGTTGTCGGACGTGATGTTGCCTCCCGGCGAGCCGCAACCCAGCGTCATCGCTGGAAACAGGTTCGTCGAATATCCGATCGAGCCGTGCACCGCCGATGTATTCACGGCTATGCGAAACGCCGGCACCGCCAGCCCGAACTGGTTCACCGCCGCCGGATTCTGCGAATGGATCGAAGCCGTGTGCCCCATTCCGCCGTATTGCAATAGGCGAACACACAGCTCGATGCCCGCCGCCAGATTCGCCGCAGAATAGAACGCCAGAATCGGCGAGAGCTTCTCGCCCGAAAGCGGAATGTCGCGCCCCACGCCTTCGAGCTTCGCGATCAGCACGCGGGTGGAAGCGGGAACCTTGATTCCCGCCATCTCCGCGATCATCGTCGCCGGCCTCCCGACGATCTGCGGATTCGGCGTCACCGCGCCGCTACGAAAGACCATTTCGCCCAGCCGCCGGATTTCTTCCACCGAAAGAAAATAGGCTCCCTGCTGGCGGCATTCTTCGAGCGCCTGCTCGCGCACCGCTTCTTCCGCCACAATCGCCTGTTCCGACGAGCAGATCGTACCGTAATCAAAAGTCTTTCCCGCGAAAATATCCGCAATCGCCTTTCGCACGTCCGCCGTCCGCTCGATGAACGACGGCACGTTCCCCGGCCCCACGCCGTACGCCGGCCGCCCCGAACTGTACGCC
>Ga0307475_10001035_pt1 | contig 16662 bp, 11 predicted proteins | sample atmos_gasesECM1C_FD_203317 | JGI IMG/M metagenome (GOLD analysis project Ga0307475, IMG submission 203317) | Hardwood forest soil microbial communities from Morgan-Monroe State Forest, Indiana, United States - atmos_gasesECM1C_515 | ecosystem: Environmental > Terrestrial > Soil > Temperate... | reverse complement strand
TTCGACGAGGGAGCCCAACTCGAGGTCATTGATCGCACCTGGGACGGTGGCATCAGCGGAGGTACGCGCGCCGGCTTGCCCCGCCTCGAGCTCGAAATCGTGCGCGATCAGATAAAAGCGTTTGCTTTCTTTCCCTGGAGCGGCGCCGTGACCCGCGAAATAGATGAAAATCGCGTCCTCGGGCTGGGCGGGCTCGATCTTACTCAATTCTTCTGGAACCCCTTCCGCCAGTGGGCCGCTTTGCGAGCCAGCCAGGCGAGCGAGCGCTTGTAGAATGTTTGCTTTCGTGGCCTCGTGATCCGAAAGAAGGATTACACGGATATCACCGAAGGAGTCAATTTTGGCCTGCTGCACGCGTAACTCATCACTGAACGCACGGGCGTCATCGACGGCGTAATGCAGATTGAAGTGCGGATCGGCATATTCATTTATCCCCACAGCGAGAATGTAGGCGATCCCAGGTCGCTTCAGGTCATTAGCGCCATCGAAAGTGATTTCTGTGTCTGCGCTTTTGACATCCTCGTGGTTGAACGCATAAGCGACCAGGCGTTGCTCGCCAGCGACCGTGGAGATTGTGGTTTCCAGGGTTGTCTCCGAACTGCCGTTCGTTAATACGTCCCCATGCCAAATCCTGACCAGAGATCCATTGCGGAATAACCGCACATCACGAGCTCCGCTCCCGGCCCGGTGTGTGGAATCCGCCGGCGCCTCTTGCACTTTTATATTTACGGTCACATTGCGGGCAGAATTGCTCACGCCTTCTCCCGCAGGCATTCCCTCGAGCGATAGTTCGAGCTGTGGCTGCCGCCGATCCACTTGCGAGATCTCTCGTTTGGTCTGCGGAGACTTTCCAGTCAAGATTTCAGCGAGCAAGCCGGGATGGTAGTACTCCCGAAAGAAAACCTCGACGGGAGCGACGTTGAACGTATTTCCCTGGAAGCGCCATAAGATGCGCTGCCAGCCGCGCGGCGAGCCATCGAAAAGGCCGTTGGGACTAATCACCAACCAGTCCGCGCCCGATGCGAGCGAGACTAACGTGGCCATCAACTCGCCCGTTTGGGGATCCCACACGCGAGTGCCGCTATCCTCGCTTGTTGTGAAAATCCATCGCCCGTCCGCGCTGAATGCGACGTCCCACGCAGTACTGGGCGGGTGTATTGTCCGCACTTCACGGCCAGTGGCCAGTTCCCACACCTTCACATCGCCGCCTGCCGATGCCAGCCATCGGCCGTCAGGACTAAAGGCGACCGCATAACCGCTCAATCCGGGGAGTTCCCGAATGACGCGGCCGGTCTCGACATCCCAAAGGCGAACGACACGATCCATGATCCACTCGCCCCGTTCGAACCGCTGAATGGCTCCTGACGAGGAAGCGAGAGCCCGCCCGTCGGGACTGAAGGCCACCGCAGTAATCTCCCCCGCGCTGCCCACGAGCGTTCGAATCTCGCGGCCAGTAGCTACATCCCACAATTTGATGGTTTTGTCGGCCGGATGATCGTTTCCTTGAGGTTTGCTTCCGTCCAACACGCCAGCACCGGACGCAAGAAGTCTTCCGTCGGGACTGAAGGCCACCGTATTTATTTCTCCCGTGTGGCCGGTAAGCGTACGCCGTTCGCGGCCCGACGCTGGATCCCACAGTTTTATCGTTTTATCGCTGCTTCCTGATGCCAGAAGCTTTCCATCCGGGCTGAATGTAACGGAATTGACCGTATCTGTGTGTCCAATCAGCGCTTGTTGGAGCTGCCCGTCACGCGAATTCCAAATCCGTATGGTCGCATCAAGTTTAGTTTCGCCGGGATATGGCTGTCCGGCCGCTGACGCTAACCATCGCGAGTCGGGGCTCATGGCCACGGAGGTGATCATGCCCGTGTGTCCGGTCAGAACGTGCATTTGCTGCCCGGCTGATAGATCCCACAACCTAACGGTGTGGTCGCTGCTCCCGAGCGCGAGAGTTTTGCCGCTGGCCGTCCTGGCAAGGGGACGGATTTGATCAAGAACCTGACCGCCAAGAACGGGTTTTTCCCGCCAACTACTCGCATCCCAGAGCGCGATCCTGTTGTCCGAGCCTGCGGCTAGCCAGTGCCCATTAGGACTGAAGCTCACCGCGAAATTTGTTGTGTGATTGCCAGGAAGTGGCAGTGACTTCACAAGGCGTCCGGTATTTGTTTCCCAAATCTCAACGCCAATTCCCACCACGGCGGCAAGTAACGTCCCATCTGGATTAAATGTCAGAGCAAAAGAAGAGTGGCCCGGTTTTGCAACCCATGCGTGGATCTCATGCCAAGTATTCGTCTCCCACAGCTTGACGGATCCGTCCAAGTCGCAGGACGCCAGCCAGCGGCCGTCTCGACTGGTGGCGACTGCCAAGACAACATTCTGGTGGCCCGTGAGAGTTTGAACCTTTTCCCCGCTGCTGATCTTCCAGATGTCCACATTCTTACCGACCGATGCAGCGAGCCATTCCGCGTTACTGCCGAACGCGAGGCCGGTTACTTCAACGGATTCATGCAGCGTCTTCATTTTCCGTGTTGTCGAAATGGGCCAGACCCTGATCAATCCGTCTTTGCTGCCGGCTGCAATGGTCCGGCCGTCCAGACTCAAAGCCAGCGCCCATACCGGAGTTCGCCCACCCAAACTGCTCAGCTCGCGTCCCGATTCGATGTCCCACGATTTCACCGCGCCGTCGGTCGCAGCCGAAATTAAAGTTTTCCCGTCCGGAGTCACTGCGGTTTTCTCGACCATGCCAGGGTGACCTGCAAAAGCCCTCAGCTCGCGGCCCGTCTTGAGATCCCATAGTTTGAGCGTGGTGTCCTGACTTGCCGAAACCAGCCACTGGCTGTCGGGTCCGAAAGCGATTGACATGACTGGTTTGTGATGTCCCGATTCCATGACGAGTTCGGGTTTTGCATTTTGGTCCCGTGGTGCAGGGACGCGATTAGAAGAAGACTGGGCAAGTGCGCCGATTGCGCTGAGCAGGAGGGCAGAACAGAGGGTGAGGGGGCGCATATTATTTCCTCAACTTTGATTGCGCTAACGGGTGTGTACCTCGTTATCATAGATTTGAACGGCTCTGCTCTGACCAGAAACGAATACCGGCGATGTCAAGTGGTAACACGCAGCCTTTCCAACATGGCGTTTTCGCCGAAAGCAATGCCTGCTCGAGACCTGCGCTCCGCGGATCGGTATGCAACATGCGACGGCCTTCACGCTTTGTGAAACGAGGATTGCTAAGCAAGGATTGTGGGATTTTGACCCGGAAGATCTCCATGGATCACTTTCAACAGACGGCTGGATCGAAAGGCGCGGAGGGCGCTCGGCGGGGTGTGTATTTCGATTCCGAAATCGCCTTTCACTGGAGAGGGGCGCATGGGCTCAGTCTGCCGGAACTTCGTCAGGAAACAGTTCCACACGTGGCTCCGAGTGCGCATCCACCACTCCGAATGGACGAGCCCAACTACAAAAGGCTGGTTGAGCTGGCGGGCGGCGCGTTCATTGGGACGCACCTGGGGCGCAACTAGGATTTCATTTCCTCAAGCATTGCTTTGTAGAACGGCATGAGTATCTGAGCGAGGGGTTTAGGCTCGGGCTGGTCCTGGCGGATTTCCGCCTGGAGCTGCGGATGATGGTCTACGAGCGTTTGGACCAGAATTGCGGCAGCAACTTCATTCGGAGATTGCATCGACAAGCTCCTTATTGCTACCTAAGGGCAGCGTGATTTCAGTGTGGCAGATGTGATGGAACCGTACAAGACACTCGTTCAGCGCAGTGCCTTCCATGAGAAGGAGTACTGGAACGAAACCGGACGCTAGGCGTCAACGCAAGAGCCCATCGTTCGACGACGGCTTTCGGGCGAGAAGCACGCTGTTTTACAATCTGCATTGCGGGCAAAAAGACCTATGCAGTCCCCTTCAGAACAAGATTCGGATCTCTCCACCGAGCTTTACTCCACAATCCGGTTGCGCGATGGCCGAACCATCGCCTATCTGGAGGTCGGAAATGCTGATGGATTTCCCATCTTCCATTTTCACGGCCACGGTTCCTCGCGATTGGAGGTGCGTCTCCTGGCTGAGAAGGCGGCCGAGTTCGGCATACGACTGATTGGTATTGATCGACCCGGCGTCGGCCGTTCGGACCCCAATCGGGGCGCCCGGCTGATGGATTGGCCCGACGACGTCGCGGCTGTAGCCGATGAACTCGGGATCGAGCGGTTCGCTATTGAGGGAATCTCCGGCGGTGGGCCGTATGCGCTCGCATGTGCGTATAAGATTCCTCACCGGCTGACGGCCTGCGGCCTGGTTAGCACCGTCGTACCCAGCGATCTATTCCGGAAGGCCGCGCCGACTTGGATGAGCACCATGTGGTCGATGGCTGAGCATTGTCCCAAAGCTCTTCGATTCTTTCTTCGGCTTGCACTGCCCGATTCAGCCCCCAATGTGCAGGCCGTCGAAAGGCGACTCCTTCGGATTTCGTCGTGGCTGGGAGAGCCGGATCGAAGGCTCTTGCGTACATCAGAATTTAGAACGGCTCTTGCGCGCGCGATTGTCGAGAGTCGCCGGCAAGGAGCACGGGCGCACCGAGAAGAGGCGGTGACAGAACTCCTTCCCTGGGGATTCCAGATCGAGGAGACAGCGTTTGAGAACATATTCTTGTGGCATGGAGAACAAGATCGCGTGATCCCGGTTGGTCCAGCTCGTTTGTTAGCGCAGGCATTGCCGCATTGCCGGGCAACTTATTACCCGGACGAAGGCCATTTCTCGGTCCTGGTGAATCACGCGAAAGACATCTCCGGCGCACTCCGAGGCTAGATTCCATCGATGCGCGCTTCCTTGGATGCTCCTGTCTTGGATGACGATCGCTCCAGTTTCTGGCGGGATACGGAGTTGAATTTGCCGGACGGCTCGCCGTCGATTTGGACGAACAAACTTGCCGGCCGCGACGCTCCGCATATTGAGAGGATGGAGCGTCGGCTCTCGCTCGGCGATGTGTTCCAAGGGTTTCCCGTCGCGCTTTTGCTGCCTGTCGCCTAAGTCAGTGGCGTCCGGGGATCTCTCGCGGTTCGCGGCTGGGAGAACTCACGCGATCGCCCTCAAATCGGCGTACTCATGGTGGAAACGGTTTTGCGCGTGGCGCCGGCCGCTGGGAATTTTTCAGTTGCAGTTTTTGCGGACGTACACGAGAAATATGGAAAGCTCATGTTGAATCGGCGCACTCTAACGATTAGAATAGAAACGCCTAGCCTGCACGAGCGGCCCAACCTTCGGTTCATCGTGTTTAATCTTGGCGTTGCGTCAAGAAGCTGCAAGTCGTCGTAATCCCGGTCCGACATTCGAGGAAGGTGCTCATAGCAAATGCCGGAACAACCAGCGGATGGGAGATGTCGGGTCGCGATCGAGCGGGTTTCGCCGGAGATTGACTGCGGCCGGTTCGCTATCAAGCGAGTTGCTGGTGAGACAGTGGTGGTAGAAGCCGATGTCTTTGCAGACGGGCATGACCAGGTTGCATGCCGCGTTCTCTACCGGCAATCCAACGAGGAATTGCAATCGGCGCCGATGATGCCGCTGGGAAACGACCGGTGGCGGGGCGAATTCACCGTCCGCAACCTGGGGCGATACGAATACACGGTGGAAGGATGGATCGACCGTTTCCAATCGTGGCGGAGCGCACTCGAAAAAAGAATTGCCGCCGGGCAGGATTTTCACCTCGATTTGCTGGCTGGGGCTGAGTTGATGGCATCAGCGGCCTCGAGGGCAAGCGATCCCGACGCCGCAGCTCTCCGCCGCTGGGCGCAACGATTTCGCGAAAGCAAGGATGGCGCGCCGGGGGCTGCGTTTGCGCTGGACAAAGACTTGCTGGACCTCATGCTGCGCCATCCGGACCGCAGCTTTGCAAGCCGCTACGGAAAACAATTAAGCGTCGTCGTGGACCGCGAGAAAGCGCGCTTCTCTACGTGGTACGAACTCTTTCCTCGATCGTGTTCGCCCGAGGCGGGGCGTCACGGGACTTTCCGGGACGTAGAGACGTGGCTTCCCTATATCGCTTCGATGGGATTCGATGTGCTGTACCTGCCCCCAATCCATCCCGTCGGACGCGCGTTTCGCAGAGGCAAGAATAATTCTGCCGAGGCTCAATCGGAGGACGTGGGCAGTCCCTGGGCGATTGGATCGATGGAAGGAGGACACAAAAGTATCCACCCGCAGTTGGGCACGCTCGAAGATTTCCGGCACCTCCTAACCAAAGCCGGCGAGCACGGGCTGGAAATTGCCGTGGATATCGCGTTTCAGTGCTCCCCGGACCATCCCTATGTAAAGGAACACCCGCAATGGTTTCGTGTTCGTCCCGACGGCAGCATTCAATATGCCGAAAACCCGCCGAAGAAATATCAGGACATCTATCCACTGGATTTTGAAAACGCCGGCTGGCAGGCGTTGCGGGAGGAATTGAAAAGCATCTTCCTTTTTTGGATCGACCAGGGCGTGCGGATTTTCCGCGTGGACAATCCTCATACGAAGCCTTTTTCCTTCTGGGAGTGGGCGATCGGCGAAATCAAGGAAAATCACCCCGATGTTCTTTTTCTTGCCGAGGCATTCACGCGGCCGCACGTGATGCACCGGCTCGCCACACTTGGTTTTTCGCAGTCCTACACATATTTCGCGTGGCGAAACACGAAACAGGAGCTGACCGAATACTTCACGGAATTGATGCAGACCGACGTGCGGGACTACATGAGGCCGAATCTGTGGCCGAACACTCCGGACATTCTTCCGGAGTATTTGCAAGTGGGAGGCCGGGCCGCATTCATGGTCCGGCTCATTTTGGCGGCGACGCTCGGGGCCAGCTACGGTATTTACGGGCCTGCGTTCGAGCTTTCTGAGAATGCCCCAATGCAACCGGGCAGCGAGGAGTACCTGAATTCGGAGAAATATGAATTGAAGCACCGGGATTTGCATGCGGCGTCCAGCCTGAAGGACTTGATTTCTCGCATCAACCGGATCCGCAAGGACAACCCCGCGCTGCAAAGCAATCGCAATTTGCATTTTCATCAAACGGATAACCCATCGTTGATTTGTTACAGCAAAGCGACCGACGACTTCGCGAACGTGATCGTGGTGGTCGTCAATCTCGATTCATCGCACACGCAAGCCGGGTGGGTTCAGCTGGATTTTCCGGCGATCGGATTGGACGATCGCCACGCGTTTCAAGTCCACGACTTGCTTGGCGACGGCAAATACCTGTGGCAAGGATCGAAGGATTACGTGGAATTGGTGCCGGAGAGCCTGCCGGCGCACATTTTGCATCTGCGCCGCTGGGTGCGCACCGAGCGGGATTTCGATTATTACCTCTAGGCGAGCTTGAAAAAGGGCGTTTGGACCGAAGGAGGACGGAAGATGGAACGAAAAACCAGCGCTTTGGAACCGACTCTCAGCGAATTCGATCTCTATTTGTTCGCAGAAGGGACTCACGCGCGTGCATACGAGAAACTCGGCGCGCACATCACAGCGAAGGATGGGCGCCGCGGCACGCATTTTGCCGTGTGGGCGCCGAATGCAAAGCTCGTTTCCGTGATTGGGGACTTCAACGGATGGAATCCCGCGGCCAATATCCTGCGGCCGAGCCATGCGGGAGTTTGGGAGGGCTTTGTTCCCGATGTTGGCCCGGGAGCGGTGTACAAGTATCACCTGGAAACGCAATACGGAAATTACAAAGTTGACAAGGCGGATCCGTACGGATTCGCAGCAGAGATTCGCCCGCAGACCGCTTCGCGCGTGTGGGACCTTAATACCTATACTTGGAACGATGCGGCGTGGATGGCCGACCGCTCGAAAAGAAATTCCCTGAATTCGCCGATTTCCATCTACGAAGTGCACCTCGGCTCGTGGAGGCGCGTGCCGGAGGAGGGAAACCGGTGGCTGACGTACCGCGAGATTGCAGCACAGCTGGCTGACTACGTTCATGACCAAGGCTTCACACATGTTGAGCTTCTTCCGATTACCGAGCATCCGTTCGACGGCTCGTGGGGTTATCAGACCACCGGCTACTTCGCTCCCACGAGCCGGTTCGGCACGCCTGCGGACTTTATGTATTTCGTGGACTACCTTCATCAGCGCGGAATTGGCGTGGTTCTGGACTGGGTCCCGGCTCATTTTCCGAAAGATGAGGCCGGACTCGGGTATTTCGACGGAACGCATCTCTACGAGCATGCCGATCCGAAGCAAGGGGAGCAGCCGGACTGGAACACCTTCGTATTCAACTACAGCCGCAACGAAGTTCAGAATTTTTTGATCAGCGACGCCCTGTTCTGGCTCGACAAATACCACGTGGACGGACTGCGAGTGGACGCAGTGGCCTCGATGTTGTATCTCGATTATGGCCGGCGAGAAGGCCAGTGGATACCGAACCGCTACGGTGGGAAGGAAAACCTCGACGCGATCCATTTTTTGAGGACGCTGAACGAGCGAGTGTATGCGGAATACCCGGACGTGCTGATGGTTGCGGAGGAATCGACCGCCTGGCCGCAGGTGTCGAAGCCCACGTATGTGGGAGGGCTGGGCTTCGGCCTCAAATGGAATATGGGCTGGATGCACGACGTTCTCGAATATATGTCGCAGGATCCGGTGCTTCGGAGCTATCACCACAATCAGATCACCTTCGGCTTGCTCTACGCTTTCTCGGAGAATTTTATTTTGCCTTTCTCGCACGACGAGGTGGTTTACGGCAAAGGTTCCATGCTGCGGAAAATGCCCGGCGATGAGTGGCAGAAGTTCGCGAATTTGAGGCTGCTTTACGGCTTCCTGTTCGGGCATCCCGGGAAGAAAATGATGTTCATGGGCGATGAATTCGGACAGTGGTCTGAGTGGAACCACGATGCCGGCCTCGACTGGCATTTGCTGCAAAATCCATTCCATGCGGGACTCCAGCGCTGGGTGCGGGATCTGAACACGCTCTATCGCGGCGATCCTGCCCTGTACGAACTCGACTTCGATGCCGCGGGGTTCGAGTGGGTGGATTGCAAAGATTCTCAACGGAGCGTCGTGTGTTTCCTGCGGCGCGGCCGGAACCCGGACGATCAACTCCTTTTCGTCTGTAATTTCACACCCGTGGTCCGGCAGAATTATCGCGTGGGAGCTCCTTGGGAAGGAACCTGGAAAGAAATTTTGAATAGCGACGCGCCATTGTACGGCGGAAGCGGCCAGGGAAATTTTGGCGGACTGGCGGCCGTTCCGCTGCCGATGCACGGACGCCCCTTCTCATTGAACATGACGCTTCCCCCGCTTGGGATTGTCGTATTCCGACCTGATAGTCCGAGTGCTGGATGAAACTCTAGGAAAGGGAACATGGCGAAGCGGCCCGGCAGCGCAGAGGATCCCCTTTGGTATAAGGACGCGATTATTTACGAGCTGCACGCGCGGGCATTCAAAGACAGCAATGGGGATGGAATCGGCGATTTTCCAGGATTGATTCAGAAACTGGATTACCTGCGGGACCTGGGCGCCACCTGTATCTGGGTTTTGCCATTCTTTCCGTCGCCGCTCAAGGACGACGGCTACGACATTTCGGACTACCTCGGCGTTCACCCCATGTACGGTACGGTGGAAGATTTCCGGACTTTTTTAGACGCGGCACACGACCGCGAAATGCAGGTGATGATCGAACTTGTGGTGAACCACACCTCGGATCAGCATCCGTGGTTTCAAGCGGCCCGGCAAGCGCCACGCGGCTCAGCAGAGCGGGATTTTTATGTGTGGAGCGATACGGAACAGAAATACAAAGACGCGCGCATCATTTTCTCCGACACGGAAAGATCCAATTGGACTTGGGATCCGGTCGCCAAGCAGTATTACTGGCACCGATTTTTCTCTCACCAGCCGGATTTGAACTACGACAATCCGAAAGTGGTCGAGGAAATATTGAAAATCATGCGCTATTGGCTGGACATGGGCGTGGACGCGCTGCGCGTGGATGCGATTCCTTACCTCGTCGAGAGGGAAGGGACGAGCTGCGAGAATCTTCCCCAAACGCACGCCGTGATCAAGACGCTCCGTGCGGAGATTGACGCGGACTATTCCGGACGGATGCTTCTGGCCGAAGCAAATCAGTGGCCCTCCGACGTGCGCCCTTATTTTGCCGACGGCGATGAATGCCACATGGCGTTCCATTTCCCATTGATGCCGCGGATTTATATGGCGCTCCGCCAGGAAGATCGCCTGCCGATCACCGATATCATTTCCCAAACGCCCGCCATCCCGGATACCTGCCAGTGGGGACTGTTCCTCCGGAATCACGATGAGCTCACGCTCGAGATGGTGACCAATGACGAGCGGGACTATATGTACTTGGCTTACAGCGCCGATCCTCGCATGCGGCTGAACCTGGGGATTCGGCGGCGGCTGGCGCCTTTGGTGGACAACAACCGGAGGCGAATTGAACTCCTCAATAGCCTGCTGCTTTCTTTTCCGGGCACTCCCATCCTCTACTACGGCGACGAGATCGGAATGGGCGACAACATTTATCTTGGCGATCGCAACGGTGTCCGCACGCCGATGCAATGGAATGGGGACCGCAACGCGGGTTTTTCTACGGCTATTCCTGCCAAGTTGTACAGCCCCGTCATCATGGATCCGGTTTGGGGCTATGAAGCCATCAACGTGGAAGCGCAGCAGGACGATCCCTCGTCCCTCTTGAGCTGGATGCGAAATATGATTGCGCTGCGCAAGCTATTTGCCGTCTTCGGTCGCGGCGGGATTGAATTTCTCGATCCCTCCAACCGCAAAATTTTGGCTTACCTCAGGAAATATCAAGACGAACAAGTCTTATGCGTCGCGAATCTGTCCCGTTTTGCGCAGCCGGTAGATTTGGATTTGTCAAAACTGGAAGGAATGACTCCGGTCGAGATGCTCGGCTACGTGGACTTCCCAGTGATCGAAAAAAATCCCTACCGGTTCACGATGGCACCCTACAGTTTCCTCTGGCTGGAATTGCGGCGCCGGGAGGAGCCTGCGGAAATCAGCGCGGGGGTCAAAGAACAACCGCCGCTCGACGTAACGAATGGCTGGGCTGATATATTTGAAGGCGCGGGCAGTCTGCGGTTGGAGACCGTGAATCTCCCGGAATATTTTCCCAAGCAGCGGTGGTTTGCAGGAAAGTCGCGAACGATCCAGGCGACGCGCGTTGCCGACTGGGCTTTGCTGGACCATTCCAAATCAGTGCTCGCCATTGTTGAAATTCGATTCGAAAGCGGCGCGCCCGACTTGTATCTCACGCCTCTGGCGATGGCTTTTGGAGAGGCCGCTGAAGAGCTGCAAAAAACCGCGCCAAACGCAATCGTCACGCCGATTGTGTCCGGCGGGGTGTCCGGCGTATTGCACGATGGAGTTTTCGACAACGAGACTTGCTCGGTACTATATTCGCTGATTGAGAAAGGCCGCGAGTTGGATGGACACGACACGCGCATCTTCGGCGTGCGCGGCAGCGCTTTTCAAGGTGTCCTGGGACCGGCGGACACTCCCTTGCCGGTGCGCAGAGGCTCAGCCGAGCAAAGTAACACTTCAATTTTGTATGGGGATCGTTTCATCCTTAAACTTTTCCGCCACCTCGAGGCGGGCTTGAATCCCGACGCCGAAATCGGGCAGTACCTCACCGAAAAAACGCATTTCAATCGGATCCCTCCCTTTGCCGGCTCGATCGAATACGGGACGAGCGCGAATTCCGGCTCCTCAACTCTGGCCATGCTGCAAGGCCTGGTGGCAAATGAGGGAGACGGATGGAAGTGGACTCTCGAAGAGCTGAATCGTTACTTTGAAACTTGCGCTCCCAACCAATTTCCCGAGGCAATCACCGGCGAACTAAAGAACCCGGTCGAACTCTCTGAAGGCCTGACGTCCCAACTGGCCAAAGACCATGTGGGCATTTACCTCGATTCTGCCGCGACGCTCGGGCGTCGAACGGCCGAGTTGCACATGGCGCTCGCCTCACCAACCAGCGATCCCGCCTTCTTGCCGGGACCGATGACCGGCCAGGACCTGGAAACTTTGCTTGCGGACCTTCGTCAGCATGCTTCGAGCGTTCTCGACCTCCTAAAAGAACGCGTGTCGTCGTTTCCAGACGAGGTGGTGGAGATTGCCGCCACAGTGCTCATACAGCGCCGCCGGATTCTCGATCAATTTAAAGGCCTGGCGATCCAGAACCTTCGAACGCAGCGGATCCGAATCCACGGCGATTACCACCTGGGACAGGTCCTCAAGGTCAAGACTGATTTTGTCATCCTGGACTTTGAAGGAGAGCCCGCGCGTTCCCTGGCGTACCGGCGCGCCAAGCAATGCCCGCTCAAGGATGTGGCCGGGATGCTGCGCTCTTTCAGTTACGCCGCCTATTCCAGCCTGATCAACTACACGACCCGGCATTCCGGAGATTTCGCGCGTCTCGAACCCTGGGCACGGCTCTGGGAGCATTCGGTCGCCGCGGAATTTTTGCGGGCTTATCGTGAGACGGCTCGAGGCCAGGAGTTCTTGCCGACGGACACGGGCGATTTTCGCAAACTGCTGGATATCTTCCTCCTGGATAAGGCGCTCTATGAGGTTCTTTACGAGATGAACAGCCGGCCTGCGTGGGTGCGCATCCCGCTGCTGGGAATACTGTCTCTGCAGGCATGAAGCGTAGATTCGATTCCAGGCGATTAGAACAGGATTGAAAGTGGAAGTGGATTCCATAGAGCCGCAACCGCAAGAAAAGATCGAGCAGATAGAGAGCGCCGATCTTGTGGTCGCAATTCTCGCCGACCTCGATTCCGAGAGCATTGCCACGGTATGCCGGGACCTGCAAACGCTCGAGGGATCTCCCCGGCTCGCTGTCTTGCAGAACGAGAAACGCGCCTCCGCGACACCCGCCGGCGCAGAAACCGCGGGAAAAAGCGCGTTCCCATTCCTGATTTCATGGCCATTGTTGCGCCCGGATCCTGCGGGTACGCCGGCATTGAGCATGTTCGCCGCTTATCAATCCGTTTTTGCCGCCGGCGAAAAGTTTGGGGCGCGGGCCTGTTGCGTCGTCGCCTCGAAGCTTGAAAATGCGCCGCCCCGGTGGATTTGCCAGATGGCCAAGCCGATGCTTGAAAAGGAAATTGATCTGGTCCTTCCCCGGTACGCCCCTCTCAAATTTGGAGGGTTGATGAACAGCAGCATCATTTCTCCGGTTACCCGCTCTCTCTACGGGAAGCGAATCCACAACGCGATGGGACCCGATTTGGGTGTTTCGCAGCGCCTCTACCGGAAAATGCTTGGGGCCGAACGGAATTCCAGGTTGAACGGCATTCATGCTTTAGCTTCCCTTACCTCGGCCGCCCTTTGCGCCAATTCGCAGGTTTATGAGGTGCATCTCGGAGCCCGCGTTTATCCGCCAACGGACTGGGCCAACATCAGCTCGCTGATGGCCCAGATCTTGAGCCCCTTCTTTCTAGACATGGAGCGAAATGCGGTTTGCTGGCAGAGGATGCGCGGTTCCGTCCCGCTTCCCACGATTGGCGATCCGCTTCCCGCACCACAAGACACGGGAACTCTGGAGATCAGCCGCATGGTCGAAATGTTTCAGCTGGGGAATCGAGACCTTCAGGAAATCTGGGCGTTCGTGCTGCCGCCGGCCACGTTGTTCGAACTTCGGAAGCTATCCCGTGCGCCCGTTGAAAAATTTTACATGCCCGACGAATTATGGGCGCGCATTGTTTACGATTTTGCGCTGGCACACCGGCTGCACATGATCACCCGCGATCACCTGCTCAAGTCCATGACGCCACTGTACCTCGCGTGGGTTGCATCCTATGCGCTTGAGTTGGAAAAAGAAAAAGGGAGCGGAATCGACCAAAGGCTCGAACGTCTTTCGGCTGCATACGAATCCTGCAAATCGTATCTGGTGTCGCGATGGCGATGGCCGGATCGTTTTAATCCGTAGCTGCGCGCGGGCTACGCCGGAGGTAGTTATGTGGGAACAAGTCAAGCAAGCCCTGGTCCAGTCCACGTTACGCTTTCTGACCAGATTTGCGAGCATGTTGCCCGGCTTGGTGGCGTTGATCTTGGCAGTACTCGTCTCGATCCTCATCGCTTTGATCTTCGCATTTGTAATCCAGCGACTGCTGATTCGAATGCGTTTTGGCGAGAGGCTCGTAGAATGGGGATTCTCCTCTCCTGGAGAGTCCACCACGAAGGGCGCCGCGCTGGTTGTTTCGCGAGTGATCGCCTGCCTGGTGATCCTAGTCGGGTTTTTCATCGGCATCACCGCATTCGATGCCGAATGGACGTCTCAGCTTGCCAGGAGCGCGCTTGGCTACGTTCCGAATATCCTGGCCGCGGGGCTGGTGTTTCTTGTCGGTGTGATCATCGCGCGCTATCTCGGACGGAGCGTCCTGATCGGCGCGGTCAACATGAACCTGCAATACGCCCGGCTGCTCAGCATGGGTGTAAAATGGCTCGTTGTCGTGCTCTCATTGGCGATGGCTCTGGAGCATCTGAAGATTGCTCCTCGCGTTGTTGAGCTTGCCTTCGGCATTCTCTTCGGCGGAATCGTTCTGGCATTGGCGCTCGCCGTGGGATTGGGCTCCAAGGAGCTGGTCACGAAATCTCTCGGGGGAGAGGCGAAAAAACCACCCAGCGAAATGATCGAAGACCCGCTCCGGCATCTATAGCAAAATGACGGGGGAAGGCATCTAGGCAGCAAAAATAGTTCGTCACTTCGCTTCACGTCCTTTCGCGCAGTGAGTGCATTTTCGAAAACTTTCCTGACTTAGGCTCTTGACTCCTCGATGAGGACAAAAGGATTCGGCGGCGAAATCGCATTTCGGTATCGCGGAGGAGAGTTAAGGAGGTATGGAGGTCGTGAATCAACAGATCCAGGAACTGCAGGAGTTTATCTACAAAATGCATGGCGTTCAATCCATGCACATCGATCGTGTGCGCGTAACACAAATTCTCGATGACGACACGGTCTGGGATGGAATCATCGAAGTATTTGAGATGAACGGCCATCCGAAGGCGCCAATAGTTTATGCGTGGGCGCAAAATACCCGTAAACCGGGAAAGTCTAAAGTGGTCTTTGCGGTTTTACACCTCGATCAAATAGATTCGCCAGAAGCCGCTGTCAAGACGGCAATGCTTGAGGAGCGCCGAACTCACGAGGCAGCATGAAATGACGTTGCTGAATTTGAGAGCTTCCCGGCAAAACCTGCGTTCAACAGGTCTCGACGAAATGATATTTCGAAAGATGTTAGCCCGTGCGAAGAGGCGTGATCGCACTCCTCGTCAAGACGGGTGTTAGAAGATGCGTGTGGCCCTATTCACGAGAGAGTTTCCTCCTCAAGTTTATGGAGGCGCCGGAGTCCACGTCGAATATTTGAGCCGCGAGCTAGCCAGAGAAATCGAGGTGGAAGTGCATTGTTGGGGTTCGCAGCATTCTGACGATGGGAATTTGCAAGTTCGCGGTGCGGAGCCGTGGAAAGAAATTACGGATGGCACGCTAGGCAAATTTAAAACGGCTCTCGAGGCTTTGAGTCTCAATTTAACGCAAGTGAAAGCCCTCACGGGCATTGACATCGTCCACACTCATACTTGGTACGTGTCGATGGCCGGTTATCTCGCAAAAAAGTTGTACGACGTTCCATTTGTTATGACCACGCACTCATTGGAGCCGCTTCGCGCCTGGAAAGCCGAACAGCTGGGCAGTGGCTACGCCATGAGTTCCTGGATGGAACGCACAGCCATTCTCGATGCCAACGCGATCATCGCAGTTTCCAAAGCCACAAGAGAGGACATCCTTCGCGCCTACCCGGAAGTCAGTACCGACCGGATTCATGTTATCTATAACGGGATCGATCTTAGGGAGTATCAGAGGACTTCCGAAACCAAGACTTTAACAGATTATGGGATCGATCCGGCCATACCCTATGTCCTGTTCGTCGGCCGCATCACACGACAGAAGGGTGTCACTCATCTTGTAGACGCAATTCCTTATTTGCCGCAGGAAACACAGGTCGTCCTGTGCGCCGGCGCTCCGGATACGCCCGAGATTGCCGCCGAGTTGCGGCAGAAGATCGGGGAGGCACGCCGCGAGAATCCTCGAATCATCTGGATCGAAAAGATGGTCACGAAACAGGAGACGATCCAGCTCTACAGCCATGCTCGCGTTTTCTGCTGCCCCTCCGTTTACGAACCCTTCGGGATCATCAACCTTGAAGCTATGGCCTGCCGCGTTCCAGTGGTCGCCAGCGCCACGGGAGGCATCCGAGAAGTCGTGGTTGACGGCGAAACTGGCTTTCTAATTCCCTTCGAGCAGGATCCGGTAACCAGTTTTCCCGTTCATCCGCAGAAATTTGCAGTAGATCTCGCCGCCGGAATCAATCGCCTGCTTGAGGATCCCGAGAAGTGCAAGCGCTTCGGGGATGCAGGCCGGCGCCGCGTTGAGGAATTCTTCAGTTGGACTGCGGTTGCCCGGCAGACAATTCGCCTCTACGAACAATTGATCAAGCCATGGCCGAAAGGCAAAGGTCCCTAATACAGAGTGGTTTGCCCCACAGACTCAATGTGCCGAAATGCGCCCGTGGACCAAGCGCTTCCAGCGCAACTCCTTGAAAAAATTGGTGCCGGCGGTGGGACCTGAACCCAGGGCTCCCGGTGAAAGTACGCAACT
>Ga0307475_10001034_pt1 | contig 16671 bp, 12 predicted proteins | sample atmos_gasesECM1C_FD_203317 | JGI IMG/M metagenome (GOLD analysis project Ga0307475, IMG submission 203317) | Hardwood forest soil microbial communities from Morgan-Monroe State Forest, Indiana, United States - atmos_gasesECM1C_515 | ecosystem: Environmental > Terrestrial > Soil > Temperate... | reverse complement strand
TCGACACCATCCGAACGGTAGCTGTTCGCTGAGCCATTGACTGAAGACACGTCGTAGCCGACTCCTTGGCCGCCCAAGTCGTAGTTCTCGGCTTGCACGGTGCCAGGAACAGGCCACGGTGTTCCGCCGTAGGGACCTTGGTTGGCGGAAACGCTGAAGTAATTGATGTTCCAGCCCGGGTTGTCCTGATCAAAGGCCAGAGTTTGCTGGCCGGCCGGCAGCGTGAAAGTTGCGGTTACATTGGTCCAGCTTTGCCAGGCACCTGTCGCCGGCACGTTGACGTTGCCTGTTAAATTCGTGCCGGACGAGTTCGAGATGTGGAATGCATCGGTCACGGCATTGATTGCGGCCACGCGGAACGTTACCGCGTAGGTTCCTGCGGTCGTCACTTTGACGGTGTACTTGAACCACTGGCCTCTGGCAGTCCAACCCAGGTCATAGCCGCCGCCCGCGTCGCTGGTCACTTCCAGGTCGACACCATCGGAGCGGTAATTGTTCGCTGTCCCATTCACGGAATTTACGTTATAGGCGACTGCCTGCCCGCCGGTATCGTAGTTCTCCGCTTGCACGGTGCCGGGAATCGGGGCGGGAGTTCCGCCGTAAGGTCCTTCGGCTGCAATGGCCGAATGCGTCACGCATAACATCAGTCCCGCGCAGATTGCGAACAGGCTCCAGCAAGTTCTCCTTCTCATGGTGGTCCTCCCCTCGATTCTCCGTTCCGTTCTGACGCAATCTGCGCCTTTTTTGCAAGAAAGCCAATTGAGAACTGTATACCGAATGGTCCCGACTCTGCCAGGACGAGCGCGGAGGGTTTTTCGCAGCGCTCAGGAGACCTCAAACACGTCGCCCGCCCGTAGTGGCGGGTCTCTTTTTAGACTGAGGTCTTTTGCCGAAGCCAGACCCGTGCCTTTCCAAGGAGTTCTTTAGCGGGAAAAGATCAGGGAGCCGCGGATTTTACTAAACGTGCGTGGCAGCCTAGGCTGGCTAGGCCGGAAAGCAAAAGAGTTTTCAGCGAGCGGCCTGCCAGGTCTCGCCGTTAAGCCGACTGGCCATCTCATCGCCGGAGAGTTCACCTACATACCATTTCGCCGCGATTAGCTGCGGGTCGTCGAGCATAACAAACCGGAATTATAGGACGGAGAGCCTACGAAGAGCAGAAAGCCACGGATTAACATTAACGGGATGATCGCACCAAGTTGATCTCGATGGTGGGTTGTCCTCCGCAAAAAGTTCGTCTGCGCTTTGAGAGCTCCTCCTTCAGAACCGACAGAAGTCCAATGGAAGGGCTCGGACTGCCTATCCTCTATATATCGTCGGTGGTACAGGTGAACGTGATACAAATAAGAACCCACCAGTTCTTCACCCAACTCCGGTCTTCTTATAGCCCATGACCGTGGTCCGGGAGATGACTCTCAGTGCACTAATTTGCGAGAGGTCGGTGACCAGCGCGTCAGTCATGCCGTCGGCGAAGTACTCTTGGGCTGGATCGCTGGACAAGTTTGTAAGTGGCAGGACGGCTAGAGATCGAATCTTTGTTGATGTGGTTCTGTTCAAGAGCCTCTCGCGTAGTCCGCCAACATTCAGACCGCCCAGGATCCCCGCGAGCACCACTACTCCCCCCGTAACTGCCATGACTCCGGCCCAGGTCCTGCGCCACGCTTGGCTCTTCAAAGGCGGGGGTTTCGTGTCCCCCTGTTCGTGAGTCGTGCCGACCGCTGTTCCATTCCCCCTCTCAACCGAAGCCACCAGCCGGTAGCCCCGCTTGGAGATCGTTTGGATGAATCGTGATTCCTTGGCGTCGTCGCCAAAAACCCGACGTAGCTCAGAGATCGAACGGGTCAACACGTCATCGGTGACAAACGTATTGGGCCACACGGTTTGGAGCAGTGTTTGCTTCGAGAGAGTTTCGCCTGCGTGACGCGCCAGGCACACCAAGACTTCCATCACCTTCGGCTCAATGTGAAATATCTTGCCGTTCTGCGAGACTGTATTTAGACTGGGTTGGACCAGCCAGGACCCGATTCGGAAGTCATCGCCCACGACTTCCTCCACCAGAAGCAGTGCGGGGATTATATCGCCACTACTCGCACTTGAATACGATCGGGACCCCTCTGCCACCCCTCTGCCAATCCTCATCCAAACTTCGGTGCTCCCTCAGGACTTTCATCCTCTACCGTTTCTAGAGTTTGCTCCAAGCGCACAATTACCAAACTCGATCCCGCGTAGATCAAGCTTGTAACCGGCAACCGCGTTGTCGCTGCTCAGTTCGGCGCGCTGATTCGTCGTTTAGGGAGGACAAGCCCATGAGACACAAAATGACAAGAGGAGGGATTCTCGGCTGGATATTCGTCCTGCTCCTGTGCTTGAGTCTTGGGACTTTGCGCAGCGCTGCGGTGACCTTGCCGTGCACCCTACCCGTGATCCAAAGCATTTCTCCCTCTGACGCGACGATCGTTTCGGCCGCTGAACAGACGGACCCAGTTTCGTATTGCGACGTGCGCGGCTACGTGACAACCACGGACCCAGGTCCCAACCAGGTGAACTTCGAACTTGGTCTGCCTACCGCATGGAATGAGCGGTTCCTGTTTATCGGCAACGGCCTTTTCGCTGGGAGTCTCGACTTTCCCCAGGTCTTCTTCGACCTCCTCGACCCATTCCCTCTCCAGACCCACGTGGCCGCCGGCTTTGCGACCGTGATCACGGATACGGGCCACCAAGGGATTGGTGACTTCCCCTCGCTGGACGGTAGTTGGGCCTGGAACGACATCGCCAAGCAGAATGATTGGCTTTTTCGGAGCGTGCATGTCGTTGCCTTGGCGAGCAAGTCAGTGGTACGCGCGTTCTACGCATCAGAGGTGCGTTCCTACTTTGCTGGCTGTTCCACGGGCGGTCGGCAGGCGCTCGTTGAGGTGCAACAGTATCCTGGCGACTTCGACGGCGTTATCGCCGGTGCCCCCGCGCTAGGTGCGGTTCCGCTCGGCCACAATTGGAATGAGCGGCATATCGCTTAAAACGCCGAGGGATACATTCCCCCCGAAAAGCTGGCCCTGGTGGATGCGGCCGTCATGCAGAGCTGCGATGCTGCAGACGGGGTTGCGGACGGTCTGATCCACGACCCGCGTAAGTGCGCCTTCGATCCCGCGAGTCTACTGTGCACCCATGGGGACGAACCGGTGTGCTTGACCAGGGGCCAAGTGGCGACCCTCCAGGCGATTTATGCGGGCGCATCCACGCCGGACGGCCACCAAGTCTATCCGGGTTTCACCAAAAGCGATCCTATTGGCAATCCAGCTCTAGTGTTTGGAGAGGATGGTTGGGCCTTTTTCATTACTGATTTCCAGGCCCCGAACGCCCCCGGGGCAGCCGAGCCCTGGATGGGTGCGGACTTTCCTCCGATTAATTTCTTTTTCCAAGACCAGTTCCTCAAATACTTTGTGTTCGGCGATCCCGCCTACAATTTCCTCGACTTTAAATTCAATAGCCGTGACTTAGCAAGGACCGAGGCTGTGCTCAATCGCGGCGGAGCTGCCGCAACCAACCCGGACCTGTCGAAGTTCCAGCGTCGCGGTGGGAAGCTGATTCTCTTTCACGGGTGGAGTGACCCTGCGATCAGCCCACTGGCAACACTGCAATACTACAAGTCCCTGATTCGGTCCAACAACGGGCTTCACGATACGCAGGATTTTGCGCTGCTCTTCATGGTCCCCGGTATGCGGCATTGCATTGGCAGCGGCGGCCCCGGCCCCAATGTCTTTGATCCGTTGACGTCGCTAATTGATTGGGTCGAGAAGGACGTGGTGCCCGAACGGATCCTCGCAGTCCATTTTAAAGACAACGATCCCACGAGCGGCATCATCACGCGCACGATGCCCCTGTGCCCCTATCCGGAAAAAGCGGTGTTCAAAGGTCGTGATGTCAATGAAGCCTCCAACTGGACCTGCAAACTCCGTTCCCGGGACGACCCGCGCGACGACGAGTAGCGCTCGAATTGACATCAATAGAGCTCGTGAATCGATGGGAGCGCTCATTCTTGCACCCATTTGCACCCAAAGAGAATTTTTGACGGGCGGAAACACGGCGGCGCAAATCACAGTATCTGAAGAAGAAGTCGTAGCCCTCGGTTTGAATGTGAACAGGAATCATTCGGCTTACTACCGAAGGTTATCTGACCAAAAACCGGCGCTCAAGAAACTTCAAGTATTTGAAAATGAAGAATTTGGCTCCCCGGGCTAGATTCGAATTAGCAACCCTTCGGTTAACAGCCGAACAACCAATTCAATCAGAACTTGCCGGAGTTGGTGCTAATCGACGGAATTCAGCAAGTTGCGATGAAACGGGACGAATCACTTTCTCCTTCTTTGCTCACTTTTCGTTCGCATTTAGCCGCCGTTCACCGCCATTAGTATTACGTTTTTATGACGGCTCGCGACCTCACGGAGCTGACCCACTATGCGAATCCTGGCTCGCTTGCGTATGCGTACACATGTGTGTACACTAACGTGAAGGAGCATCCCTATGACTACGATCAAAGTCGGCGTGCGCGAGTTCCGCGAACGGATCGCCAGTTTCCTAGAATCGGACACTCCAGTTGCTGTCACTCGGCGCGGCGAAACTCTTGGTGTCTACGTTCCCACACGTCGAAAGCGTCCTAAGACTGCCCATATTTCCGAACTGAAGGAAGCAGCGGACCGTCTTGCCAGTGCACTCGCGGATGTTGATGAGGAAGAACTAGTGGCCGAGTTCAAGGAGCTGCGTCGCCGCGGGAAGGGCACACCCCGCTGAGATGATCGTTCTCGACGCGAACATCCTTATTCGAGAGTGAAGAAGGCTCAAGGGGCAGCTGCTGCCCAAATTACCCACTGAGATGCGGTCTGCTGTGGGAAGATTGGCTCCCGATTGCCGTTGGATCAGAATGTCGCGGACATTCTCGTCGGCGTCGAGAGAAAATGCCCGATGTGTTGCTCAGAACAGGTCGGGTCTTTATGAGTCCCTTCAGGGGCGCCGTGGTGGCCGCATAAGATGGTGCGGTATTACCTTCGTCCGGCTTCCGGGAAGGCCGGCATCGGTCGAATCGGTCGACATGCGTTTCGTCATACGTATTCAGCGGCAGGTTTCCGCAATTCACTTTTTGAGAGGGAGGAGAGACCCACGAGTAAACCAGAGACTGGCAAGTTCCGGCTCTTCGCGGCGTTTCTGGTGTGTGCTGTTTGTCTTGTAAGTGCACACCAAGTGTTTGGCCAGGCGACCACGGGCACGATTTCCGGGACTGTTCAAGATGTCCAGGGGGGTATGGTTGCTGGCGCCACCGTAACCGTGCGCAACCTCGACACAAACCTTAAACGTTCGCTGGTAACGGAATCCGACGGTAGATTCAGATTCCCGGGTCTTGCGATTGGACCATACGAATTGACCGTTGAGCACACTGGATTTGCCGGATACCTGCGCGGCCCCATTACGCTCCTGCTCAATCAAGATGCGGTGGTCAACCCAGCCTTGCAGGTCGCAGCCGCGACCGAGAAGGTTACCGTCACCGAAGATGCGCCGTTGCTGAACACGACGTCTCCGGAAGTCGGTGTGCGATTTGATGAGCGGCGGTTAACCGACCTTCCGACGTTGCCCCCGCCAGGCGGAGGCGGGTTCCGGGACGTTTTCGCTTTTGCCCTCGGGGCTCCTGGAGTCAGTCAGCTCAACAGCGGAAACGAAGTGTTTGCAACGGGGACGAACTTCTCGGTGAATGGCACGCGTCCTCGCGGCAACAACTTCATGATTGACGGGCAAGATTCCAACAACCCTAGCGTCACTGGGCGCCAGCAAGTGATGAACAATCCAGAAATCGTTCAGGAATTCCGACTGATCACGAACCAGTTCTCGGCCGAATACGGCCGGGCGGCGGGATCGGTGGTGAACCTGGTAACCAAGAGCGGAACGAACGACTTGCATGGTTCGGCATTTTGGTTCCACAACGACAATACCTTGAACTCGTGCAGCAATCTGGATAAGCGTGCCGGACTAACGGATCCGCGGTTTTGCAGTTCACTTTCCGGTGGCCGCGAAGGGGCACCTTTCAGAATTGAGAACCAGTTCGGCGGCACCTTGGGCGGGCCGATCTGGAGAAACCGTACGTTCTTCTTCGGGTCGCTTCAGCGTTGGACCGACCACCTGTTGGGTTCGGGCACGTCAATCAGCGGCGTACCCACTGATGCCGGAAAGGCGCTGCTTCAGTCCAGCGTCGGATCGCGCCCTCAGATTGCCGCTCTTTTGCAGTTTGTCCCTGGCGCGGCAACGCAGGGCACGCATTCCAGTGGGAACCCGACGTTTGCCGCCTATTGCATCGACGGCGGAACGCTGCCCTCTTGTTCAGGGGGCACGAGGCTTGACGTTCCTACGGGAACTATCACGGGTTCCACAGCTTCCTTCTTCAACAACTGGCAGGCGTCTGGCCGCTTGGACCACACGTTCAACACGCAACATTCCATGGGCGGCCGGTACTTGTTCAGCGACAGCGAGCAGGGCGGGACGGGGCAGGCAAACCCACCGGGTCTAACAACCCAGAACGTAGCTCGCACACAGGCGATGTCTGTATTTTTGACCAGCAGCTTCACTCCGCGTGTGCTGAATGAGTTTCGCGTCTCGTGGCAGCGCTTGGCGACCGTAACGTCCGCGACGGACCCAAGTTCGGAGACCATCCCGTCTATCGAGATTCCGGAACTGGGGCTGACCGGATTTGCCGGCTCGGCCTCGCGGACAGCGATCGGGCTTGCCGCCAACCTGCCGTTTTCCGGGTTCAACAACACGTATCAGGCTCAGGAGACGATCGCTTGGACACGCGGTGCCCTTGCGCTGAAGTTTGGGCTCGATTTCCGGCGTGTGGACTTAAAGAGCTTCTTCTTCCCGTTCAGCCGCGGCCGGCTGACGTACCCCACCAGCCAGGCAGGGCTGGGACTCCCTGCCGGGACCGTGTCCATCCAAGACTTCATTAACGATGTCGCTGCTACGGCGGACATCAATAAAGTGCTCCCGGGAGGGCAGACCTTTCAATACTTCCTCTGGTACGACTACTTCTTCTTTGCCCAGGATACCTGGCAGGTGCACCCCACTTTGTCTCTGTCCTTGGGTCTGCGCTACGAAACCCCTGGAAACGCCATGGCAAGCTTGTTCCCAATCAATGATGCCATCCGGGCAACCAATGGCGGCAACGCCGTGTTTCTCCTCAGTCCGCGGCCAAAACGGGACCTCAACAACTTCCAGCCCCGCTTCGGCTTCAGTTGGAATCCGAGGAGCGGCGACGCTAGCTGGTTGCGGTTTCTAACCGGGGGGGATAGATTCGTCGTACGTGGGGGTTACGCCCGGACAAACGACTATCAGTTCATTACTATGGCGCAAAACGTGGCCAATTCCTTTCCATTCGTGGTCGCGGTCAGCAGCCCCCGGTTGGTAAATGCTTTCACGACATTGCCCACATTGAATCCCAACTTGAGCGACCCGGCCGCGCTCAACCTGTTAACGCGCACCGTTCTCGACGCGAACTTTCGGGCCCCGGTTGCGGACCAGTTCTCACTGGAAATCCAACGCGAGTTGGACGCAAACGCCGTGTTCCGGGTGGGCTACGTGGGAACCAAGGGAACGGGACTTTTCCAGACCATTGATGGAAACCCCGCTACGCGATGTGCGGCTCCGCCGGGCTGTCCGCGAGTCAATCCTAATGCCGGTGTGATCCGCATCCGCGCCAACGCTGCGTCTTCCATCTACCATGCTCTGCAACTCAGTATGGATCGTCGGTTCAAGAGCGGCTTCGCTACCGGCGCGCACTATACCTGGAGCTCGTTCATTGACACGATGTCAGATATCTTCAATCCTTCCGACCGTGGAGAAGTGGCCATCGCTCAGGACTCCTTCAACCCGCGTGCCGACCGCGCCCGCTCTACCTACGACCGGCCGCACCGATTCTCGGTCAATGCGGTTTACGAACTGCCGTTTTATCGCAGCCAGGCCGGAGCTCTCGGGCGTTTCCTCGGAGGTTGGCAGGTTGGTGGGTTCCTAACACTCCAGAGCGGCACACCCTTTGGAGCCCTGAACGGCTCGGACCCCGCGGGGGTTCTGTCCGGGATTGCCGGCCTGATCGGAGACGCAGTTCGACCAAACCTCAACACCACGCTGCCGATTGGGAGGATGACCATCAAGGAACTGCGCAATGCAGGTGGGGCGTCGCTGTTTTCTACGATCACCGCGGTGCAACGAATAGGGAACTTGGGCCGCAACGTCCTGCGTGCCGATGGTATCGGGAACGTAGACTTGAGTGTCTCGAAGTCTACGCGGCTGTTTGCCAAGGGCCACAGGCTTCAGTTTCGCGCAGACTTCTTCAATCTCACGAATACGCGCAACTACGGTATTCCCGAAGCGCGCATCACCAATCCCGGGTTCCTCGATGAAGGATCCACCGACGGCGGTAACCGAAGAATCTTCTTCGGCCTGAAATACTCCTTCTAACCGGAGGCAGTTCTCCCGAGCACCCACCTGTTCATCCAGCTCATGACGCTGAAAAACACGCTGCGCCCGATGATGGGCGAAAAGCTTATCACCCACCTCGGCCAGGAATACTACGACTAACCTCGGCACCCACCAGGTGCGCGTTACCAGTTTCACCGATTCGTTTTCGGCCTAGCCAGCAGCTCTTCGGCAACGGATTTCGCCTGCATCTCGCGACCGCAGTTGCAGGAGATGTGGCCGAGTTCGCGAACTAGGACGAGCGCTATGCCGCGAGTGTCGCGCCGCGCTTTGATTTGTTTGTGTCACGACACGCTACGCCGCAGATAGACAGTTAGTCCTCGTCTTGCACATCCTCAAAGCGCGTTCCCGTGCCGCTGGCGCAGGTCACTGCGAGCAGGTTGCCGTTGGTGTCGAAAAACTGACTGGAGGCGTCGATCGTAATCTGGTCGCCGTCAACCTCGAAGTCCCACATGAGCCGCTGCACGCCTCTCTTGAACACCGGAGAGTCAAAGAGAATGAAGGCGTCCCAAACGGCTTTGTAGGCATTGTCATGGGTGTGGCTCCAGACGCCGAGGCCTGTCGTCCGTTGGCCGGGTAGGAGCACTTGGGCGTTCATAACCTCGGTGAGCGTGCCGCCGCGAGCGAACGACAGCAGAACGGCAAAGGAAGGGATCGGAGCGCCCGTTTGGCAGTTTCTCGGATTGAGCTGCACCCGCCACGTTCCTTGTAACCTGCCCTCACTATTCGACCGGGCGGCTGCGTCCCCCCCGAAGGCCTGAACGAGCGCACCCACCAAGACCAATACAACAACCACAGAGGATGCCCTGCGCAATTCCGAGTTCATGGTTTTTCTCTCCTTTGGAACTAGTCTTACAGAACAATTTCATCGGCCAGGGTTTTGTTGCTCATCTCGTCCTCCCCTTAAAACGTGTTCGCAGATCGTGCCTGGCGCCCCCACTGTCAGCGCGAGCGAGGCTTTCGATCAATGGAAGAGGGCTGGCACGCGGCTGGAATGATTCTGACGGTGCAGGTAGCTGAAAAGATGAGGCTTGAGGGTCAGACGATAGCCGGACCCGCGGCCAGCCGGACCGTTGTGTTAAACTCCCAAGTGACGCAGGCACCCGTGAGGCAATGACCATACCATCCGGCCGGGTCCGCTTTGGCGTATTCGAAGTTGACTTGCGTTCTGGCGAGCTGCACAAGCAGGGCATCAAGATCAAGCTTCATGATCAGCCCTTTCAAGTCCTGGCAATGCTGATTGAACACCCGGGCGAGTTGGTGACCCGGGAACAACTTCACCAGAAGCTTTGGCCTGCCGACACATTTGTCGATTTCGATGTCGGCCTTAATTCTGCGATCAAAAGATTGCGCGACGCGTTGGGCGATTCAGCCGAGAAACCCCGCTACATCGAGACTTTGCCGCGGCGCGGCTACCGTTTCATCGCTCGCATCGAGAATGGCAATGGCGACCTGCCCGCACCGGCGGCCGTCGAACAAAACCTCGTGCCAGTTCTCCCCGCACGACGAACGTCTAAACTATGGAACAAACGCCGCATTGTCGTTACGGCTGGCGTCGCAGCCTTCCTCATTGTTGCCGCCATCGCTTCATGGCGCATCTTTTTTTCTCGGCCGGTGCTGACTGAGACCGATGTCATCCTCTTAGCGAGCTTTGTCAACAAGACAGGTGATCCTATCTTCGACAACTCTCTGGACAAAGCCCTCGAAGTCAAACTCGCTGAGTCCCCCTTTTTGAGCCTTTTCCCCGAAGCCGGCGTCCGCGCGACGATGCAAATGATGCGCCATGATCCAAACGAGCGAGTGACCCGGGAACTGGGTATCGAAATCTGCAACCGACAGGGACTCAAAGCCGTGGTGGTGCCGGAGATTGCCGCCTTCGGGAGCAAATACTTGATCACCCTGGAAGCGATCGACGCGCGGAACCAAAAGTCCATCGCGCGACGCCAAGACGAGGCGGAGAACAAGGATCAGGTGATTGCTGCGCTAGGCAAAGCGGGTTCGCAGTTGCGAAGGCGATTGGGCGAAAGTCTGAGCTCGCTCGAGAAGTACGATGCCCCTCTTGATTTTGCGACAACAGGCTCACTCGAGGCGTTACAGGCCTACAGAACAGGGCTGATGCAGTTTCGTTTTGGAAGGCAGCGTGAGGCCATTGCCTTTTTTGAAAGGGCCGTCGAACTGGACCCGCAGTTCTGTTCTGCATACAGGCTGCTCGGCAATGTCTATGCCACCTTAGGTGACGGCCAAGCTTCTAGCAAGAATTTTGCCAGGGCGTTCGAGCTAAAGGATCGCCGTCTCACGCAGGAAGAGAATTTTCTGACTACCGCTCTTTATCATATGTCGATAACGGGCAACTTGGAAAAGGCAATCGCTGTACTTGTTTTGTACAAGCAAGCGTATCCACGCAGCACGATTGCTCACAATGTGTTGGGGGTCGCTTACTGGCACATGGGCAGAACGGAAGAGGCTCTACGAGAGTTCGATTGGGCAATTAACCATGCGCGGGTACCCGCTGCTCCGGACTCTTCCAATGCAAGCCGAGCGCTCATGATCATGGGCCGTTTTGAGGAGGCCAAAAAAATCCTTGACCAATGGCGGCAGAAAGGATCCCTGATCTCATCTCAAATGGAACAGCGCTACCGAATCGCCTTTTTCGAGAACGATGCCGCAACGATGGAACGGCTTGCCCGCGAGGTCCCGGCGGATGATATGCTCTGGCTCGGTTTACGACAGCAGCTCGCATTCTTTCGCGGCGACTCCGGCAAACTCCGCTCGTTGAGCGAAACCTTGGTGAATCAACAGAGGCGCGCGCAACGCATGGAAAACGCTGCCAACGAGCTTGCTTGGCATGCCCGGCTTGAATCCTATCTAGGAAACTATGCCTTGGCACGCAAGCTCTGCCGCCAAGCTGGTGAGGCGAGTAAAGACAGTAATTTAGGGCTCGGGCATTGTGCCAAGGCGTTAGCGGAGGCCGGCGACGTGACGCAGGCTGAAGCGTTGGCAGCGAAACTGGATCGGCTGCGTCCTGAGGACACATTGAACCAGCAGGTCCATCTGCCGCTCATTCGGTCTATCATCGAGCGCGAACGAGGAAACGCTGCTAAGGCCGTGGATTTGCTCGCTCCAGTCACGCGATACGAAGAAGGCGAACCACAGGTTCTTTATCACCGTGCGCGAGCTTACTTGGCTGCAGGAGAGCATGCCAAGGCTGCCACTGAGTTCGAGAAGCTCATCGGTCGTCGCGGATGGTTCGGGTGGGGAGTGTTTGCTCCGCTGGCGCAACTTGGCCTCGCGCGGACCTATGCCATGCAAGGGAACCGTGAGAACAGCCGCAAAGCCTACGATGATTTCTTCACTACTTGGAAAGACTCGGACCCCGATACGCCGATACTCCGTCAAGCCAAAGCTGAATACAAGAAACTCACCGCCACCGCATCGGTCGCCGCTTCAGCATCAGGGGAAGAGCAATCGGCGCGGTTTCCATAAATAGCGCTCTTCGCGACCGTTTCGCGCACGGTCTGCCGATTTCGAGTGAGGTGGGGCAGCGAGAGCACGGGCCTGCTCATCTTTTCGACAGGGTTGCTGTTCGGATCGAATCTTATTTATATTATAGGAAGACAATTCCGACGATTCCATCAGGGGCGAGTACCTTAGCTGCGACGTGCCCGATTTGACTGTGCAGCTCCGGAAACTGTGTAACCTCGGGGTATGGTCATTCCTCGACCCCAACCCGAAGTTGTCATTATCTTGGTGTCCTGATTGGTTTCTTCTGAAAATGGAGATGTCGTTGCACGTTATCGTCTCGCACAAATTTGGTTCGCTTTCGTTGTCACGGGTCACCTCTAGTTCTAAAGCCCTTCGATTTGCTTGAGAGTCTTTCCCTTTGTTTCAGGCAAGCGGGCCAGGTTCGACAGACTCCCATCCGTTTCGTTGAACTCGACGAATTCCGCGAAGGTCTTAACGCAAGCGCCTTACTCTCAGTCAGTTGGCAGTCAATGATAAATTGTCGAATTGCGCGTGATCCCACTCAGTTCCCACCGCAAACATGCCATGAGCGTGTGAAGAATCGTCGACTGAGGTCAGACTTTTCCCGTCGAGGAGTCCCTCCACTCGGCTGCCATGGAAGCGGAGTTCCGCGTGGTGCCACTGGGTGACGTCAAGTTGAATCGATCCGTTTCCGAGATTGACTAGCGGCTGCCTGAGCTTGGCCGAGAACAGTTTCCACGAACCGTCAGGAGAGACGGAGAAGACATACCCGCTTGGCCAGCGCGCCTTGCCGTCTTCAAACACATCCGCAGAGTCAATCCGGCCCAGGAGAACCGCGGGCGAGGCCGAAAGGAAGCGAACGTCTGCTGCGATGCTGTAGTCGGCCCAAGCCGCGTCTCCTGCCATTGTGAAGGGGTCAGGTAGGGGTCCCCACGGGATCGGTTTTGCCGAGATGACCTGTTCGAGGCACTGACCGGAGCGTCCAACGCAAGGCCGCACCTCGAATGCGCCGTCCTGATCCGCGAGATATTTTGGCGAGCGGTTCGTCGCGGTCTGGTCGAAGTTGTCGGTGTAGGGCAACGGAAATCCGTGCGGAGGGGGAGGTGTAGCGCTGCCTTTGCCTTGTCCCGTGGTGGTGGTAAGGGAGTATAAAGACTCGGGATCAAAGGTGTATGTGAACACTCCGCGGACTGGATGGATTACGGCGACCCGTTCGAATGTATGGGTATCGTTTGTTTCCCACACGTACACGTCTGAAGTGGCGAGTCCCCCCTGGATCCGGTACCTGACCGTCTGCGGTTGGGCCGCGTGAATCGTTTCGAGCACGACACTCCAGTTTTTGTGATCCGTAGAGCGAATCGTGACATAACTGCCTTTCTCCGCAAGGTTACCCGACGAGGAATCGAGGTATTGCCAGCCAGGCTGCGCGAATTGCGTAGTGTGGGCAGTTACCCAGATCGTTCCCTGGACGTCATAGTTCCCGGACCAAGGCGTGTTTGCGTCCATCAAGCCGGAGTTCGGAGCAGCTAGGTTGTCATAGTACGAAGTAACCGGGCTCCAGATCTCAGTCGACGTCAACGATCCCTCCAGATAATTCTGGTTGTAGAGATGCGCTAGAGTTTTCCCTCCAATCCGCCAATTCCGGGTAACGACAGGACCGTTGCTGCTGTTGGGCTGATCTTCGGTGGACCAAAGCGGCTTGCCAGTCCTTCGCGCCGCCTCGCTGGTTGGGTCCTTTCCATCGACTAACGGATAGTGTACGCCGATGACATCAACGTCGGAGGCGAGAGCCGGGTCCCGAAGAATTGCATCCGCGATTGCCCACTGGCTGGCTCCCTCATGCGTATCGCAACATACTATCCGGGTCGCGAGATGATGGGCCCTCAGTTGCTGCGCCAACTCTTTGACGGATGATATGTCTAACAGCTTTTCGTTCCAGATTCCGGCATACTTGATGTCGAGGTGGTGATCTCTTTGCGCCGCTTCGATGAACCGGGCAACATAATCGGCCATTGCCGGTGTGTACAGCGAGTCCTTCCCCACCCAGCCGGGTGCGCCCCAGGGAAGGACCTCCAGGATGATGTCTGGATTCCGCATTTTTGCCTCTTCCATGAGCCACCATTCGTATCCACGGCTCGAGTTGTAGTCCGCAGGGGTGCGCATAAAGCTAGGCTCTGAACCGTCGGTTGAGTTGACGTCCGCTCCAATCTCTACCTTGAAGTGCTGAAGGGCAGCACCGTAGCCGGGTTTGAACAAATAGTCGAGGATCTGACTGCGTTGCGGGTCCGGGTAATCGATTAAGAGGCGGGAAGAGGCACCAGCACTGACAGCGCCGAGGCCATCAAAGACCCTTCCCGCGCTGCTCCCATTCAGTACGATATCGATCTGCGGGCCCTGCAGCGTTTGATTTGGGCAGATGACAATACAGAAAGACAGAATGCCAAGAGACAAGAGCAGTTTTGGATCCATTCCGGGGTGACCGCGCGCTTTATGCATTGCTTGCTCCCATGAAGGGGAGTTCATCCCCAATACAGCGACTCACTCTCACATCACACGCCTCACTCCATCGGCAGCGGCGCAGACATAAACTTCGGGCTTTCGTCCGGTTGCGCGTTCGTAGCCGCTCGCGACTTTTGCTTGAAAATCCTCGACCGCTTCAGGGTTCACCAAATTGATCGTGCAACCGCCAAAGCCTCCACCCGTCATCCGCGCCCCGTACACTCCTTCGACCCTAACCGCCAATTCCACCATCAAGTCCAACTCATCGCAACTCACTTCGAAATCATCACGCAGACTCGCATGTGACTCCCCCATCAAATTGCCAAATAGACTCACATCCTGTTCTTCCAGCGCTCGGACAGCCTTGATCACGCGTTCATCTTCGGTAATGACGTGTCGGCAGCGTTTGCGTACAATCTGCGGCATTCCGGCTTCCCACTTCTGGAGATCCCGAACCGAAATGTCGCGCAGCGCCTTCACACCAGGCTTTCTCTGCGCAAAGAAATACACTCCCGTCTCGCACTCTTTCCGTCTCTGATTGTATTCCCCACCTGATAGGTTGTGCCGCACCATCGTGTTGCAAATCACGAGCCGCACATCTTCCGGTAGGGGCACATGGCGATACTCGAGCGACCGGCAATCCAACAGCAGTGCATGATCCTTTTTCCCACGCACCGACACAAATTGATCCATGATCCCGCAACGCGCACCCACAAATTCGTTCTCCGCGCGCTGGCACAGGCGTGCCATTTCCGCTGCGTCTAGCTTTGCGTTACTTATGGCAAGAAACGCGTCGCACGCCGCCACCTCCAGGGACGCCGACGAACTGAGCCCAGCACCCAGTGGCACGTCACCCGCAATCAACAAGTTCGCACCGGGCAAGTCGATCCCGCGCTCTTCCAGTTTGCGTGCCACGCCAATCACGTAGTCGCTCCAGTGCGGGCGCGCGGTTGCAGGAAGCTGCTTGATCTCAAATTCCACTTGTTCGGAATAATTTTCGGAGGCAATGACTAATCGCCGGTCAGATCTTCGGGCAATCGCCACTCTCGTGAGAAACTGAATTGCCGCCGGCAGGACGAAACCGTCGTTGTAATCGGTATGTTCTCCAATCAGATTTACGCGCCCTGGCGCTTCCACCATCAGCGGTTTCACGCCGTATTGCTGCACAAACTGTCGTGCCAGTTCATGGGTGGGACGAGCGATCTGTTCCATGTCACAATTTGCCCAGGACGATTCGCACAACCGACGGATCGTCGGAGTGGAACTGCAGGCCCCGATCACTCTCGTCGCCGTTCACAGACGCACGGGCTTCCAGACTCCATCGCGGCAGGTACCCTCTTGAGCCGAGAGTATTTGGACTGATTCTGCACGCCGCATGGATCCGACTCTGCATCTACGCGGGCGGTATGGTCGCGTGCCGCGAATCAGCGGTAATGTACATTAGGCACACGCGCATAAACAAGCGAGTGGTTGCAATTCAAAACGCCTCGAGAGAGAAAGTCAACTACTCCGGACTGTGCCGGGCCGAAAGGAGTTCGGCGAACATCATCCAGCGCACGCCGCTCTCGAACAGGGTAACAAACATCTGCAGACGGTCTTGATCGGGACCGCTAAGATGGTGCCGCGAAACAGCCCGGCCTGGCGATGCTCTATGACCGGGAAAAGCAGAAAGGCAACGCCAATCGCGCGACGCTGGCGGTGGCACGAAAGCTCGTGGCGTACTTGGTTGCGGTGGATCGGCGCCAAAAAGACTTCCTAACGGTAGAAAGAGAACACCGCACCGCAGCGTAGCACGGTGCCGAAAAGATCAGGAGGGTTTCTCCGCGCGCCGCCTGCCAGGTCTCGTCAGTAGCCGACTGAGCGAGGGAGCGCAAGCTCCTGAGGCTCGCATCGAATTGTTTCGAGACTGGCAGGAGAGCACAAACTCAATCTTCTGTTGAAGACTACTCGCTGGTCTGAGGCAGCAAATGGATGTCTGATTCTGGACCGAGCAGGAACCATCGCCGAGAGGCACAAAGGCGAGCCGAAGAGCCCGAAAGAGTTTTGTATACGCGCTCCTCCGAAGCGCGTCAGGAGAGTTTTTGCCTTCTTGACACAGACTTATCATGGATGTCATTCCGAGCCTGCCTGTTGCAGGCAGGCCGAGTAAGGAATCTGCTTCTCGACTTTTGCGCTGCTGCAGGC
>Ga0307475_10001033_pt1 | contig 16671 bp, 19 predicted proteins | sample atmos_gasesECM1C_FD_203317 | JGI IMG/M metagenome (GOLD analysis project Ga0307475, IMG submission 203317) | Hardwood forest soil microbial communities from Morgan-Monroe State Forest, Indiana, United States - atmos_gasesECM1C_515 | ecosystem: Environmental > Terrestrial > Soil > Temperate... | reverse complement strand
TTCTTTGGATGTTGGGTCATTGGTTGAATCCCACGCGATGCAATCCCCGTTGTTGCATACTGCTGTCACAGAGGTTGCCTTACCGTTCTTGTCGATGGTGGTGACAGTTGATTGACTCCAAGCAACAGCAACCAAACCCATCAAGAGAATCACTGCACTCATGTTTTTCATAACTCACCTCGTTGTTGGATTCCCGCCACAGGACCAACCTTGCGCTTCGGCTTACCGCCACTTGGGACCTTTCTGCGTGTCGAAGTCCACGCGGCGAAAGGCCACTTGATCACCTTCGCTTTCAACGCAACCATATTTAACTTGGACCTTTGCCTTGTGCAGAATCCTTACCGCTTGTGTCAGTGGGTGCTGTTCATCGCACCACATCTCATTAATCCCTTCCTCACCAGCAATGGTAAACATCTCGTTGATGATGGGGATTTGAGCATCGACTAAGAATTCGGTTGGGTTGTCCTCTGCGTCGATAAATCGGTTTTCCATTGCTGTTGCTCCTTTGTTAGTTTTCAACCTTGCGCTTCGTGTTTTGGGCGGCCAAATTTTTCCCCCATCATCCTCTGCCTCACATCGGCAAGCTTCTTAAAAATACCTGCTTCAAACGGAGTAGGCTCACCATTCGCACGTTGTTTATTGCACATGTTTTCGGTAACCAATGGCAGCAAAAAATCCAATTCTTCTAATTCAAAATCAACCATCATGTTGTTCACCTCGTGTTAGTTTTCAACCTTGCCGTTGAGCGACTTTGAAAACTCCTGCATCCCACCCTGAAAACCTTTCTCACTGATGCCTTTGTTGTAGACCCGCAGCGTGGTGTCTGCGGTCTTGTGGCGTGCCAATCTTTGGGCAACACCAACGTTGCCGGTTGCCTCAATCACCATCGTGACCGCACCTCTGCGACCGGCATACAATCCGTGCCATGGAAGCCCCGCCTTTTTCACGGTTGGTTTGATGACCCGGCCAACGAGGTTGTGTAGATCGGAAATCAACCAACCCCCATCGGCTGTTGCTTCACACTTGGCACGCCACAGCGTGAGCGGCACGCGCACTTGGTCAATGATTGGCAACGAGGCCGCACGCCATTTGTTCTTTGTGGTGGTCACCGTGCCCTGCATACGGTTGCGGCGAATGTGGATTGAGTTGTTGTCGATGTCGCCCCACTGCAACCCGCTGATTTCTGCCGGGCCAAGACCAAGGAAGCACGCAAGTGTCAACACAAGTTGCGCGTCTACGTGGTCAACCAACGCTGATACCATGTTCTCTGCCTGCTCGGGTGTGTAATGGGGTGTGTTCTCGGGGTCAACCGCATCCTTTGGCATGGGCACGTTCTTCCATGGGTTCATCTTCACCAACCCCATCACCCGCGCACGCTCAAAGATGGATGAACCCAAGGCCCGTACATGTTTCAACGAGGTCTTGTTGAGTGTGCCGGTGAGTGAATCCAACAACCGGCTGCCTGCACTCTGTTCGTATTGTTGCAGCGTGCGTGAGCCGAAATGCGTCTTGAGGTGTTGCTTCCAGATTTGTTTGTAGCCGCGCACGGTGGAGGGTTTGAGGCGAGGTAGGCCGGTGACTGGAAGAACAGCTTCACAATAGGGCAGGTACACACCTTCCCAAAAGGTCTGCACCATCATGTCTTGCTCTAAGCCTTGCGCGGTCTGATGGTGTTGGTTGATTCCGCGCATGAACTCTTCACAGAGGGCACGCACCGCGTGAGCACTCTTTGCACCGCAGCCGGTGCTTCGATCTTTGGTGCAGAGGCGGTGTGAACGTTGCACCCTGACCGGGCTGCCTTCTACAATCTCAGTGGCGTAATAGCGAACATGGAAAGCTTTGAAAGCTTCGTAGATGTAGCCTCGCTGGTGTCGGCTCATCGGGTCACCTTGACGGCATCAGGCTTGCCAGCGTTGAGGTAATATTGGACCTGTCGGAATGCACCCTCGGCACCGTAGGCCCCCATGTTGCCAGTCAACAAAGGCACGAGCCGGTGAGCGGAAATTCTGAAGACTGGTTTACCAGTACCAGTGTTGTCTATTTTGCGATGCACCATCACGTAATTCTCGGTGAGGGTGTCACCCGGCTGCATTGCTCTGATGTCTTCAAGTTTCATGACCCCATCGTAATCGAGAATGCGATGATATGCGATGGTACGAAGGTGCTACACCGAAGGTGTTGGTTGTAAGTTGTTTAGTTTGTGTTGCTTAAACCAGATGGCCCCGTAGCTCAGATGGATAGAGCAGCGGTTTCCTAAACCGTTGGTCGGCAGTTCGACTCTGCCCGGGGCCCCCACTCTTTCTCTCGGGATCGCACCTCGGTGTCTCGCACCTTTCCTTCGGCGATTCGGCCTGGCCGCCATCGCCCGCAGACCGTGAAATCATCAAGGCTGTCCTCAGTGCAGTACATAGCGGAACCTCTGGGCGCTACATTCCCAGCAGGTTTTTCTGCAGTTTCGCGTAGCCGCGATCGTGCGCCCAAAGATCCAGGGGAGCGGAGGCGATCTCGTCGACGATGTGGCTTAAGGACGACGGCACAACTCTGTCGGGCAACTGGCTGTATTGCGGCTCATGGACGGAAGCGGGCGCACTGACGCAGAGGCGAGGAACCGAAGATCCGTCTGAGCTTGGAATTTATCCGAACTGGGCTTGGTCGTGGCCGGCAAACCGGCGCGTGCTGTACAACCGGGCATCGTGCGATGGCAATGGCAAGCCATGGGATCCCTCTCGCCGCCAGGTCTGGTGGGACGAGGCCAAGCAATCGTGGATCGGCAATGACGTCCCCGACTTCAAAGCCGACTCAACGCCGAAAGACCACATGGGGCCGTTCATCATGAATCCCGAGGGCGTAGGCCGATTGTTCGTCCCGCTGGGCGCGATGGCCGATGGTCCCTTCTCCGAATTCTATGAGCCGATCGAGAGCCCGATCGCGAATCCCCTGCACCCGAATCAGTCGAGCAATCCTGTGGTGAAGAAGTACAAAACTGACCTCGACAAGTACGGCACGGTAGATCAGGGATTCAACGTGATCTGCACCACGTATCGGCTGACCGAGCACTATCACTACTGGACGAAGAACAATCCCATGAACGTGCAGTTGGTGCCGGAACCGTTTGTGGAAGTGCCGGCGGAGTTGGCGGATCGCATGGGCATTCGTGGCGGAGAGAACGTGAGAGTGACCAGCGCGCGCAGCCAATAGATGTCGGGACACTCCGGGGAGGCGCCGGGGTTCGGCGTGCAGCGCGAACCGGAAGTCTGCAAGCTGATCGATACCACCATCTGCATGGGCTGCAAGGCCTGCGAGGTCGCGTGCGTCGAGTGGAACGACATGCCGTTCGGTCCCACCACATTCGACAACACGTACCAGACGATGCCGGAGACGCGGTGGAACTTCTGGAACCTGATCAAGTTCAACGAGCACCAGCGAGAGGACGGCACAGTGCAATGGCTCATGCGGAAGGACCAGTGCATGCACTGCGCCGATCCCGGCTGCCTGCGCGCGTGTCCAGCCGACGGGGCGATTGTGCAGTACGTCAACGGCATCGTGGACTTCCAGCAGGAAAACTGCATTGGCTGCGAATTCTGCGTTTCGGGATGTCCTTACGACATTCCCAAGTTCAATCCGGCGACGAAGAAGGTCTACAAGTGCACGCTCTGTTCCGATCGCGTTGGCCAGGGCCTGGAACCGGCTTGCATCAAGGCCTGCCCGACGGGCTGCTTGAAGTTCGGCACCAAGGAGGACATGAAGTACATTGCTGAGGAGCGGGCGAAGCAATTGCGGGAGAATTTCGGGTTCGCGCAGGCGGGCGTGTACGATCCGCAGTCAATCGGTGGCACGCACGTGGTTTATGTTTTGCACGATGCGAGCGATCCCGAACGCTACGGTGGTCTGCCCAAGGATCCGGTGATCCCATGGAGTTACACTGTTTGGAAGTGGCTGGCTAAGCCGGTGCTGGGGACATTGTCTCTCATGGGTCTGGTGGGAGTGCTGATGCACTATGTGTCGGTAGGGCCGCGGCGGCCCCAACCGGAACCGCCGCTGAAGGAGGGGACCGATGTCCACCGCGGTTGAGCGCTTCGACGATAAGGCGCGCGCCACCTTCGACCGAATCGGGCAAACCGAGGTGCACGAGGGCGAGTTGCTGCGTCACCGCGTGTACACACGCTTCCTGCACTGGATGGTGGCCCTCTTCTTCTTTCTTGCCTTGTTCTCGGGCTTTGGCATTTATCTCCCCTGGCTTTTCCGCTGGTTCACGCCGATCTTTGGAGGCGGACCGCTCAGCCGCTTGATGCATCCATGGTTCGGGCTGGGATTCGTTCTATTCTTCGGGTTGCAGATGTTGAATTGGGTCAAGCCGATGATGTGGACTCCCGCCGACACGAAGTGGATGAAGAATCTTGGGCAGGTCCTCGGCGGCAAAGAAAAGATGGAACCGCCGGAAACCGGCTTCTTTAATGGCGGGCAGAAAGCGCAGTTCTGGGAGATCGTTGCGGGCTCCGCGGTCTACCTGGTCACGGGAATCATTCTATGGTTTGGGGCTCGCACCTTCGGGCGCTGGGCGGTCGCCGTGAGCTACGTGCTGCACGATATTTCGGCTGTGATCATGCTCGGCGGAATCTTCATTCACATCTACCTCAGCACCATCGGCGAGCCCGGCACCTTCCCAGCCATGATCCGCGGCGCGGTGAGCGAAGCCTGGGCCTGGACGTTCCACCCTGCGTGGTACAAGGAAGTCACTGGACGCGATCCAGTGCAGGCTTGCGAGGAAGCACGTCGACGTGGGCAATTTGAAAGCAAGTAGGCCTGCGGTCACGAACCAACCCCCCTTGCACATTCCCTGCGGTTAGCTAATCGGGCGGATTTTCGCCTACAATGCTGCCCACTGTTACTTTTGGGGAAACGCAAAAGCTATGGCTGCGACCATCCCACTGAACGCGAGTGCGGACCTTGAGCACACTGGAAAGGTCGCAGGTCCGTGCGTCTTCGTGCTCTTCGGGGCTGCCGGAGACCTGACCAAGCGCAAGTTGATTCCCGCGCTCTTCAACCTGGTGCAAGCGAAACTTCTTCCCGACAACTTCGCGGTGATGGGCGTTTCGGTCGATGATTTAACGGTCGATGCGTTTCGCAGCCAGGTCAGCGAATTTCTCCCCACGGGTGATGGAAATGCCGATCACCTGGAATGGTTGCGGCAGCGACTGTTCTACGAGCGCGGCGATTTTGGCGATCCGACTACATTCGCAACCCTCCGAGAGCGGCTTGCTGCGGTGGATGCCGAATGGCACACGGGTGGAAATTACCTGTTCTATCTTGCAACCGCGCCTAAATTTTTTGCGCCCATCGTCCAGCAACTGGGACTGGCGGGGTTATCGAAGCAAGACGACGAACGATGGCGCAGGGTCGTCATCGAAAAGCCGTTTGGACACGATCTGGATTCCGCCAAGGCGTTAAACCGCGACATCAAGGGCGTGTTGCTCGAGAACCAGATCTACCGCATCGATCATTACCTCGGCAAAGAGACGGTGCAAAACATCATGGTCTTCCGCTTCGACAACGCGATTTTCGAGCCCATCTGGAACCGCCGCTACATCGATCATGTGCAAATCACCAATGCCGAGACGGTCGGCGTAGAGCGGCGTGGCGCCTACTTTGATAATGCGGGAACGCTGCGCGACATGGTTCCTAACCATGTGATGCAACTGGTCAGCCTGACTGCGATGGAGTCTCCCGTTTCTTTTCACGCCGATGCCGTGCGCAACGAACAAGCTAAGCTCCTGCATTCGATCCAGCCCCTGAATTCTGAAGATGTGTTGCAGCGCAGTGTGCGCGGGCAATATGGGGCGGGAATCTTGGGCGACGAACAAGTGCCGGGGTATCGGACCGAACCCGGAGTCGCGCCAGAATCGCGTACGGAGACGTTCGTCGCCCTTAAGCTCTGTATTGACAACTGGCGCTGGGCGGGAGTTCCCTTCTACCTGCGCACGGGCAAACGCCTGGCCAAGCGCCATACCGAGATCGCGATTCAGTTCAAGCGAATGCCATTTGAGTTGTTCCGCAAGGCCCCCTTTCACAAGCTTCATACCAATACGCTGGTCATCCAGATTCAGCCGGCGGAAGGGATTTCGCTCAGCTTTGGCGCCAAAATTCCCGGCCCGCTATTGCGAGTCGGCTCGGTCGACATGAGCTTTGAGTATTCGAAGTATTTTGGCGCAGATGCTTATACGGGCTATGAAGTGCTGCTGTATGACTGCATGATTGGCGACGCGACGCTGTTTCAGCGGGCCGACATGGTCGAGGCGGGATGGAAGGTGGTCGACCCTGTGCTGGACGTTTGGAGAGCGCTGCCTCCGCGCAAATTCCCCAACTACGCGTCCGGGACGTGGGGACCGGCTGAGGCGGATCAATTGCTGGAACTTGACGATCGTCAGTGGAGGAAAATTGAATGATTCTTGTCGGCGATATTGGCGCTACCCGCACACGGCTGGCCGCTTTCGAGACCGAGGGCAATCGACTGCAAGTCGTGGTGGGAAAAACGTACGTAAGCCAGGACTACGGCGGGTTGGCGGAGATCCTGCCGCAGTTTATCCGCAGTGAGGGCATCGCCGTTCACAGCGCATGTTTTGGCGTCGCCGGGCCGGTGCGAGCCGGCAAGAGCAAGATTTCCAATCTCCCCTGGACCATTGATTCGCGCGAACTGGCCAAGCAGCTCAAACTCGCTTCCGTCGGTCTGCTGAACGATCTCGAAGCTTATGCCTACGGAATCGACGCTCTCGAGTCCAAGGATTTCATCGCACTCAGCGAGGGTTCCGAAGATGCCGAGGGCAACCGCGCCGTCATCTCGGCGCGAACTGGCCTCGGAGTAGCGGGTCTGTACTGGGACGGGTTCCGTCATCATCCGTTTGCTTGCGAGGGCGGACATGCCGATTTCGCTCCCCGCAACGAACTTCAGATCGAATTGCTGGCGTATCTCCAGAAAAAGTACGGCCGTATCAGCTGCGAGCGACTTCTTTCCGGGCCCGGGATCCGGAATATTTACGAATTTCTTCGGGACTCGCACAAGGCCGAGGAACCGGAATGGCTGCGCGATCAACTCAAGGCGGCGCACGATCCGTCACCATTGATCTCGCAATTCGCGCTGGAAGGGAAAGCCGCGATTTGCGATCAGACGCTGTCGATCTTCGTCAGCATATTTGGCGCCGAGACTGGCAATTGCGCGCTGCGGTACATGACGACGGGCGGGATTTTCATCGGTGGCATCATCGCCGGTAGGATCGTGAACAAGATGCAAGATCCTGTGTTCATGCTGTCTTTCCTCGACAAGGGCCGCATGGAAACGCTGCTGCGGGATATGCCGGTGAAGGTTATTCTCAACGACGACTGCGGCCTGATTGGAGCTGCTCGTTACACGCTGGTGCAAAAAGCGTTCGGGACGGGCATTCGCGCAGCTAGCTAACTTGCCATGGAAGCCAGGATTAGGCTTGCAGTAATCCTCGATAGATCGCCATTCCCACCACTGCGTCTACGCCCATGGCGTCCAGTTCAGCGACCTCTTCCTTGCTCCGGATCCCTCCCGCGGCGATCAACTGACGCGACGTGCCGCTGCGCAAAGTTCGAACAACATCGAGAGGAATTCCTTGGAGCAAGCCCTCGGTGTCGATGTGCGTATAGAGGTAGGCGCTACAGAATGGCTCCAGGGCGTGCATCATCTCCAGAGCGGCGACGCCAGTGGTTTCGCGCCATCCTTTGATGGCCACGTGGCCGCCCCGACAGTCGGCCGCAAAGACCAGTTTTTCCGGGCCGATCTGAATAGCAGCTTGGCTGGCGAATGCTTGGTCGATTGCGCCGTTGGAGATCAGAGCGGAGCCGAAGATCACGCGTCGTGCGCCCGAGTCTAGCGCCACGCGCGCCGCGTCGACGGAGCGGATTCCGCCTCCGACCTGACACGGAAGCTGGCGTGCCAAGTCACGGACGAGGTGGCGGTTGTCACCGCGACCGGTAGCGGCATCCAGATCAATCAACTGCACCAGCGGATACTTCGCGAAGCGATCAATCCACTCCCGGAGATTGTCGAACTCGAGCGCCTTTCGACTGCCCTGTACGAGTTGAACAATCTTGCCGCCCATCAGGTCGATCGAAGGGATCAGCATGGCCACCTCACGGGGATTCCCTGCGAGCCGAGCTCTTGTTTGAGGTCTGCGATCCGGCTGAAGCCGTAGTGGAAGATCGAGGCGGCAAGTGCGGCGTCGGCATGGCCTTCGCCGAATACGTCGACGAAATGCTGCGCCCCCCCCGCCCCACCCGAAGCGATGACCGGGATACGAACCGCATCGGCGACCGTGCGCGTTAGCTCACAGTCAAAGCCCAACGCGGTGCCGTCGCGATCCATCGAAGTCAGCAGGATTTCCCCTGCTCCACGGGACTCCGCTTCCCGCGCCCACTCGACGGCATCGCGGTCCGAGGATGTTCGGCCTCCATGGCTGAAAGCTTCCCAATGTAACAGGTCAGGACGGCGTTTGGCGTCAATGGCTACAACCACAGCTTGCGAACCGAAGCGCGCCGCGATGCGGGTGATCACGGTTGGATCGGCAAGGGCGGCAGAATTGACGCTGATTTTGTCCGCTCCCGCCGAGAAGACCGCGACAGCTTCCTCCAAAGTACGAATACCGCCGCCCACTGTAAAAGGAATGAACAACTGAGCCGCGGCCCGGCGCACCGTGTCGAGCAGGGTGGCGCGCCGCTGGTGCGCGGCCGAAATGTCGAGCAGCACGATCTCGTCCGCTCCGGACTCGCTGTGCGCCTTCGCCAGGGCGGCGGGGTCGCCGGCATCCTGCAGGTTTAAGAACTGAACGCCCTTGACGACGCGGCCATTGTCCACATCGAGACAAGCGATAATGCGTTTGGTCAGCATGTCAGAGGGTGCAGAAGTTGGCGAGCAACTTCAATCCGATCTCTCCGGATTTTTCCGGATGAAACTGCACACCGAAGAGATCATCCTGCTCCACCGCCGCGGAAAAGCTGCCACCGTAGTCGCAACAGGCAGTGGTTGCTTTGCCTACGGGAACGCGAAAGGAATGGGTGAAGTAGACGAAAGGCGACGCTGATACGTCATGAAAAAGCCGCGAGGATTCGTCGACCTCAAGTTGATTCCAGCCCACGTGCGGTGATTTGACCTTCGCGGGAAAACGCTCGCATTCACCCGGGAATACAGCGAGGCCTGGCGTTTCGGGGGATTCCTGGCTGCGTTCGAACATCCATTGCATGCCGACACAAATCCCCAGGAACGGGACGCCGCGGCCGATTGCGCCGGCGATGGCGTCCTGCAATCCCGACCGGGCGAGCGCAACGGTCGCAGCAAAGTGCCCTACCCCGGGCAGCACGATCTTCGAGGCCTTTGCCACCGTGCTGGGGTCGGAAGTGATCGCACAATCCTGGTCGAGCCAGTCCAGAGCTTTTTTGACCGAAACCAGATTCCCGGCGCCGTAATCTACGATCGCGATCATCACAGAACTCCTTTGGTGCTGGGCAGCAGACCCGTCATTTGCGGGTCGCGCCAGCACGCTGCCCGGACGGCGCGCGCGAAAGCTTTGAAGAGCGCCTCAATCTTGTGGTGGCTCGATCGCCCATAGAGCACACGCGCGTGAACATTGGCGCGCGCCCCACGAGCGAAGCCTTCGAAAAAATCGTGCACCAATTCTGATTGCAAGTCGCCGACCAGGCGGGTGTGGACTTTTGTATCGACCTCGCAGGAGGTCCGTCCGCAGAAGTCCACGGCCGCCATTCCCATGGTTTCGTCCATGGGCATCAGGAAGTAGCCGGCACGCAGGATGCCGCGCTTGCTGCCCAGCGCTTTGTCAAAAGCCTGCCCAAGCACGATCCCAACATCCTCGACGGTGTGGTGTTGATCGACGTCGAGATCGCCGCGGGCTTTGAGCTTCAGGTCAAATCCTCCGTGATGCGCGAAGAGTTCCAGCATGTGGTCGAAAAAGCGGATTCCGGTCGACACCTGGTAGCGCCCGCGGCCCTCGACTGTGAGCGACACTTGAATCTGTGTCTCCTTGCTGACGCGCTTGATGGTGCCTTTTCTCATGACCGGGACGCTCCTTGCGCGATACCAAGCTGTTCAATCGTTTCCTGCAGTGGCGCCAGCAGACGATCGGTGTGATCGCGGGGGCCGAGCGTGATGCGTACACAGCCTTCGCAACCGGGATCGGCCGATCGGTCGCGGACCAGAATCCCACGCCGTCGCATGTGCTCGACGAACGACGCCGCGCCCAGCTTGTCTGAAGCGACGCGCGCCAGCACGAAGTTCGCCTGGCTGGGCCAGAAACGAACCCCTGCGGATTCGAAGACGCGCTCCAAGCGCCCGCGTGCTTCTTTCACTTCGGACACGTAGCGCGAGATGTACGCTTGATCTGCAAGCGCATCGGGGAGGCAGGCCAGTGCCACCGCGTTGACGTTATAAGGCGAGCTTACAAGCCGCACGGCCCGCATCTGATCGGCATGGCCAACCAAAACGCCAATTCGGAGACCCGCCATTCCATAAGCCTTGGAAAAAGTGCGTGCGACGAACAGGTTGGTTAGGCTGTCCCGCTTGGGCAATAGAGTCTGCCCATAGAATTCAAAGTACGCCTCGTCCACCAGCACGGCCCCTGCCGGGGCTGACCGGGCGATTTGCCGTAAGTCTTCGGATGATGCGACTGTCCCGGTGGGATTGTTCGGGTTGGCAATCGCGATCAACCGGGTGCGTGGCGAGAGATGGTTCAGAACGTCGCCAAGCGGGAATTGAAAATCTTTGCCCACGGCCACACCGATCACCTTTGCTCCGGCGGCCATGATGTAGATCCGGTACATGGAGTAGGTCGGCACGACGATCAGCGCTTCGTCGCCGGGTTCGAGGTAAGTGCTGCACAGCAGGTGAATCGCTTCATCGACGCCGTTCGTCAGAAGCAACTCCGACGATGGGATCCCCAGAAAGTCCGCCACCTTCTCCTCGACCGGTGCGCGTTCCGGGTAGCGGGCCAGATCTTGGGGCGTCAGCCCGCGCAAGCGTTCGAGCACGCGCAGTGAGCAGCCGACGGTGTTCTCGTTGAAGTCGAGCCTCAGGCCATCGCGTCGTGCCAGAGGGGGGTGGTAGGCAGGAAGCGTGCGGATCGCCGGCCGCGGGTTAAGCATGATTGCACCTCACGCGCACGGAATGAGCATGCGCTGGCAAGCCTTCGGTCTCGGCAAGACACTCGATCGTCCTGGCGATTCCCCGCAAACCGCTGGGAGAAAGCTGTTGAATCGTAATCAGCTTGCAGAAATCGAGAACGCTCAGTCCGCCGCGAAATCGAGCTTGCCCGGAAGTCGGCAGCACATGGTTGGGGCCCGAGGCGTAATCGCCCGCAGCCTGCGGCGAGTAGTCGCCGACAAAGACCGAGCCCGCATTCTGGATGAATGGCACATCGTCTTTCGAGACGGTGATGTGCTCGGGGGCCAGTGCATTGGCCCAATCCCGGGCTTGCTGGCGCGATGCCGCCACGAGGATGGCTCCGCGCTGCCGCAATGACTCGCGAGCCGTTGGGTTGTCTTGCGCGGCCTGCTCGATGCTCCCCGCCACGGATCGCGCCAACTTGCGGGAGGTCGTGATAAACACGGCTAGGGCGTCCGGATCATGTTCAGCCTGCGAGACAAGATCGGCGGCGAGAAAATCGGGAACGCCGGAGTGGCTCAGCACAACGGCTTCCGTCGGTCCAGCCAGAAAATCGATGGCGCAATCGAAAGCGACCAACTTCTTCGCGACCGTCACGTACGCATTTCCTGGCCCGACAATTTTGTCCACGCGCGCGATCGTTTCAGTGCCGTAGGCCAAGGCGGCGATGGCTTGCGCTCCACCCACTCGATAAAAGTCACGCATGCCGAGCATGGCGGCCGCGCCAAGCACTTCCTGCGATGGCCGGGGAGAGACCACACGGATGTTCCGCACTCCGGCGACCTGAGCTGGAATCACCGTCATCAGCATGGTCGATAGCAGCGGGTAGCGACCGCCCGGGACATAGCAACCAACGGACTCGAGCGGACGCACCAACTGGCCGAGAGAGATGCCGCCACGGGTCTTCGTCCAGGCGGAGGGCTTCTGCCGCTCACAAAACCTGCGGATGTTTGTAGCGGCCTGGCGGAGCGATTTACGCAGGAGAGGGCTGAGAGATCGCGACGATTCTTCGAGCTCACTTCTAGTAACTTTGAAGGACTGGTTCCGGCCAAGGCCGTCCCAGCGCTGGGCGTAGCGCCGAAGGGCACGGTCGCCGCCGCGGCGGACGTCGTTCACGATGTGCTTAACTCGCGGCTCTAACGCAGAAAACTGGTCGCGGCACAGCATGCGATCCAAGGCCGCGGAAGCATCGCGACCGGTCAGAATCTGCATCACAGCACCACCTTGTTCAGGGGGTACTCGACGATGCCGTGGGCTTGCGCTTCTTTGAGGCGCGGAATCACCTCCCATGCCGCCGACTCGTCGATCACGGTGTTGACCGCGAGCCAATCCTCGTCGCTCAGGTGCGAGATAGTGGGCTTCTGGAGAGCGGGCAAAACTGCGAGCACGCCGGCCAGATCTGTCTTGCGGACGTTGAGCATGAGTCCGACCCGGTCTTGTGCTTCCATGGCGCCCCGCAGCATCAGGGCGAGGTTGTCGATTTTGCGCCGTTTCTCGCGGTCGGCATACGAACATTTGTTCGCGATCAGCTGAGTGTTCGACTCGAGCACCGTCTCCAGGATGCGCAGTCGATTTGCTTTCAGCGAACTGCCAGTTTCTGTGACTTCAACAATGGCGTCGGCCAGCATGGGTGGCTTCACCTCGGTCGCACCCCAGGAGAATTCCACCTTTACTTCGACGATTTTCTTTTTGAAGTAATCGCGGGTGACGTTCACGAGTTCGGTAGCGATGATTTTTTGCGAGAGGTCTTCCGCGCGCTGACAAGGAGAATCCTCTGGCACCGCAAGCACCCAGCGTACTTTTCCGCGGCTTCGTTTCGCATAGATCAGATCGGCGACGGCGGCGACCTCGAGTCCACTTTCGATGACCCAGTCGAGCCCGGTCAGCCCGGCGTCGATGGCACCGTGCTCCACGTAGCGGGCCATTTCCTGAGCGCGGATCAGCATGCAATCGACTTCGGGATCGGCGGTGGAGGCGTAGTAGGAGCGCCCATTCGTGTAAGCAGGCAGACCGGCTCGGGCGAATAGCTGCAGGGTGGCCTCCTGCAGGCTACCTTTGGGAATTCCGATGCGCAGCTTCATCGCTCCTCCCCGCTCGCGCCGACCGTACTCGCAGGCGACGTCTGCACCGGGATTGGGTCGGTGAAACAAGAGCGAGTGCCACGGTGGCAGACCAACCCGGCTCCTTCGACCGTAACGCGCAGCAACAGCGTGTCGCGGTCGCAGTCCGTATGCGCAGAGACCACTCGCAGGCGGTTACCCGAGCTCTCACCTTTCGTCCAGAGCTGGTTGCGGGTACGGCTGAAAAATGTAACGTAGCCTTCCTCGATGGTGCGCTCCATGGCTGGGCGATTCATGAAGCCCACCATCAATACTTCCCCGTCGGACGAATCTTGCACTACCGCGGGGAGCAGGCCGCCCATCTTTTCGAAATCTAGATCTGCATTCATGTTCTTTCTCCCGACAAAATGAAAACCCGCTGAGCGTTTGTCGCGTCAGCGGGTCGGAGTTCCTAAAATTGCTGGTTATCTCAGGTGTACATCCCCGCCGTCACGCGATGCGCGTGGTGATGGTGGCGGTGATGGAAATCAGACAACATTACTAGACTGAGCATACGAGGAGGATCTGACTTGGTCAATCGGTTTCAGCCCTTGGTCGCAGCGGTTTTTTGAATGCCGGGAATCACGATTTTGGATGCAACATCCTGAACTCTTCAAGAAGCACGACCTGCGACGACCTTCCCGGCTTTCACGTCTTTCAGAAGCTGGTAGAACGCCTGGTATCCGCCGATCGCGATGTACTCTTCGAGGTCGTCGGGATTGGGCGCCGGACTTTCTTCTCGGGATGGAATCAGACCCAGCTTCGCGCAACCTTCTTGGGGTGATCGCAGGGCATCCGGAACTGGCGCGCGATGGCATCGAACTGCGGAAATTCGGGCTGCAGATTATTGAGGGACTCGCCCAGGAGCGAGTGCACCCGGCGTGGATCGTCCCCGGCGGCGTTGCCAGCCCACTGGCCAGTGCCACCCGGGACCGCATTCTCTCGGAACTGCCCGCAGGCAAGGCGATCGCGGACCGCACCGCACCCTCCGTTTTTTCAAGGGGGCGATCGACAACGCCAAGGAAGAAATAGAATTCTTCGGTTCCTTCCCACCATGTACGCGGGAATGGTTGACCGCAAGGAAACCCTGCAGTTTTACGATGGCGAGCTGCGTTTCCGCAGCAGCGGCGGCGAAGTATTGAAGACCAGATTGCTGCCGAGGACTCCGCCCAGTGGATCGGCGAGGCGAGCCTGCGGGAATCGTACGTGAAAGCGCCCTATTTCAAACCGCAGGGATTCCCCACCGGCGTTTATCGGGTGGGCCCGTTGGGCCGGTTGAACGCGGCCGACCGGTGCGGGACCCCCCAACGCACGACGCCGAGTTCAAGGAATTTCAGGAGCGTTTCGGAACAGTTGCCCACAGCGCGATTCTTTACCGCTAGGCTCGGCCGATTGAGATTGTCTGCGCTCTGGAGCGGATCGAGGCCTTGCTCGCCGACCCGCAAATTCCGGATTCACATGTGTGAGTAACCGCGGAAGTAAACGCCCTCGAAGGAGTCGGAATGATCGAAGCTCCGCGCGGGACTCTGATTCATCACTACAAAGTCGACGAAGAAGGTGGGTGTCCGCGGTCGTGCGTGCCTAGGATCCGTGTTTTAGTTGCTCAACTCACGCCTCGGGCCTGCTCGCGATGAGGATTCAACTGATCGGCCCTAAAGAAATCGTCCTCGATGAGCTGGCGACCGACTGAATTTATCCTGAGTAGAATTCCAATTCCGGCGAAGGCGAAAAACGGTTCGTCCGTAGGCTTGTCAAGGTGAGGACGTTTTCCCACCAGGAAAAAATCGGACCGACCGAATAGCGTTGGGAGAAAAGGCCTAGGCGCGGGCGAAATCGATATACCCTTTTTGCACATCGGTGCGCAGGAGCTTAGCGCGCAGCTTGTCGCCGACGTCAAGTCCATGCCGACCCTGTGCCAAAAGTCCCTCTATATGGGGCTGAAGAATGCGGACGAAAGTACCATGGTCAGTAACCCCGGTGACGATGGCGTCAAACACCTCGCCCACGCGGTTCTGCATCGCGACCGCCGCAAGCCGCTTCGACATCTCGCGCTCCACCTTGCGGGCAGCGTCTTCCTTGATTGTGCAAGTAGCCGCAATGGCGGTTAAATCCTCATCCGAATAAGGATTGCGCTGGTTCGCGAGCATTGCTTTGATTAGCCGCTGGGTAACGACATCGGCGAAGCGCCGATTGGGCGCCGTGGAGTGAGTGTAGTCCTGCACCGCCAAGCCGAAGTGCCCAGGTGCAACATCGCCGGCGCGTTCCAGAACGTATTCTCCCGGTCCGATTAGTTTGATCACCGCAAGAGACAGATCGGCAAAGTGATCGGGATCCGCCGCCTTGCGCTTCAAGAGGAAATCATTCAACGCTTTGGAGTCGGGTTGCGCGGGAAGCTTTTCTCCCTTCGTGGCCGCCAGTTGCGCGATTCGGTCCCAACGTTGGGGAGTGCGCACGATGCGCCGCAGAGAGGAAACTTTCTCCAGCAACCGGGCGACGACGCTGTTGGCAGCAACCATAAAATCTTCAATCAGTTCCGTGGCGCGATTCTTCTGCTGCGTCACAACATCAATGACCTGCTGGTTAAGCACTAGAGGATGGACCTCGTCGATCTGCAGATTCAGCGCACCGTGTTGATAGCGCTGGTCCTTGAGGCGCTGTGCGATTTGATCCTGCCGCCTCAGTTGCTCCTGCAGTTCACTCGAAGCGGCAACCTTGGGTGGCGGACCGGATTTCTCTTGCAGCCATGCACCCACCGAGTTGTACTGAAGTTGGGCCTTGTTGCGTACTAGAGCACGATAGACGTCGGTGGACTTCAGCGCGCCAGCGGAATCGACTGTGAACTCGATTACGACACTGAGGCGGTCTTGATTCTCGAGAAGTGAAGTCGCGCCGGTGGAAAGTTCCTCTGGGAGCATCGGAAAATTGCGGATTCCGGTGTAGACCGTGGTGGTCTCGCGAGCCGCGTGTTGATCAATTGGGGTCTGGAGCAGAACAAAAGCATCCACGTCCGCGATGCCGATCATAATTTTGGTGTCGCCGCCGGGTTGGAGTTCGGCGACTTCGATTTGATCAAGGTCGCGGGAGGTATCGTTGTCGATCGAAGACCAGAGCAGACTCCGCAGGTCGCGCACGCCATCTGTGGCGGCGACTTTCGGCGGGTGCTCCTTCAGGTTGGCAAGCTGTTGCGCAACCTGGGGAGCAAAATCCGGTTCGAAGCCGTGCGCCAGCATGACTTCTCTGGCCGTCGCTTGCAAATTGAGGTGCGAGGGGTTTGCGTCGGGCATGCTACCTCACTGAAGCCCATTCAGGCTAACATGCCCGGCCGATCCGATTTTCCACTCCGTTGCTAGCCCCCGTGCAAGCGCTCGATGTCGCGATTGGTGT
>Ga0307475_10001032_pt1 | contig 16672 bp, 11 predicted proteins | sample atmos_gasesECM1C_FD_203317 | JGI IMG/M metagenome (GOLD analysis project Ga0307475, IMG submission 203317) | Hardwood forest soil microbial communities from Morgan-Monroe State Forest, Indiana, United States - atmos_gasesECM1C_515 | ecosystem: Environmental > Terrestrial > Soil > Temperate... | reverse complement strand
TTGTTGCGAGTGCGAGCGGCTCGTATTTTCCCGTCGTGGACCCTTCGACGGAGGAAATCATCGCCGAGGTTCCCGCCGCGGACGAAAAAGACGTCAACCGCGCTGTCGCCGCCGGCAAAGCGGCTTTCGATTCCGGTCCGTGGTCGCAGACAACGGCCCAGGAGCGTGGTCGCATCTTGTTTCGTCTTGCCGAGCGCGTGCGGAAGGAATCCGCGCGGCTCTCTGAAATCGAAGCGCGCAACTCCGGCAAACCGATCGTCGAAGCCGAATATGACATCACGGATGTTGCCACATGCTTCGAATATTACGGCGGACTTGCGACCAAGATTCTCGGTAACGTCAATCCGGTGCCCGACAATGCGTTGAGCTTCACGCTTCGCGAACCCGTCGGCGTCGCCGCTCAGATCATTCCTTGGAACTATCCGCTGCTAATGGCGGCCTGGAAGCTTGCCCCGGCCCTGGCGGCGGGTTGCACCTGCATCCTCAAGCCCGCCGAACAGACGCCGCTGACCGCGCTCGAGTTTGCCGGTTTTCTGACCGATGCGGGTGTGCCGCCCGGCGTCGTCAACATCATTACCGGATTCGGCGAATCGGCAGGTGCACCTCTGGTGAAGCATCCGGATGTGAACAAAGTTGCTTTCACGGGTAGCGCGTCGGTCGGCAAAGCCATCGTAAAAATGGCGGCCGACACCGTGAAGCGTGTCACCCTCGAGCTGGGCGGAAAATCGCCCAACATCTTCTTCGCCGACGCCGATTTCGAAGCAGCCATTGACGGCGCTCTCTTTGGCGTGTTCATCAACCAGGGCGAGGTGTGCTCTGCCGGGAGCCGAATCCTCGTCGAGAAATCAATCTATCCGAAGTTCGTTGACGCCATGGCCGCCAAGGCAAAAACAATTCGGCTCGGGCCGCCGCTCGAGCGCGGGACTAAGATGGGCCCGCTCGTCAGCAAAGATCAATTCGACCGCGTTCGCTCCTATCAAGAGCTTGGCAAGAAAGAGGCAAAGGTCGCGGCCGGCGGTGGCCGCCATGCCGGTATGGCCCGCGGATACTACGTCGAGCCCACCATTTTCTACGATGTGGACAATTCCGCGCGCATCGCCCAGGAAGAAATCTTCGGCCCCGTCGCCACTGTCATTCCTTTCGACAAAGAAGCGGACGCCATTCGCATCGCCAACGCGACTCCCTACGGCCTTGCCGCCGCCGTGTGGTCGCGCAACATTTTCAAGGCATTTCGCGTGGTCAAAGCCCTGCGCGCCGGGATCGTCTGGGTGAATCACATGCAGCCCACTTACGTCGAAGCGCCCTGGGGCGGCTATAAGCAATCCGGCTTTGGCCGCGAGCTCGGGCCTTGGGGCGTCGAGGAATATCTTGAGACCAAACAGGTGCACGTTAATCTAAATGAACAGCCAATTGGATGGTACTAAGCGATGGCCACGATCCAATTACGCACTTCGATTCCGGGTCCCAAGTCTCAGGAACTGATGCGCAGACGCAATGCCGCGGTTCCTCGCGGGGTTTTCCACGCCACTCCAATCTTCGCCGCGCGGGCGGAAGGGGCGGTCGTCGAGGATGTGGATGGAAACCGCTACATTGATTTCGCCGGGGGAATCGGTTGCGCCAATGTCGGCCACCGTTCGCCGCGCGTCGTGGCCGCCATCCGCGCTCAGGTGGACGCATTTCTCCACACCTGCTTCAGCGTGGCGCCTTACGGAAAATATATCGAGCTCGCGGAAAAGTTGAATGCGCTGGTTCCCGGGAACTTTCCGAAGAAAACGCTTCTGGTCAACACGGGCGCCGAAGCCATCGAAAACGCGGTCAAGATTGCTCGTTGTTACACGCACCGTCCCGCAGTCGTTTGCTTCGAGGACGCCTTTCACGGCCGCACCATGCTCGCGATGTCCCTCACCAGCAAAACGCATCCGTACAAGGCCGGCTTCGAGCCGTTCGCGAGCGATATCTATCGCATTCCGTACGCTTACTGCTACCGCTGCTCGTATTCGTTGCAGTATCCGTCGTGCAATATGTTTTGCGCGCACCATCTGGAAGACACGTTCAAGCGTGTCGTCGCGGCGGAATCCGTTGCGGCGGTCGTCGTCGAACCGGTTTTGGGCGAAGGAGGGTTCGTAGCTCCACCACCTGAATTCTTCCCGGTGCTGCAGGAGATCTGCCGCCGCCACGAAATTCTTTTCATCGCCGACGAAGTGCAAACGGGTTTCTGCCGCACCGGTGCGATGTTTGCCTGCGAACGCTTCGGCATCGCTCCCGATATTCTGGTCGCGGCAAAATCAATTGCTGGCGGCTTGCCGCTCGCTTCCGTCACGGGCCGCGCCGATATCATGGACGCGCCCGCAATCGGCGGAATCGGCGGGACATTCGGGGGCAATCCTGTTTCTTGCGCCGCGGCTCTCGCCGCCATCGAAACGATGGAGCGCGAAAATCTTGCCGCGCGCGCGCGCAAGATCGGCGAACGGTTCGAGTTGCGCGCCCGAGAATGGAAGGAGCGTTGCCCGTTGATCGGCGACGTTCGCGGCATGGGAGCGATGTGCGCGATCGAACTCGTCCGCTCCAAGCAATCGCGGGAACCGGCAAAAGAGGAAACGGAGCGCATCCTCCGGTTTTGCTGCGAACACGGCTTGATTCTGCTCTCCGCAGGGAGTTACGGTAATGTGTTGCGCTTGCTCGTCCCGCTTGTGATTACGGACGCGGAATTTGACGAGGGCTTGGCCATTCTCGACGCCGCTTTCGCCAGTGTTTCTGACGCGCGTGTGGAGGCCGCACCAAGAATGTAGCCCGTCTCCAACGTAGGAAGGAATCCGTCATGGCAACAACTCCAACCAAGACCGCTGCAAACGTGTGGGGATTCTTTCTCGACGGCAAATGGCATTCGGAAGGCGAACGAGTGGATGTCCTTGCTGCGCACGACCGCTCCATCGTCGGTACCATTCATCGCGCTACCGCGGCCCATGCGGATGCCGCTGTGGTGGCCGCGCAGCGCGCGTTCGAAATCACACGCAGGATGCCTTCGTACGAGCGCCAGCGCGTTCTGCGCCAGATCTCAGACGGCATCCGCGACCAGCGTGAGGAATTTGCTCGCCTGATGGCGCTTGAGGCAGGGAAGCCAGTGAAGACCGCGCGCCTCGAAGTGGATCGGGCCGTTTTCACGTTTGCTGTCGCTGCCGAAGAAGCGCTGCGGATTGGCGGCGAATGGCTCCCGCTCGATTGGCAGCCTGCTGTCGCGGGGCGTGCCGGAATCGTCCGTAGGTTCTCGCTGGGGCCGATTCTCGGCATCACGCCGTTTAACTTCCCGTTGAATCTCGTGGCGCACAAAGTGGCTCCGGCGTTTGCAGCGGGATGCCCGATCATTGTCAAGCCCGCGCCCCAAACACCGCTCTGTGCCTTGTTGCTAGCGAAGATTGTCGAAAAGTCAGGCTGGCCCACGGGCGGCTTCGCCGTTCTTCCGGTTTCGAATCCCGACGCGGAACGTCTCGTCAGCGACGACCGCCTCAAACTTCTCAGCTTCACGGGCAGCGGCGCCGTTGGATGGGCTTTGAAGGCGAAGGCGGGCAAGAAGAAGGTCGCTCTGGAACTCGGCGGAAATGCCGGAGTGATTGTTCACTCGGATGCGGATGTGGAATACGCGGTCGAGCGCTGCCTGCAGGGCGGATTTTCCTATGCCGGACAGAGCTGCATCTCCGTGCAGCGAATTTTCGTTCATCGCAGTATCGAGACGAAGTTCGTTCGCGCCCTGGTGGAGGGCGTGAAGAAATTGAAAATGGGCGATCCGCTTGACGAAGCCACCGACGTGGGGCCGATGATCAGCGAAGACGCGGCCCGCCGCGTTGCGAAATGGATCGAGGAAGCCATGAGCGCCGGAGCAAAGGTGGAAACCGGGGGCCATCGCCAGGGTTCGTATGTCGAGCCGACCGTGATCACCCACGCGCGTGCTGAAATGAAAGTGAATTGCCAGGAGGTATTTGGACCTGTAGTTACTGTCGAGCCCTATGACGACTTCAGTGAAGCAATCCGAAGTGTCAATTCTTCCCCGTACGGGCTTCAGGCAGGTGTTTTCACGCGCGATGCGAAGCTCCTTTTCATGGCGTTCGAGGAGCTTGAAGTCGGCGGCGTCATCGCCGGTGACGTCTCCGCTTTCCGCATTGACCATATGCCGTACGGCGGAATCAAGGATTCGGGTCTCGGGCGTGAAGGGCTGCGCTACGCCATCGAGGAAATGACCGAGCCTCGCCTGCTCGTCCTCAACCTGCGATAAATCCCTCCGGCACAACCACTAATTCTGCGCGCTACGTCAACCGCCGCCGGCGCGTTTGCGCCGCGCGAAAATTACGGACGCCAGAATGGTCGCAGACATGATGAAGGCAATGGCTATGAGCGAAAAAGAAGTAGAGATTGGCACACGCTCGCTCAGCAGCATCTTCGTGCCAACGAGGACCAGAATGGCCCCGAGTCCATAGTGCAGGAAGCGGAACTTGGGCAAGAGGCCCGCCAAGGCAAAGTAGAGCGAACGAAGGCCCAGAATCGCAAACGCATTGGATGAATAAACGATGAACGTATCCCGAGTGATTGCAAGCACGGCAGGCACGGAGTCAACCGAGAAGACGATGTCCATCGCTTCCACGGCGACAAGCGCCAGAAACAGCGGCGTGGCATATGTCGTTCCGGTCCGCTTGAGGAAAAACTCCTCCGTCTCTGGGTTCTCGCTCACGGGAAAGAATCGTCGTGCGAGACGCACAAGCAGATTGCGCTCCGGCCGCATCGCTCGCTTTCTTGGAATGAGCATCCGCACGCCCGCGAATATCAGAATCGCCCCAAACAGGAGCATCACAGCTTTGACCGCTTGGAGCAAAGCGACTCCGGCGGCCACGAACACGGCTCGCATTACAAGCGCCCCGAGGACTCCGTAGAAAAGAACCTTATGTTCCGACCGGCGAGGTACTCGAAATGCCTGGAGGATAACCAGAAAAGCGAACACGTTATCCACGCTCAGCGACTGTTCCACCAGATAGCCGGTCATGAATTCGAGGCCAGCCTGCCGCCCGCGATAGAAAAAGACGAACACGTTGAACAGCAGAGCCAGTCCTATCCAGCCGGCGCTGCCAAGAAGCGCTTCCTTTAGCTTGACCTCGTGAGCCTTGCGATGGAAGAAACTGAGGTCGGCGAGGAGCGCGAGCGTGATCACGCCTGCAAAAACAGCCCAAACGTGGATGGGAGTCATCGGTATGCGCGTGCGCGCCTCTTAAGTCTACTCACTCGTCCGCGCTCCATGAAACGATTGTTTTCATTTGACTTAGTCACTTGTTGCCGAATCAGGGTTCACACACCCCGGTTTGATTCCAGTCGGCATCGCAGTGCTCTCAGCACCGGGAATGAGCTGTCGGAAATTTGGCGGAAGGGTATAGATGCGAAATGCGACGTCGTCGACTTTCCAAGAGAGGGCCAACAGACCACGAATTATCGAGATTTCGAGAAGCCACCTCGAGTGTTCATAGCCAAGCCATGAAATATTTGGCGGTCGCATTGGTTGGAGGGAAAAAAGAGTTCAGCAAAACTGTTGACATCTTGCACTACTCAGATGACTGTTAGAAGGGCTCCTTCGTTTGTCCGGCCATGATTTACCTTCGGAACTGCGTCATTTCGGCCCGGAAGTCCTGTTTCTGGAAAGTTGCTCCCTCCTTCCTCGGCTCGGCGCAAATTGCAGGTGGGAGACGCGCAAAGCGGAAGCAACCGGGCCGGACCTTCCGAGATAGAGGTTGCTGGCGGGGACGACGGGACTCGAACCCGCGACCTCTGCCGTGACAGGGCAGCGTTCTAACCAACTGAACTACGTCCCCCGCGTTTGCTACACTGAAGCCTGTGAATGGTGGGCGGTCACAGACTTGAACTGTGGACCTTCCCGGTGTAAGCGGGATGCTCTAACCGCTGAGCTAACCGCCCATGAACCTCATACATCGTAGCAGACCCGCGCACTCCGATTCCAGCGGTTCCCGAAAAAAGGGAAAAAGGCACGCCAAAATTGGCCCCACTCCCTGTTTTCCGCCCGGCGGTTCGGAGAATTGCCCAGTCGCACAGCGGATCAAAGCGGTTTTCTGGCCCGCTAAGCGTCCGAGTGCCACTTTTTGCGCCACCTGTACCTTGGTACAGGTACAAATTTTTGACCTGTACGGTCGTACAGGTTTGAAAGCGGCCTAAAGGCTGTTAGCAGATTCACTACGAAACCCCACCACGCCGCCAACTCCGATACGGGAGGATGCTACGCTTTAATCTCCAGCGGTTCTAGTACCGCGGATGCTCATTTATGTCTTCCCGACTCGGCGAAATCCTCGTCAAGGACAGCCTGATCTCCTCGGATCAGTTGAAGCAGGCGCTGGAGTATCAGAAGAAGAACGGCGGCCGCCTTGGGACCTGTCTTGTCAAGATGGGGATTGTCAGCGACGAAGACATCACCGCGGTCCTCTCCCGGCAATACGGCGTTCCGTCCATCAATCTGAAATTCTATGAGGTAGATCCAGCGGTTATCAAGCTGGTGCCGCAAGAAACGGCGATTCGCTACCAGATCGTTCCTCTCTCTCGGGTGGGCTCGACGCTGACCATTGCGATGACGGATCCGACGAACGTCTTCGCGATGGACGACATCAAGTTCATGACGGGCTTCAACGTCGAGCCCGTGGTCGCCTCGGAAACCGCGATCACGGAGGCCATCCACAAATTCTACGGCGCGGCGGAGAGCGTCGAGGAACTCGACAAGGTGATGAAGGACCTGGCGGGGGATGACGCCGCTCTCGAGCTTGCCGGCGACGTGGAGGAAATGGATCTAGCTTCGCTTGAAAAAGCCGCCGAAGAAGCTCCCATCATCAAGCTTGTGAACCTAATTCTGACGGACGCGGTAAAGCGCGGAGCAAGCGATATTCACGTGGAGCCGTACGAAAAAGAATACCGCGTGCGGTTTCGCATTGACGGCATCCTCCAGAACGTCATGGCTCCGCCGATGAAGTTGAAGGATGCCATCACCAGCCGCATTAAGATCATGTCCAAGCTGGACATCAGCGAAAAACGTCTGCCGCAAGACGGCCGCATCATGATCAAGTATCTGAAGGACGGAAAAAAGAAGGAACTCGACTTTCGTGTTTCCACGGTGCCCACGCTGTTCGGAGAAAAAATTGTTCTGCGCTTGCTCGACAAGGAAAACCTGCGCCTCGATATGACCAAGTTGGGCTTCGAGCCGGAATCTCTCCAGAGATTCGAGCGCCAGATTTTGAAACCATACGGGATGGTGCTTGTCACGGGACCCACCGGCTCCGGCAAGACGAACACGCTCTATTCCTCGGTGGCGCGGTTGAACACGCCCGACACGAATATCATGACTGCCGAAGACCCGGTTGAGTTCCAATTGCCGGGTATTAACCAGGTCCAAATGAAGGAACAAATCGGCCTGAACTTTGCGTCTGCACTGCGCGCCTTCCTGCGGCAAGACCCCAATATCATCCTGGTCGGCGAGATTCGAGACTTCGAAACGGCGGAGATAGGCGTGAAAGCGGCTTTGACGGGCCACCTGGTGCTGTCCACCCTGCACACCAATGATGCTCCTTCGACGATCAGCCGATTAATGAATATGGGTATTGAGCCGTTTCTCGTGGCCACATCCGTGAACCTGATTTGCGCGCAGCGGCTCGTTCGGCGCATCTGCTCGCAATGCAAAGAGCCCCTGCAGATCACGCCCCAGGCGCTCATTGACGCGGGCTACACGAAAGAAGAGGCAGATGGAGTTCAGATTCAGCACGGGCGAGGTTGCAGCACGTGCAACAACACTGGCTATAAGGGACGCGTGGGGCTTTACGAAGTGATGGAGATCAATGACGAGATGCGCGAGCTCATTCTGGTGGGGGCTTCTTCCCTCGAACTGAAAAGGAAAGCTCTCGAGCACGGCATGATCACGTTGCGGAAAAGCGGGCTAACCAAAATCGCCGCCGGACAAACGACGATGGAAGAAGTTCTGCGCGAGACGGTCCTGTAAGGGGGAATTATGGCTGGTATCACGCTCAGTGAACTGCTGAAGAAGATGATCGAAATGGGCGGAAGCGACTTGCATCTTTCGACGAACAGCCCGCCGCGGATTCGCGTGCATGGGAAACTGCGGCCGCTCGATATGCCACCCCTCACCGCTGCCGACACGAAAGCCCTCGCCTACAGTGTGCTCACGGATGTGCAGAAGCATCGTCTCGAAGAAAACCTCGAGCTCGACTTTTCTTTCGGCCTGAAGAGTCTCGCGCGGTTTCGCGGCAACATTTTCCATCAGCGCGGCGCGGTTGCAGCAGTGTTCCGGACGATTCCGTGGGAGATCAAGACCTTCGAGGCGCTTGGCCTTCCTCCGATTGCCAAGGGCCTTTGCGAGAAGCCGCGCGGCCTTGTGCTGGTCACCGGGCCGACGGGTTCAGGCAAGTCCACGACGCTCGCCGCGATGCTCGACAAAATTAACAACGATCGTGAAGAGCACATGATCACAATCGAGGACCCCATCGAGTTCCTCCACAACCACAAGAAGTGTCTGGTGAACCAGCGGGAAGTCCACTCGGACACGCATTCGTTCGCAAATTCTCTCCGTGCCGCTCTTCGCGAAGACCCGGACGTCGTCCTGATCGGCGAAATGCGCGATCTGGAGACGATCGAGTCCGCGCTGCGCATCGCCGAAACCGGCCACCTGACTTTCGCAACCCTGCACACCAACTCGGCGGTCTCGACCATCAACCGTATCGTGGATGTTTTTCCGGCGCACCAGCAGCCGCAGGTGCGTGCTCAATTGTCTATGGTGCTTGAAGGCATTCTTTGCCAGTCGCTGCTTCCGAAGGTGGATGGCCGCGGTCGCGTAATGGTGATGGAAATCCTCATTCCCAATGCCGCGATTCGCAACTTGATCCGCGAAGACAAAATTCACCAGATCTATTCGGCCATGCAGACAGGCACCGGTACCAGCGGAATGCAGACCTTTAACCAGAGCCTCTCGAACGCCTATTTCCAGAAATTGATCACCATGGAAACGGCGCTTTCGCGGTCGTCCAATCCCGATGAATTGCAGGATCTTATCAACCGTGGAGTGACCTCGCCGCCAGCTGGCGGCCGGGCCCCTGTCCGGCGGTAAAAACAGAAGAGGAGGTAACAAATCATGCCGGTCTTTACATATCGTGGAGTGAACCGGGCGGGTTCCTCGGTCGCGGGCGAGCGCGCAGCGGCAAGCAAGGCTGAGTTGGCCGCATCGCTCAAGCGCGAGCAAATCAATGTCAGCAAGCTTTCCGAAAAAGGGAAGGAGTTCGCGATCCCCACGTTCGGAACAGGAGTGGACGCGAAGGAACTGGCCATCTTCACGCGGCAATTCTCCGTGATGATCGACGCCGGCCTGCCTCTGGTGCAGTGTCTCGAAATCCTTGCCGGGCAGCAGGAGAACAAAACCTTTCAGAAAATCCTGAATGGAGTCCGCGCGTCGGTGGAGGGCGGTGCGACGCTTTCGGCCTCCATGAAACTGTACGACAAAGTCTTTGACTCTCTCTACTACAACATGGTGGAAGCCGGCGAGACGGGCGGCATTCTCGATACGATTCTTCAGCGGCTCTCGTCGTATATTGAGAAGAACGTAAAACTGAAACGTGCCGTCAAGTCCGCGCTGATTTATCCCGTCGCCGTGATCAGCATCGCCGGAATGGTTATCACCCTTCTGCTGTGGAAGGTCGTGCCCATTTTCGTCACCCTGTTCAATGGTCTCCAAGTGGATCTGCCGCTTCCAACGCGCATTGTGATTGGACTCAGCAACTTCATCGGCAGCATCTACGGCGGAATGCTTCTCGTGATTTTCATTGGTATCGGTGTCGCGCTCAAGTTCTGGTACGGCACCCCGCAAGGCCGCATGGTCCTGGACGCCGTATTGCTCAAGCTTCCGCTGATCGGAATCCTGTTGCGGAAGATCGCCGTGGCGCGATTTACGCGCACCCTCGGTACCTTGATCTCGAGCGGTGTTCCCATTCTTGAAGGTCTGGATATCACCGCGCGCACGTCCGGCAATGCCGTAGTCGAAAAAGCGATCATGGAGACTCGAAAAGCGGTGGAGGCTGGCCGCTCGCTCGTGGAACCTCTCAAGGAAACGAATGTCTTCCCGGGCATGGTGACTCAGATGATCGGGGTGGGCGAGCAGACCGGCGCGATGGATGCCATGCTTCAAAAAATCGCCGACTTCTACGAGGACGAAGTCGACGCATCGGTAAAGGATCTGCTCACGGCTCTCGAGCCGATCATGATCGTCTTCCTCGGCGGGGTTGTCGGCGGCGTGGTTATTTCGATGTACCTGCCGCTGTTCTCGCTGATCAACAAGTTGGCTGGACACTAAAACCCGGCACCCTGCGGCCTGGATGCGGGCGCGAATCGCTTCGGCGGGTACGCGCCCGCTGTCCGCAGTCGTGACCGGTCGCACCTGCTTCTTCCCGGACGCGTGCGGGAAGAAATCGGGGATTGCCGGCATATTTGCGATGGTACCGACACCCAGCACGAGTGAATGGCTGCCCTGGTTGGTCCGGGTCCGGTTTCTTGTCATCACGTTCTTGGTTGTAATCGTTCTCGCGGTTCAGCAACTCACACCGAACCCGCTTCCGGTCCGCACCTTTGTTCCTTTAGTCATTCTCTGGTACACGCTGGCGATTCTCTACGCCATCCTGCAACGCTGGATCCCGAAAGCGCGGTGGCATGTTCAGCTGCAGATGGTCTGCGATCTCGCACTGATTACGGGCGTGGTGTATTCCACCGGAGGGCACGAGAGCTACTTCGCGTCGCTCTACGTGCTGGCTATTCTGATGGCCAGCATTTTGTTCTCCCGGCGCGGCGTCTTCCTGGTCGCCGGCGGCAGTTTTGTCCTGCTGGGCAGCGTGATCGAGCTTATGTACTACGGAATATTGCCGAAAACCTCGAACACCATGCCGAATGGCCGGGCTCTCGAATTTTGGCTGGCAAGTAACTTCTTCGCGTTGTTTGCGGTCGCCTACTTGGGGAGCTTGCTTGCGCAAACGCTGCGCCGCAAAGGATTCGAACTGGAAGAAAAGAATGAAGAGCTGAAAGACTTGCAGGCCTTCAATCAGGACATCATTCAGTCCATGCGCGGTGGTTTGCTTACCACCGACGTCGAGGGGCGCATTCTCCTGCTGAATCGAGCCGGCGCGGAGATTACCGGCCACGGGCTTGGGCTCGTCCGCGGTGACAATGTTGGAGATCTCTTCCCAGGATTCTGGCCGGTTGAAACGGACCAGCAAGGAAATCCTCTCGCGGCCCGCAAAGAGATTGAATTTCGGACCGAGACGGGCTCGACTCGTTTCTTAGGTCTTTCCATCTCACCGCTCCGCACCGGGCAGAATCAGGCGACGGGGTTTGTTTACAACTTCCAGGACCTGACGGAACTAAAGCGGCTGGAGCGCGAGGTGGTTACCAAGGAACGCATGGCCGCGCTCGGCCGTCTTTCCGCGGCCATCGCGCACGAAATCCGGCAGCCCCTCACAGCGATGACCGGCGCGCTCAAAGAACTCGCCCGCCTTGCCCCTCTTGAGGATGACGATAAGAAGCTTGTTCAAATTGTCAGCCGTGAATCGCAGCGCCTGAATCAAATCATCACCGACTTCTTGAACTACTCGCGCGAAAGAGGTTACACGTTCCAGGATGTGGACCCCGCCCCTCTGATTGAGGAGACGCTCCTGCTTCTCGAACGCGATGCGGCGGCGCGGGGAAGATACAAGATCGAACGTAGGCTTTCCGTGACGCGCGGTGTTCGCACTCGAGCCGATCGCGACGCCTTGAAGCAAGTGCTGTGGAACCTCTGCAACAACGCCCTCCGCGCCATGCCCAACGGAGGAACGCTCGTCGTAAGCCTTGAAGCAGATGCGGCATGGGTGCGCATTTCCATCCGTGACAATGGGGTCGGCCTGGACCCAGGCCAGGCCAGCCGGCTTTTCGAGCCGTTCCAGTCGGGCTTCACGGGTGGTACGGGCCTGGGGCTCGCCATTGTCTATCAGATTGTGCAGGCTCATCAGGGCCGCATTCGCGTGGACTCGGAAAAAGGGCGCGGGGCCGAATTCGTTGTCGAGCTTCCGCGTGCCGTCCGTTCGCGTGCTGTCGCTCGGCAGGATGATCGCGCAAGTGCGGAATTGCTCCGGCCGGTAGGGAAGGGATAAGCGCGCCATGGCCCACTTGCTCATTGTCGACGACGAACACTCCATTAGCGAACTGCTCGAAATCAGTTTCCGCAAGGAAGGCCACAAGGTCGAAGTCGCTTCCAATGGCGAGGCGGCAAAGCGCCGCCTGTCCACTCAGATTTTTGACATCGTTGTTTCCGACATCTGCATGCCAGATATGGATGGAGTCGAGTTGCTCCGCTACTGCAAGGAAGTATCGCCCTCCACGATTTTTATTCTCATCACGGGGGTTCCTACAATCGACACGGCGATCGATGCCGTGAATTTCGGTGCCGACCGCTACGTGGTCAAAGGGGACCGTCTGCTCGATGAGTTGCGGCTCGCCGTGGGCCAGTTCGCGGAGACGCAGCTGCTGAAGAAGGAAGCGGGAGAGCTGCGCCGCCAGCTCCGCCGCTTTACGGGCTTCGACCACATCATCGGCGCCAGCACGAAGATGCGCTCTCTGTTCGAGCTGATTGAGACGATTGCTCCTCAATCCAGCCGCGTCTTAATCACGGGCGAAAGTGGGACGGGTAAGGAGCTGGTCGCTCGTGCAATTCACGAGAATAGCGCCCGGTGCAAGTCCCCCTTCATCACCATCAATTGCGGAGCGTTTCCGGAAACGCTCCTTGAGTCCGAGCTCTTTGGCTACATCCGCGGCGCGTTTACAGGCGCGAACGAGAATCGGCGCGGGCTGTTTCAGGCCGCTGACGGCGGAACTCTCTTCATGGACGAAATTGGAAACATGAGCCTGACGATGCAGGTCAAACTATATCGCGTCCTGCAGGAGGGAAAGGTCCGCCCGCTCGGCAGCACCGAAGAATCGAGCGTGGATGTCCGTGTAATTGCCGCTACAAACAAGGACCTTGAAAAGGAAATCGCCGAAGGGCGCTTTCGCGAGGACCTTTTCTACCGTCTTTGCGTCATCCCCATTCATCTTCCTCCTCTTCGGGATCGCCGGGACGACATCCCTCTTCTCGCCAAATCGTTTCTGGATCGCTACGTAAAATCCATGAATAAAAAAATCGAGGGCATTGACCCCGAAGCCATGCGGCGTCTGGAGGTTTACGACTGGCCGGGGAACGTTCGCGAGCTTGAAAATACGATCGAGCGCGCCGTGGCGCTCGAAGCGGGGAAGCGCGTCTCCGTGGAAGGATTGCCGGAACGCATCACTAGTTTCTACAGTGAGTTCCATCCGAATGGCCATACGGCTCCCAAAGGTCTGCTTATCCCAGAGGGAGGATTGAACCTCGAGAACCATATCGCGTCCACAGAACGTTCTTATCTGCTTGCTGCTCTGGAGTGCTCGGGCGGCGTCCGAGTGCGGGCGGCGGAGATGTTGAAGATGTCTTACCGTTCGTTTCGTCACTACGCAAAGAAGCACGGCGTGTAGACTGCTCCGCCCGGTGGTTGCGGGTGGATGCTGAGCCGCTCTAGGCGTATACCCTTCCGCCGGGGTTACAATCTGGACCAACCTTGACCGCAAGTTTCGGCCGAGCCCCCTCAAAGAACGTACTCCAGTCTCACTGGCACCGTAAAAGATCCCTGACTCGAGAAAACACATAGATGCGTTCAATTGAAACATCGAGAAGCGAATTGTGTCGCTTTGCCTCGCCACATGCTGTCGCTTCTCTCGATTTCTGCAAAGCCCCGCCATGTACCACTTCAGAACAGTCCTAACAGTTAACACTCTCATAGCAACGCAGACGTTAACCTTAGGCCCTTGCTGGCCGATTGAAAGAGGGAAGTCCCCCGGTTGGGTCGCTGGGTGCACTAGTTATGCCGTACCCCACCAGAGAGTACAGAAAACAGAGAGAGCCGTTTCAAGGAGAAACAATGATTAAGAGAGAGAAAGGTTTTTCACTTATCGAATTGCTGATCGTCGTGGCGATTATTTTGATCATCGCAGCTATCGCAATTCCGAACTTGCTCCGTTCACGCATGGCAGCCAACGAAGCTTCTGCAGTGGGTTCAATCCGTACCATGAATACAGCGGCCATCACTTTCAGTTCGATTTATGGTGACGGCTTTCCCCCGACGCTGGCAACTCTTGGCGGCACGGGCGGGACCACGTGCAAGAATGCAGAGCTACTTGACACTGTGCTTTCAGCGGGCGCGAAGAGCGGTTACAACTTCGCACTCGTCCCCGGTACCGTGGCAGTGCTAGCGGCCTCGGTTCCTGCTGGTTGCACCGGCGGGTTTACCGATGGCTACGTTGTGACTGCAACGCCGCAGACAGTAGGTACGACCGGACAGCGCGCGTTTTGTTCCGACGCTTCGGGTGTAATCCGCTTCAACCCGACGGGCTCGGTTGCTCCAGTCTCACCGAACTGCCTGACCACCGACAATCCGCTTCAGTAAGAGTATGACGCTTAGGCGAACGGGAAGAAGCTCGGTTTCTTCCCGTTCGTTTTTACCCTCAACAGGATTCGGGAGATAAACGCAATGCAAGCCTCGGCAAATAGACAGTCCAACCAGACGCCGCTGCAGGCCGATTCGGGATTCTCCCTTATTGAGCTTCTGATCGTTGTCGCAATCATCCTGATCATCGCCGCGATTGCAATCCCGAACATGTTGCGTTCGAAGCTAGCCGCGGATCAGGCCTCAGCTGTCGCGAATCTTCGCACCATCAGCACCGCGTCCGTATCCTATTGGGTTACCTACAGCAATGGCTATCCAGCGACTCTAGGGACTCTTGGTGGTCTGCAAGGTTCTCCCGCGACTTGCAATCAGGCAATTCTAATCGATGAAGTCATCGCTACTGCACCGAGTCAGAAAAGTGGTTACCAATTCTCTTATACGGGAGACCAAGGCAACGTTACCACCGTTCCGCCCGGGTGCACTCCTGGTTTTGGGGGATATTTGGCGACGGCAGCGCCCATGGTCGTGGGCCTGACAGGTAACATAAGTTACTGCACCAACGAGCCAGGAGTAATTCATTTCGACACGAGCGGTGCGGTTGCTGCCAGCGCCGCGACGTGCAATCTCTTGCCCACAATCCAATGAGGGTTGGGGTGAGTCCGTAATAATGCAGTTCAAATCTTGGAGGAGGTTGGTTATGAAGAAGAGAGAGTCAGGTTTTTCGTTGATTGAGTTGCTGATCGTCGTGGCAATCATTTTGATCATTGCGGCTATCGCAATTCCGAACTTGCTTCGGTCCCGCATGGCGGCCAACGAAGCGTCCGCAGTGGGTTCCATCCGTACGATGAATACGGCGGCCATCACCTTCAATTCGACGTATGGTGATGGCTTCCCCCCCACTCTTGCAACTCTTGGTGGCGCGGGTGGAACTTGTAAGGCCGCAGGGTTGCTCGACACCGTGCTGAGTGGCGGGGCGAAGAGCGGTTACAACTTTGCACTCATCCCCGGTACCGTGGCGGTTCTCGCGGCTTCGGTTCCGACCGGTTGCACCGGTGGCTTTACCGACGGCTACGTTGTGACCGCTACACCGCAGACCGTAGGCACGACCGGGCAGCGCGCGTTCTGCTCTGATGCGAACGGTGTGATCTACTTCAACCCGACGGGTGCGGTCGCACCAGTGTCCCCGAACTGCCTTACGACCGACAGCCCTTTGCAGTAAGAGGCTTTCCACCGGCGAAGGGAAGGAATGTGTTCCTTCCCTTCGTTCGGAACGTGGGAAACAGTGGAAATGAAGTGATGCTAGCCCGACCCCGAAACAGAATCCGCCTGTACGTCCTTTAGGAACCAATTCAATTCACCTTAGCTTTCTTGTCGGTTGCGCACTCATCCGGACGATCGGGCAATCTCCAAGCCAGGCATAGGCCACTGTCTGCCCAGCGACCCGCAGACACCAAGGTATCGCTTGCGTGCGCTGGGCAGCAGTAGGTCGCAGTGCCGACAAGAAGATCATTTGAATAGCCTTTCTGCTAGGCCCTTGACGCAAGGTCGGATTCGGTCAGTTGGGACTGTCAGAAAGCGTCACTTTTCGGCTGGGGGTCTTCCCGATGGTGACGGGCAAGCGGCGAATATCGGATCCAGGAACTTCCGTAACCAACAGAAATGGCTATGGTTACCCAAAGCTGTGCCGTATCGGGCAATCCGCGACGCGCCCGTGGCACCCATGTTGCACTCTGGTACGCGTGCCCCGAGAGGGGAAGACCGAAACCAAGGGATTGATACGTCCCAGGAGAGAGACAATGAAGAAGAAACAATCAGGTTTTTCGCTAATCGAGTTGCTGATCGTCGTGGCGATCATCTTGATCATCGCGGCTATCGCAATTCCGAACTTGCTCCGTTCCCGCATGGCGGCCAACGAAGCTTCTGCAGTGGGTTCGATCCGTACGATGAACACGGCGGCCATCACCTTCAATTCGACCTATGGTGACGGCTTCCCCCCGACGCTACTGACTCTTGGTGGTGCGGGCGGAACATGTAAGGCTGCAGGGTTGCTGGACGCCGTGCTGGCTGCCGGCCAGAAGAGCGGCTATAACTTTGCGCTCGTA
>Ga0307475_10001030_pt1 | contig 16688 bp, 6 predicted proteins | sample atmos_gasesECM1C_FD_203317 | JGI IMG/M metagenome (GOLD analysis project Ga0307475, IMG submission 203317) | Hardwood forest soil microbial communities from Morgan-Monroe State Forest, Indiana, United States - atmos_gasesECM1C_515 | ecosystem: Environmental > Terrestrial > Soil > Temperate... | reverse complement strand
CGTTCCCAACCTCAACGTATAACTCTGAATACTATTGGATAGACACCGTGTACACGACGAATCCGGGGCCGACCTGGAGCATCTCGGGCACGATCAATCCGGCGGCGAATGGCAGCGGGGCAACAGTAACGTTGAGTGGCCCAGGCAGTCGTACGGTGACCACAGACAGTTCGGGGAATTACACTTTTGCAAATCTCCTAAGTGGGAGCTATACCATACAGCCCAGTAAAGCGGGATTTATGTTCAGCCCCACCAGTCAGCCCGTGACGATCAGCGGGGCCAACGTAACGGGTGTGAACTTCGCCGCTCAGGTGGTCCCACCACCTACTTGCCCCTGCAGTGTTTGGAACTCGTCGAGCACTCCAACGTTTATTGACAGCGCCGATTCCAACTCCACTACTTTGGGCGTCAAATTCCGGGCCGACTTTGACGGTTTCATTACCGGAATTCGCTTCTACAAGGCAAGCACGAATACCGGGACTCATATTGGGAATATCTGGACAAGCACAGGAACTCCTCTCGGGAGCGCGACCTTCACGAATGAAACTGGTTCGGGCTGGCAGCAGGTCAACTTCAGCAGTCCGATCGCTATCAGCGCGAATACGACCTACATGGCTTCCTATTTTGCGCCGAAAGGCCACTACTCACAGGATGAAGCATTTTTCGCTACCTCTGGCGTTGACCACCCGCCGCTTCACCTTCTGGCTGCTGGTGTAGATGGACCCAACGGGATGTATGCATACGCCTCCTCGAACACGTTCCCAACCTCAACGTATAACTCTGAATACTATTGGATAGACACCGTGTACACGACGAATCCGGGGGCGACCTGGAGCATCTCGGGCACGATCAGCCCCTCCTCGCTTGGGAGCGGAACGGTCGTGACTCTGAGTGGGCAATCGAGTGCGACGGTGACGGCGGATGCTTCAGGGAATTACAGTTTTGGGGGACTGGCAAATGGAAGCTACACGGTCACGCCGGCCAAGACAGGCCTTACGTTTAGTCCGCCCAATCAACCTGTGACGCTGAACGGAGCCAGCACAACGGGGCTCAATTTCACGGTGCAGACCTGGACCATATCGGGCACGGCCGGAGTCGGCAGTGCGACCGTGACCCTGAGTGGGGCGTCGAGTGCGGCAGCGATAGCGGACAGCTCGGGGAATTACACGTTCAGCGGGCTGGTAAACGGGAGCTACATGGTTACGCCGACTAAATCTGGATTCACTTTCACTCCTGCCAGCCAGTCGGCCACCGTGAACAACGCCAATGTTCCCGGTATCAATTTCACCTCAGCGGCCGTGCCAACCTATACGATCTCCGGCACCGTCTCTGGTGCAGTCGCGAGCGGAGTAACCCTCACCTTAAGCGGAGCTTCCAGCGCAACGGCTGCCACGGATGCTTCCGGCAACTACAGCTTCACCGGCCTCTCCAATGGCAGCTATGCCGTCACGCCAAGCAAGGCGGGATTCACGTTCACTCCTGCCAGCCAGTCGGCCATCGTGAACAACGCCAATGTTCCCGGTATCAATTTCACCTCTGCGGCTGTGCCGACCTATACGATTTCCGGCACCGTTTCCGGTGCAGTCGCGAGCGGAGTAACCGTCAATCTAACCGGGGCTTCGAGCGGCACAACGACGACGGATGGCTCTGGCAATTACAGTTTCATTGGTTTATCCAACGGCGGTTATACCGTAACGCCGTCCAAGTCTGGCTATACGTTTACGCCCGCAAATCAGTCGGTGACGATCAATAACGCGAACACTCCCCCGGTAAACTTCACCTCGCAGGTCGTTATTGCTCCACACACTCCGGTCATCGACGCAAAGGTCTCCGCCGACGGCAACCAGGCCTCGACCATCACGTCGCCGGCGTTCACTACGACGTCCGCAAACGAGTTGCTTCTCGCCTTCGTGGCGACGGACTATTTGACTGGTGCCAACACCACCGTGACGGGGGTCAGCGGCGGTGGCCTGACGTGGGCGCTTGTCGTCCGCTCCAACGCACAAAGTGGGTCCTCGGAAATCTGGCGGGCTTTTGCCACCGCACCCTTGTCCAACGTGACCGTGACTGCAACGCTTTCCCAGAGCGTGATCTCTTCCATCACCGTTATGAGCTTTAGCGGGGTGGACACTTCCGGAACCAACGGGTCCGGTGCTATCGGCCAAACCAGCGCTGCCAGCGCGCCTTCTGGCGCTCCCGCCGCCTTGCTCACCACGACACGCAATAATTCCTGGGTCTTTGGCGTTGGCAACGACTACGACAATGCTATTGCCCGGACAGCAGGAACAGGGCAGAGCTTGGTGCATCAGTATCTGACACCGACGGGAGACACGTACTGGGTGCAGATGCAGAACTCACCCACGCCGCTAAGCGGGACATCCGTTAGCATCAACGACACGGCTCCGACCGGAGATCGCTACAATCTCTCGATTTGCGAAATCCTTCCGGCTCCGTAGATAGCCTAGAACGCTTGAGCTCCAATACTTGGAGAGGAGAGAGGATATAGGGAGATCCTGCAATTTGGTGTCGGACCGCCCGGCACAGTGCAACTTTTGTGTCTTCCTCCGACCGGTGTGCCCGTAAGAGAGAATATCAAGCGGACCTCGGCCCTTCCAGCCTATCCTGCGGAACGCGCAGAACCTAGAATGAAGTAGGTTACGTGAATTTCAGTCAGTTGAGTCGGTCGGACTCGACCTGCATCCCGTCGTTACTGGCGTGTCGCGACGATCTCGACCGCGGCATAGTTCCATTGGTCGCTTGTGGGCGCACTGTCGTGAATATCGACCAGCGCGTTGGCCGTCGACGGCGCCGTTGTCGACTGCACCCAATAAGTGTCGCCGACCTGTGTGTCCACGCGCTGATGCACGAGCACCTGCCCGCTCACCGGCGTCCTGGCGATCGCGTTGTCCCAATCGTTTCCGACCGCGAAAACCCAGTTGCCGGCCGACACGCCGCGCAAATATATGTCCGGTGCGCCGGAGGGAGCGCTCGTTTGGTTTACGATGCCGGGACCGGAGGCATTCGTAAACGCGATTACAGTCAGCGATCCATGGTGGGTCGTGCCCACACCTGGTTGCGCCGTAACGCTCACGGATCGCCCGCAGCCAATAGGTGCCGTTGGATACGCCGCGATCGAGATTGATTGACCATCATCCGTTTGGTCGTACTTGACTGTCTGTCTGCCAAGGAATCACACTTGTGAGGCTGGCGACCGCGGACGTAGCTATTGCGTCAACTGGATTATGGGCGCCACTGAGGGCACGCCGGAGCCGTTGACCAGGAACAACATGTAATAGCCCGGCGGCGCGGCGAAGCCGTCGGCAGGTGCGGTCAGGGTAAGTCCGCCGGCGGCTTGCTGGAACGTGACGGGCACGAAGCGCGTGTTCTGATCAAAGAAGTGGGTAACCGCGCCGGTGCGAATCAGCACAGCACTGGTAATGGTAGCGCCATCCGGCGTGGCCACGAAGAAATTGGTGGCGAAGTGGATCTGCGTCGGAGCTTGGGTAATGGTGGGGCGCGCACCCTTGAATAGATATGGCGGCGAGTAGAATTCGGCGCTCATTTCGTCCGGCACATTGCCGAAGTCCGCTCCCATTCCGGACTGAAGGACGCGGCCGTCAGCTAACAAGAGTGCGGTGGAGTGATATTCGCGCGGCGTGTGCATGGAAGCCATGGTTGTCCAAGTTTGGGTTTGCGGCGACCACAACTCCGCGGCGTACACAGCGTTGTTGATATTCCCGCCATTTTTATCGGTTTCGCCTCCCGTGGCCAGGACGGTGCCGTCCGGAAGGGTTGTGAGATTCAGGAAGCTGCGCGGGTAGGCCATGGACGGAACTTGCTGCCAAGCGGGAGACGATTGCGCGGTATCGAGCAGGAATGTCGTATTGGAAGAAGGGCCGGTGCTTTGGCTGTCAGCGGCACTGCCCGCCTTGAGTATCTTACCGGGCGAATACATAGTGGCGCTGCCACCGTCGATGATGCGGGAATCGAGGACGGTCCAAGTTTGGGCGTTGATATCAAGCACGTCCGTGTTGGTCGCGACCTCCGTGCCGCCGGAGTGAATGAGCCGACCGTCGGAGAGCAGGAACATAAAGGGATACGTTTCGAATGGATTGTTGGCGTTGGTCAGCTGCGTCCAAGTGTTTGCGACCGGATCATAAATTTCCGGAATGCCGGCATTGGTGTGACTGGTGGTCTGCCATCCGGCGGTCACCAGGATGCGGCCGTCCGAGAGGGTAGTTGCGGTTGGATACCAGCGCCTGAAGGCCATGGGAGGAACCGCAGTCCAGGTGTTGCTAGAAGGATCGAAGATCTCCGCGTTAGCGATGCCGAAGGCACTGCTGCTTTGCCCATAGCCTCCGACCGCGAGCAGTCGTCCGTCGGCCATAAGGGCCCCACCCGAGCAGAACAGGTCGGTCGAAGTGGGGACACTCGTGAATTTATTGGCGACGTAGTCCCAGACCGTCGCCGAACCACCATCCTCATAGAAGAGGAGGGTGTTGTTCTTGAGTAGTAAGAGATTCACAGCAACGGTTGGAATCGCAACGGGAGCAGACCAACTCCCGACGATAGCAGCGTTCCCAGAGTTGTCCACCGTTACGGAAATGGGGGCGGAGTTGGCGCTAAGACCCGCGGAGTCAAACACAGTGGCGGAGAGAGTGTGCAGTCCCGAAGTCGCCGTCGTCGTATTCCAGGTGAGCGAGTAAGGTGGCGTGGTGACTCGCGAGCCGAGGTTACCGCCGTCGAGCAGGAACTGCACACCAGTGATGGAAGAACTCATGTCTGATGCGGTGGCGGAGACAGTTGAATTGGCGGTCACAGTGGCATTCGGCGCAGGAGACATCATGCTGACGTTTGGCCCGGCCACGCTGGCCTGGGATTTAAACGTGGCCATGAGAGCGCTCCAAGTTCCACTGGCTTGGGTGAATGTTGCGGCGGCACTGCCAGCAAAAGGTTGGATTTGATATTCATCCAGATCGCCGTTTACCAAGGACATGGCGGTAAAGCCGCTCCCGGGCGTAGCGGTATTTAAAACCCAGCCGTAACCAAAAATCAGCTCTCCATTGGAAGTTGTAGTTTTGGAGCCACTGGACACGCTTGTGCCGGTGCTCGTGGCGAAGGATGTGACGTCCAACGGGCTTGTAGTTGCAAGACCAGACCATTCGGAGACATGGATCTCCAGGGCAGCGGTTCCGGCCGGCACAATCGTCACAATGTTGGCGCCACCTTTGCAAACCGGGACGTACCAGATATAGAGGGTGACGTTCTGTGTGGTATCCGTGACCGGACCTATCGCCACGGAATAAGAATTGCCAAGGCTGTCTGAAACGGAAAGGTTACTGGCGGGACGAGCAGCGGTTCCCGTGACTATCAAGAAATTCCCGCCGGTGTTATTGGAGGGGAATGGCACCGACATATTGGCGGTGCCATTTTCGTTGCCATTGGTATTAGCTTGCACGAGCTTGATGCCGGAGGAAGCGACCGGTTGAGCAGTGAAGTTAATGGAATTGAGATTGGCTCCGCTGAGGGTGACGTTTTGATTTGGCGGGGTAAACGTAAAGCCATTCTTGCTTGGGGTTAGCACGTAGGAGCCGTTGGCGAGCCCGCTGAACGCGTAATTGCCGTTAGAGTCGGCAGTGGCACCGGCTGAGGCGGCACCGCTCAGTGAGACCGTTGCGCCGGCACCATTTGCGGCGGGGCTGATGGTACCTGAGATGCCAAAAGTAGTTGTGCCTCCCCCACCACCAGCCGAGGGCAGCACTTCGACGGTGGTTAGATTATAGCGGTCCGAGGTAGGTGCGGTGTCGTTGATGGTCACACTGGTGCCGCTCAACGTAGTCGCTGCGTTTTGCATCTGGACCCAATACGTATCGTTAATGGGCGCCAAGTCTTGGTGTACAAGCCTTTGTCCTGATCCAGGTGTCCGCGCGATGGCATTGTCATAGTCATTTCCTACCCCAAATACCCAAGAGTTATTCCGCGTGGTCACAAGAGTCGCGGTGGGTGCGCCGGAGGAAGCGTTAGCGGTGCCGATCGCACCGATGGCGCCTGATCCATTTGTCCCCGACGTGTCGACACCGCTAAAACTCAGGACAGTAATCGAGGACTGAACGCTCTGGGATAGTGTGGCGGTAACCGTAATGTTACTCAGAATCGAGGGCGCGAACGCACGCCAAATCTCCGCTGAACCAGCTTGCGTGTTGGTTCTCTTCACGAGAACCCACGTCAATCCGCCACCACTGATCGAAGTGACGGAGAGATTTGTCGATGATTGACTCGGTTGATAATCCCCAGCGATGAACGCCAGCAGTAATTCGTTCCCGGACTTGGTGGAAAAGGCAGGGGTGGTGACGCTAGAGCTGGCCGGGGCTTGATCTTTGGACGCGTTCACATCAAGCAAGATCGCACTCGTGCCACTAGCCGGGTTGATGACCGTGTTGTCGTTGGCGGTATCGTTGGAGGTGTTGGTTTCGCCGCCGCCGGAAACTGTGGCCGTATTCGTTACCGAGCTCGGCGCATTGCTGGCGACGTTCACTGTCAGGGTGATCGCTGGATAACTGGCAGCCGCTGCTAGGGTGTCACCACGCGTGCAGGTCAGCGTTGCCAACGTGCAGGACCAGCCGGTTCCACTGATGGCTGTCGGCGTCAAACTTGCCGGCAAGGTGTCGGTCACGGTTACTGTGCCGGAAGTGGCTGCCCCTCCGTTATTCGTTACTGTGATCGTATATATGGCCCCAATTTGCCCTTGGGTGAAGCTGCCCGAGTGGGTCTTGGATATGGTTAAGTCCGGGACGGAAGCGCCGGAAGCAGCGGCCTTAATAGATACTCCACCCAAGCCGAAGGTAGCGCAACAAGGATTGGTAGCGAAACTGGGATTTTGCGCAATACCTGATCCGCTGGATAGAACCTTGTATTCGGTCCAATCCCCATTGCCATCGTCTTGCCCCTTCAAATATCCACCGCCAACGCCCGTCACATTGTCGTAGCAGGCATACCAAATCGCGTCATTGTTGTTTGCAGGAGTGATAGGGGCTCCGGTGCATATTCCAGTGGATACATTGTTGTCAAGACTTTCGTTATGGGCGTCAAACGTGGTCGTTCCCCCCGAAATATCGTTTCCAGAAAATTCATCCACCAAAACTGACGCGTCTGCTGAGCAATTTCCATTGCCACCAATTAAAGTTACGGTAAATGTTGCCGGAGCCGTACTTGGTACAATCGCCCCAAAAGTGCTGATGAAATCGTAGATACTGCTTGGTCCGATCAGTCCACTGATCGGAGTGAACGTCCACCCAGGTGCGGTTAGCGACATGCTGGTCACGCCCGGGCTAATGCAGCCGACGAGTATCGCCAGTGCGTCATTCGTTCCGACAGGAGTGTAGTTGAAAGTCATCTTTTGATTTGTTACGACTGGGTGGACGCCAACTCCTCCAACATGTGTGATGGCACCACCACCGGCCGTGACAGTGGTGAGATCGTTGGCGGTGTCGTTGGATGTGTTCGTCTCACCGCCACCGGAAACAGTGGCTGTGTTGGTTACCGAGCTCGGCGCATTGCTGGCAACGTTCACCGTCAGGGTGATCGCTGGATAACTGGCAGCCGCCGCTAGGGTGTCACCTCGCGTGCAGGTCAGCGTTGCCAACGTGCAGGTCCAGCCGGTCCCGCTGATGGCCGTCGGCGTCAAACTCGCCGGCAAGGTATCGACCACCGTAACTGTGCCCGAGGTTGCCGCGCCTCCAATATTCGTTACTGTGATTGCGTAGGTAGCGCCAGTTTGGCCTTGATTAAAGTTGCCTGAATGGCTCTTGGTGATGGTCAGGTCCGGCGGCGTATTGATGGTGGTGATGTCGTTGGCGGTGTCGTTGGATGTGTTCGTCTCACCGCCGCCGGACACCTTCGCTGTATTCGTCACCGATGCTGGTGCGCTGCTCGCAACGTTCACCGTCAGGGTGATCGCTGGATAACTGGCAGCCGCTGCTAGGGTGTCACCACGCGTGCAGGTCAGGGTTGCCAACGTGCAGGTCCAACCGGTCCCGCTGATGGCCGTCGGCGTCAAACTCGCCGGCAAGGTATCGGTCACGGTTACGGTGCCGGAGGTGGCTGTACCTCCGCTATTCGTTACCGAGATCGTATACGTCGCCCCAGTCTGGCCCTGAACGAAGTTACCGGAATGGTTCTTAGTGATAGTCAGATCGGAAATAGAGGTCTGATTGGAACTAACGAGAACTTCCACGATGCTCAGGTTGTATCGGTCTCCGGTGGGCGCCGTATCGTTGATGGTTACGCTTGTGCCCGAGGAGGTCGTCGGGCTGACTTGGCGCTGCACCCAGTACGTGTCGCCAACCGATGCCAAGTCTTGATGAACCAGAATTTGACCGGTGCCGACAGTGCGCGCGATGGCATTGTCCCAATCGTTCCCGACACCCAACACCAGGGAGCCGGCCCGAGTAGTCACCAGGGAAGCGGTCGGCGCACCAGTTCTGGCGTTTCTCGTTCCAATCGCGCCAATAGCACCGGCACCGTTGACGCCCGAAGTATCCACACCGGTGAAACTCATCACTGTGATCGAGGAAAGCACTCTTTGAGACAGGGTGGCGGTGACGGTTACATTCGCCAGGACGGAAGAGGCGAAGGCACGCCAAATCTCGGCTGTACCCGACTGCGTGTTGGTGCGCTGAACCAAGACCCAAGTCAACCCGGCGCCGGCGATGTTGATGACAGTAGTACTTGAGGACGACACGTTGTCGGCGGAAACAAAGGCGAGGAGTAGCTCGTTCGCGGACGTAGTGGAGAACGAGAGCGTGCTGACAGTGGTGCTCGCCGTGCCCTGATCTCTTGACGCCGTGGCATCAATGCCGATCGCTCCCCAGGCAGGGGTCGTTAGGAACATCCCAGCTATCACCAAACTGGGAAGCATTAGGCGGAAGAAGCTCCAGATCTTCTTCATATTCAGCTTTCTTATTTGAGTTCTCTCTCTGTTCAACGAAACAAAACTACGGCTGTTACCCTATTCCCATACCACCGGCATTTGGTTCCCAGCGTGTTTGTCTCTTCTCGCGGGCGGTGCTGGCGACCGCCCTCACGCCACGATGCGGTCGAGACATTCCGCGTACCTCAGGCCAGCGGTCGTATAACGCGCAAACCGGACATCAAGTGAACCCTTGCTGACTCCCCAGAAGTCCCGTTGTGGGAAGTTGGGGTCTCAACCGCCGAGGGACCGCTTCTCCTCCGGAATCCCCTCAGAAGCAAGAATTTATAAGTTTACTATGTCGTTGACGCATGATCGTTGCCCACCCCGAGCACCAGAGAACCATTGCCCTTGGTAACGAGCGTGGCAGTTGGCGCCCCTGGATTGTTATTCCCGCTTCCGGCGGCGCCGATGGCCCCCGAACCGTTTGTCCCTGAGGTGTTAACGCCCCTGAAGCTCATGACCGTGATCTGAGACAGCGTGGCAGTCACCGTAACACCGCTCAGCGCCGACGGTGCGAATGCCCGCCAGATCTCCGCCGTGCCCTTTTGCACGTTGGTTCTTTCGACCAGCACCCAGGTGAGGCCGCCACCCGCGACTTGCGTTACGGTCGTATCGGGCGAGGAAACTCCGCCGGCGGAAATAAACGCGAGCAGCAGTTCGTTGCCCGAAGTGGTCGAAAAAGCCGGCGTGCTGACAGTGGTGCTCGCCGTACCCTGGTCTTTCGATATCGTAATGTCAATTCCGATCGATCCCCCTAAGGGCTGAGCCACGATAAGAGCAAAAATTGAGACCAGACAGGACCGCTTCATGTGGTTCCTCCAGATTGGGCAGCAATTCTCCCAAAATTAGAGAGGTAAGAAGTGGCTCACGCGGGCCACCGCAAAGGCCCTGTGAGAGAGCAAGACCGGGGCGGTAGCTTATCGCGATTGGTTGGCAATGTCTATTCAGCCGGCCGCGCTCGGCGCGTAGAATCGCCGCTTCATGGCTGCCGTCGCCCCGTTATTTCGATCTGTTAGGTAAAATGAAGGACGTTTCCAAATGTAACGGGTGCTGCGGGCTTTATCGGCTCGAATTTTATTCGCCCCTTGCTCGTGCCCCAGAGCGATGTAGCGATAGCGAATTTCCCCAAAGCGACCTGTGCGGGCAATTGGGAAAATCTTGCGGACATTGCCGGCACCATCGGTATCAACTTATTTGTTGTGATATTGCTGACCCAAAGCCGTTGGTGATGCGCTTACGAAAGGCGCGGAAGCTGTGGTGGATTCGCAGCGGAAACGCATGGTGTGGATCGCAGCATAGAAGACACGTCTCCTTTTCTTCGAACAAACGTGCTGGGAAACATACTGTCTGCTTGGCGCGCTCCGGCGAGTACCTAAAATACTGTGAGTGGCATTACGCGCATCGCGTAGAGACCTTTGATAATTAAATAGTAGAGGAATGAGGATCCGCCGTAGTTGTTGCTCTCTTCGAACTATGAAAATGGGAGTGAACCCGCTGCGTCGAGGACAGGAATTTGGAGTTCTGACTGGACGTCATCCGATGACAAGATATCCTAGAGGCGCTTCACAGGGCTACAGACCATTACAACATCTTAAGCTAGCGTGTGAACGGATATTCGCGCAGGGCCCAACGTGAATGGTTACTTCGTGTCAGTATCCTCTTGGTCGTCGCCCACATAACCAGAGTAATAGCCACCGTAGGCCGCATCCTTCTCGGCGCGATTAAGCACGACTCCAAGGAGATTTTTTTTCAGAAATTCTGACGATGCTTTCTCCGCCAACTGGTGGGCGGTCTCTCCGGCCTTCACAACAAAAAGTACGCCATCGCAGAGGTCTGCTAGAATACTCCCATCATGGACAGTCAGGGCCGGGGGTGAATCCAAAATGATCCAATTAAAGAAAGGCGTAACGAGGTCGAGCAACTTCTTCATCCGGTCACTAAGGAGCAATTCACTCGGGTTCGAAACTGTGCTTCCACCAGGGATAAAGCACAGGTTCCCCTCTAGACCGTTCTGAATAACTTCACATTTATCTGCTTCCCCTCGAAGGTACTCAGTAAGACCAGGACCACTCGGAGCACCGAACAATTCATGCATGCGCGACGAGCGCAGATCGGCGTCAATCAAAAGCACGCGACGCTCCGGCTGACGCACGATCGAATGTGCCAAGTTTACGGCAACAGTCGTTTTTCCTTCGGCTGGGACGCTACTGGTCACGAGCACGCGCTTCAGAGGACGGGTCGCTGCAATTTGATACAGCCTTGAACGCAGGGTGCGAAACTGCTCCCTAGCAATCCTCCCATTGTCTTTTTTAAGGAAGACATTCATCCGAGGATCCAATTGCCAGTTCGGACGAGCGCAACGTTTTAGAACGTCATCAAAACTGAGGATGGACGAACCCTCTGAAGTAGGAGCGTTGCGAGCGGTCGGCGCTGCTTCCAGGTTTGTGACATCGGACGGAGACACAAAGCCTGCAGCGACATCCTCGAGGTCCAGCACTGTGCCTGTGGCCGCCCGCGATAATCTCTCCCGCGCTGCTTTCTTAAGTGCCTCGTGAATCCTGCTCATTTTTCCCTCGGATGCCTTCCCTAGCAGGACCTTCAGGCCCTCGTACTAATTGGCGAATAGCCATTTTCCCCTAGCGGGGTGTTCTTTCCGGCGGATGCCTCTACTTCCAGGTTTGGAATCAGTCCCAGGACCGGAAGCTTTAGGCAGAGCTCGACGTCACGTTCCGTGTAGATCGACTTGTCGCTAATTGCAATCAACGCTAAGATTCCCACGCCTAGGCCAAGACCTGCGGCGAGCCCCCCGCCCAGGAAATACGGCTTCTTCGGGAACGAAGGCTTGTCTGGGAGACTAGGCGGGTCAAGCACACGGAATTGTTCGCCCTCCTGCTGGTGCTGGAGATCTGTAGCCATAGCGGAGTTGTCATGTTTCTTGAGCAATTCATTATAAAAGTCGAGTGCGCTCTGGTAGTTACGAGTCATCTCCTTAAGCTGCTGCTCGACCATAGGGCTTGCCTGCACACGTGCCTGCAACACTCCGATCTGATTCTGGATCTGAGCCTGTCGTCTAATCAGATCTGCGATATTTAGTCCGTCTTGACGCAGTTGTGCACGGAGCTGCTGCATCTGCGGAGGCTCGCTTCTTGGCGTTTGGGAGTTTTCGACTCCCGAAGGATTTGTTTTTGGTTCTTCAGCCAACCGCTTCTTCATCTGTTCGATACTGTTCCGGAGCTTGATGATGTCTGGGTGTTCCGGGGTGTAGCGTGTTTGCAGCACCGTAAGCTGGTCTTGCAGTGCGTTCAGCTGCTGTTCCAGTGTTTCTGGATTCCTGCCTGGCATCCCGTGCGAGGTTTCCAAGTTGGCTTGCTGCTGATTGAGCAAGGACTCATTGAAGATCTTATCCTGCTGCGCGCGGCTTAACGCTTGGGTGTTCGCTTCGAGCTGTGAGTTCATCCCCATGAGCAAGTTCAAGTTTGTCTGTTCCTCCTCTGGCAATGAACCAAGATATTGTCTTTTGAATTGGGCAAGCTTCGCATCGTGCGCGTCAAGTTTGGCTTTGGCCTCGTCCAGTTGTTGGCTCAGGAAAGAAGTCGTCCGCGCCGCTTGTTGTTCCAAGGCGTGCGCATTCTGTTCCATGAACATGGACGTGATTTCCGTGCAGATCTGTTGCCCAAGTTGCGCATTATTGAAAGTTACGGCGACATAGAAACCGGGCAGGCTTTGGTTCTGGGTCCCCGGCATAGATGTGAGCGGTTTGACCTCAATTGAGGTTCGAAGCCGCTCAACCAAATCTTCGATGTGTACTTTCCCGCGAAGTTCCGGGTACAGCCCAAATTTTTCAACGATAGGTTCCAAACGCGTGCGGCTCAGAATCTGCTCTTGCATCGATGCGAGGCGATGATTCAAATCTTCCGTGACGACGGACCTCACAATATCGCTCGGGACCGTGGGCTGTTGGACAAGTATAAGGGTTTGCGATGTATACTTTTTTGGCAGAACCACGGCGAGCGACATAGCGATGGTTCCGCAACTCACGACTGTGATCGGAAGAATCCACCAATAACGGCGTAGAACCCGCTTTGCATCTTCAGGTGTAATCTCACCATTTCGAACCATAACCTGCCTCGCTAAGAACTCAATGCTTGCCGCCCCTCATCAATCCCCAAGGCTGCGATCTGCCATCGCTAGGACAAAGCAGTCCTGGCCAGACAAAAATCCCCACTCTGCATTGGTGCACGCCTCTTGCCAGGAAACGGGTCTTAAGCTGGCACTCAAAATACCCATAATCCATTTAATTTCAACATCTTATGGAAAAATAGCCCCTTCTTGCGAGGCCGCATCTGTTTGATCGAACCACGGAAGGCTAAAGAGTGGAAACATTCTATCCACATTGTCCCTAAAATTATCCCTATTCAGGTTAAATCCGAACCTCTAGTGCTCAAAGCCTTCGAAATGGCCGATTCCAGGACGGTGACGGCGGCGTAAGTTGTTTGTTATCTGTGTTTAGGTAGAATTTACCGAATGTCATCCAGGAATTCTTGGAAACGACCGGCATAGGGCGTACACATAGCGCCTGACCTATCCGCAACACGGGATAGAAATAGGCTTGCCGTTTTCTGAGTGCAGACCCAAACAGGCCTTCGCCCTCAGGCGCAGTCGAGCGCTCGCTGTGGGCGGGATCGCTACGGGATTGCTGCTGGAACTTCGTTGGAGAAGGTGCTCTCGTTGCCGCTAGAATCCACTGCGGTTGTTACGTAGTAGTAAGTTGTCCCGTTCAGGACAGTCGAATCCATGTAATTGAGCACCGCAACCAGCGACAGATTGATCTTGGTATAGGGACCTCCGCTCACTGTGCCGCGGTAAGCGTTGTACCCCAAGACTGTCGAAGTACTCGCGTTCCAGGTCAGTGCAACTGAATGAGCCGTTTGAGCTGTGGCAGTGAAGTTGACTCCGCTAGCGCTTGCCGCACTGATGTTGACACTCTGATTCGCCGGACTGAAAGCGAACCCACTATTTGCAGGAGTTACCAAGTACGTACCACTTACCAAATTCGTAAAACTATAATTTCCGGAGCTGTTGGTAAGCGTCGCGGCGCTTGCCGCCCCGCTAAGTGCCACTGTGGCACCACTTCCTCCGGTCGTGGGACTGATAGTCCCTGAGATACTAAACGTTTGGCCCACTTGCGCTGTGGCAGTGAAATTGATTCCGGCTACGTTGGCTCCGCCGACAGTTGCCACCTGGGCACTCGGATTGAAAGTGTAGCCGGTGCGGCTAGGGGTAACTGCGTACGTCCCGTTTGACAATCCGGTGAAAGCGTAATTCCCCGCCCCGTTGGCGGTCGTTGTGGCAGTTGCTGCTCCACTCAGCGTGACCGTCGCTCCGCTTCCACCTGTCGCCGGGCTAATTGTTCCAGACACACTAAAGGTTAGAGCAGTGGCTGTGAAATTTGATCCCGTGGTGACACTAGCGCCGCTGACCGTTACATTCAGGCTGCTGGGGTTGAACGTGTAACCAGCGTGGCTGGGAGTAATTGTGTATGTTCCGTTGGCCAAACCACTAAAAGTGAAATTCCCTGAGCTGTTGGCTGTGGTTGTGGCGTTCGCTGCCCCGCTGAGTGTTACCGTAGCGCCATTACCGCCCGTGACCGGACCAATCGTCCCAGAGATGCTAAAGGTTTGCGGGGGCGGCTGAGTAGCTGCGGAGTTCTGGCCACTAACAATGCCAGAGCACCCCCACACGACTACTGAGGGCAGAAGCATCACTACGCATAACAAAGCTCGCCTTGCTCGAGAAGACATCACCGATAAGTCAATAAGTGTGCTTCCGGCATTCCTGCCTTGTTCAATTCTCATCGTCCAGGCCCTCAGAGCCTTGCTGGACGTAAGCGTACGGCCATAATAAATCTGACGATACTGAATGGAGGTCTAGTTTAAGTACAGGTATTGACCCTGCCCCTTAGGTCCATGAAATCTCAGGCTGCCTGGGCCCGGCACGACGGTACTTCAATGGGACACAGAGGCTTCCAGTCTCGAATTGCCCGCGAGCCCGGCAGCATACTCCCTGATTTTCCTCACCGCCAGTGGATATTTAGTTTTCCACAGCCTGGCCACCTAGGAGATCTCCTCCCTTAGACCTCCCAGGGATTATGCCCCTCGAATCACCATTCGCTACTCAAAGCGTCTGAAATCATCTATCTTGCTCTCTTATGGTATTGCAGCCGATACCTCGTTTGAGTACGTGCTTTCGTTGCTGCTTGAATCGACCGCAGTGGTCACGTAGAAGTAGGTCGCGCCACTCTGTACGTTCGAATCTGTGTAATTGAGCACCGCAACCAGCGATGGGTTGATCTTTGTGTACGGACCTCCGCTCACCGTGCTACGGTAAACGTTGTACCCAGATACTGTCGAAGTACTCGCGTTCCAAGTCAGTGCCACCGAATGCTGGACCGGGGCAACGCCCGTTCCCGATAGTGAGACCGTCGCAGGCGACCCGCTCGCGTTGCTTACAATCGAGATGCTTCTATTTACGATCCCGGCGGCCGTCGGACTGAACTGGACGCTCAGGGTGAGGTTCTGCGACGGAGTCAGCGTGACCGGTGCGCTGCCGCCCGTCATAGAATAGCCAGCGCCGCTCAAGGTAATCTGTGAAATTGTCACGCTGGAATTGCCCGTGTTGGTAATCGTGACGTTTTGAGGGGCAGAAGAAGTTCCTGTTGTTACATTTCCAAAGCTCAAGCTGGCCGGGTTGATGCCCAGAGTAAGGATTGCGGCGATTCCCGTGCCGGTGAGACCGACAGATGTGGGCGAAGCGGGAGCGTTGCTCGCGATTGAGACGTTGCCAGGTGCAGGGCCAACCGCTGTTGGCAGGAAGGCCACCGTGATTGTAGTTTGTTGACCCGCAGTGACACTCAATGGAAGTGAAAAACCACTGACGCTGAAAGGCGAGCCTGTTGCAGTCACTAGAGAAATGGTCAAGGTAGCCGTGCCGGTGTTTTTGATGATCAAGGCTTGGGACAAATTAATGCCGACCACCGCGTTTCCAAAATTAATGGACGTCGGACTCACCTGAATGGCCGGTGCGGGCGCCGGATTCACCGTGAGCGTTGCGGCACTGCTAGTCACCGTTCCCGCCGTGTTGCTCACCACCACATCGAAACTCGTTCCGCTGTCCGCCGTCGTCGTCACCGGCGTGGTATAGGTCGCCGAAGTGGCTCCCGCGATGTTCACCCCGCTCTTCTGCCACTGATAGCTCAATGGCGCCGTGCCCGTAGCCACCACCGTGAACGTCGCCGTCTGCCCCGCGGTCACCGTTTGGTTCCCGGGCTGCGTGGTGATCGTCGGCGCCACCACCGCGGCATTCACCGTCAGCGTCGCCGCACTGCTGGTCACTGTCCCTGCGGCATTGCTCACCACCACAACGAAATTCGCTCCGCTGTCCGCCGTCGTCGTCACCGGCGTGGTGTAGCTCGCTGCCGTGGCTCCGGCGACGTTCGCCCCGTTCTTCTGCCACTGATAGCTCAATGGCGCCGTGCCCGCCGCCACCACCGTGAACGTTGCCGTCTGTCCTGCCGTCACGGTCTGGTTCACAGGCTGCGTGGTGATCGTCGGCGCCACCGCCGCGGCATTCACCGTTAGCGTCGCTGCCGCACTGGTCACTGTTCCCGCAGTATTGCTCACCACCACAGCGAAACTCGCTCCGCTGTCCGCCGTCGTCG
>Ga0307475_10001028_pt1 | contig 16695 bp, 16 predicted proteins | sample atmos_gasesECM1C_FD_203317 | JGI IMG/M metagenome (GOLD analysis project Ga0307475, IMG submission 203317) | Hardwood forest soil microbial communities from Morgan-Monroe State Forest, Indiana, United States - atmos_gasesECM1C_515 | ecosystem: Environmental > Terrestrial > Soil > Temperate... | reverse complement strand
CGAAGGTGAAGGCCGCGAAGATCCAGCTGCAGAGCTTTTCGAGCGCACTCGATCTCTTCTATCTCGATGCTGGTCGCTTCCCCTCGTCGGCAGAAGGCCTGGCGGTTCTGGTACAGCGTACGCCAGGCGTCGCCGCGTGGAACGGACCCTATCTCAGAGGCGGCGCCGTTCCGAACGACCCCTGGAATCACCCTTACGTCTATCGCTCGCCGGGAGAACACGGACCTTACGACATCATGTCCTATGGGTCGGACGGGCAGGAGGGCGGCACCGGGCTTGCGGCCGACATTTCCATCGAAAATCTGACCAGCGCCAAAAATGAGTAAGGCTTCCGAGCGCGGCTTCACCTTGCTTGAAATGGCGTGTGTGCTCGCGCTTATCGCCATGATGGCGGCTGTGCTGTTGCCGTTCGTTCCGCGTCACACCTCCCGCGCCCGATTGCAGGCCTACGCGCTTCAGGCCGCGACGCTCCTGAAGGCGGATCGAAACGCGGCAATCCGGCGCGGGATCGATGTAGCGACGCTGGTGGACGCGCGGAGCCGCGTGATCCGCTCCGGCGTAACAGCGGACACGATCCATATTCCCGACGATGTCCGCGTCGAAGCGCTGTTGCCGCGAACCTGCGGCTCGCACGAGGCCTTCTCGACCATCAGCTTCTTTGCCAGCGGAACGTCTTGCGGAGGCGCCATTGCACTGACCCGCCCCGAGGCCGGCTACGAGGTTCGCGTCAACTGGTTGACCGGAAGGATCGAAATTGCTTCGCACAACTCCCGCACCAACTGACCGCCGCGACGCCGGCTTCACGATCATCGAGGTCTTGATCGCGCTCGCGGTCGTCGCCGTTTCCATCGTGGCAATCGGATCGGTCATGTCGACAAATCTGCGCGGTGTGCGCTCACTGGAGCAGCATGTCACCCTGATGCAGACCGCGCGCGCGGTTCTGATCGGCGAGCTGCCGGCGAGCGCCGAACTCGGCTTTGGCGCGCTCTCAGGCCAGGTCAATGACCATCAGTGGAGGATCGACGTCGAAGCTATGGGCGAAGAGTGGGACGTCAAAGGCGCGGATGTCCCGTGGAAACCCGCGCTGGTCAGCATTCGGGTCCGCTCTCCTTCGGGTGCCTTGTCCGACCTGAAAACGGTCCGTCTGGTGCGCGGGCCATCGAAATGAAAAAACTGCGCGCAGAGCAACGGCCTTTGGAGGGCGGCTTTACGCTGATCGAGACCCTCATCGCGCTAGCGTTGATGGGCCTTGTGCTTTCGGCGCTGGCCAGCCTCACGGCGCAATGGCTGCCGAACTGGAATCGCGGGTTTGAGCGGATCCAGCGCAGCGAGCTGATAGGCATCGCGCTGGAGCGGATCGGTGCGGATCTTGCGGCCGCCGAATATGTGTCTGCCAACCGCGCCGACCGCCGGCCCTTGTTCGACGGGTCGGAGTTGTCGGTCACTTTCGTGCGCACCGCAATGGGACCGAACGCGGGGCACGGCCTCGACGTCGTGCGGCTCGGCGAAACCGCCGATCAGCAGGGCTTTGCAACGGTTCGTTCGCGGACTCCGTTCCAACCTTCGCGGCCAGGTTCGTCGCTCTCCGAGCAACTCCAATTTGCCGAACCGGTTTTGCTGCTGCGCGCGCCGTACCGGCTGTCCTTCGCCTATGCAGGCGCGGACCGGGTCTGGAAAAGCAGCTGGCAGGATGCCGAGAAATTGCCTGCGGCGATCAAGCTGACCGTGCGCGACGCGGCCAGCGAACGAATCCTTTCGATCTCAACGGTGACGCCGGTTCATGTGCAGTCGCCCGGGCAGGGCGATTGCACGCAGCCGAACGCACAGCCGAACGCACAGCCGAGCGGGCAGCCGAGCGGCTGCGACAGCAAACAAGGTACCCCGGGCAATCCGCAAGCCGGGTCACAAGGGGTTGCGCAAGGCAATTCGCAGCAGACACCTAACGCCGCGACAGGGCAGGGGGGCTGACGGTGAAAGGAGAAGGCGCGGTTAATGCACCCTCGGAGCGCGGCTTCGTCATCATCGCCGTGCTCTGGATTCTCGTGGCGCTATCTGCGCTGGCAACGATCTTTTCGGTTTATCTGTCCAACTCGGCCCTGACGCTGGCCGCCACCGATGCCGTCCTGCAGAGGGAGGCGTTGGTTTCGGCTGGTCTCGAACTCACGACCTATCAATTGGTGCTCGCAGGAGACAAGGCGCGCCCCGCACAGGGATCGTTCCGTTTCCGGCTGAATAATGTGGAGGCACTCGTCACCTTCAAGTCGGAAGCGGCGCGCGTCGATCTCAACTTCGCGTCCAAGGAGCTTTTGGCCAATCTGTTTGAGGTCCTGGGTGCAGACCAGAAAATCGCAGTCGAAGCCGCCGAGCGGATCGTCGGCTGGCGCACCCCTCCTAAATCCAACGCGACCAACGACGAAGCGGCGCTGTACACGGCCTCGGGTCTTGCTTATCCGCCACGACAGTCGTCCTTCGCCCATGTCAACGAACTCAGCCTCGTGCTCGGGATTTCGGCAGGCCTGCTGGATCGTGCTTTGCCCTTCCTGACCGTCTTCAACGGATCGCCAGGCGTCGACGTTCTGATCGCACCGAGTGAGGTGATCGCCGCACTGCCTGGCATGACGCCGTTAGCCCTCAATGATTTCTTGAACCAAAGGGCTGTCTTGCCGAGGGACAAGGCTGCGATCGCTGCCGCGCTCGGCCCGGCGCAGGGCAATGCGGCCATTCCCAACAGCAAATCCTATCGCGTTATGGCGTCGCTCCGCTTCAACGACGGCCGGCAAACCTCCTCGGAGGTCGTCATCTCGCTCGGCGACGCCAAGCAGCCCTACCAGGTATTGTCATGGCAGGACGACGTGCAGACCGGTCACCGGTCACGCAGACCGGCAGGGGGATGATGCCAATGATGTCCGCCATCAAAGCCTTTTTTGATGATTGGATCGCGGCTGTGGCCAGGATGGTCGATTTCGCGCTGGGTCGATATGCGCCAAGGCGGCAAATCCTGCTCAGCGAGCGCAGCGATCAGACATTCATGGCGAGTTTGAAATCGGCGCGAAAGGGCCCAGCCGTGCCGGAAGTTTGCTTTCGCCTCTCGCACGGCCGGCCCGATCCGGCCTTGCCCGCCGAATGGGAGACGGCCTTTCGCGGCGGCCGGGTGGAAGCTGTGATGGCTTCCAACCGCGTGCTGTTTCGATCGCTCGATTTTCCGAAGCAGGCGGTGGACTTCCTCGACGGCATGATCCGCACGCAGATTGATCGCCTGACGCCGTGGGCCGCAGACGACGTGATGTATGGCTGGGGTCCGCCTTCTGCTGCCCCCAACGAGCGGGTTGAGCTCATTTTGGCAGCGACATCGACGGACGAAGTCCAGCCGCTTGTTCAGTTTGCGACCAACATGGGAGCGGCATCGATTGCCGCATTCGCCGCGCTTCCGATGGCGACCGGCACGTCCGGAAAGATCAAGCTGTTCGACCAAACGCTGCGCAGAGCTGCCGGCCGCGCCTTGGACGTGCCGCGGATTTTGCGCCTGACATTGCTGTCCACGGCCCTTGCCGCCGCTGCGTCGATGATGGTCGCCACCTACGTCGGCAGCGACCTGGAGTCCGAGCAGCAACAATTGATGCGACGGATTGCGGAACGCCGTGCATCGCTGCGCCTAAATCCGGCCGCCGGAGAATCGGCCTTTGGCCTTCTCGCAAAACGCAAGCAGACAAGCCCGTCCAGCGTCGTCGTGCTCGAAGCCCTCTCACAAGCCTTGCCGGACGGCACCTACGTCACGGAATTGCGGATTGAAGGCGACAAGGTGCAGGTTGTCGGCATGACGCAGGATGCGCCGTCCCTGATCCGGTTGATCGAGCGGTCACCGCAATTTGCGCAGGCCACCTTCTTTGCTCCGACAACGCGGGCGCAGAATGAGCCCGGCGAGCGTTTCCACATCGAGGCGCGCATCACGCCGTCTTTTGGATCCGGCACATGAACATCACGGCCATTCTGAGAAAAACGTTCGTAGCTTCGCCGATCGCGGCGGCGGCAGCCTACGCGGCCGTCGTCCTGCTGCTGCTGACAATGGTCGCGAGTTCCATCAGCGACATTTTCGGCCAGCGCGCGGCAGTTGCGGCTTCGCTTTCCATGCTGGAGCAACTTGAGGGTCGCAAGATACAAGCCGTGAAGGGACAGTCAGCCGACGCCGCGATGCCGTCCGGCTCGCCGTATCTGGAGGGGGCGACGGTCACGGTTGCGGGGGCCGCGCTGCTTGCGCGCGTCGCCAGCGCCGTGACCAAGCTCGGCGGCAACGTGCTGTCTTCCCAGCTCGATGTGCAGGGCACGCACGCCAAGGCCGGGTTCATCAGCATGATCGCCAGCTGTGAACTCGACCAGCCGGCACTGCAACCGCTGATCTACGATCTCGAAGCAGGAATGCCTTTCCTGTTCATCGATCAACTCTCGATCCAGGCTCCGACGATTTCGTCCGGGGAGGGGAAGTTGCGAATTCTGCTGGCGGTCTCTGGGCAGTGGCAGGGTGCAAAGTGATGCGGCAGCTTGCGGTGTGGGCGACGGCGCTCCTTCTGTGCGTAGTTGGCGGCTCGGCATCGATCTCGGCCATTGCCACGGATGCGCCAGATGATCAGGGCGACAGCCTGAAATCGAGATTTCTGGCCGTCTCGAACGGTCCGGATACCGCGCCAGCGGTGGTGCAGGTCACCGCCCAGTCGCCACCGCCAGCTCCGGCAGCCGAGCGGACGCTAAGCGCCAATCCGTTGTGGGCCATGCCGCTGGCTCAATTCCCGGCGACGCGCGAACGGCCGATCTTCTCTCCCTCGCGTCGGCCGCCGGCGCCAGCTGTCGCGCCCGTCATAGCTCCCAAAGTGATCGCCGTGCCGAAGCCAAAGGAGCCGGAGCGTCCGCAACTCAGCCTGGTCGGCACCATCGCTGGCGACGAGGAGGGGTTCGGAATATTCCTCGATCAGGCAAACAAGGCGGTCATCCGGCTGAAGGTCGGTGAGGAATTTCAGGGCTGGAAACTGCGATCGGTGCAGGGGCGCGAAACGGCGCTGGAAAAAGACCAACGGACCGTCACGCTCGTGCTGCCTCAGCCAGGATTAGCCCAGCCGTCCGGCGAGGCCGAAGCCCCGGCGGCGGCGCCGATCATCCCGTCAAACGTCCCAAGGCTACGGTCGTCCGACCCGCGTCCCAACCGGGCCGGGCGCTAGTGCATGATCCGGAAAAGTGCGCCGCGGTTTTCCGAAAAGATCATGCACAAACATTAAACTAAGGCGCGACGGCGATTCGACCTGAGGCCATCGCGCTTTACCGGGACAACGCTCGGCCGGCTTGTTCAACAGCAACTCCAGTGATGTTGCAGAACCAACGTGAACAACAGGCCGATTGCGAGAAACGGTCCGAACGAGAGTGAGGTGCGTGCGGTCAATTGCCGTCCTGCCAATTGCATGACACCGGCGCAGAGCAACGCACTGAGTGCCGCAACCAGCAGAAGGATGGGAAGGCCGGCGAGGCCAACCCAGATGCCGGCGGCGGCAAGGAATTTGACATCGCCCAGGCCAAGGCCCTGGACTTTTCTGAAAACGAAATAAAGCCATCTCAGCAGCCAGAAAATCGCGCCGACCGCCGCGCCTTCGCAAGCGGATTGCAGTGCAAGCGATGGACCGCCGATCAAAAGAGCCGTCGACAGACCAAGAGCGCCAATGGCGAGGTTCAACCAGTCCGGAATGATTCCGTGGCGGATATCGATCCAGGAAAGCATAGCGCCGAGCAGGAACAGCAATCCGAACGATGCAACGATGACCATACCGCGTGTCTGATCCGGCGACAGAGATACCGATCAATCTAGCAGAGGTATCAAAGGCCGGCCAAAGTCATTCGCGATTCTTTTTAAACAATCCGCCCCGGCCGATCGACGCCTAGCGTCCCGAATCCGAAGTTCGCCACATTTCGCGGCGGCCTCTTTCGCGAACTTCGGATTCGAAAGGACACTAGAACCTATCTCAAAATTGCCTGAAGAGGATAAGTAGGCAAGCGAGTTGAACGAAACCGAGAAAGTTTTGAGGATAGAACTCCCAGCGAACCAGCAGGCGGCGGCGCCACTGAATCCAGGCGAAGAAGCGTTCGACCAGCCAGCGCCTGGCATATCGGCGGAGCTTGCGTCCGTCCTGGGTGAGCGACTTCACTCGATTGGAGCGATGCGGGGCGATCATTTCGATGCCCTCGCGGCGCAGTTCATGGTCGAGCGCGTCGCTGTCGTAGGCACGATCGCCAATGAGGTTTTCAGGCTTTGCTTCGATCATGTAGAAGTCGAAGCAGAGTTGCACCAGGCGTACTTCGTGGTGGTTTGCGGCATGGGTGCTGACCGAAAGCGGCAAGCCATGGCGATCCACAATCGCCATGATTTTAAGACCTTTTCCGCGCCTTGTGGGGCCAATCTGTGCTCCGCCGCCCTTGGCCATCGCAAAGGTCGCGTCGATGAAGCATTCCTCTTCGTCGAGTACACCCTTTTCGCGAAGCTCGTTGGCGATATCAGTCAAAACGCGCCGCAACACCTCATCATGGCACCAGTTCTGGAAGCGACGATGTACGGTCTTATAATTCGGATAGCATTGCGGCAGCATGTGCCACTGCGCGCCAGTGTTCAAAATCCAAAGAACAGCTTCCAACACATGGCGCGCCGGAACCGGTTTCCGGCCAGGCCGTCCATCAGCAATGTGCTCTTCCGGAAAGTGTTTCCGGATGCGCTCCCACTGCTCGTCCGTCAGCCGAATCATCTGCCCTTTATAGCCGATCGACTCTGAACCGCAATTTTGAGATAGGTTCTAGTGTCCTTTCGATTCCGAAGTTCGCAAACGAGGTGGCGGCAAAATGATGCGAACTTCGGAATCGGGACACTAGCCGTGCCTTAAGTTGAAATACCCCGCATGTGTGACGGACGACGGGGTAACCAACAGGAAACCTCGATTGAGGATCCATCCGTCGCTTTCTGGAGGAACTCCCCGATGCATCGCCTTTTCCTGGCTGCTGGCTTTGTGATGGCCGGCCTCTTGTCCCTCGGCCAAGCGGTACTCGCGCAAGACGCTAACCAGCCCGTCTATATCGTGACCTATGTCGAGGTCGTGCCGAGCTCGGTTGCCGACGCGCGTCAGTTGATTCTCAACTACGCCAACGAGGCGAAAAAGGCTTCCGGCGCGACGGCCGTCGAGGCGCTGCAGCGAATTTCCGACCCCCATCATTTCGCGCTGATCGAGCAATGGCAGTCGCAGGCCGCCAAGCAGGCGTTTGCCGCGACACCCCCGGTGACGACCTTCCGTGCAGCGCTCAACCCGCTGCAGAGCGCGGCCTATGACGAGCGCGTTCACGCAGCTCTTGCGGTCGGCCCGGCGAAGTCGATGACGGGTGATGCCATCGTGATTCTGACCCACGTCGATGTCGTGCCGACGCAGGTTGAGCCAGGCACCGCCAAGGTAAAAGGCTTTACCGAGGAGGGCAGGAACGCGCCGGGTAACTTGCGCTTCGACGACGTTGTCCAGGTCAACCGCAAGAATCATTTCACGCTGATCGAAAGCTGGGAAAAGCCCGCCGACAAGAACGCCTGGATTTCGACCAAGACCGCGCGGACCTTCCGCGAGGAATTGCAACCGATGAGCGGGGCGCTTTACGATGAGCGTGTCTATAAGCCGGTGCGCTGATCGCGTCCTTGCAGCCAGATAGGCGTTGAATGGCGGGAAAGAAGTTCCCGCCATTTTTATGCTTTCCAGCAACACAATTTGGACCAGCGGAACCGGATTCTTGCAGGTGTAGAGAGTGCCGGCCGCAACGAGACGTTTACGCCACCTTCATACAATTACGGGTAGAAACCCGCGCCGTCCTTTGCGTGGCCCACCGGAATTTCCAATGCTGAAGGTCTACGATTGTATCGCCACCGCCCATGATTTGCGGCTGGTCGGCCTGGCAGCCTTCGTGTGCGTACTCGCGTCGTACACGGCGATCAGACTGCTCCGCTACGCCCGCAAATCCACCGGGCGCATGCAACGAGTGTGGCTCGCGGTTTCCGCCATATCCACCGGATTTGGAATTTGGGCGACGCACTTCGTCGCCATGCTTGCATTCACGCCAGGGATTCCAAGCGGCTACAACATTATCTTAACCATCCTCTCGTTGATCGCGGCCATCGTTCTGACCGGCGCCGGGCTCACCGTGTCGCTTGTTCCAAACCGGCGCATCGCCCCGTGGGTCGGCGGTGCTATCGTTGCAGGCGGGATCGCCGCGATGCATTACACCGGAATGGCGGCTTTCGAGATCGCGGGCGAGGTGCTGTGGGACCCGGTTCTTGTTGCCGCCTCGATACTGATTGGCGCAGTGATCGGCGCGATCGCGCTTCCCGTCGGCATACATGGTGACCGCGAGGGCTGGAAAGTCGGCGGTGCATTGCTCCTGACGCTTGCAATCTGTAGCCATCACTTCACCGCGATGGCCGCGGTGTCGATCGTTCCCAACCCAAGTATTGAAGTTTCCCAAACAGCCTTGCCGGCGGGATGGCTCGCGGTAGGGGTGACGATGGCAAGCCTGACCATTCTCGGTCTGGCGATGGCCAGCGTCGTGCTCGACATTCGCGATCATCGCCGCTCCGATCTTGAAGCGGAACGGATGCGCGAACTGGCGGATGCTTCGGTCGAAGGTCTCCTGGTTTGCGACGGCGAGACGATCGTTTCGGCCAACAAAAGCTTCTTGTTTCTGACCGGGCTTTCGACCGCAGCCCTTGCCGGCGAAAGACTCGAGAACTGCTTTCCCGATTCCGAGGCCCGCGCCGAGTTGTTGTCGCGACCGGATCAGATCGTAGAAACCGATTTGCGTCGTATCGACGGTTCGCTGACGCCGGTCGAATTGATCATGCGGCCGATCGTTTATGCCGGTCTGCCGCGCCACGTGATCGCAGTTCGCGATCTTAAGGCGCGCAAAGCTGCCGAAGAACGCATTCATTTTCTCGCGCATCACGACGCGCTCACCTCGCTTCCCAACCGCAGTCACTTCAACGCGCGGGTCGACCGGGAAATCGCAGCACTCGGTCCCGGCAGGAGTTTGGCTGTGCTGTGCCTTGATCTCGACAGGTTCAAGGAAGTCAACGACCTGTTCGGACATGCGACCGGCGACCAGGTGCTTCAGACTGTTGCGTCGCGCGTCGGTGCGCTGCTCGACGACCGGCAGATGTTTGCACGTCTCGGAGGCGACGAGTTTGCTATCATCATGCCCGATCTCGCCGGCCCTACAGCGGCCGGACGGTTGGCCGAAGCTGTCCTTGAAGCGCTTCGCGCCTCTTGCCATGCGCCGGAGGTGGCGATTGCAACGAGCATCGGGATCGCGCTTTATCCGGGCGATGCAATCGACCGTCAATCGCTCCTCAACCACGCAGATGTGGCCCTCTATCGGGCGAAGTCCGAAGGCCGCGATACCTACCGCTTTTTCGAGGCGAGTATGGGTGCGGAAGTTCGCCAGAGGCGCCTGCTCGAGCACGATCTGCGTCTTGCGATTGCGCGTGACGAGTTGGGGCTGGCGTATCAGCCCCAGCATGACGTACGAACAGGCAACATTATCGGCTTCGAGGCGTTGGTGCGCTGGACGCACCCGGACCGTGGCAAGGTTTCGCCGGCCGTATTTGTTCCGATCGCCGAGGAGGTCGGTGCAATTCTGCCGATCGGGGAATGGGTGCTGAAGGCCGCCTGTCGTGAAGCGGCGTCCTGGACGCAACCACTCAAGATCGCCGTCAATGTGTCGGCGGTGCAGCTTCACAATCCGGACTTCGTCCGGCTGCTGCACGAGGTCCTGCTTGAAGCCGGCTTGCCGGCACGTCGGCTGGAGATCGAGATCACCGAGACGGCGCTGGTCCGCGATTTCAATCGGACGCTGGCGACGCTGCGCCAGATCAAGGCGCTCGGCATCGATATCGCGATGGACGATTTCGGTACCGGCTATTCATCGCTATCCAACCTGCTCGCGTTTCCATTCGACCGCATCAAGATCGACCAATCCTTCATCAAGTCAGTCAATGCCAACGGCCAGGCGACGACCATCGTACGTGCAGTGTTGGGCCTTGGCCGCGGGCTGGGCCTGCCGGTCCTCGCCGAAGGCGTCGAGACGATTGCGGAATTGAAATTCCTGCAGGAGGAGGGGTGTGACGAGGTCCAGGGCTATTTGCTCGGACGTCCCGCCGCGATCGGCACCTTCCGCCGCTACACGCATGGGGAATCTGGTTTCAGCAACAGCATGAACTCACCGCGCCGGGTTGCCGGCGCCTAAAGAACTGGCTGCGGCACGCGGCCGGCACGGTCTCTTCCAAAACACATCCTGGACCGATACGATGCCGCGCCTCGATGCCGGAAGGATAGATCGCGCGTGCAATGACAATGGAACGTGCCACCGCCGAGGTCGCGATCGAGCCCGCGCCGCAGCAGCTCGCGCCATCCGTACGCCGAAGCATCTTTCTGTATCTCGGCGTCCTGATCGTCCTCTTGGCCTTCGGCGGTCCGTCGGGAGGCCTGATCGATATTCCGATCAGTTTCTTCCTCAAAAATCGATTGCATCTGGAGGCGCATCAGGTCGCACATTTCCGCCTCATCGCGGCGATCCCGCTTTATCTGTCATTCGTGTTCGGATTCATCCGCGACATCTGGAATCCGCTTGGCATGCGTGACCGCGGGTTCATGCTGGTGTTCGGCGGTGCCTGCGCGCTGCTCTATCTCGGCTTTGCATTTCTGCCGATGACTTACTCCTCGCTGCTCGTCGCGGTCATCGTGCTGACGACCTCGTTCCTGTTTGTCGCCAGTGCCCAAAACGGGCTGGCCTCGACCATCGGCCAGCAGCATGCGATGACCGGCCAGATCAGCGCGGCGTGGAACGTGTTTGCGTCGATCCCGCTCGTCGCGGCCCTGTTGGCCGGCGGCTGGCTTTCGAGTTTGCTGGAAGACAGAAACGCCGATTCCGCGGCGCGCGTCCTGTTCCTCATCGGCGCCATGATCATGGCGGTGGTGAGCCTGTTTTCGCTGTGGAAGCCGAAGGACGTGTTCGAAAACGTTCACGCCGAACATGGAGGCGACGTGCATCCGCTTGCCGACATCAAGCGGCTGTTTGGCCAATGGCAGATTTATCCGGCGATGGCGATCTGGCTGTTGTGGAATTTTGCGCCCGGGTCGACCACGCCGCTGCAGTATCATCTGCAGAACAATCTCCACGCTACCGACGCCCAATGGGGGCAGTGGAACGCGATCTTTGCCGCTTCGTTCATCCCGACCTTCATCGTCTATGGCTTTCTGTGCCGTCGTTTTCCCCTGAAGACGCTTCTGGTGTGGGGGACGGTTATTGCCGTGCCGCAGATGATCCCTCTGCTATTTATTCATTCGGTGACGGGCGCCTTGGTGGCCGCGGTGCCGATCGGGTTGATGGGCGGGCTTGCCACCGGCGCTTACATGGATCTGATCATCCGCTCCTGTCCAGCAGGTCTGCAGGGGACCACGCTGATGATGTCGAGCAGCCTTTATTTCGTCATCTCGCGATTTGGCGACATTCTCGGGACCACGCTCTATGATCGCTATGGCGGGTTTACCGTCTGCGTCATCGCGATCACTTTGGTCTACGCGCTCATCCTTCCGACGCTGTGGCTCGTACCGAAAGAGTTGACCGCGACCGCCGACGGTGAGGTGGTCGAGAGTGAGCCGCGAGGCATGGCCTCGCTCAACCGGTCTTGAGCCGCGGCAGCAGCATGAGCGCGTTGTCGCGGCCGATCGCATTGAGATCAGCGTCCGACAGACCGATTTGCGGCATCGTGCCGGCAGTTTCGGCAAGGGCTCGGTAAGGGAAATCGCTGCCGAAAAGGATCTGGCTCGTCGGAATAAGCCCGGTGAGCGCGGCGATCGCTGGCCGATAGCCGGAGACCGCGATGTCGTAATAAAGTCGCTTGAGCTCGTAATCGACGCCGTGCGGGAGTTTTTCGGCGAGGTCCTTTGGACCGTATTGGGTCAGGCGGGCGGCAACGATCGGCACGGTGCCGCCGGCGTGGCAGAAGATGAAGCGGATGTCCTTCAGCCGCGTGAGCGTGCCCGAGAACAACAGGCTGATGATGGTGCGCGTGGTGTCCTGCGGGACTTCAGCCATCACGGTGGCAATTCCCGGCATCAGGGTCCGGCAGCAATTCGGTGTCGTCGGATGCACGAAGACCACGGCCTTGCGCCGGTTCAGTTCTTCGAGCACGCTGCTGTAGGCGGGATCGCCAAGCCACTTGTCGCCATAGCTCGTGAGCAGGCCGATGCCGTCGGCCTTGAGCACGTCGAGCGCATATTCGATTTCGTGCAAGGAGCCTTCGGCGTCCGGCAGCGGAATCGCCGCAAACAGGCCGAAGCGGCCGGGATGGCTGCGCACGAGTTCGGCGCCATATTCGTTGACCTTGCGCGCCATGGCGCGCGCTTCCTCCGCGTTGCCGAACCAGACGCCGGGCGTCGAAAGCGAAAGCATCGAGGTTTCGACGCCGTGTTCATCCATCGCGGCAAGGGATTGTCGCGGCGTCCATTCGAGCCACGGCCGACTGATCTCACCACCCCGCGAGCCCGCGATCCGCTCGCGATTTTCCGCAAGATAAAAAGGCGGAACGATGTGGCTGTGAACGTCGATCAGCTTGCCGCGGTTTCCCGCGCGCGCCGTCCGTGCCGTCCCAATCGGCGTGGCCGCGCACAAGCCTGTGGCCGCAAGGTTAGAGAGGAACTTCCGCCGGGGGATCGCGCGCGGTGCCAAAGAAGGCTCCCTGCAACAAAAGCAGCCGCGCAGGGGTTGAGGTCTATTCCACTGATCTGGCATGGCATTCTCTTCATGGGCAGCGATCGAGCAGGTGGGACGGGCCGATGGCAGCCTGGTGTCCCGATTCCGAAGTTCGTATCATTGTGCGGTGTACTCGTTTAACGAGCTTCGGAATCGAAGGGACACTAGCAAATTCATGATTCTAGTGTGGCTTTTGGTTCAGAAGTCCGTATGACGAACTCGCGAGCTGCAACGATACGGACTGCTAGACCGCCACACTAGGATACGCACAGGGTTGGCGGATGTCGATTGGTGGCCTTTTGGAAAGGACGCGGTCGTCGCCCTGTCGCAATCGGTTGGAATAGTTTGTAAGAGGAGTTTTTGGTTGTCGGTGCCGGCCGAGCTTTCCTTGCGGACATTCGGCTGACACCTCATTCCCGGCAAGGACGACACATCCGTGAGCGAACAATCGACGTTGGCGGCCTTCGATGCGCGGCAGGCGCCGCAAGGCAAATTGCCCGTTCTGGCATTGTCGGCGCTCGGGATCGTGTTCGGCGATATCGGCACCAGCCCGCTTTACACGTTCAAGACCGTGCTCGGTACGGCCGAAAATCCCTCCGACCCCGCCACGATCCTTGGCGCACTCTCGCTCGTGCTCTGGACGCTCTTCATCATCACCACTGTCAAATATGTCTCCTTCGCCATGCGCGTCGACAATGACGGCGAGGGCGGCATCCTTGCGCTGATGGCGCTGCTCGGCGTGAAGAAGCATCGCCGGCCGACCATCGTGGCGGTCGGCCTGTTCGGCGCCGCGTTGATCTACGGCGACGGCGCGATCACGCCCGCGATTTCGGTGCTTTCAGCGCTGGAAGGCCTCGAGATGGTGACGCCCGCTTTGCAGCCCTACGTCGTGCCGGCAGCGGTTGCAATCCTGCTTGCGCTGTTCGCAATCCAGTCGAGAGGGACGGCTGCCATTGGACACTTTTTCGGCCCGGTGATGCTGACATGGTTTGTCGCCATGACGGTGATGGGAATTTGGGGCATCGCCCGCCATCCCACGGTGTTCGCCGCGGTCAATCCCGCCTACGGCATCTCCTATCTGTTCTCGCACGGAATGACCGGCTTCCTGGTGTTGGGCGCGGTGTTTCTCTGCGTGACCGGTGCCGAGGCGCTTTACGCCGACATGGGTCATTTCGGCAGCCGGCCGATCAAGCTCGCCTGGTACGCGGTGGTGTTTCCGAGCCTGATCATCAATTATGCGGGACAGGCGGCACTGGTGCTCGAAGGCGCACCGACCGACGGCAATATCTTCTTCCGGCTCTGTCCCCAGTCGCTCCTGATTCCACTGGTCGTGCTTGCAACGATCGCCACCATCATTGCCAGCCAGTCGATCATTACTGGCGCTTTTTCGATGACGAGGCAGGCGATCCAGCTTGGCTGGCTGCCGCGGCTTCTGATCAAGCAGACTTCCTCGGAAGGCTATGGCCAGATTTATGTCGGCGTCGTCAACTGGCTCCTGATGATCGTGACGGTCGGCCTGACCATCGGCTTCGGCAAATCGGACAATCTCGCGGCCGCCTATGGTATTGCGGTTTCACTGACCATGCTGATGACGTCGGCGCTGCTCTTCATTGCGATGCGCGAGATTTGGCAATGGAACGTATTTGCCGCAGGCTTCGTCGCGGGCTGCTTTCTGCTCGTCGACGGCGCCTTTTTCCTTGCCAACCTCACCAAGGTCGCCGAGGGCGGATACGTGCCCTTGATCCTTGCCATCTCCGTTTACGGCGTGATGTGGATCTGGCACCGCGGCGCCGCCGCGGTTGCGATGCGGCTGCGGGACTCACTGATCCCAGTGCCGGATTTCCTGAAAAAGATTTCAGCTGCGAATGTGCCGCGGGTTCCCGGCACAGCCGTATTTCTCACCCGCGCCGAGCGCGACACGCCGCCGGTGCTGGTCTGGCATATCAAACATAACCGCGCGCTGCACGAGCATGTGTTGGTGCTGCGCGTGGAAATCCAGTCGGTGCCGTGGGTGTCCTGGCAAGACCGCATGACGGTCTCGGAAATCGCGCCAGGTTTCTGGCGCGCCGATGCGCGTTACGGATTCATGGAGCGTCCACACATTCCGGAATTGCTCGCCGCCGGCAAATCGCTCGGCTGCACCGTCGACCTCGACGACGTCACTTACTATGTGGGGCACGAGACGGTGATTTCCCGCGAGGAGGGCGACGGCCTGCCGGCCTGGCAGGAGAAATTCTTCGCAGTCATGGAGCGCAACGCCGTCCATGTCAGCGACTTCTTCAGCCTTCCCAACGATCAGGTGGTCGAGATCGGGCGCCAGGTTGCGATTTGAGCCTGCCGGCGCGGCCGCTTCGCGGGCAAAAAGCAAGTCGCTAGCTATGGCTTCGCTCCCCTGGCGACGCAAGCGCCTCCGCCGCATTTCAGATTCGAAGAGGTGGTAACGACGCTCGCGCCCTTGTTCGGCGCAACAACCGGCGGGCTTTGCTTTGCGGCGCCGGCGGTCGGCGCCGCCGCGGCGTTGCCGATTGAACTTCCCGTCACTGCGCCGACGGCCGAAGCCGGTTTTGTCACGCCGCCAAGTGTAGCCGGTTTCGTCACTGCGGAAACCGACGCGGCCGCGCCGCCGATGACAGGAGCCGGCTTCGAGGCGCCGCCAATTGCACTTTGCTTTGTTTTAACCGGCCCGCCGAGTGCGTTTTGCGCCAGAGAGGGACGCGCAACGGTCAGCGCAACCGTGCCGATCGATATCACGAGCAGCATCATCCTCATCATAGTCTTGTTCTTCATGCGCGCGATCTTGCCTGTCGCCGAGCGGATATCGGCGCGTTCCCCGATTTTTATCCGTGCCGGGATTTTATCCCAGGCTATCGAAATATGAATGCTCGTCGGGTGCAAAGCGTTCGGCGTCTGTAAGGTTGATGTAAGGAAGGGAAGTCCCGAGCGCCGCCTTGATCTGCAACCATCTGCGGCGGGGCGGTGCTGATCGCGCGGGTTCAGGCGCCAGGTGCGGAGAGACGCGTTATTCGAGATAACTCAGATAGGCGGCGACCGCCTTGATCTGCGCTTCAGTCAGACTATGCGCGATCGGTCCCATGATGGCCGAGTTATCCGGCTTGGCCTTGTCCTGCCCGCGTTCCTTGTCCCAGTTCGTCAGCTTTCTGTGGATGTAGTCGTGAAGCTGTCCTGCGAGACGCGGAAATGCATCTTTGCCCTTGGCATCGTCCCCGTGACAGGAGGCACAGGGCGGGACATCGGATTTCTCGATGCCTTGCTGATAGATCCTCTTACCTTCGGCGATGTTCTCTCGCGGCGCGCCGCCGAGCGGTTTCGGGTCGAGATCCCTGAACTGATCAGCGAGCGCTTTCTCCATCTGCGGGCTCAGCACGTGAGCGACATTGAACATCACCGGGTTGTTGCGTCTGCGCTCGATGAAGGCATCGAGCTGGTTGACGAGATATTCCGGCTGTTGTCCGGCAAGCCGCGGCATCGGATACGATCCGCGAAAGCCCTGTCCCGACAGGCCGTGGCAGGTCTTGCAATAGTCGATCTTGGCCTTGAGCTCGGAAGGCGCAACGTCGGCCTTGCCTTTATTCTTGTCCTGCGCCTGCGCGGTTGCCGAGGCGGCGACGGCGCAAAGTGCCACCATTAGTGCAGTAGAGACTCGCATCGGCCCACCCCCTTGATCATTGCCACGTTACGCTGCAGCGGCCCCGTCCATCCACCTCAATTTTTTTGCGTCGATTTGATCCGGATCAATTCGTCTCGGTCGAATCGGGTCTAGAAAACCCGTTACCGGGCGAGGATGGGAAAGCCATCCATGTTTTATACATCAGCGAGCGGCGAAAACGATGTTTTCGTCGGACGCTGATTTGTTGCATTTGCAATTAATGT
>Ga0307475_10001027_pt1 | contig 16698 bp, 13 predicted proteins | sample atmos_gasesECM1C_FD_203317 | JGI IMG/M metagenome (GOLD analysis project Ga0307475, IMG submission 203317) | Hardwood forest soil microbial communities from Morgan-Monroe State Forest, Indiana, United States - atmos_gasesECM1C_515 | ecosystem: Environmental > Terrestrial > Soil > Temperate... | reverse complement strand
AAACCACCAACGTTTGGGCCTTGGCAGATTTACTGGCTTCACGCCAAGGTCAGAAATCTTTGGAATTTCTGGATCGCTTGCTGCGTGACGGGGAAGCGCCACTCGAAATGCTGGGCGCGCTGACCTGGATGTATCGCAAATTGATCGAAGCCAGCGAAATTAGAGGCGCGATAAGTGGCTGGCAGGCAGCACGCACTCTGGGGATGCGCCCGGAACAAGCGGACATAGCCCTACGCGCCGCGCGCAAAACTTCCAAGGCTCAGTTACTGTCCGGATTGCGCGCCCTCGAAAAGGCTGATGACCGTCTGAAGAGCAGCAAAGATTCCCGTATGGTTTTGGAATTTTTGGTGGCCGAGCTGACCAGCACGAACGCGTTAACTACCACACGCTAATTGGACACGCATGCGACGCGGGACCGGCATCCTGAAAAAGCTGACCGCGCCACAATCCAGAATAGAACAAGGTTTCAGGCACACTTTTACAAACCAAAAACTCGCGTGCAAGCCTGCTTTGAATACTTATTTTGCGGCGTTAGCTTTGAGTCCGTTGTGTGCCAGCGCCAGGCGCGATTTGTAGCGGTTACCCGTATTTTCGTGCAGCACGCCCTTGCTGATGGCGCGGTCGATCGCGGAAAGAGTGGGTTGCAACAAATTCCCGGCGGCGGTAGCATCGCCGGCGGTAACCGCGGTGCGGAGCCGCTTCATCAGGGTGCGCACCCGAGTGCGGTTCGCGCGGTTCACATCCGCGCGTTGCCCTGATTGCGCGGCCCGCTTTAGAACCGATTTTTTCTTCTTCTTTATTTTGGTGCCTTGACCTGCCATTTAAAGTGCTCCTTTTTATTCCTCATGAAATTCTACCATCAAACCCCAGCCGGCACTTTGCGAAAGTACGGCGTTCGCTCGGGACAGCGGAATTTTCGGGCGCGATAAACCGCACCTCATTCTTATGAACCTGTCATCAGTAAAAAAGCCCCGCTTCGCATGCGCGAAGTGGGGCTTTTTACCTGCGCAAGCCTATTGTTAATTATTGGCTTTGAATGAAAGAGGAAATTCGTAAACCAGGTCGCCCACCGGCACACGCAGAATCATCTCCTGCAGCTTACCGTCTCGCTCAAACCAAGTGGAACCATACACGTGACCGCTGGGCAATAACACCGTCTCCCTCAGCGCCACCGCATTTACTTCCCAGTGTGGGTTGAAGTCTGCTTTACGCTCGCTGACCAGTTCAACATCCGCGTGATGTTGTGCAAGGTAATTCTGCGTCCTGTGCGATCCATCAGTGTCGGAACTTCGATAGCCGGCAGTAACCAGGTAGCCGCTGGCCGACGGCGCCGCATCGGCTTCCGTCCACAGAATCTGGTGGTTCACCGCGGGCCTCAGCTTTTGCGGCTGCTGGTAAGGCAGGGACTTTCTAACGTGCCCCAGATTATCAATTGTGATATGCGACGGAACGACATTCACCGCCTGTAAGCCGTCATTGGCGACCGCGATGTTGGCCAGCAGCTTCCAACCGGTGTCCTGCAACGATACCTGCACGGTCACCCCATTCACGGTCAGTGATTCCACCACTAGACCTTCGCTGTACAGCCGCTCCGAGCCTTCCGTTCCCGCGAGCCATTTCACGCTGCCATCTTTTATAACGGCCGGCTGGCGCACACTTTTCGCTGGAGCGATTACCTCGCCTTTGGCGACGTTCATCCACGCCACGTAGCCGCTTTTGCCATCGGCAGTGCGCACCTTGACGGTGTACCCTTCAGTGCTCGAGAGCAATGAGACTGGCTGGCCGCAATCTAGTTGGGCCACAAGGTTCAGCGGCAAGGCTTGTTCCGCGTCGACGGTCATGGGCACTTTCGAGCCGTCGCGGCAAAGAATGGTGCCGCTCACGAAGCCGCCGGACAAAGTCGACAGAGGTTTCGTAATTTGTTGTGCAGAAATGCTTTGAGCGAGCGCGAGGCTCGCCACCGTCCCCAGAAATTTTAGTCTGTTTGTCATGTTCGCTCCCCGCGCCTTTCACTACTGAAGTGAGTACGTTCAGGTATTCCCTCACGTACATTTTTCCCGGGACCACAGTTTGCGTCGATAGGAAGTCGGTCATGATTGCCGGGTACTAAAGTCAGGTGAGCCTTTGGACACTTTGCTCCCCTGCGCGGACGATCAACTCGTTTCCCTGGCGGCTCCCGGGGCGTTATTGCACGATAAAGTGTGCAAACCTTGACCGCATCGAACGGCTACGATAGGGTGGAAGCAGTGTGTTCCCGAGTTGCTACGCGCAGCCACTCTAGCCCGGAGGAACGATCGGCCACTCGTTGCCCGTAACTGGGCCCGTAGCTGGAAAACCTGCCAATTGGATGAGACGTACCGTACACATATCCGGACAAATTGAACCGTTTTTTGGAACGCTGGATGACAACGTCCGTTTGCTCGAGGACGCTCTCCACGTGCGCACCCACCTGCACGACACGCGCTTGACCATCGAAGGCGACCAGGACAGCGTCGATCAAGCAGTTAAGATCGTTGAAGAGTACAACCACCTGACCCGCCACGGGCGAACCTTAACCAGCGCGGAAGTGAAGTCGCTCATGCGCGTCGCCACCGAGGTCCCCCACGAATCGCCGCGCACCATGTTTGAACCAACGCGCGTGCGTTCTTTTGGAAAAAAGCAAGTCACTCCCAAAAATGCCAGCCAGCGTCGCTACATGGAAGAAATTGAAAAGCACGACATGATGTTTGGCATTGGGCCTGGTGGCACTGGCAAAACTTACATCGCCGTAGCCATGGCGGTAAGCGCGCTGCTGACCAAGCAAGTCAACCGCATCATCCTCGCCCGGCCCGCGGTGGAAGCCGGTGAACGACTCGGATTTTTGCCCGGCACACTGCAGCAAAAGATAGACCCCTACATGCGCCCGTTGTACGACGCGCTGTACGACATGCTGGATGCCGACAAGCTGGAGCGATTTCTCGAGAAGGGCATCATCGAAGTTGCTCCGCTGGCCTTTATGCGCGGGCGCACCCTGAATGATTCCTTCGTGATTCTCGATGAAGCGCAAAACACCACCAGCGAGCAAATGAAGATGTTTTTGACGCGCTTGGGCTTTAATTCCAAGGCGGTCATCACTGGGGACGTCACACAAATCGACTTACCCACGGGCAAGAAGTCTGGCCTCGTGGAGGCCCTGGAAGTCTGCGGTAAGATCGACGGCATCGGCACCATTCAATTCGGCGAGAAGGATGTGGTGCGCCACAATCTGGTGCAACAAATCATCCGCGCCTATGAAGAGTGGGATGTCGCGCATCCCGCGTATCCCAACAGGAATTCCGGGTCGAATGCGGCAAATGGCCGGGGCGAACGACGCGTTCCAGAAGCCGCAAAAGAGTTGGTCTCCGAGCAATTTCGTGAACCTGGCCGGGTCTCAGAAGGACCTGCAGACCCTGACGTCAAGTAACGATGATTTTGAATCGTCAGCGCTCGGTACGTTTGTCGACGCGAGCTTTGGAGTCATTTTTGCTTCGCGTACGTCGCGAATTGGGGCTTGAGCAAGCGCAAGTTACGGTCTGTCTGGTTAGCGATTCGGAGATCGCGGGGATGAATCAGTCCTTTCGAAAGAAGCACGGACCCACCGACGTATTATCTTTTCCCGCAGTAAAGCTGCGAAAGCCCACGCGGTCGAGGCTCCGTAACGTCTCCTCCTTCTCTGGTTCATCGCACTCTTGCATGGAAACTGACACATCACTAGGCGACATCGCCATCGCGCCCGCCGTAGCCAAACGAAATGCCAAAAATTATGGCCGCACTCTTCCCGCGGAATTAAAAATCCTGATACTCCATGGCGTTTTGCATCTTCTCGGTTTCGACCACGAAGCCGACCACGGCGAAATGGACCGCACCGAAAAGAAACTCCGGAGACGGTTAGGGCTGGCGTGACCTTCAGCTGGCTCTATATATTGGGCATCCTGCTTTTAGCCTTTGGCTTGCCCATTTTCTCCTACCTTGCGCTCATTTATCGCGAACTCGGTCGCATGACCACCGGTCGCATCCACGAACACTTGGAAATCTTCGAAGCCGAAATCGAGCCCAAGCTGCACATCAATCGCCGCAGCGGAGGCCGCACATTCCGCATCCTCGGCCATTTCTGGCTGGCCTTCCTGGTCCTCGAAACAACCCGCGGCGTGGTGCATTTCGTTCCGGAAGCCTGGGAATCGGTGGTGCAATTTATCGTTTTTCTCAGCTTGGAAGTCGTCATTGCCATGCACTTCATTCCCGACATGCTGCTGTACCGCACCTCCGGCAGATGGCTGCTGCGCTTGTTGCCCGCCATTCGCGCGTGTATGTACCTGGTTTGGCCGGTGCGCGTTTTCCTGGAGGGAGCGGAATCACTCGCTCGCATTTCGGAAAAAGAAAATGAGAAATCCGAGGAGCAGCGCACCGAAGAGGGCATCGAAGCGCTCGTCGAAGCTGCAGAAGAAGAAGGCATCATCGAGCCGGAGCAAGCCGACCTGATCGAGCAGGTCGTGGAATTCAGCGACAAGCGCGTTCGCGAAGTGATGACTCCGCGGCCGGACATCGTTGCCATCGCCGCCGAAGCTACCCTCGAAGAACTACACGCCAAGTTCGTGGAACATAAATTCTCCAAGATGCCCGTTTACGAAAAATCGCTGGACGATATTTTCGGCGTGGTGAACGCGCAGGATTTGCTGCACATCGCCGACCAGGATTTGCCCAAACGCAAAGTACGCGAACTCGCCAGGCCGGTTTTATTCATACCCGAAACCAAAGCCGGTTCCGATCTTCTGCGCGAGATGCGCCAAAAGGGTCAGCCCCTCGCCGTGGTTATCGATGAGCACGGCTCCGTCGCCGGTATCGCCACGGTGGAAGATTTGGTGGAAGAAATCGTTGGTGAGAGCGGTTACGATGCCAAGCAGCCGCTGGCCGATGTCGTGCGCGAAACCGATGGCGGCCTGGTCATGCGCGGCAGCATGTCCATCGACGACGTCGAGGAATTGCTCGGCGTAAAGTTTGGCGACAAGTCGGATGCAGCGGTCACCACCATTGCCGGCTTGTTAAGTCACGTTTCTGGTAAAGTTCCGGAGCCGGGCGACAAGATCGACCTGGAAGGCCACAAATTCGAAGTTCTGGAAGCCAATCAGCGAAAAGTTTTACGCGTGCGCATACGCAAGCAGATTGCCGCGCAAGTCAGTCATGTCCGAGTCCCGAAACGTTAAAGCCGGCGCGCCAGTCATTTTAAGCAATTGTTCCATCATCCAGAAAATTTCAAATGCCAGATAAAAAAATTCCGGACAAAAAAGCTCCAGACAAAAATATTCAAGATAAACAAACCGAAACCACGTCGGTTCGCGCCGGCTTCAAGTCCGGATTCGTGGCCATCGTAGGCCGCCCGAACGCCGGTAAGTCTACTCTCATGAATCGCTTGGTCGGCCAAAAAATCGCCATCGTAACTTCCAAGCCACAGACCACGCGAAACCGCATTCAGGGAATTGTCACCAAGCCCGAAGGCCAAATCATTTTTATCGACACGCCCGGGTTGCACGATGCCGATTCTGCCCTGGGCCGCCAGATGATGCATGAAGTAGCTGCCGCGCTCGAAGGCATCGACGTGCTCTTACTGATGGTCGACGCGAGCCGTGCCTATCCCCACGCCGACGCCCTGCTGTTGCAAAAAGCCGAACGCTTCCGTGGAAAGACCATCCTCGCGTTGAATAAAGTGGATCGCCTTCCTAAACCCAAACTTCTGCCGTTGATTGACGCCTTTCAAAAAGCCTTTAACTTTGCCGCCATTGTGCCAATTTCCGCCTTGACCGGTGCGGGCTCCGGCGATTTACTCAAAGCGATTCTCAACGAGCTGCCCACGGCAGCCCCCTACTTTCCAGAAGATCAGATCACAGATCAACCGGAACGTTTTCTAGCCGCGGAAATCATTCGCGAAAAAGCTATCCAGGTCATGTATCACGAGGTCCCGTACGCCTTGGCGGTAATCGTAGACAAATTCGAAGAGTTGCCCAAACTGTTGCGTATGGAAGTGACCATGAACGTCGAGCGCGATTCGCAGAAGAAAATCCTGATTGGCCACAAGGGCGAGATGCTCAAAAAGATCGGCACGGAAGCCCGCAAAGAATTGGAAAAACTTTTCGACATCAAAATCTATCTCGCCTTGTTCGTAAAAGTCGTGCCCGACTGGCGCGAGAATCCCCAGAAAGTTCGCGAACTGGATTGGCATTTTCAGCTGGAAGGCCTCAGCGAAGACATTGCGCGGAAATCTCCCGCCGATGAAGATCCATCCGGCGAATAGCAACGGCAGGACGTTCTTGTGAAAAATACCAACAGCGCGGCTCTTGGATTTCGAGCGCATTCCGGATGGGCAGCCGCCGTGGCCGTTGGCGGATCGCCACGTTCGCCGGAGGTGATCGATCGCCGCCGCATTGCGCTGATTGAGCCCGGCTCGCCGGGTGGCGTTCAACCCTATCATGTCGCCCGCACGATGGATTTGCCGAAAGCCGAAGAATTTATTCAAGCTGTGAACGCGGCAATCGATCGCTCAGCGTTGGTTGCCGTGCGCGAGTTTGCGGAAGCCATCAACGCCAAGGGTCGTGCGGTAGTCTCTTGCGGAATTGTTCTCGCTTCGGGCCGCGCGCTGCCTTCTCTGGAAGCCACGCTGCGGTCGCACGCCATGGTGCACACCGCTGAAGGCGAACTGTACCGGTCCGCTATCGCCAGAGCCGCCAAGAATTTAAATTGGCGGTGCGTCCGTGTTCCGGAGCGCGATCTTTACAAATTAGCCGCCAAGCAGCTCCACATTCCAGAGCCAAGATTGAAAATCCGCATAACTGAAATGGGTCGAGCGATAGGCAGCCCGTGGAGCGCCGACGAAAAATGCGCTACGTTGGTCGCTTGGTTGGCCCTGGTCGGTTTCGAAAACCCTTGATACTGAACAGGCATCCAAATCTGCCCCGGGGGAATAATGCTGGATGGACTTCGCTGGAATTTCATCGCCGCTTGCCTGTATTTCGCAACTCTAACTTTTGCCGCTCCTTCCAAACTGGCGAGTACGCAATCCGCCGCGCCCGAACCGCAATTGCAAAACCCAGCGACTGGCAGTCCTGCAACGCCGCAAAATTCTAATCCTGATCCTCTCGCCGGCAACGCTGCCGCTCAACGGACCGTGACCGCCACCAAGAGATGGCTGGCCGGCACCATGACCACGCCCGGAATGGGCGCGCAACTCCGCGAGATCTCCAGAGCCAACGTCAAAGGGAAAGTCGAAGTCCAATATCACATCTTCGTCACCGGCGCCCCCAAGGATCAAACCTATACGCTGGTCGATTGGCCTCCCAACTACCCTGATCCCTCTCCTTCAATCGCCGGTCTCAGCATCTTGGAAGATGGACTAGTCGTTTGTGCCGGCAGAACCACTGACCAATGTAGTCACCCGGACAAGCCGGAAAGAAAAGATGTCCCTGTAAAGTTGGTCTTTTATCCGCTAGATGGCGAAATCTATCGCCTGGCTTTGGTATCCCAAGATCAAAAAGCAAAAATATTTTTCGTCGTCATCCCCGCCCCCATTCAAGCCACAAACAACGGTTGTACGCTCGAAGTGGTAAGTCTCCGTCTGAAAAATGAGCTGGTGTTAATTCGCGGGACAGGATTTCAGCCCAATGAACCGTTGGTCTTCCAGTCCACATCCCAGGAACGCCCCGACAAAGCTGACGCCAACGGAGAATATCAACTGCCTTTGCAGCCATTCGGAAAAGACAAAGACCGTGGCACCACAGAAATCAAGCTCCAAGGTGCCAAATGCGCCCCTGTTCTCAAGTTTCCGTGGGGAAATTGAAAGAAATCTGACGAGCAGAAGGAAACACGCGGCTCACGACTTATCAACCAAATGAAGATCTGGAATTTAAAGGCAAGTTCTACGATGAAGAGCACGGTGGGCATCCTAAAGCTGATGCCCATGGGGAATATGTCACCGGGATGATGCCGTTCGTCAAAGATAAGAAGAGCGGATCTATGGAAGCAAAGCTCAAGGGTGCCAAGTGTGCTCCGGCCCTGACATTTGAATGGGGTGATTAAGCGGAACTTGACGTCAAGTTATGACTATTAGTCGGGTGCGGCGATGCCCAGGCTTTTCATTTTGCGGTACAGATGGCTGCGCTCGAGGCCCAGCGCGCCTGCAGTTTGCGTCATGTTCCAGCGATTCTCCTGCAATTTGCGAAGAATAAATTCCCGCTCGTAGGCGCTGCGCGCCTCGTACAATGTGGAGTAGGGCTGCTGCGGGCTTTCGGCCACGCCGCGAAACAATTCCGGCGGCAAGTGATGCGGCTCAATGCGCGGCTGCGGACAAACAATCACCAGGCGTTCGACCAGATTGCGCAACTCTCGTACGTTTCCCGGCCACGGATAGCGCACCAGAATATCCATCGCTGGATCGCTTAGTTCCCGGCCCTTTTTGCCATAGGCGCCGCTGAACTCATTCAAAAAATAACGCGCCAGTGTGGGTATGTCCTGCAAGCGGTCGCGCAGCGGCGGAACAAAAAAAGGAATTACGTTCAGGCGATAGAAAAGGTCCTGGCGAAAACGCGCGTGCGCGATTTCCTGTTCAAGGTTCTTATTGGTGGCGGCGATGACCCGCACGTCCACACTAATGGTCTGATTCGAGCCCACCGGCTCAAAGCGCTGCTCCTCCAGCACGCGCAACACTTTCGATTGCGTGCGCAAACTCATATCTCCAATTTCATCCAGAAACAGCGTCCCGCTGTCCGCTTTCTCAAATTTCCCAATCTTATTTTCTGTCGCCCCCGTGAAGCTGCCTTTCAAGTGGCCGAAAAGTTCCGACTCAATCAGTTCGTCCGGAATCGCCGCGCAATTTACTTCCACGAAAGGCCCCTTGGTGCGTAAGCTTGCGGCGTGCAACGCATGCGCCACCAATTCCTTGCCGGTGCCACTCTCGCCATAAATCAAAACCCGCCCGTTCGTGGGTGCAGTCACCGCAATCTGTTGACGCAACGCCTTCATGGGGATGCTATCCCCGATCACCTGATAGCGGTGACCCAATTGATTGCGAAGCGTTTGATTTTCTTCTTCCAGTCGCCGCTGCTGCACCGCGTTGCGCACTCGCAATACAATTTTCTCGAGCGACAGCGGCTTTTCAATGAAGTCGAACGCGCCGAGCTTTGTAGCCCGCACCGCTGTTTCAATGGTGCCGTGTCCCGAAATCATAATGACCGCCGGCGGATGCGCCGCAGATTGAATTCGGCTCAAAGCTTCGAGACCATCCATCCCGGGCAGCCACACGTCCAGAAGAATTAATTCCAGTTCGCCCGCAGCCACTCTCTCCAGCGCTTCTTCTGCTGAACCGACGGAATCCACAAGATAGCCCTCGTCGCGCAAAATGGAAGCCAGCGACTCGCGAATCCCAGGTTCGTCATCCACGATCAAAAGATGCGGCTTGGGGATCATCGTGCAGATTCCGGCGCCGGTGTTTGCGGCTCGCCAACAGCCACGGGAACTGTTTCTGTCACCGGCAACTCGATAAGAAAGCGCGAGCCCGCGGGATGATTGTCTTCCGCATGAATAGTGCCGCCGTGCTCGGCAATAATGCGCGCGGCGATGGCCAGACCCAGCCCGGTGCCGCGGTCCTTGGTGGAAAATTGCGGCAGGAAAAGCTTGTCTTTATCTTCGGGCGAAATACCGTGTCCCGTGTCCGCGACAGAAATTTCGACGGATTCGGCCTCCGCGCGATTTCGAGTGGAAACAATAATTTCGCGGCAAGCCGAGTGTTCCAGCGATTCGGCGGCATTGTCGATCAAATTGATCAACACGCTGCGTAACAAACCCGCGTCAGCGCGTACTTGCGGAAGATTCTCCGCCAGCATGGTCTTAATCGTCACGCCATCCAGCCGATTGGAAAACACTTCCAGCGCTTCCTGCACAATCGTGTTAGCTTCCGTGGGCACCAGCTTGGCGGTAGGGAAGCGTACAAACTGAGAAAACTCATTCACCAGCCCCGCCAGCGTGGAGACTTCGCGCTCAATCAACCGCGAACATTCCTGAACCAGCGTGGTCAACTCGCTATCGACTGGCTTTGTGTCCGAACTACCCCGCCGATCGAGAAATCTGAGCAACCGTTGCGCGGAAAGCTGAATCGGCGTCAGCGGATTTTTTATTTCGTGCGCGATGCGCCGCGCCACTTCCTGCCACGCCGCGGATTTCTGCGAGCGCAACATTTCGGTGAGGTCATCCAGCACCAACACGTAGCCGGTATTGCCGCGCCGCGGCCCCAGTGGACTCACTGTCACGGCCAGGTGTAAAACGCGCCCGCCCGCCACAGTTTCAATTTCTCGCGACACGACTCCCATCCGCAAAGAACGTCGCATCAGGTACTGCACCGCGCGCGAAGCCTCTAACCCTAACAAATCATCCAGCGTTTGTTTGTCGCGCGAATTTGCCCCCAGCATTCCGTTCACGGCCGTATTGCAGCGCAGAATGGCGCCGCTGGCATCCAGAGAAACCACGCCCGTGGGAATGTTCTCCAGCACCGTCTCCATCAGTTGGCGTCGCCGTTCTAGTTCTTGCACCGCCTGTTGCAGATTGCGCGTGAACTGATCGATTTGCGAACGATTGTCGCGCAACTGCTTAGTCATGTTATTGAACGAACGAGCCAGCACACCCAATTCGTCCTGCACCTGATCGGGAACTTGATAATCAAAATTCCCCGAAGAAATTTCGCGGGTCCCTTCGGCAAGGGCCTGAATAGGCACGGTAACTTGCTTGGAAAGAAATAACGCCACCCACATCACAGAGAACAGCACCAGCATGGTGAAGAACAACAAGATCAGCAACATTTGCCGTTTCAATGCGCGAAGACTCTGCTTCTCCGTGTAGTACTGCGTGGTTTGCGCTTGAATCTGGTTCAGACGGTCAAAGAAAGTCGGACTGGAGCGAAACGCGGTTAGCAGAAATCCAGATGTCCCGCCGCGGGAGTCCTTGGCGGGAATACGCGTGCCCGAGTAAGTGGAATTACCAGCTTCCCAGATTTCAATTCCGCTCTGAAGCACGCGCCTCTGTTTACCCAATACACCTGGAACGATACATGTCACTGCGTCGCGAAATTCCGGAGGATTGTCACAAATTACGCCGCCGCTGACAGCGTTGCCATTTTGATCGAGAATCCATACCGCGTCGGCCCCTGCCGTGAAGGCGCGGCCCAGAAATTCATTGACCGGCTTATTTGACAGCGGTTCAATCTGGTGCGCGATATTTCGCAATCGCGGAATTTGTCCGCGTCCCAAATCGTTCAGCAGAAGCTGTGTTTGCTCAGAAGCGATTTCGAGCGGCCTCGGGAACCATCTTCCAAGCGTGCGATTCAGCAGCGAATAGCTGACAAAAAACATGAACAGCACCGGGAGCAATGAAATTGCCATGGCCCCGACAACCATCTTCGTCTTGAATCGCGCGCCTAACTGGTCCTTGCGCCGTTCCGCCCACAGTCGCAACGCCGTGCGACCGAGTATCAATCCGAAGGTAAGCAGCGCCGCGGTGATAAAACTGGACACCGCATAAAGAGTCAATACATCGCGCCAGTTTTTAGGTTCGAACGGAACGCCTAGCGACCCAAAAGTAAACACCGCCGCCAGCAATAAGATAAGAAACAGAGCTCCAGCAGCGAAGCCCCAGCGTTGTTTGGAAGTAAGTCGGCTCATCGCCCTACACCGTTCATCGCGCTGCAAGATTCGAAACGCTTCGCGCGCGGAATTCGCGCGACCGTTAACGCAAGTTTCTTAATCACCTCTAACGAAGCACTCCAGCACAACTCCAACATCCTCAGACACTCATCACTCAACGTTTCACTCTGGTGCCCAAACGCGAAATGGGAACACACGGAAGGCATCTCTTTGGCACGATAGCCAGCGCGTGAGACCAAGTCAAGAATTGCGCCTGTCCCTGTGGCTATTAACCTGCACTAAAGTGCAGGTATTAGCCATTTTAGAACTACGTTTGAAATTCGCGCCACTGTGCGCTTTGCCATTTGTTAATGTGAGCCTTGGCCGTTTTCTGCTGCGGGAGTGCTGCGGATGTCTGTCCGTTTAGGTGAAATCTTAGTCAAAGAGAGCTTGATTACGCAGGACCAGCTCTCCAAAGCGCTCGAATTTCAGCGCTCCAATGGTGGCAAGCTGGGAAGTTGCCTGACCAAAATGGGCTTCATTACCGACGACGATATTACCGGCGTCCTCTCCAGGCAGTACGGCGTTCCCTCCATCAATCTCAAATATTACGAAATCGATCCCATCGTCATTAAGTTAATTCCGCAAGACACTGCGCTGCGTTACCAGGTCATTCCGCTTTCTCGCGTCGGTTCTGTACTCACCATCGCGATGACTGATCCTACCAATGTCTTCGCCATGGATGACATCAAGTTCATGACCGGCTTCAATGTCGAACCGGTGGTGGCCTCGGAGTCCGCCATCGGCGACGCCATCTCCCGATTCTATGGCGGCTCCGCCAGCAATCACGAAGAACTAAGCAACCTGATGAAGGACCTGGTTGATGAGGAACAGGAGTTGGAGCTCGCCGCGGAAGTAGCGGAACTGGACACCGCAACCCTCGAGAAGGCCGCCGAAGAAGCTCCCATCATCAAACTGGTCAACCTGATTCTCACCGATTCTGTGAAGCGTGGCGCCAGCGATATTCACATCGAGCCCTACGAGCTGGAAATGCGCGTGAGATTCCGAATCGATGGCCAGCTCCAAACGGTGATGAGTCCGCCTCTGCGATTGAAAGACGCCATTACCAGCCGCCTAAAAATCATGGCCAAGCTGGACATCGCGGAAAAGCGCCTTCCGCAAGACGGCCGCATCATGATCAAGTACCGCGCCGACGGCAAGAAAAAGGAACTCGACTTCCGCGTTTCCACCGTCCCCACCCTGTACGGCGAAAAAATCGTCATGCGCTTGCTGGACAAAGAAAACCTGCGCTTGGACATGACCAAGCTGGGTTTTGAGCAAGAGTCGCTGACGAAATTCGAACGCAATATTTTCAGGCCCTACGGCATGGTCCTGGTTACCGGCCCGACCGGTTCCGGAAAAACCAACACGTTGTACTCCTCGGTCTCCACCTTGAACAAAGTAGACACCAACATCATGACCGCCGAGGATCCCGTCGAATTTCAGTTGGCGGGAATCAACCAGGTGCAGATGAAAGACCAGATCGGTCTTAACTTCGCCGCCGCTCTGCGTGCCTTCTTGCGCCAGGATCCCAACATCATTCTGGTCGGCGAAATCCGCGACTTTGAAACCGCCGAAATTGCCGTGAAAGCCGCACTCACCGGCCACTTGGTCTTGTCCACGCTGCACACCAATGACGCCCCTTCCACCATCAGTCGTTTGATGAACATGGGCATTGAACCCTTCCTGGTCGCCACTTCCGTCAACTTAATTTGCGCCCAGCGACTTGTGCGCCGCATTTGTCAGAATTGCAAAGTGGAGCTGGAAGTCCCGGAGCAGGCCCTCATCGATGCCGGCTACACCCTCGAAGAAGCCAAAACCACCAAGATTTACCACGGCAAAGGCTGCAACGTTTGCAACAAGGGCGGCTACAAAGGACGCACCGGTCTTTATGAAGTGATGGAAATAAACGACGAACTGCGAGAGTTGATCCTCGTGGGAGCCTCGGCGCTGGAACTGAAAAAGAAAGCCGTTGAGCAAGGAATGATTACGTTGCGACGAAGCGGACTGACCAAGGTGGCTTTGGGTCAGACCACGATGGAAGAAGTCGTGCGCGAAACAGTTTTGTAAGGACAAATGAACCATGGCCGGAGTGAACTTAAGCGAATTACTTAAAAAGATGATCGAGATGGGCGGCAGCGACCTGCACATCACGACCAATAGCGCGCCACGCGTGCGCGTACACGGGCATCTACGTCCCCTGGAAGCGCCGCCACTGACCGCGGCGGACACCAAGTCGCTGGCCTACAGCGTTCTCACGGACGCGCAGAAGCATCGCTTCGAGGAAAATCTCGAGCTCGACTTTTCCTTCGGCTTAAAGAATTTAGCGCGCTTCCGTGGCAACGTCTTCAATCAACGCGGCGCCGTGGGCGCTGTATTTCGCACCATTCCATGGGAGATCAAAGGCTTCGACGCCTTGGGTTTGCCGGCCGTAGTGCGCGGCATGTGCGACAAGCCGCGCGGCCTCGTCCTCGTGACCGGCCCCACCGGCTCCGGCAAATCCACCACGCTGGCCGCCATGCTCGACAAGATCAATGCCGAACGCGAAGAGCACATGATCACCATCGAGGATCCCATCGAGTTTCTGCACAACCACAAAAAGTGCCTGGTGAACCAGCGAGAAGTACACGCCGACACACATTCTTTCGCAAACTCGCTGAGAGCCGCCTTGCGCGAAGACCCCGACGTGGTGCTCATCGGCGAAATGCGCGACCTCGAAACCATTGAATCCGCCCTGCGTATCGCGGAAACCGGCCACTTGACGTTCGCCACCTTGCACACCAATTCAGCGGCTTCTACCATCAACCGCATCATCGACGTATTTCCTGCGCACCAGCAGCCGCAAATCCGCGCGCAGCTTTCCATGGTGCTCGAAGGCATTTTGTGCCAGGCGCTGCTACCGCGTTCCGACGGCCGTGGCCGAGCCATGATCATGGAAGTCCTGGTGCCCACTGCGGCCATCCGCAACCTGATCCGCGAAGACAAAATTCACCAAATCTATTCCGCCATGCAAACCGGCACGGGCCAGACCGGCATGCAAACCTTCAATCAGGGTCTTTGCAACGCCTATCTATCCAAGGCCATCACGCTGGAAATTGCGCTGTCGCGTTCCTCGAATGCCGACGAACTCCAGGACATGATTAACCGCGGCGTGGTTTCCACTCCAACTGCCGGCGGCGGCAGCATGAAAACACAGGTGAAGGCGCCGGTGACGAGCAAGCGTTAAACGGAGATTGCACCATGAAGACGAACAGTTTTCTCGGTATCCAGGCAATGAGGAGGGCATCACATGCCGGATTTTAAATATCAAGGAACAAATCGCTCCGGCTCCAGTGTGAGCGGAGTCATGACCGCTAACAGCAAAGCGGATCTGCAAAATCTGTTAAGACGGCAACAGATCACCCCCACCAAGATGTCGGAGAAGGGCAAAGAGTTCAACATGCCCACCTTCGGGGGCGGGGTGAATGCCAAAGAACTGGCGATTTTCACCCGCCAATTTTCGGTGATGATCGACGCCGGTCTCCCGCTCGTGCAATGCCTGGAAATCCTGGGCAGCCAGCAGGAGAATAAATTTTTCCAGAAAGTGCTCATCAACACCCGCTCGCAGGTCGAAGGCGGCGCAACTCTTTCCACCGCCATGCGCGGCTCGCCAAAAGTATTTGACGGTCTGTATGTCAACATGGTGGAAGCCGGGGAAACAGGCGGTATTCTGGACATCATTCTCCAACGGCTCTCCACCTACATTGAAAAAAACGTCAAGCTGCAGCGCGCCGTAAAATCCGCGTTGATCTACCCCGTTGGAGTTCTGACCATCGCCGGTCTCGTGATCTTCCTGCTGCTGTGGAAGGTTGTTCCGATTTTCGCCACCTTGTTTGCGGGCCTCGGCGTGGCGCTGCCGCTACCCACAAAAATCGTCATCGGCATGAGCAATTTCGTGGGCAGCTATTTCGGTCTGCTGATCGTCGCGGCGATCATCGGCGGAATTTTCGGATTGAAAGCCTGGTATGGAACGCCCGCCGGAAAATATGTTCTGGATTCGATTATTCTTAAGCTCCCCGTGCTTGGCATATTGATGAGGAAGATTGCTGTGGCCCGTTTCACGCGCACTCTTGGAACATTAATCGCCAGCGGTGTACCCATCCTTGAAGGTTTGGACATCACAGCTAAGACTTCCGGAAACGCCGTGGTGGAACGAGCGCTGCAAAAGGTCCGCAAAGCACTCGAAGAAGGCAAATCCCTCACGGAACCGTTAAAGGATTCCAACGTGTTTCCGGGCATGGTCACGCAAATGATCGCGGTGGGCGAACAGACCGGCGCGATGGATGCGATGCTGCAGAAAATCGCCGATTTCTACGAAGAAGAAGTGGACTCGGCGGTCAAGGACCTTTTAACGGCTATGGAGCCGGTGATGATCGTTTTCCTCGGCGTGGTGGTTGGCGGCGTCGTCATCTCCATGTATTTGCCGCTGTTCACCCTCATCGGAGAACTTTCCAAACACTAGGAGCCCGACGTAGTACGGGAATCCTGGATCACTGGCCGGGCTGCGGGGAATTGCAGCCCGGCTTTTTTCTCTTATATTAAGCATTGGGGCGTGTAAGAGCGGGGCGCGGGATGCAGCAAAGTGTCAGCACCAAAGAATGGCTGGAATGGCTGACGCGTGTTCGCCTGTTAATGATCACGCTGATTCTGGCCGTCGGCGTGGTGTGGCCGAAATATGTGCCGGTTTCCCCCGGTAAAGGTTTTTTCCTTCCACTCATCGTCTTTTGGATAACGCTGGGCATCCTGCATCTGATTCTGCTTCGCTGGCTTCCGCTGGCGCCCTGGCACGGCGGCCTTCAAGTCGCCTGCGATGTAGTCATGATTTCCGCGCTGGTCTATTCCACCGGACTGCAAGACAGCTACTTCATTTCGCTGTACCTGCTGGTGATTATTGTCGCCAGTATTTTATTTTCCCGCGCCATGGCGT
>Ga0307475_10001023_pt1 | contig 16715 bp, 13 predicted proteins | sample atmos_gasesECM1C_FD_203317 | JGI IMG/M metagenome (GOLD analysis project Ga0307475, IMG submission 203317) | Hardwood forest soil microbial communities from Morgan-Monroe State Forest, Indiana, United States - atmos_gasesECM1C_515 | ecosystem: Environmental > Terrestrial > Soil > Temperate... | reverse complement strand
CCAGCATGCCCAGCAGCAGTTGCCACAAGGCGTCGCTGGCCTTCTCAATCTCAACGAACAAAACAAACGACAGTTTCAGCTTGTCCGTGTGGCAGGCTGCCAACGACTCCTGCGTGATCAGCGGGTGCGTTTCTCGGTGCCCTAGATAACCTGGTGGAGAGCCAATCAGTTTGGAGATCTCATGCGAGTGCTGAAATTCCGCGCAATCCACTTTGATTACCGCTCGGCTATCTCCGAATAGAATCTCCGCAGCGGCCTCGACAATGCGCGTCTTGCCTGAACCGGTCGGTCCCAGGAATAGCAGGTTTCCGACTGGGCGCCCTGGAGAGCGCAGCCCCGCGCAGAACACCTGATAGAGCTCGACAAGCGCTTGTACGGCCTCGTCCTGCCCCACGATCTTCTGCCGCAGCGCATCCTCAAAATGGCGCGACGTGGAACTCCGCTTTCTCGTGTCCAACTCTTTGGTGTGGGCCCATTGTGTTGCTGTCGCCATAACGTCTCCTTCACTGCTACGACTCGAAAAATCAGTGCAGCTACCAAACTCTTCAGGCCAGCTTGCTGACGGAGCACAAGAAACTCCGCCAGCACTGCCTTTTCCGGTATCCAAGCAATTTCGTATGTGAAGGCGTGAGTTACTTCGGCCCACGCTTTCCGATCCCAAAGCGAGAAAACTTTGGTTTCGTACCGCACATTCACGCCGCTTTCGGAGCGCTGCGGCATCGGTGACGAGTGCTCACTTGCCATTCTGGTTTCAATGCTCATCGCCGTTCTCCCGTGATCCACTCCCGGATGTATGCTGGGCAATTCTTGAGCTGGATGCTGTTCGCTTCGCAGCGCCTAAGAAAACTGACAACGTCTTGATCCACCAGCGTCAGGTCTTTCAAATCCAACACGATGCGGCGACCGCTCGCCTCTGCGCCGAACAGCGTTTCCAACTCGCCTATGTTTTCTGTACCGATTCGACCGCTTAGTTTAAAGACCACCTCTCCGTTCGCTGCCCTCGTGATCTTCAGCATCCACCCTCTCCTGAGAATTTTTTAGCTCGTGACATCCAGCAAACACCCGTGTAGTGGCAATCACAGCTCCAATGCTAAGCTACTGAAAATAGGCTGCTTAATAGGCAATTAAATTGCGATATTCGCAAATTTGCGGATTTCGCAACCGTGCATTCTGGGACTCGCTGAGGAAGGTATCTAAATGCGATCTTCTGAGGGAGCTGTAGTTTTGAAGTGATTCTTGTTGATCTTCAGCGACTTGATCTTTGACTCCAGGGTAGATCCCGGTATACCCAGTTTGGCCGCCGCGCCTGAAGGTCCTGACACCCGGCCTCCGCTTTCGGTCAACGCGGCCTCAATGATTGCTTTCTCCTGAGAAGGAAGCTTCTTAGAGAGTCCAAGCCCCATATTCATCTCAGTTGCAAGAGATCGTTGAGAAAGCCAACTCTCGTCCACCGAGAAGTTCTCTGTGTCGCACACGATTACAGATCGCTCAATGACGTTCTGCAATTCGCGAATGTTACCCGGCCAGGGGTAAGACTGAAACAATTCCAGGCTCTTTTTGTTTACTCCGCGGATGCTCTTTCCTGCTTTCCTCGCATAGCGATCGATGAAGTACTCGACTAGCACCGGAATGTCTTCCCGTCGTTCTCGCAGAGGAGGCACCTCGATCGGAAAGACGTTGAGGCGGTAAAAGAGGTCACTCCGAAATGTGCTTCCGGCGATAGCCGCCTGCAAGTCACGATTAGTGGCAGCAATCACCCGAACATTAGATCGGATGGATCCGGTTCCACCGACACGATCGAATTCATGTTCCTGCAGAACGCGCAACAGAGCGATCTGAGTCTCGGCAGGAAGCTCTCCGATTTCATCGAGGAAGATCGTGCCTCCTTCGGCCAACTCAAAGCGCCCCACACGCCGCTGAGTTGCCCCCGTGAAGGCCCCTTTCTCATGGCCGAACAATTCTGACGCGATCAAGTCGCGTGGGATGGCAGCGCAGTTAACACTGACAAAAGCTCGCGAGGAACGCTGCGATCGTCTGTGGACCGCACGCGCGATCAGTTCTTTGCCCGTCCCCGTCTCGCCGGTGATCAGAACGGTGGAGTCTGTGGGAGCAACCTTAGATACACGAGAGAGTACCGCGTGTAGGGCTGAAGAAATTCCCACGATCTCCTCAAACATCGATGCCCTATCGATTTCTTCTCGCAACGCAACGTTCTCGTCGTGGAGTCGCTGCTCAGCCTGTTTGCGCTCTTCGATATCAGTCGCAGTGGCATACCAACGCATGAGGCGTCCTTGTTCATCTCGCAGCGGGCTCCAGCGGAAGAGAAACCAGCGATACTTCCCGTCTTTTCCCAGAAAACGTGCTTCGTATTCGTGAGGCATGCCACTTAAGAACTTGCTTTGAGTTTCGCTGGTCAAGCGTTCCCAATCATCTGGGTGATAATACTTGCGACGGTCGGAGATCCGCCACTCGTCAAGGGTAAGACCGAAATAATCGAGCACAGTCTGATTGGCGTACAGACGAGTGCGATCATGCCCTAATACGGCGACGTGCTGCGGCGCAAAATCCAGGATCTGTCGAAGCTCCATTTCGCTCTGCCGGATCTTTTCTTCCGCCCGCTTGCGCTCAGTGACGTCGACCACGGTACCCACGAACTCAACGAGATCGCCGGATGGGCTGAGAACCGGGTGGCCTACTACGTGCATATCTCTGATCTCGCCGCCAGGATGAACGATTCGGTAACTCAGCTCGAACTCCACCTGTTCGCGCTTTGCTCTCTCGAACTTTTCCGCGGTCCTGGGTTGATCATCCGGATGAATGCGCTGAAAGGATGTTTCGAATCGTGGCTGCTCACCGTGCGGGTCAAGACCCAACAGGCGGTAGCATTCCTTGGACCAGTACCTCATGTCGCCCGTAGCAGGGGTCCATGCCCAACTGCCCGTGTGGCCGAGCCTCTGCGCTTCTGCCAGGTATGCCTCGCTCTCCCGAAGCGTCTCTTCCGCCTGCTTTGCTGCGGTGACATCCGTCACCGCCCCCACAAATTCGAGATTGCCTGACGAACTCTTCGACGCGCGCGTTAAGACGTGGATGTGCTTGACCGAACCATTCGGCATCAGCAAACGATGTTCAAGATCAAAATCTGTCCCTTCGTTGGTCGCGCGCTCGAGAGTCCGCTGCACGAACTCTCTGTCATCGGGATGAATTCGGGACAGTGCAAACTCCAATGTAGGCTTAGCCGCCCGATCGTGTTCAAAAATATTGTAGGTCTCCTCCGACCAATAGATTTCTCCACTTAGAACGCTCCAGCCGAAGCTGCCCGTGTGGCTTATGCGCTGCGCTTCAGCCAAGTAGGCCTCGCTTCGTCGCAGCTTCTCCTCTGCTTTCTTGCGCTCATCGATGTCGGTATTCAGGTTTAACCAACGCACGATGCGACCATTAGTGTCACGCAGGGGGAGGGCGCGCGAGTGGAACCAGCGGTATACGCCGTCAGCCCGACGGTTACGATGATCAGAGTTGTACGGATCACCAGTTTCGACCGCGTGCCTCCATGCGGTAAGCGCGGCAGGGACGTCATCCGGGTGAACTACGTCTTGAACCGACCAGCTTTTTAATTCTTCGAGCGTCTTGCCAAAGTATTCTAGGCCTTCGCGGTTGACGAGTTCTACCTGACCTTCAGCAGTCAGGATAACGATTACACCGGGAATGCTATCAATGATCTGGCGAAAACTCTTTACGTCGGCACGGAGGACATCCTCGACGCGCTTCCGGTCTTCAATATCGGTATTCGTTCCATACCATTTGACCACCTTCCCCGATTCGTCGCGCAAAGGACTGCCTCGGAAGAGAAACCAGCGAAATTCACCGTCGCACCTGCGAAGGCGGCCTTCGGCCTCGAATGACTGTCGGGCATTCACAGCCTGCTCGAATATTTCGAGCATTCGCGGGAGGTCGTCCGGTTGAATCGCAAGCTTCCAGCCCGAACCCAGCGCTTGTTCGGCGGACAGCCCGGTATAGTCCAACCACCGCTGATTAAAGAATTCAGGGGAGCCATCTGCGCGAGCAGACCATGCCAGAGTGGCAATCGCATCGATTATTAACCAAAGCTGGTGTTCCGAATACATCGAACGCCTTCTGGAATGTTGTTTGCCTGTCGGCCCAATTCTCGATATACGCGCCCGCCGTAGCGCCTAGAACTACAGCTTTAGTGCACATTGCATAATACGGGGATTCACTGCTAACGCGCTAGGATTCTCATGGAAACCCTCCCTCGGTCGTCGACTGGAGGGACCGATGGTTGCCTTGTGCAGCACTCGAATGCGTCTAGAACAGCAGTGATAAGGAAAACTGTATCTGGCGTGGGTCACGAGCTTGGAAAATCTTACCAAAGTCAGGGGAATCAATATTGCGAATGGGCAACAGAAATTGAGGCGTATTGAACGCATTAAAAAGGTCGGTTCGAAATTCCAATACGCACTTCTCATGAAGAACGGTGCTCTTTGCGACAGTCACATCCCAATTTTTGATCCCGGGTCCCCTGATGTCATTTCGACCTGCATCGCCGAAAATCGGCCGGGATTGTATTTGGAACGCTGTTGTGTTGAACCATTCCTCAGGAGTATGTGGAGCGTTTCGGTTAGGGTCGGCGATTTGATTGGGCCGAACAGCCAAGAGACCGTTCCCCGTCGGGTCCACTGCGAATGCAGCAGTTACTGGCACGCCTGTAGCATAGGTGGTGATGCCGCCGATCCTCCAGCCCTTCAACATCTTGTCCGACGCGCCTGTCCCGTTGAAGAATCTCTTTGTTGGCCCGATCGGTAACTCGTAAAGATAGCTCAAGATAAAGCGATGCCTGATGTCAAAAGTGGAATTCCCACGCTCTGATTTCTCTAGCGCATAAGCATCCTGAGCAAAGTTCTCTGAACCTCCAGAGACATTCTCGTCGGAAGCTGTAGTGTCGATTGAGTGTGACCATGTGTAACCTAGCTGAAATGAGAGGCCTGAATGGAAGCGTTGCCTAACATTCCCTATAAAGGCGTTGTAAGCTGAGTTCCCCGCAGCCCTTTCGCTAATAAAATTTCCTAAATGGGGAAAGGGCCGCGTGCCTCGCGGATAGACCTCTCCCAACACATCGACCTGATTCGCAGTATAGGGCACGGGTAGATGATGTCCCGAAGAGGCAATGTAATCCAGCTCTATTCCCGTATCTGAGAGCAGTTGCCTTTGGACGCTCAAACTCCACTGGTGAACCTCCCCCAACGGAAAATTTCTAGGTATGGTGGTACCACCTAGCGTTGCAATCGGATTTGCAAGGAGATTGTCCCACGTCAATGTTGGTGTCAGTTGGCTAGGCGTAGGTCCCGGAGCAACAGCTACTGAGATATCATAAAAGGGTATGTCTGCACGGAATTCGGCTGTGCTATTTACCTGCTGCCGTTGAGCGTAATAGAGCCCGTAACCCGCACGCACAACGGTTTTTCCGTTCCCCTGAATGTCATACGCCAGACCGACTCTCGGTCCAAAATTATCCGTGTCCGTGTCGACTAGGGTAGCGGGAAATCCTGCAGCATGCGCAGTTACAAAATTAGCCCCCGCCGGGATAAACTTGTTGACTTGCGGGGGGAGCGGTCCGTGTCCGGGAACACTCACGACAATATTTCCTGTTTTCAGATCCAGTGCAGAAAGCGATTCATGAAAAAGTGCGGGCCTCAGTAAGTCGTAACGTAGACCTGTAATCAGAGTAAGCCTTCTATTCAATCTCCACGCGTCGTTAATGTACGATTCAACTCTGTATTCGAAACTATGCGATGCCGTACTGCCCACACCCGCCACAACTACTGCCGGCGTGCCCAAAAGGAAGTCAGCGAAGGAATTGCCGGCGCTCGCGGGATTCTGCGGATCCGCAGTTAAAGCACCTGAGAATGTCGTATCCGTTTTGCTGAAAAAATCAAACTGGTGAACTAATTGTGTACGGAGGAAGGCAAAGCCGAAATCGAGCGTATGGTGGCCCTTAACGAGAGAAACGCTATCCAGGTAGTGGAAGTCGTTTTCTGTGAGGATAAAAGGGGTGATGGTATCGGTACCGCCGAAGTCACTAAATCCGACCGCCGTTACATCGGGAATACCGAAATCTGCCGGGTCTCGATTCGAACCCGGAATGTTGAACATGCCAAAAAAGTCTGGACCCTCCTGCTTGCGGGGCATCTTCGCTCGATTAAATCCGAAGCGAAAGTCGTTGAGGAATGCGGAGCTGAATGTGTGGATCCATCCGAGAGCTATGTTACGGCTAAGCGCAGTCTCAGTCGTCGGCAAATTGGGAGGATTGAATGGCGGCGTTTCAGAAATTGTTCCACCGAGTGGCTCCACGCCAAAAAAGTTGGCAATAGTTCCACGGGCGAACAGTTGATCTTTGTCCCCTAGCTTGTGATCGATGCGAATGTTGTACTGGTCACGGGTTTCCGTTTCCTCTGCGTTGTTAACAACATTCCCGACCCCACCCACATTGGTAGTCGGAAAGGAGCTAGCAATAAATTTGGAGGCGGGGCTAATTCGATCCGGTGGAACAATGTTCCCTGGAAATTGAGAACGGATAAACTGGCCCGGGTGGGAAGGGTCTGGGCGGGTAGTCAGTGGGTCAAAGATCGGCTTGTCCGCACTGAAATCACCACTGATCTCAGCCGCCGTCGGGATAGTATTGAGCGCCGTTAGTCCCTTCCGAATCCTAAGTCCCTCGTAGCTGAGCATGAAGAATGTATGATCCTTGCGAAACGGCCCGCTTAGAATTCCGCCAAACTGGTTTTGGCGAAAAGGAGGCTTTTTTTGATCAAAAACATTTCGCGCGTCGAGGACGTCATTGCGAAGGAACTCCCAAGCCTTCCCGTGAAGATTATTCTCGCCTGATCTGGTGGCATATGTGATGATTCCACCATGGCCGAACCCGCTAGCAGCATCCGCATCGGTACCTCTGACCCGAAATTCCGAAACGACATCCACCGTGGGGAGTATATTTTGCTGGTTGAAATAAACAGCTTCGTCCCAAACACCATCAAGTAAATACTCATTTTCATCAGTTCTGCCACCATTGATGCTCACCGTAAAGCCGCCACTGGTGAACGAGAATGTCTCGATTCCGTTTCCAGGAGCTGCGCCAGCCGCACCTGGCGCAAGCAGAGCGAGCTGGAGCACATTTCTTCCGTTCAGCGGAAGTTCATGCACATCCGGTCCCGCAATCACATTTCCGATCTCGACGCTGGAAGTTTCAGTCAGAGGGGGCGCAGCACTGACGACGACTTCCACCACAGTGCCGCTCAGCTGTAGTTTCACATCTAGTTGCAAATCCTCCCCGATGTGCAGGACGAGGTCTCTGAACGATGCGGGTTTGAAACCAGGCGCATTGACTTCGACGATGTAAGGAGCAATGGGGAGCTGAATCAACTCGAATCGCCCCATTGAGTCAGCGGTAGTAGGATGCGTCGCGCCAGTTCCTGAGTCGATCGCCGTTACGCTCACAGCAGGTACGACGGCTCTCGTTGGATCGGTCACGGTGCCATGTATCCGACCGGCGTTCTGACCCCACGCTAGAGGGATGCCCGAGAAAGTGAGAACAACAAGGACCACCGCCAGTCGCACTCTGGTGACTATGTCTGTAAGTTCGCACCAAGGATTTCCTAGGATCATGGGAGAAACCCGCGGTCGAATGCTTACTCCTCGTCGAGGTCGGAGTCAATTCATTTGGACCTTGCGGCGTCCCTACCCTTGTTGGCAACACGGACCATCCTGGTCGTTGGATTAAAACCGTAGTCAGGGGTTCTATGGCGAGTGCCACTGCCGAAACCGGAGATGGGATGTCGTTCTGTCGGCCGCGATAAAGTGTGAAGTCCGCGCCTTCCCGGAGGGGCACCAGTACGTACCCGGAGACCCCCGAGATGGAGGATGTTCTCGTCGCCACGGCTGCACGAACCCGGGATATTGATTTGACGAGAGACTAGGAGGACGTCAACGGCAATGAAGCCAATGGCCTGATTCTCCTACCGGTCAGATGTGCGCACGATTTAACTATTTGCTTCAGGGAAAACTGCGCCGACGACAGCACGGACTTCGGCGTAATACTCAGGGTGCCTCGCGAGAATCGATTTAATCTCCTGGGCAAGAGGACTTTCCGCGACCCATACCTTTTGCTGGTCAGGAAACATCGGGAGCATGAGTGGCTTCGCCTCCTCCAGCAATTGCTTTAGCTGCAGATGGTCCGAATGTTCGTTTTCATTGGCAATAGTTTTCATGGTCATCTCCTCTACTAGTCCGAAAATAATGCACAACGCCTGTGGAAGACACGTTCTAACCGAGACCGCAGCTCCCGGCGCAGACGGCTAATCGCCCAGTCAGATGCGCTTCCGCTCCCCTGGGCAAACGCTGTGGTCTCTTCATGTCTTACATGAACCCATTGAATTTGTTTTTTTGCGCGAATCGAGTCCGTGATCCAGGTGAGCGAATCACCGGACACTCCGTATATTCGTCGGACTCCGGCCTGAGGGAGAACTTCCACCCATAAGTCCGCTACTTTTTTCTTGGCCATAAGTCATCATCCTTCGCTGTTTCTCCGCCAGGACGGGCGATGCTTCGGCTGCAAAGTCCGTAGCGAAAGATTCACATTTTTCCCAGATGGTGCGATCTCCCTCTCCGGCCACACCACCGTCAAGATCAGTGCTACCGCAATTCCAATCGACACTTCGGCAAACCGATGAAATGCAATCTGCCATCCAAAACCCGTTCGGGGTATCAAAAGCACGACTGCCAGCGTTACAGCACCGAACCGGTATGCGGTTCGATCCGAGGGCATCACGCCGCAAAACAACCCCAGGATGAAAACGCAAATACCGAACACAAGCAGATGTGGCCCGAAGTAGCTCGCCGCAATCGCGCCAACGAGCGCTCCCAGCGCCGTTCCAACGAAACGCTGCCAGGAAACACTGAGCGCCGCACCCAGCGATGACTGCGTGATCACGAGAGTTGTAATCGGCGCCCAGTATGTTTCAGGCAGCCTGAATAACTGCGCCACTAGCACCGACACTACAGCCGCCACGGCCGTCCGCGCGGAATCCACCAAAACGGGCCACCCCGTGGACTGGGTTCCATCGCTTCCCCGTTCAACGTCATTGAGGTTCGGCATGAGTGGCAGTCCCTTATCGGCTGACGGCGATGATGATCGGCACGGTCACTACCAACGACACAGTTGAGAGGAGCAGCGCAGACGCCGATTCCGCCTCCATCGTCTTGTACTTGGCGGCAAGCAGAACAACGATCGTTGCGAGGGGAAAACTGCAACAGACGAGCGCTTCACGCGCGAATGGACTCTGTACGTGAAGCAAATGCAGCAGAGCGAATAGGACGGCCGTCTGCACGGTGACACGACCGAGTGTGCCTAAGAGTACCCCTTTCGATAGATGGAAGGCGTGCGCGGCAAGCGTCAGCCCAACGGTGAACACGGCGACACCGGATGTGGCGGAACCGATCATTTGAAAGCAACTTGCTATGTCTTTCGGGATGCGAAGACCCGCCAGTACAACAACGATGCCCAATACGGGACCCCAAAGGAGCGGGGACCTCAATCCGGATTTTAGACCAGACAACACCTGCGCTCGACGCGAGGATGCTGCTGTAGGGGCTGCCCCGCTGCCTGAGCTTCCCATCTCAAGAAGGATAATGGCGGCCGGCACCACGAGGTTGATAGCCAACGCAACAAGTCCCACGGTGCCGACGCTGGTATCTCCGAGCAAGGGTTGCAGTACCGCAATTCCAAAGACCGGAGTTGCTGATGTCGCGAGCATGAGGGCCCAGATGATCGAAGCGGGTCCCTGCAAGGACTTCAACCTCCGTAAGAGAAACCATGAGACCAAGAACAGCCCGTCATGAGCGAGAATCAGCGCCAGAACGAGACGGCCCTGCTGCAGAAGCAGCGCTCTCGGAATCTGCGTCATTCCCACGAACAAAGACGCCGGTAGCGCGAAACCAAGCGCGAGCTTGCTCAACCCCGCGGCTTGGTCAGCGTCAAACGTGTTGCGCTTACCGGCGAGGTAGCCGAGCGCTAGCACAAAAAATACCGGGAGCAGCGCTCCCACAAGTCCACCTATGTTCATAAAGTTTCCTTTCTAAGCTCCACTAAAACTCGACCTTCGTTCTGAATCCGAAAACTACTGCGTGCTGCGTTCTTCCTCCAACGTTCGCGTAGTATTGAATGACTGGCTGCAACAGGAACATGTGCGCGACGTCCAGAAGTGTGTTGAATTCAACGCCGTGCTCGGTCTTCCACGCAGGCGTGCCGGTAGGGAGAAACTGTGGGCTTAGGCTGTTCCGCACGTAGCCAAGCGACATCGTATTGTGAATGTGGAGAGGAAGGGGCTCGTTGAAGCGCAGCCCCGCAGTGAGCAGCGTGTTGTTGCGATTGATGTCCGCAGGGCTCCAGTCGTACGCAAACGTGGCGTCGATGCCTTTTGCTTCTGTACGATCGACGCGCCAGAGTGCTTGACTGGCCATCCAATACAACAGGTAATTGCCCGACCGCGGTGTGGCACCCGACGGTGTTGTGAACTTTTCGGGATTGTACGAAGCACCAAACTGATAAAGTCCGGAGTAGCCCTTTCGACTCTCGACGTTGTCAAAGGCCCGCATGGTCGTCGCCTTCTTGCCTGGAGTGAACCCGATCTCTGAAACGTTCACTGGAGTTCCGTTGAACTGTGGAACCAACCCGGTTGGGTTTTGTGAAAAAGGCGAGCGAATCGCGGCCGCCACCATGGATTTCACATAGAGGTTGTGAATCGGCACGACTCGGACCTCCATCGCCGGCGTCGAGGGCGGGTCGAAGGACTCCAAGGTCGTAAATAGATTCCCCAGCGCATAGCCCATCGGCTCGAAGATGAAGGACGCCGCGTAGTGCTGGGCTCCGTAGAAGTCTTGACCCGCGAACTGGCCCACGCGTGCGGTGATACGTTCGTCCAGCCATCTCTTCTCGATCCACCACGAATCGAGGCGACATGTATTCGCGCTGGACATGCCACTGGGACTCGTCAAAAGCCCCAGATACGTTCCGAGATTGCCTCCTCCTTGCCAGAGTGCAGTCGCATGGAAATAAAATCCGTGTTGACCGACCAGCGCACCCAGGTCAATGTCCACGGTTCCCCGGAATCTGTTCCAACTCGCAAATCGCTCTTTCTGCTCACTCTTAATATTCCAGAGAGAATCGCTCCTGTACTGCAAGTCGAACCGCACACCCCGCTCCAGCAGGCGTGTTCGCATCCCGTTCCAGTCTCCCAAGAGATATCCGTGAGGGCCTTGGCCCGTCTCATGGCTGTCCGGGCCACTAAGCGTCTCTCCCAGACCAGTCTGGCAATAAGCGCTGTCCGCAAAGACGCACAGCGCGGCCCACGCTAGGAAAACGAGTTTGCCGGCTAACCTTCGCATAGTTCGTGTCGGCCCTTTTTTCAGGCCGCTGTGCTCCTACTGTGCCCTGACTTCAGACTGATCCACGCGCCAACAACTCCAACGGCAACTCCAACAATCGTGTCCATCACGCGTAGGATGGGTTGTTTCCACGCATGATCCGGGCTTATGGCGGCGACGACCATCACGACCGAAGTCGTGATTCCTGTGGTGATTACGTCGTCTGGTCGACCGAGTAGGGACATCGCCACAGCCCCGACCCCAATCAGCATCGCCAATCCCCAGAGGTGGAATGGGAAAAAGAGTAGGTAGATGAAACAAAGGACAAAGCTTAACGAAGTTGCCTCTATACGCGATAAGGCAGCGCCCACACTTTCCTCGTAGCCGTACCGATACACAAATACGGTAGCGGCCACGGCCCACATGCCTCCCAGCAAGTCGTCGTCTCGGGAGACCGAGAAGACTTGGGCAAGCGTGCGCGTAATCAACCAGTAGCTGAGCGCGCATAATATAGACAGCGTGAGAGCATGAAGGAACACAAGGCGTGTCTCAGCTGGGTAGCGCCTCATCTCGTTCTGTTGTGTCTTCGGCAAGACTGCACCTTTCACGGATGAACTCATCTAGGCCGCTATACCTGCCCGGACTGCTTCGTTGCTGTATTCCGGCTTGTAGACATGTTCACGAATGAACGCGACCATGTCGCGGGGACGCTCGACACGGGCAAGTCCCGAATCGAAGACCAGCTTTGCGACGCGCGCAGCGGTCTGAACCTCGGTCTCCAGAATGTTTGACTGCAGCGGGTAAAGCAGGCCTTGGTTCAGCAACTCGGACGGCACCTGATCCGCCACCGCCTGCCCAGCCTCAATGAACATCTCGTCTGTGACTCGCTTCGCTTGCGTGGCGAAGATTGCCATACCGACCGCTGGGAATATGTAGAAGTTGTTCGCTTGCCCCGGCAGAAATGTCTGGCCGTTGTAGTGGAACGGTGCGAACTGGACGCCGGCGGCGTAGATCGCTTTGCCCTTGGACCATGTGTAAGCCTGTTCTGCCGTGCATTCGGCATGCTCGGTGGGGTTTGACAGCGCAAGGACAACGGGGCGCTCGTTAATTCTCGCCATCGTCTCAATGACTTTTTGATTGAAGGCGCCGCCAATCGTACTGACCCCGATGATCGTAGTGGGCTTGATGCTCTCGATCGCAGCGACGAAATCCCGCATTGGCGCATGCTGGTGAGCGTACGGCTTCTGAAAGTCGAGCAAGTCAGTCCGGGATGCCTCCAGTAGACCGTTGATGTCAAACATGTAGACGCTTGACTGCGCTTCTTTGAGCGTCAAGCCTTGCGCAACGAGCGCCGAGCAGAGCAAGTTGGCGAGACCAATACCGGCCGAGCCCGCTCCCAGGAAGAGGTACTTTTCGTCCTTCAGCTTCGTACCCTTAAGCTTGGTCGCGTTGATCATTCCCGTAAGAGTGATCCCAGCGGTACCCTGCACGTCGTCGTTGTAGACGCAATACTTGTCGCGGTAGCGCTGGAGTAGGTGGACGGCGTCCGCACCCGTCCAATCTTCGAAGTGGATGCAGCACTTCGGAAATACTTCCTGGACCGCTTCGACGAACTCGTCAACAAACGAATAAAGATCCGCGGTGGGCGGGCGCGTTTTGCGCAAGCCCAGATACAACGGATCGTTTAGGTACTGCTCGTTGTTGGTGCCCGCGTCGAGGTACATGGGGAGCAGATACTGCGGCGGCACACCAGCACAGGCGGTGTAGAGCTGCAGCTTGCCGATAGGGATGCCCGCGCCGTTGGCTCCGAGGTCACCAAGGCCGAGGATCCGGCCGCCGTCCGTGACACAGATGAACCGAACGTCTTTTTGCGGCCAGTTTTTCAGAATCTCCTTCACATTTCCGCGCCGCGTGATCGAGAGATACATGCCACGCGCCTGGCGGTAGATGTGCCCGAACTTCAGGCAGGCCTCGCCGATGGTGGGGTCGTACACAATCGGGAGAAATCGTGCCGGGTCCGACATGACGGTTCGGTAGAAGAGCGTCTCGTCGTGGTCGAGCAGATTCATAAGATAGATGTAACGATCGAGGTCCGTATTCTTCTGGCTGAGCTGCATCATCACGCGACGCAACTGCAGTTCCTCGGTCTCCGTTACGTCGGGGACGAGTCCAACAAGACCGAGTGCTTGCTTCTCGGCCTCCGTGAAGCCGGTCGATTTGTTGAGCGATGGATCGTGGAGCAATTCGATTCCGTGCTTAATGGCGCTAGTCACGTTGATTTCCTCTCTTTCGTTTTCTTTTTTAGGTCAGGGTTTGTGAACTACTACGACTAGGCAGTCGCGACGTACGCTTTGACCATCTTCCTTGGATCTACGACGCGGTCGAACTCGTCCTCGGTCACAAAGCCGAGCTTCAGTGCGGCGGCCTTCAGTGTGAGGTCGTTGTCTATCGCGTAGTGAGCGATCTTCGACGCCTTGTCGTAGCCAATCACCGGCGCGAGGGCCGTCACAAGCATCAGCGAACGCTCGACGTACTCGTTGATTTTCTTCAAATTGGGCTTCGTCCCCTCGACCAGGAACTTGCGGAAGTTGGTGCACCCGTCGGTCATGATCGCGATGGAGTGAGTAACATTGAAGATGATCAGGGGCTTGTAGACGTTCATCTCCAGGTAGCCGCCGGCGCCGCCAAAACCCACGGCCACGTCGTTCGCCATTACTTGGACGGCGATCATCGTTAGCGCCTCGGCTTGGGTCGGGTTTACCTTGCCCGGCATGATCGAGGAGCCCGGTTCGTTCTCCGGGATCTGCAGTTCCGCGAAGCCCGCTCGCGGACCGCAGGACATTAGTCGGATATCGTTGGCGATCTTGTAGAGCGATACGGCCAGCGTGCGCAGTGTGCCGGAAAGCTGTACCTGAGCATCGTGCGCGCCCTGAACCGTGAACTTGTTGGGCGCGGTGATGAAGTGCAGACCTGTGAGCTTGGCGATCTCGGCCGCAGCTGCCTCGGCGAAGCCGGGCGCTGAATTGATGCCGGTGCCCACCGCCGTTCCGCCGAGTGCGAGACGGTACACCCCGCTCAGCGCATCTTCGATTCGGTCGAGGTCGTCCGCGAGCATGCCCGCATAGCCCGACCACTCTTGCCCGAGAGTGAGTGGGGTGGCGTCTTGCATGTGCGTGCGGCCGATCTTGACGATGTCTTTCCACTGCTCGACCTTCGCGGCGATTGCATCGTGCAGCGCCTTCACCGCCGGGATAAGCCGTTGCTTCACATTGACCGCTGAGGCGATGCACATTGCGGATGGAAACGAGTCATTCGACGACTGTGCCATGTTGACGTGATCATTGGGATGAACCGGGGCCTTGCTCCCGAGCGGCGTCCCTGCAATCTGGCAGCAGCGGTTGGAGATCACCTCATTTACATTCATGTTGAATTGCGTGCCGCTGCCCGTCATCCACACATGGAGGGGGAACATGTCCTGATGCTGACCCGCGAGGATCTCGTCGCAGACTTGAACGATCAACTTGTGGCGCTTGTCGTCGAGCCGCTTGCCGGTATGGTTGGCATTGGCGGCAGCCTTCTTCAGGATAGCGTATGCGGTAATCATCTCGCGCGGGATTAGGTCTTTGCCGATGCTGAAGTGCTCAAGCGAACGTTGGGTCTGCGCTCCCCAGAGTTTGTTCGCTGCAACATCTACTTCGCCGAGGCTATCGGTTTCTTTCCGAATGTCAGTCATCTCATTTCTCCTTCGCTTCTCTTTGTCTCTCTGTTGTCGCTAATTGTTTGTTCTCAGTGCACCCGTTGCCGCACTAAAGCCATGCTTCTGGGGGACCTCCGCGGATCGCTCATTCCTGGATTGGGCTGACATAACAATTGCTCCGCATTGTCCCTTCTTCCAATACAAAGGCAGTTCGCATGCCACAGCTCTTTCCATGCGAGCGGTGGGCGATTTTCGTGAATTCAGAAGGGTTATGGAAATCAGGTCAGTAGAAACTTGAATCGCGGAACGCTAAATCTGGCGTCGACGCCAAACCCGGACACCAAATACGGCGTTTATATGTGCGGAACCTTAAACGGGAAAATGGACGAGGTCTGAGACTAAACCCTCGCGATCAATGAGACACGCCTGAGCAAATTGCGGCCGCCACTCTTCTGAATCCTCTCTACACGCAACAGATAGGTAGTCCATCGCGAGCACTCGCGAAATATCTATTCACCATGAGAATCGAGAACGCTCGATTCGGTTTCTTCCGGTTGGTCATGAAGTTGCTGTTCTCCGAGCGGTAGGGAAAAGAGAACCTTACATGAACCGCAATCGAATCGACGTTCAGGACAACGCCTCATTCATGAAAGGACAATCCATCCTGAACTGGTACCGCATTCTGCGAGCGCACCTTCAGGGGGCGATGTTCCAAGCGATTCGATATGCGCTGTGGCTAGCGCGCTAAATTCTGGATCATACAAGGAGCACCATCTATGCGTAATCGTGTTGAAGGCACAGCTGCGGGCTTGGGTGTGTTTGTGGCGATCGTAATAATCGCGTCATCTCCCTTGTTCGGGTCAGCCCAGAAATTCAGCGTTCCAGATGACGTAGCGTTGCGGATTCGCCTCGATGACACGCTAACCAGCACCGATTCCCAAGTCGGTGATCCGTTCAGCGCGACTGTCGTTGACAAGGGCGACTACCGGGACGCCCGAGTGTACGGCCACATCGCGCAGATTGACGTGTCCGGCAAAATCAAAGGCCATACCAGCATGCTCCTGCGATTCGACCGCCTAGTTGTGGCAGACGGGCGTCGCGCGCCAATTCACGCCGAAATTGTGGAGCTTTATCATGCGCCCTCAGGCGAGAAGGTAGATGTGGAAGGCGCTATCGAGTCGGGTGGGCGAGGCCGTAAGACCATCCTTCACACGGCGATCGGCGCGGGGGCTGGCGCCTTACTGGGCGGAATTTTCGGGGGCGGCAAAGGCGTAGGCATCGGTTCAGTAATCGGCGGTGCCGGTGGGCTGGGAACAACGGCTTTCCGCGGACGTCAGAAAATCACGTTAAGCAGTGGTCAGGAAATGCTGATTCGCATCACGGGGCGCTGATTCCCGCCTCTTTATCGTGCAAAGACAGCGGCCCGATGTTCATCAGTGATTCATGGAGTGGGAAATGGAAACCGAGTTAATCTCGCAAGCCTGATAAGGGCGAGGTTGGTGGTTCAAGTCCACCCAGGCCCACCACTAAATCACCAATAAATACGCGGCGATTCGCACTTTCCCCTTCCAGGGACTTGTCATCAAAA
>Ga0307475_10001022_pt1 | contig 16715 bp, 10 predicted proteins | sample atmos_gasesECM1C_FD_203317 | JGI IMG/M metagenome (GOLD analysis project Ga0307475, IMG submission 203317) | Hardwood forest soil microbial communities from Morgan-Monroe State Forest, Indiana, United States - atmos_gasesECM1C_515 | ecosystem: Environmental > Terrestrial > Soil > Temperate... | reverse complement strand
AAGTCATAAAGGATGGGACGATATCCGAACGTGCCTTGATACAGTCCTTGCGAAGCCTTCCAGGAAACCTCACCGTTGAATCCGAGGTTGTGCCAGACAATGAAATCGGCGGCGAATCCCGGATACACACCGCCACTTAGCGACTGCGGCGAATGATCGGTGGAATTTGCGTTGAAGGTCGTAGCCGAGGGAGCGTTGATTCCGCTGATCCCAAATTGGGCGTCGATCTGTTGAGCGTGCAGCGTTCCCGCGAGCAGCAAGGACGCACAGAAGACCAGCCATCTTGAAGCCGTTTTCATTACTTCCTCCGAGACGCATTTGGATGGCGCTTCGACTTTACCGTTGGACGCCAAAAGCACGACGGGTTGTTAGAGAACGCACCTATCCCTGAGGGACTAGACACGAGTTCTGCTGCAAATGTTGCGGAAGGGGCGTGCAATAACGCGCTATCAGAAAAAATGCGGAGACGCATGGAAGCGCCTCCGCATTGGGAACAGGTGGAGTTTACTGCGGGTTGGTCTGATCGGGATGAGCGCGGTCGCCTCCGCCACCGTGGCCGCCGCCACCCTTCATCGATTCCAATTTCTTCTGCTGATCGGAATTCAGGATGGGTTTGATCTGGCTCATGGTGTTCTCATGGATCTCCCGGAACTTCGCGCGCTTGTCCTGCTGCTGTACCGAGGTATCCTGCATGAGTTGGTGCATCTGTTTGTCCTGATCTTCCAGGATTGGTTTGATTTTGGCCTTTTGGTCGTCGGTCAGGTTCAGTGTGGTGGACATGTGCTCGAGCTGCTGGTCGGCGCTCATGCCCTGCCCGCGGCCGTATCCCTGGCCTTTTCCGTGATGCTCTCCCTGCCCGCTTTGTGTATCGGGGGAAGCCTGTCCGAAAGCGGCCAGGCTAAGCGAGAGCACCATAGCGGTGAATATCAGTTGCAGTTTCTTCATGACATTCTCCTGTTCTGTTCAGAAATTGTAGTCCTAAATTTGATGACGTTGGGCGGTGTGGCGCGTTGCGGAAACGATTCCAGCCGGTAATTTCCTGCGACCATCAGAGTCGAAGCGTGACCCGATTCCGCACGGTAATTCGGGATTTCGTGGTCGCTGAGACTCGAGCTCATTCGCGAAGGCCGCTGCTCAGAATCGGAATTCGAAGACTTTGATTCGTTGGGAAAGACTTTGAAGGCGAGATACGCCATGAGAACGAATCCGGAAAAAACCCAGAACAATTGCAGCCAGAAGAGAGCGTCGGCTATTTTTTCCCAGACGCCGGCATGCACGCCGTTACCCCCTTCACCACATAACAGAAAAAACGAGCGGAGACGATCAGGCATTTCGTCTCCGCTCCAAGTCGCCGAGGACGACCAGGAGAGACATGATGAGGCTTAATATCCCCGGCGAACTGCCGTTTGGTTCTTCCCATAAGACCACTTTGGCAGCGACTTCACCCTTAAGACGTACATGTACGATGTAAAGAAAGGTAAAGGCGCTGAATTTGGTTTCCGGAAACGTGCCACAATTCGGTTGTTAGCAATGCTGGAAAAAATACTGATTATTGATGACGACGCTGAACTTTGCGAGATGCTCTCCGAGTATCTGCGCAAGGAAGGCTTTGAAGTGGAGAGCGTGCAGAACGGCCTGCGCGGGCTGGAGCGCGCACGCGCGGGCGACTATCATATGATCGTGCTCGATGTAATGCTGCCGGGAATGAATGGCTTCGATCTGCTGCGCGAGCTGCGCACCGTTTCTGACGTTCCCGTGCTGCTGCTGACCGCTCGCGGAGACGAGCTGGACCGCATCGTAGGGCTCGAAATCGGGGCTGACGATTATCTGTCCAAGCCATTTAATGCACGCGAGTTGCTGGCTCGGATACGGGCCATAGGCCGGCGCAATGCCCGCACCCCGGGAGCTCCTAAGCAGCCGGTGACAGTAGGCGACGTGGAACTCGATCCGGGGTCGCGTACGATTACCCTAAACGGGAAGGTGCTGGACGTAACCACGGTGGAATTCAACCTGCTGGAGATGCTACTGCGCGCTGCGGGAAGCGTTGTCAGCCGTGACGACATTGCAAACGTAGTGCTGGGACGGGAGCTGAGCCCGTTCGATCGCAGTATCGACGTGCACATCAGCAAGCTGCGCAAAAAACTCGGCAATCTTCCTAATGGGCGGGAGCGGATCAAGACCATCCGCAACAGCGGTTACATGTACGTATCCATGGCCAACGTTGCGGTTCGGGAGAAACAACTCAGGTAGCGAGCAAAAATGCGAAGCCTGTTTTTCAAGATCTTTGCTTTTTTCTGGTTGTGCACCGCACTCATCGTCGGCGTGTTCGTGGCTACGGCGCAGCGTCCGACCGAAGACCAGATTCGCTCGGCAGTACATCGCGGGCTCACGCCTGCCATTCTGTCCAATGCCGGCATGCTCATTCGTGCCTACGAGAGCGGAGGCTGCACAGCACTGAAAGAAGGCCAGAGGTCTGTAGAACCAGGTCGCATGCCTCTCGACTTGCTGGACGCAAACGGCAAGGTTCTGTGCGACAACAAGCGAAAGGTGAACCTGGAGCCTATCCCACCGCCAGGAACCGTTGATTTCCGCACGATCGACAAACAGCGCTTCGGCATTAGCGGTCCCTTGCAAGGAAAAAACGGGGACTATCTTGCGGTTTTCGAACTGCGGCGGCTCGAGCCTCCGTTGGTGCAGGGACCGATCTTCAAACGCCTGCTTCTGGCCATCATTATTTCCGGTCTGGTTTGTGCCCTGCTGGCGCGGTATCTGACCCGGCCTATCACGCGATTGCGAACTGCCGCACAGAAGATCGCCGCTGGAGATCTGAAAGCTCGCGCCGCCAATGGCTCCGCGCAGCTCGATGAGGTCGGACAACTCGTCAAGGACTTCGACTACATGGCCGACCGGCTGGAAATCCTGATCGGAGCGCAGCAAAGGCTTATCAGCGACGTTTCCCACGAACTCCGTTCTCCGCTTACCCGGTTGAAGCTTGCCCTCGATTTGGCCCGCACCGATTCTCCTCACGGCATGTCCCAGGCGTTGGACCGCATTGAGCGCGAGGCCGAGCGTCTGAGCGGGCTGGTGGGAATGCTGCTGACGCTGTCGCGGCTCGAGTCCGGTGACTCTCAGCCCGAGACCGACATGGTCCATCTTCCCGACCTGCTGGCGGAAATTGCTGCGGACGTCGATATTGAAGCGCAATCGCGCCATTGCACCGTGCAACTCGACCGCATGCAGGAATGCTGGATCGAGGGCAACCAGGAGCTCCTGCGCAGCGCGTTTGAGAACGTGGTCCGCAACGCCATTCGATACACCGAACCCGGAACCGAGGTGAGCGTCACCACGCAGTGCGACGATCACGCGGTGCGCGTCATGGTTCAGGACCAGGGACCGGGTGTTCCCGATTCAGAACTCGACAATGTTTTCAAGCCTTTTTATCGAGTGGACACTTCGCGCGAACGTCGTACCGGGGGCGTCGGCCTGGGGCTGGCGATCGCCGAGCGCGCAATCAAACTGCACAACGGAAAGATTTCCGCCGCCAACCTCAAGCCAGGCGGCTTCCAAATTGAAATCTCGCTGCCCCTGGCCGTGGTGACGGTCTAACGCCAGATCATCTCAATCGGGGCGCTCCCGGCGTTCGGTCTCATTTATTATGGCAATCCATGAAGAAACTCTTCGGCATCGCTCTCTGCTGTTTTATCGCGTCTATTGCTCGCGCGCAGGCTCCGGCTGCGCCGGCAATGTCGCCTTCCCCTGATCCCGATCTGGAACGGCTAATTCCGCAACTTCAGCGCGCGCATCAGGCGCTGAACGACTGGCCGAATCTGGGCCGATATCGCGAGGCCGACGCCAAGACTCCGCCGCCTGCTGCAGGAGAAGACCGCGTGGTCTTTATGGGAGACTCCATTACCGATGGCTGGGGCAAAGGAAAGGCTCCGTTCTTTCCTGGTAAGCCATACATCAATCGCGGCATCAGCGGGCAAACCACGCCACAGATGCTGGTCCGCTTCCGTTCGGATGTGATCGATCTGAAACCCAAAGTAGTCGTGACGCTGGCGGGGACGAACGACATCGCCGGCAATACCGGTCAGGAGACGCTGGAAAACATCGAAGACAATCTGGCATCGATGTCGGAGCTCGCCAGAGCGAATGGCATTCGCGTCGTGCTGGCTTCGGTGATGCCGGTGTGCGATTCGCTGCAGCCGCAGACGGCGCGCCGGCCTCCGCAACAAATCGTCGCTCTCAACGACTGGATCAAGAACTACACGTCAAAAAATGGATTGGTTTATCTCGACTACTACTCGGCGATGGTGGATAGCGCAGGCATGCTCAAGCAGGATCTCACCCGCGACTGTCTCCATCCTAACGACGCTGGATACGCCGTGATGCAGCCATTGGCCGAGCGCGCGATTGAGGAGGCATTGAGGAAGTAGAACGTCGGTCCGCCGCTTGCAGACTTATTCTTGCATCTGGCGCCGGAGACTCTGTAGGATCCTTCGACTCAGGGCGTTCGCCCTCGCTCAGGATGACAGGGGTAGCAGGTCGGACACTGAGAGGACACAACGAGGTCCCAAATCGGAACTACCTTAATCTAGCGTCCTCACATCTTCCGGAAGCATCAGCACCATAGAGCAAGCGTGCGTCTCGCGTCCGCAGGAGAGAACTCCTCGGCGCACCAGGCGAATGGGCGTGTCGTCCGGGAACTCGACTTCAAAGAGCGCTGTTTGTAGTTGCCTGGCATAGCCCCGCAGAGCCTCGTCGCCGCTTACGAACTTCACCTGTTCCGGCTTCAATTTCTTTTCCGGAGTTGAAGGTGCGCCGAAGGTGAGAAAGAACTCGGCGCTGGCGTTTTTGTCTCCCGACCAGGGCAAGCGAGCCGTGCGCAGCGCCGACAATTCATCGCGAGCCTTATTTACTTCGGCGGAATTGAGTTTCGAATCGGGAAGGAGCGACTTCAGGTGCTGCTCAGCTTCGGGGACCTTGTGAGGGGCGGTGGCCGCCATCGCGTAATAGCGAATCGCGTCCTGCTTGCGCCCCATTTTCTCGTAGAGCTGGCCCATGTGGTCGCAGATTTCGGAATGCTGATCGAGCAGCAAGGCAGCCTCGATGTAGCGGCGGGCCTTGTCGAGCTGATTGTTCTGGAAGTACACCCACCCCAGCGTGTCCCAGTAACTGCCGATGCTCATCACGATGCCGACGTCATTGAGCGTCAGGTGATCGACATCGACATTTCTTAAACTTGCTTCCGTCGCCGACGTGGCCGACTCGGCGTAGGTGAGCGCCTTGTCCAGGTGCGTTTTGTGAGTCGAGAGCTCGTAGGCCACGTTGTTCCAGATTCCCGGCGAAGGCGCCAATTCCACCGCTTTGTCGAAAGCTGCCAACGCCTTCTCCGGCTGATTGACGTTGAGATACGCTCGCCCAAGATTGGCCTCGAGGCCGGGATTCTGCGGGGTGATCTGCACCGCTCGTTCCAATTCGGAAACGGCGTCGTCGTAATCTTTCTTCTCCAGATACAAAGACCCAAGATTGCCGTGAGCAAATTGATCCAGAGGATTTACCTCGAGCTGTTTTTTGTAGGCGGCGATGGCGTCGTCGTACTTCTGCTGCGACTGAAACGCCAGTCCAAGATTGTTGTAGGCAAATTCGTCGAAGGGATTGATCTCGATCTGCTTGTGGAACGCCGCGATGGAATCGTCGTACTTGGCGAGCGACAGATACGCCCGGCCAAGGTTATTCCATGCGTCTTTGTGTTTGGGTTCGAGTTCGACCACTTTCTTAAGAAGCTCGGTAGCGGCGCGGAAGTTCTGGTTTTTGAGCGCGGCAATTCCGGCCTCATTCAGGTCGTCGGCTGACATCCCGGCGGGCACGTTCGACGCCGACGTTGCCGACGGGCTCTCGACAAAGACGCTTTGATTGCCGTCTGCTGCTACGGCTCGCACGAAAGCGCGCAAATCGGGGCCGCGATCTGCCGCGATCTCACGCTTGCTCAGCGCCAAGTCTTTGCTGGCGGTGAACGTGTGCCCATCGAGCTTGTAATCGGAGGAGTAGGTCGCGTAGTCGCGCTTCACGTTGATAGGCACAGGCGGACGATAACTGTAGCCATCGGGAAGCTCGATCTTCACACTCTCATGCGACTCCAGGGGAGCAGCCGCAAACTCGAAGGGCTTCACGCGATTGTCGTCGTCCTGATCGTCGAGGTTGGCCCAACTCATATCGAGACGCGGCAGTGGAATGGCGAGCTGCGAGGTCTTGGTGGTCCAATCGAGAAAGTTTGCCTGGCTGAGCTTGTAACTGAACTCCAGCGGATGATGCGTGTCGGAAGGATCGCTTACCTTCACGTCGTCCACATCGCCTGCCAGTCCCTGATAGGCATTCACGTACTCGACAACTTTCTTCCATTGCGTCTCCGGCGTGCTGCGGAAGGCGATACGGAAGGGCAGTTCAGAATCGCCGCGAACCGTGTAGTTGTAATTGGCTTCGAGTTTCCCGATCTGGTTGATCTTCCCCGTCACCTTCAGGGATTGCAGGTTGGCGGTGGGCAGATCGGCGGGAGTGGTGACAATCTGTGCCGGAGCGTTGGGCAGCACCATCAGCGCCTTCTTGTTTCGGATACTCGCCACCAACATGCGGAAGGGCGCGACTTCGGTAGTGGAATCCAGCCACAAACCTTCAAAGCTGCCGGCATGATCGGGACCGGACTTGAGTGGCACGAAGGTAATTACGTGATCGAACTGCGCCGGCGAGGGGACGCTCTCGTCGAGCTTGCGCGCATGATGAATCAGTACCGGATAGGCATCGAGGCCGGACGCCTTGACCAGCGCGGCCAGAAGGGTGTGCTTGTCCTTGCAGTCCCCGTAACGATTGTTCAGAACGTCGGTTGCCGAGTGTGGCTGAAAGCGTCCAACTCCGAAAGAGATACCGACGTAGCGGTACCGAGGCGCGACGAAGTCGTAGAGATCTTCAACTTTCTCAGTATCGGTTTTGGCTGATGCCGTCAGTTCCGCCGCCTTGCTGCGAATGATTGGGTCAGGCTTCACCCGATCGCGTTCCAGGCTGCTGTACCAGCGTCCTACTTCATCCCAGGATTGAAAGGTGCTGAGCTCGACGTCCGGGGTTTCTTCGTCCTCGTCCTCACGCTTTTTCCTGGCTTTATTTTTCTTCTTGTCGGAAGACGACTCGTCTTCTTCGACTTTGAGAACCGAATTCTTCCAAAGATAGGTTGTGCGTCCGCCGGCAGTGGTCACCTGCGGCTGAACCTTCTTGTTGTGCATCTTGAGCATGCGTCCGGAAGGCACATCGACCTGCAGCTCTTCGTCGAGCACGACGACTTTCTGAATAAACTGCTGCTCCCACCAGAACTGTCCGGGCGCCAGCGGCTCGAACTCTTTCACGCGCACGTCGTATTCGAGCACGTCACCGGCGGCCAAACCAGGGACAACGATGTCCTTCTGATGCAAGTCGCTATAAACCGGCGCTTCGCGGGCCACAGGAGCGGTGAGGTCCTGGACCGAATCAGGGCCGGCCATGGTTACGGCGCCATTTGGCTTGGTAACTTTGACGGATGTAATTTCGATTTTGTCGTTGGCGGCGTTGTAGGCAAAGTGTAGTTCGCCGAAGGCCTGGACGCCGGCCTGAGTCTGCACGCGAATGCGGGTGATCTGCTCGCGCTCCGAAGTTCCGTCGTTCTCAAAGCGAATTTTGGTGAGATATTTCTCGATGACAAACGCCTGCTGCGAATAGTCGGCAGCTTTCTCCGCGGCGGCCGGCGGCGCGAGGGGCGTCTTCGCCTTGTCTTCCTGCGGAGCAGGAGACTCGTGCGTGGTCTTGTCAGGAGCGGGAGCGGAAGGAATCTGGGCCGTGGCAAAGGCTGCACCCAGCAACAAGGCAGCGAACACACTACAACGCATATCTTTAAGTTCTACTCTGAAATGCACAAAAGCCGCAATCGGTGGTAGTGCGTAGGTGCGTCATTGCAAACGGGCATGGCGTCCAGCGCGGTTTAGAGCGGATTTCTTACCAAGTACTTAGCTTCGTCATATCTCAAAGGATTGGGAGAAGCATTCATAGAAAATCATGAACATAGCGCTGGAAGCGCCTCATCTCCCAGCCCGCGGGCGGTAAACCTTGGGCTACGTGAGAGAATAGCGTGCTTGCCATGGAGGAATGTAGTCATCGTGAAGGAGCCAGGACGGTGCGTTTAAGTCCGACATATTCCGGGAGATCCTTCGGCCAAAACCGGGCCTCTGGATGACAGTTCCTATAGTTGAGAAGACCCTGAAAATCCCTAAGCGCTGTCATCCTGACGCGGTCCTGCGCAAAGGATCTCCCGCGATGTCTCATTCTTAAATGCACCGTCCTGGCTCTTCTACGAGAATCCTTCTGTGATTCGACTTTCGAGTTTCGTAACAGGTTCGTAAGCCGTGGGTGGACGGAAAGCAGTCTCTGAGCCCGTAGGGCGGCAGCTTTTTTTTGCGCAGGTACAGGTGGGCCGGTGCGGATTCCCCAAGTGTCGAGGTGTTCCTGGAAATGCCGCCCACTTCGGGGCTCTCTTTCTCAGGCTCTCGGGGGCTCCCACCCTGGAAGCACACTAATCCTTAAGCTGTCTTAGCAACTATGCCTTGCTCTGCTCCTGGATCGATCGCAGGCTTGCCACCACCAGCCGGATCTCGTCGAAGGTAATCTCTGGCGGCAAGGCGTCCTTCAGGGGCCGCAGCCGTTCGATTCCGAGTTTGGAACACGCTTCTTTCACTTTCTGAACTTTCTCCTCGCCGATCCAGGACGGCTGAAACTCCAATTTACGGGCTTCCACCATTTCGGCAACCAGAGCAACCACGCTGCTGAGTTGCCGCCCGCGAAGGTTTGCGATTTCTTCCAAGCCGTGGCCTTGGGCGAGGAGGTGCATGGTTTCCGCCGCGGGTTTCGAATGTTTGCGGGCAGCTTCAGCGGAGGCGCGAGCGCCTTCAGAGAATCGCCGTAGAGCCTGGAGTATCTGTCGCCCGTATAACTCGGTCTTGCGCTCGCCGAAGCCGGAGACGCGCCGAAGCTCAGGTAACGTCGTGGGACGCACACGGCACAAGTCTTCCAGAGTGGTGTCATGCAGGACGACGAAAGCGGGAACGCCTTGTTGACGAGCCGTGGTTCTCCGCCATTCGCGCAAATAGTCACTCAATTCGAAACCAACGTTCGCAGGCGCGGAATTCGAGTAGGAGGGAACGTCCCGGGGGATCGCTGCGCTCGAAAACGCTCCTCGTCGCCGCTTTGACTTCTCGACGGGTGCGGCAGCGGCCAACCACGGGGGCGCCGAGCCGCATACATCGCACGCTCCACAGGTTTTCCATTTTGGGGTTTCACCAAAATGGGAACAGATCTGCAGATGTCGGCACTCGGCGACTTCCACAAAATGGCGGACCTGATGATACCTCTGCCACGAACGCTCCTTTTCTGCAGGATCGGCGATCTGCTCGATGAAATAAGTCAGCAGGCCCACGTCACGCTTTTGCCATAGCAGAAGACAGTCCGCGGGTTTGCCATCGCGTCCGGCGCGTCCTGCCTCCTGGTAATACTGCTCGATGGATTTTGGCAGCGAAAGGTGAATCACCGCGCGGACCGAGGCTTTATTGATGCCCAGTCCGAACGCGATCGTGCCCACCAGGACGCGAACTTCGTCGGACATCCAGCGCTCCTGATTGCTCCGTCGCGTGTCGCTGTCCATTTTGCCGTGATAGGCAACCGCCGGAATGCCGCGCTCCTGGAGAAAATCCACCGTTTGCTCCACGCGATTGATGGTGGGAGCATAGACAATCAGATTGTTGCCGGAATGCTCCCGCAGAGCGCGCAAGAGCAAGTCAGTCTGCATGTCCCACTCGCATGCCTTCACCAGGTAGCGAAGATTGGGCCGGTGGAAACTGGCGATGTACTTATCGGGATTGCGCAGCCGGAGTTGCGCGATGATGTCGTGCCTTACCTGGCGCGTGGCACTGGCCGTGAAGGCTGCGATGGGGCACTCGGGAAAATGCTGGCGCAGGGCGCTGAGTTGACGATATTCGGGACGGAATTCGTGTCCCCATTCGGAAATGCAGTGCGCCTCGTCGATGGCGAAGAACGAAACCGGCACGCGTCTGAGCCACTCGATGGTGTCGTTGCGCGCCAGCCGCTCGGGAGAGAGATAGAGCAGGCGAAATCCGCCTTCGCAGGCCTTCCGGACGGTTTTCAACTGCTCACCTCCGGCCAGTGAACTGTTCAGGCTTCCGGCCGCGATTCCCATTTGCCCAAGCTGCGCCATCTGGTCCTGCATCAAGGCAATGAGAGGCGAGATCACGATGACGGTCTTTTCCGGAAGCATAGCCGCAGGCAACTGGTAGCAAAGAGACTTGCCTCCGCCGGTGGGCATCACCACGCAGGTATCGTGGCCCGCCAACAGGCTGGCGACAATGCGCTCCTGCAGAGGACGAAATGATTCATAGCCCCAATAGCGTTGCAGAGCCGAGAGGATGTTGTCGCTGGAGCTCATTGGATGGTGACGCGCATGCCGCATCTTTGTAGTCGACGCGCGAAAAAGTTAATGCCGAGTCATTTTATCCGGAACGTAGCTTCGATCTTCAGGCCAGGCGGGTTGCTGCTACGTCGATTGCTTCGTAATATCGAAGAGAAGCCTTCAGCCGCGGTGCCCTTGAAAGTTTGTTTGAAGCAAACTTCTGCCAGATAAATCTAATAGCCTGGAAGGCTTTACTGACGGCCGGTCTGGAACGCTTCCCGCCAAAAAATGCGCAAAGAACACGAACGCCTTCTGCAGGACAAAAGCCGGGAAGTGTATTGGAAGCGCTGGGGACCGTACCTCAGCGAGCGCGCCTGGGGCACGGTGCGCGAGGATTACAGCGCCAACGGCGACGCCTGGCATTACTTCACTCACGATCAGGCGCGTTCGCGCGCTTATCGCTGGAGCGAGGACGGCATCGCCGGCTTCTGCGACCGGCACCAGCTCATCTGCTTTGCCGTCTCCATGTGGAATGGCCGCGATCCCATCGTCAAGGAGCGGCTCTTCGGGCTTGGCGGTCCCGAGGGGAACCACGGGGAAGATGTAAAGGAATGCTACTTCTACCTCGATAACACGCCGACCCATACTTACATGAAGGCGCTGTACAAGTATCCCCAACAGGAATTTCCGTATCAGCGTCTGACCGACGAAAACCGCCGGCGCACCCGACTCGATCCCGAATTTGAACTCGCCGATACCGGCATCTTCGACGAGAACCGCTATTTCGATGTCTTTGTCGAATACGCCAAGCCATCGAGCGAAGACATGTATGTGCGCATTACCGCGTGGAACCGCGGACCGGAAGCTGCGTCACTGCACCTGCTGCCGACGATCTGGTTTCGCAATATCTGGTCGTGGTCTGAGGACCCAGATCAGATCAAGCCCAAATTGGAACGCATTGCCGACGTGCAAGGCATGCCGGTAATGCGCGTCTATCATCCCGAATACGGAGAGCGCTGGCTGTTCTGCGAGGGGACTCCGCAACTGCTGTTCACGGAAAACGAGAGCAATCTGCGGAAGTTATTTGGGGTTCCCAATCAGGGCTTTTATCAAAAGGACGCGATTAACGATTTCATCACCAAGGGCCAGCGTTACCGGCTAAACCTGGAACAGACCGGCACCAAAGCTTCTGCATATTACCCGCTGGAGATTCCACCGGGCCAGAGCGCGGTGGTAAAACTGAAGTTCACGCAACGGCTGAACAGCACGCATGACCATTTTGGGACGGCGTTCGATGACGTCTTTCGCGAGCGCATTTTTGAAGCAGATGAGTTCTATCGTGACATGATTCCTCAATCCATGTCGCCCGACGGCCGCAACATCATGCGACAAGCTTTTGCCGGGATGTTGTGGTCGAAGCAGTTCTACAACTACGACGTGCGCACCTGGCTGATGGGCGATCCAACGCAGCCTGCACCGCCCAAAGAGCGGCTTTACGGCAGAAATTCCGACTGGCAACAGTTCTACTCCGACGACATCATCTCCATGCCCGACAAGTGGGAGTATCCCTGGTTCGCCGCCTGGGATCTTGCATTCCACTGCGTCCCATTAGCGCTGCTCGATTGGAATTTTGCCAAAGACCAGCTCACCCTCCTGTGCCGCGAATGGTACATGCACCCCAATGGGCAGCTTCCCGCTTATGAGTGGAATTTTGGCGATGTGAATCCGCCGGTGCACGGTTGGGCCGCGCATCGCGTCTATCAGATCGAGCGGCGCATGACCGGCAAGGGCGACTTCGCCTTCCTGGAACGAATTTTCCATAAGCTGATGATCAACTTCACCTGGTGGGTGAACCGCAAGGACACAGCCGGAAACAATATCTTTCAGGGTGGATTCCTCGGTCTCGACAACATCGGCGCCTTCGACCGCAGCGAGACGCTGCCTAGCGGCGTTTATATGGAGCAGTCCGACGGCACAAGCTGGATGGCCGCCTACAGCCAGAACCTGCTCATGATCGCGCTCGATTTGGCCATGGAAGATCCGGTGTACGAAGACACCGCCATCAAGTTCTGGGAACACTTTCTCTTTATCGTTAACGCGATGAATCGCACCATCGACGGTGAAGGAATCTGGCACGAGGAAGACGGCTTCTACTACGACGTTCTTCGCGCCTCCAATGGCGAGCACCTGGTGATGCGCATTCGTTCCATGGTGGGACTGGTGCCGCTCTTTGCCGTGCAGACGCTCGAGCCTGGCTTGATGGAGCGCCTTCCCAATTTCACTCGCAGAATCCAGTGGTATCTCGATCATCGTCCGGATCTCACGGAGAACATCGCCTGCTTCCAGGCGGAGGGAGTAAGAGAACGCCAACTGCTGGCCATCGTCGATGAGAAGCGGCTAAAGCGGATCCTGAACGTCATGCTCGACGAGAAAGAGTTCCTCTCGCCTTATGGCATTCGCAGCTTGTCGCGATACCATGCCGAGCACCCCTTCCGCCTGGACGTCGCAGGGCGCGAATACGTTGTAGATTATGAGCCGGGCGAATCGACGAACAATCTCTTTGGTGGAAATTCCAACTGGAGAGGCCCAATCTGGTTCCCGATGAATTTTCTGATCATCGAAGCCTTGCAGCGCTACTACCACTACTATGGCGACAAAGTGAAGGTAGAGTGTCCGACCGGCTCGGGCAAATTCATGAATCTGGGTCAGGTGGCGACCGAATTGGCACATCGACTCACACGACTATTCACCGTTGGCCCCGATGGCCGCCGCCCAGTTCACGGGCGCAATCCTCTGTTCCAGAATGATCCTTACTGCAAGGACCTGGTGTTGTTTTACGAATATTTCCACGGAGACAGCGGAGCCGGGCTCGGAGCTTCCCATCAGACAGGATGGACCGGCCTCATCGCCAAGCTGATGCAGCAGAACGGCGAACCAAAAGACGCTGCAGCCGCGGCTCAGGCGGCCCCGATAAAGCGGACAAAGACCGCGAAGTAGTTCGTAGGAACGTGGAACCGGGCGCCCTCGCCCCGGGTGTTGCTAACTCTGATACCAATCGTAGAGACGCAGCATGCTGCTTCTCCCTCTCTCCTAAGCCTCGTGCAGGAAAAAACTTGCGCTACGTCTTACAATGGCCAGCATCGTTATCACGTCTATTCGCTGCAAATCCCTCTTTCAGGAGAAAACGATGAAGCGTCGTGCATTTGGTTTGCTGTTCGCCGTGCTTTTCACAGCCGCTGCCTGGGCTCAAGGCTCGCCGTGGCAGATTGATCCAGCCCACACTACTACTGCCTTTACCGTCCGTCACATGGGCATCAGCAACGTACACGGACGCTTCACCAAAGTGGAGGGTTCGGCCACCGTCGACGACAACGACATCACCAAGTCGAGCGTAAACGCCACCATGTATGTCGATTCCATCGACACCGGCGTGCAGATGCGGGACAACGACCTGAAAAGTCCAAATTATTTCGATGCCGCGCAGTTTCCCACCATAACCTTCAAGTCGAAGAGCATTAGTAAAAATGGCGACAAGCTGAAGGTAGTCGGCGACCTTACCATCCACGGCGTAACCAAGGAAGTGACGCTCGATGTAGATGGTCCGTCCGCTCCCATAAAGCAAGGACCAAATCAGCGACGAGGCCTGGAAGCGACGACTTCGGTCAATCGCAAAGACTTCGGAGTCGGGGCCAAGGCGCCTGCCGCGATGATCGGCGAGGACATCAAGATTCAGATCGATGCTGAGCTGACGCAGAAGGGGGCGTCGCAGTAAACAAATCGGGTGAAGTAAGAAGAGGCTATCGGCACTCAGCTATCGGCGTTCGGCCATTAAAGTTGCCTTTGTTCGACCGAGAAAAGGCTGCAGGCCGAAAGCTGACAGCCGAAGCCGAGAGCCTCGGGTTCTTACTTACACGATCGCCCGATCACCCCGCTTCCCTACGCTTTCCCAAACGGATCTTCCAACGACGGGCTCTGGGGCGTGAACAGCGCGGCGCCGTCCTCGGTGATGTGCATATCATCTTCCAGCCGCACGCCGAATTCACCGGGAATGTAGATTCCAGGCTCGTCGCTGAAGGTCATGTTGGCACGCAAGGGAAGGATGTCGCCGCGAACCAGGTACGGCCACTCGTGCCCGTCCATGCCGATGCCGTGTCCAACGCGGTGCGAAAAGTAACGGTAGTTGGGACCGTATCCGGCGTCGGCGATCACCTGCCGCGCGGTTGCGTCCACCGACTGCGCTTCCACGCCAGGCTTTGCCTGCTTGAGCGCCGCGCTCTGCGCGCGATGGACGATGTCAAAGACCTTGCGCATCTTGTCTGTCGGCTTACCTAAAACAAACGTGCGGCTGATGTCGGACTGATAGCCTTCCACCGAACACCCGTCGTCAATCAGGACAATCGTTCCTTCGCGAATTGTCTGCGGCTTTGCCGATCCGTGAGGAAGAGCCGAGGCCTCACCCACATTCACGCTGGCTTCCCCGCGAAACCCCAGCTTGCCGTATGCCGCAGCGATCAGGTTGGCAAAGTCATACTGCGTCATGCCCTCATGCAGCGCATGATAGACAGCTTCATAGGCTTGCAGGGTGACGTTGTTTGCAAGCTGCATCAGATCGAGCTCATGTTGGCTCTTGATCATGCGGCAGCCGGCTGTTACCGGAGTGGCGCTGGCAGTATTTATCTGGGGGGCGGCCGTGCCTATGCCATCACTAAAGACAAACGGAGTGCGCTCCTCGACACCGAGGCGCCCGCTGGTTATGCCGCGATCTTGTAATCCCAAGGCCAGCACGCGATAAGGATCGATGTCCTCCTGCCAGGTGCGCACATCGGGATTGTTGCCGCCCGGTCCATTGGCGATCTGTTCCCGAGCGCGTCCATCCTCAAACGCCGGGCAGACATAGAATGGCTCGCCTTTCGCCGGAATTACCGTCGCGAATAAACGCTCGCTGTTCCCCCAATGAATGTTGGTGAAATACAACAGCGACGTGCCACCCGCCAACACGATGGCGTCGAGATGGTTGTCGCGCATCAGTTGACGCGCGCGCTCCATGCGCTTTTGCCGTTCTTCTAACGTGATCGGCTTGGCTTCGCTCTTGCGCGATGCAAGCTTGGCAATCGAAGGCGGCAGGTTCGCCAGCTTGTCTTCCTGCGCGCCAGCACGTGAGGGAACACTTGCAGCGCCGGCGGTGAGTCCGGCGAGTTTGGTGAAATCGCGGCGTGTGAGCATGAGAAGCGGAATTATAAAGAATCGGCTGATCGGGTGATCGGGTGAAGTGAAACCCCGAAGCTGTCGGCTTTCGGCTTTCAGCTTTCGGCCAACAGCGGTCATCGTATGCAAAGGAAGGGAAGTTTCATGGCCGAACGCCGATTGCCGAACGCCGACTGCCTTTCTCAACTCGCCCGATCACCCGATTCTTCCTGAACTCTCTCACCACCTCGACCACATCGCGATGTTCGCCCTCGACGGCGTAATTCATTCGCCGCATCTCGCCATCGGAGATGGTGTTTGCGAGTTCGTTCAGCGCGGCAGCCAGTCCCGGGAAACGCCGCAGTGCGCCGTCATTTACCACCGGTACTGCTTCATAGGGAGGAAAGTAGTGCAGGTCATCTTCCAGTACGACCATGTCCAGCGCAGCGATCGTTCCGTCGGTCCCATTCCCGGCGGCCAGATCGATCTGACGATCTTTCAGCGCGCGATACAACAAGCCCAAATCCATCACTCGCGGCTTGTCGCGAAATGTCAGGCCATAGCGGCGAACGAACCCCTGATATCCATCGGGACGCTCGAGAAATTCATATCCGCAGCCGAAAACCCACTGGGGAGCATACTTCTTAGCCTCAGATAACTTGGAAATCCCCAGCCTGTGCGCCTCTTCTCCGCGCATCACCATGGCAAACGAATTGTTGAATCCGAATGGCGGCGTCACCGTCAGGTGGAAGCGCGCCTCATACTGCTCGCGCACTTCGTTGAAAACGGTATTTGGATCCCAGTTCGGCGCCTCCTTCAAGATCGCCGTAAGCGCCGTTCCCGTGTACTCAGGATAGATATCGATACGATCCGCAAGCACCGCCTGATGGGCAATGTAGCTCCCAGCAAGATAGAAGCGCCGCTCCACCGGCACGTGCAGCCTGTCTTCGAGGTGCTGAGCCATCAACTCCGCCAGGATTACCTGCTCGGTGAAGTTCTTCGAGCCAACTATGATTCGACCCTCATGCGATGGCCGACACCCGCTAATGAACAG
>Ga0307475_10001020_pt1 | contig 16727 bp, 12 predicted proteins | sample atmos_gasesECM1C_FD_203317 | JGI IMG/M metagenome (GOLD analysis project Ga0307475, IMG submission 203317) | Hardwood forest soil microbial communities from Morgan-Monroe State Forest, Indiana, United States - atmos_gasesECM1C_515 | ecosystem: Environmental > Terrestrial > Soil > Temperate... | reverse complement strand
ACTGGCGTCGACTTGAAGTTCGACATGCCCGAGCACATTTTCGCCGAGCAGCCGGTGCTTGCCGAACTCGAACTGCGCAACGAGAAGCAAACCTGGCCATCGTTTTCGTTGCTGGTCGTAGGCGAGACAAAAAAAAGCGCAGCCCAGGTGCTCACCCGCCCCGTTTATTTTCCCTACATTCCGCGTCAAAGCGCGGCGCGCCAGAAAGTAGAGCTGACCTTTCCCAAGCGCGGCGTTTACCGCCAGGACGCTTTCGGCATTCGCACCCGCTTCCCGTTCGGCTTCTTCGAGAAAACGCGCACGGTCGCCTCGAACATCGAAATCACAATCTATCCGCGCGTGCAGCCCGCTGACCAGTTCTACGAAGTGCTCCCGCTGCTGAGCGGCGAAATGGCTAGCTATTTCCGCGGCCGTGGCCACGAATTGCACTCATTGCGCAACTATCAACCCAACGACAGCGCCCGCTTCGTCGATTGGAAAGTCACCGCGAAAACCGGCCGCGTGATGGTCCGCGAATTCGCGCGCGAGGATGAACGCCGCGTAATGCTGGTGCTTGATCCTTTCATCGGCCCGGCCCGAGCGGATTTGGGTCCGTCGGCAGAAGCCGAGCATGCCGAACGCTTCGAGCGCGCCGTTTCCATGGCCGCCTGCATCGCCTGGCACTTCCACGAAATTAATTCCGTGATGCAGTTCCGCACCGACCGTTTCTCAACGCCCATGGCCACCGCAGGCGAAATCATCTACGACACGTTGCGCGAACTCGCGCTCGTAGAACCAGATTCGTCCGCAAAAGGCGGAACATTCCTCAATGCCCTCGCAAGCGAACAAGAAATCTTCAAAATCATAATCACCAGCCGCCCGCAAGCCGCAATCCCCAGTTCCCTCTGGTCCTCCTCCTATTTCGTCTTCATCGACACTCTTTAGGTGTTGTCATCCTGAGCGTAGCGAAGGATCTCAGCGCTAAATTCAACTGCGCGCTGAACCATCGCCGGCTCGTCAGCGCGTCTTTGTGCGAGAATACGTCGCGCCCCGATCAAATGGCCATTCACCTGAAGCCCCGCTCGCTTCGCACGTTTCAATCCCGCCTGCTCGCCTGGTTTCGCGCACACCGCCGCGAATTGCCGTGGCGCGCGAGCCGTGATCCCTATCGCATCTGGGTCGCCGAAATCATGCTGCAGCAAACGCGCATTGCCGCCGTGATTCCCTACTACGACCGCTTCCTCCGCCGCTTCCCCGATGTGCGCGCACTCGCGCGTGCCCGCCAGCCAGAAGTCCTGAAATTCTGGTCAGGCCTCGGCTACTACAGCCGCGCTCGGAATTTGCACGCCGCCGCGAAGACGATCGTCGCCCAGCATGGCGCTGAATTCCCGCGAAACCTTGAAGCCGCGCGGGACCTGCCCGGAATCGGGAGCTACACAGCCGCCGCCGTACTAAGCATCGCGTACGACGAGCCTTTCGCAGTGCTCGACGGAAACGTCGCCCGCGTACTCGCGCGGCTTGGTGCGCTGCGCGGTGAATTGCGCGAGCCTCACACATGGCGGAATCTCTTAAAAACAGCGGATGAACTGCTCGCGCGCGGCACACCGAGCGATTGGAATCAAGCGCTCATGGAATTGGGCGAGACGATTTGCACGCCCCAATCGCCGCAATGCGCCGACTGCCCCATCAGCCGTTGGTGCGACTCGCATGCCCAAGGCCTTGCCAATGAAATCCCCGCCCCGCGCAAGAAGCGCGCCGCGGTAAATATCAAAATCGCAGCAGCGATTTTGCGCGATCCGCAAGGCCGCACACTGCTGGTCAAGGGTAGCGGCGCCCACGATGGCGTCCTATTCTCGCGCATGTGGCAATTCCCAGCCGCCGAAGTAAAACGAAACGCCCGCAGCGAACTCGCAAAGCATCTTCGCTCCACGCTGGGTATGAACGGGATCGAACTCGAAGCCCTCCCCGAAGCTCGCCACGGCGTAACGTTTCGCAACGTAACGTTGTTGCCTTTCCTTGTCCTCGTCGACCGATTGCCAGCAAACACCGGAACTCAAGGCCGCGTCCTGCCACTCGAGAAAATCGCTCGCCTTCCAATTTCAAGCGCAACCCGCAAAATCGCAGATGCGGCAGCCAGCGTGAACATCTCGCAACGCCCATTAGCAAATTAGCAGCGGCCTGAAGCGGCGCGCAAAACGTAGCGCGTCGGCGAGTGTTAGCATCGTAACTAGGGCCATGTCCGCATCCGCCGCACGCATCAGCGCTCCGCCGCTCTCGGCGGTGCAGCGCTATTTCGAGGTCTCGCTCTATCTCCTCGTTTTGACGAGCGTCATCGCCGTCGTCTCCACGGGCAAACTGGATCCATTTTCGAGCGTCGTGCCGGTTCTCGCGCTGGCGTACAAAGGCTTCAGGCTCTGGCGCGGAAACGGGCCGGAGCTTTCTGTGCGGCTGGCCACCTGGCTGGTCCTCGCGTATTTTCTATTCTTTCCCTTCGACCTTTGGGTGATCTCCCGTAATCTCGCAGCAGGCGCGCCGAATCCGGCCCTTTACTCCGCGCTTCTCTCGGCGATTCACTTGCTCCTGTTTGCGGTGATCGTGCGGCTGTATTCGGCGCGAACGAATCGCGACTACGCCTTTCTCGCCGTGCTTGCGTTCGCGTCAATTCTCGCTTCCGCGATTCTTACCGTCGAAACGGGTTTTCTGATTTCGCTCGCGATTTTTCTGGTGCTGGCTGTCTCCACCTTCGTTGCGCTTGAAATCCGTCGCAGCTCGCAGGGAGCTGTATCGCCCGCCCTTGAGCCCGGCACTCCGCTCGCCCAAAAATTGAATCGCGCGCTCGGTCTCACCTCGATTCTTGTCGCAGTCGGCACGCTCGTCGTCGGCGCCGCGTTTTTCTTCATAATTCCTCGCTTCACCGCCGGCTACATGAGCGCCATCAATATTCAGCCCACCTTGATGACCGGCTTCAGTGATAGCGTCACTCTCGGCGCCATCGGAAAAATCAAGAAAAATCCCACCGTGGTGATGCGCATCAAGATCGATGGCGATCCCTCGCGCGCTTCCAACGTCCACTGGCGCGGCATCGCCTTCACCGATTTTGACGGCCGCCGCTGGTTCACTCCCAATCACGATCCCACCGTCGTGACGCCGAATGGCGACGGCATCTACCGGTTGATGGCTGCCATGCCCGCGCGCGGCGAGTATTACCCGCTGCACTACACAGTCCTGATGGAGCCGATCGCGAGTGACGCTCTTTTCGTTGCGCTGAAGCTTGTAGATGTGCGCGGCAGGTTTTCAAACGAAACGGATCGCCCCGATGCTACAAAGCGCTCCGGTTTCCTCGTTTACGATAAGACCGGATCGCTCTCCAATCCCTTCCACAACGAAACGAAAGTCCGCTACCAGGCCGATTCTTTGCTGCCCGTGATTCCTGTACCCGAGCTTCGCCAAGCTCCAGCCGATTATCCGGAAATCACGCGGCGAATGTATTTGCAACTGCCCACCCTCGATCCTCGCATCGCCAAACTCGGCGCGCAAATCACCAGCGGCGCAACAAATCCGTACGATAAAGCCTCGAGAATCGAAACCTATCTCAAAACGAAATACGCCTACTCGCTCGACCTCACCGATCCGCTCGGCAAGGATCCGCTCTCCTATTTTCTTTTCGACCGCCGCGCCGGCCATTGCGAATATTTCGCCTCCGCCATGACGATCCTCGCCCGCACGCAGGGAATCCCAGCGCGCTACGTCACCGGCTTTCTCCCGGGCGAATACAACGACGTAGGCGGGGACTACATCGTTCGCGCCAGCGATGCGCACGCTTGGGTGGAAGTTTATTTTCCCGACTACGGGTGGATCACATTCGACCCCACGCCGCCAGCCAATGCGAGGCCCGGCGGATTGCTCGAACGCCTCGCTATGTATTGGGACTGGTTTCAGTTCGCCTGGAGCGAATGGATCGTCAACTACGATTTCGGCCACCAGTTGAATCTCGCCCAGAACATGCAGCGCACCTCGCACGATTTTGGCGACCGTGCGCAAAAATATTACAAAGAAAAGCAGCGCCAGCTGATGCAGATGATTCTCGGCCTCGACAAGCGAATCGAAGCGTCGCCCTATTTTCTGCCCACGCTACTCGTGCTGCTGGTCGCACTGCTGATGTACTTGCGCGGCCGCCCGCTTATCACTTACGTCGTGGCACGCTGGAGCTTGCGCGCCCGCCGCGCCGGAAATCTCACGGCATCGCTCGCCGCCCTCGAATACCGCGAAATGCTGCGCCTCCTCGAAAAGCGCGGCTGGAAGAAAGCCGAATCGCAAACGCCCCTCGAATTCGTCGCCGCAATTCCATCATCCGAAATTTCGGCTCCGGTCGCACAGCTAACCGAGCTGTACCAGTCCGCCCGCTTCGGCGAACACGCCGCGCCAATCGAGCAGATGTCCTCCCTCCTCCGCTCAATCCGCGACACTCTGCGCGTCCGCAAGCCACAAACGCATTGACCTGGGACTTTAATACCATCCAGCTCAGCCTGTGATTAACGGGTCGCTCCTTAGATACCATTTTTTGTAGCACTCCAAATATGATACGTATGCCGCGTTTCTTTTTACGATGATCATGAGTCTAATTTGAACGATTAGGAGAGCTCTAAAATGTGGAAAACAGCACTCGGGGTGCTTGTTTTCGCAGTTAGCTGCGGGGGGCTTCAAACTGCCGGCGGAGTACCCACCAAGATGACTCACCTTATCGTTCAGATGAGCGGTACGGATATCCCTGCCAGTTCCTTTGCGGCGAAGCCCAAGATTTATTGGCGGGCTTCAAATCGGTATTGCCGAATCGATGAAGAGGCCGATCCTGAGAACGGAATTCACGGCAGGCTAATCGTGAACGAGCCAGATAGCTGGCTCGTTAATTTGGCCAACAATTCGGCGAAGCATGTCGTGGACCAAGGCCCGACGTTCAATTGCAGACTGCCTGTATTCGCGTTTAGTCCAGAAATGGTTAAGTCCAAGCTCGGCGAACTCGAATTTGGCCGGGAACTTAACTTCTTCAAGGACAACAATGCCCGGGTTGTCGACGGTCCCAAATTGGAAGTTATAACCAATTATTACGAACTGACGATCGGAGATGCTGTTCTCAGACTAGTTGAACGTGCTGACATCCACGCACCTCTGATGATTGGCCTGCTTCAGAATAACAAGGTGACCAGGGTTCGCTATTTGCTTTGGGACGATGAGGTCCCGTTTAAAGCAGATGTCTTTGCGAGGCCGTCAAACGTGAGTATCGAAGAAACCCGGTAGTTTTATTTCTCGTCCGCAGATCGTCACCAATATGAGATTGGTTGAGCTCCGCCGTGTTAGAATTGTGTGTTTGCGACGACCTCAAGGAAGCGCGCAAGTATGCCTAAAGTTGGATTTGTGAGCCTGGGATGCCCGAAGAACCTCGTCGATAGCGAGGTGATGATGGGCATTCTCACGCGCGCAGGCTACGAAATCACGCCGCGCGCAGGTGACGCCGACGTGCTCGTCGTCAACACGTGCAGCTTCATCGCCCCGGCGCAGCAGGAATCCGTGCAGTCGATCCTCGAGATGGCGGAGTACAAGAAATTCGGCCGCGCACAAAAATTAATCGTCGCGGGCTGCATGGTCGAACGTTATCGCAACGATATCCGCGAGCAGATTCCCGAAGTCGACGCCGTCATCGGCACAGGTGAAGTAGACAAAATCCTCGAAGCCTGCGAAGGCCAGCTTCAACCGACAGGCTCCGATGGCAACAATGCTTCCCTGCCTTCGTACCTCTACCACGACTTGACGCCGCGCATTCTCGCCACGCCTCGCCACACCGCCTACATCAAAATCAACGAAGGCTGCGACCATCCCTGCACCTTCTGCGTGATCCCGCAGCTGCGCGGCAAATTCCGCAGCCGCCGCTTCGAGTCCGTGGTGCGCGAAGCAGAAAATCTCGCCGCCGCGGGCGTCCGCGAAGTTTCGCTGATCGGGCAAGACACCACTTTCTACGGCGAAGATCTCGGCCTGCGCGATGGCCTCCCCATCCTGCTCGAACGCCTCGCGCAAATCGAAGACCTGAATTGGATCCGCTTCCTCTATTGCTACCCGAATCGCATCACGCCGCGCCTGCTCGACACGATCGCAGCGCATCCGCGTCTCGCGAAATATCTCGACGTGCCCCTGCAGCATGCCAGCCGTAGCGTCCTCGCGCGCATGAAGCGCGGCTCCAGCGGTGACGCATTCCTGAAAATGCTCGAGCGCGCCCGAAAAGCAATCCCCGGCGTTTCGATTCGCACCTCGTTTATCGTCGGCTTCCCCGGCGAAACCGAAAAGGATTTCCGCGAGCTCTGCGATTTTGTCCGCACCGCCGAATTCGATTGGATGGGCGTCTTCGCCTATTCCGACGAGGACACCTCGAAAAGCTTCGCCCTCGAAAACAAAGTGGACGACGAAACGATCGCCCGCCGCCGCGACACCCTGATGGCAATCCAGAAGAAAATTTCCGGCCGCAACCTGCGCAAGCGCGTAGGCCAGCGCCTGCAGGTGATGCTGGAAGGCCCCTCGAAGGACACCGATCTCATCTGGGAAGCACGCCTCGAAGGCATGGCCCCCGAAATCGACGGCAAGGTCTACATCACCGAATTCGAAGGCGTCAACGATGCCGAGAATCTGCCCGCACCCGGCACGATGGCCACAGCAGAAATCATCGAATCAAACGACTACGACCTGATCGCCCGCGCAATAGAATTTGCCGCGCCGCGAGCCCGCACGATCAGCGCAGAAATCGCAGCACCCACGTCGTCGCTAAACCCGTTTCCGATCCTAGCCTCCCGTTAATCCTATTCCGGTAGCAGCGACGACGCTGTCGCTGTCCTCGCCGTGGGCCTTTCCCTCAATTTCGGCACAAGCGATCCAAGCCTCAGCACCCCAAACGGCATCGCTGCCCTTCCGTAACGCCGGCGTCCCGCCGGCTCTTTTGACTCCATTACTGGCGCCGTATCAAACTCCCACCGAAACTATTCATGTTAGCCTTACTATAGAGCCCATGAAGCACCGCTGCCCCATCTGCCACAAACCAACCGACTCCGAAACAAGCGCCGACTTCCCGTTCTGCAGCGAGCGCTGCCGCCTCCTCGACCTCGGCAATTGGTCCAGCGAAAAATACGTAATCAGCAACCCAGTCTTCGACGAATCAGAAGACGAAGACTCACGCCCGAGCGCCCGTGACGACGATGACGACAACAAGGACGCTCACGGATGAGCGCCGACTCAGGCACAGTCGCACCAACCGTCTCCGACGCGTCGCACTCGCCGGCCACTGCGCAGCGTAAACCTCGTCTCGCCCTCTTCATCGCCACCGCCTGTGGCCTCGGCTACATTCCCGTAGCCCCAGGAACCTGGGGTTCTGCTGCCGGAATCGTGCTGACGCTACTACCACGGTGGGGATTCCTATCGATCTCGGCGATAACCACCGTTGCCCTATTGGGAAGTGGCTATGCCATCGCTGGCGTTCATCTGCAACATGGTCTAGACCCATTTCTCTGGTCTCAGATCGGGCTAGCGTTAGTGACGGCTGCTCTCGGGGTTTGGAGTGCCACTTGTGCCGCCAAATCGTGGCAACAGAAAGATCCTCAGCGGGTCGTGATTGACGAGGTCTCAGGCCAACATCTCACTCTGTTGCTCGGCTGCGGAGTTCCCCTTTGGTGGAAGACTATACTGCCTGCCTCACCGAATAACCTGCTTGGAGCTGTTTCGCTTGATTCGCCACTCAACTGGAAATATTTGCTCCTGGGTTTTATACTTTTTCGCGTTTTCGATATCTGGAAGCCGTTCCCGGCCCGACAAGCCGAGTCCCTTCCCGGCGGCTGGGGTATCATGGCTGATGACTGGGTCGCAGGCATTTACGCCGCAATCGGATTGTGGCTAGCCCGAGCGGCCGGCCTTTAGATTTCGCAGGGGTGGCCTTTGGGTTCTGTAGCGCCGGTCTTCAGACCGGCAGGTTTTCTTTGAGTTTTGCAGCGCCGGTCTTTTTATCCTGAGCCCGCGAAGGGCAGACCGGCAGGTGCAACTCTACGCAGCAAACAGACCGTGGCAGCAACGAGACCAATCAAATTGAAATCGAACGGCACACCTCGAATCGAAAGCGTCACCCCCGCAGCAGCCCTGCCGGGCGGTGAAGTCTCGATCAAAGGCAGCGGCTTCGACACGCGCAACCACACGCGCGCCCAGGTTCAATTCGGCGCCGCAGAAGGCAGCCTCGTAATGGCGGCGGAAAATATACTGATCGCGCGCGTCCCCGATGGCGCCGAAGGCGGCGCAGTGCGCGTGAAAATGGGCAGCGTCGAAAGCGCCCCGTTTCCAATGGCGCTAGGCGTGCAAATCGCCGACAACCTGCACCCGGTCGCCAGCCCAGCAGTCGACTCCGAAGGAAACGTCTACGTCACCTTCAGCGGCCAGCGCGGCCAAAAAGTTCCCGTCTCGCTCTATAAAATCACCTCGAACCACACCGTGAAGCCGTTCATCACCGAACTGATGAACCCCACCGGCCTCGCAATTGACCACGACGGCTACCTTTTCGTTTCCTGCCGCAACGATGGCACGATTCACCGCATCTCGCCCGACGGCCGCGCCATGCAGTGGATCGAAGGCATGGGCATCGCTACCGGCCTCGCCTTCGACAAATCCGGCAGCCTCTACGTAGGCGATCGCAGCGGCACGATTTTCAAAATCGGCCCCGACCGCGAAATCTTTGTCTTCGCAACGCTCGAGCCTTCGCTCGCCGCGTATCATCTCGCGTTCAGTCCCACCGGCGATCTGTACGTCACCGGTCCGACTACGTCGAGTTTCGACCGCGTCTACAAAATCACTCCCGGCGGCGATGTAAGCGTTTTCTTCCGCGGCCTCGGACGCCCCCAGGGTCTCGCCTTCGATCGCTTCGGCAATCTTTACGTCGCGGCATCTTTCAGCGGCCGTCGCGGCATCGTCCGGCTCACTCCTCACGCGGAACCGCAAGTTGTTCTGGGCGGCAGCAACATCGTCGGCCTCGCGCTGATGCCCAGCCGCCGCGCGATGATCACCACCAATAGCGCCATCTACTCTCTCGACTGGGACGTCGAGGGTCTTCCGCTTTTCGGTTAGCACCCACCGATGCGGGCAGAAATAATCGCCATCGGCTCAGAACTGCTCACGCCCTACCGCCTCGACACGAATTCCCTGTACCTCACTGACGGCCTCAATCAAGTCGGCATCCGTGTGGTCCACAAAGCAGTCGTGGGTGATTCGCTCGACGACATGCGCGCGTCCTTTCGCCAAGCCCTCGATCGCGCTGACCTGGTCGTAGCTTGCGGTGGCCTAGGCCCCACCGACGATGACCGCACTCGCGAAGCCGTCGCCGATCTGCTCGGCCGCAAGCTCGAATTGAACGAAGGCGTCCTCCGCCACATCCAGGAACTCTTCCGCCGCTTGGGCCGCGTGATGCCAGAAATCAATCGTCGCCAGGCGATGGTCCCCGAAGGCGCCACGGTGATTCCCAATCCGCGCGGCAGCGCGCCCGGCCTCTGGATCGAAACGAGGGGCCACATTGTGATTCTGCTTCCTGGCGTTCCGGCCGAGCTGCGCGCGATGTTCGAGCAGGAAATCCGCCCGCGCCTCACGAGGCTCGGTCACGACGAGCGCCTCTTCACGCGCGACCTGCGCATCACCGGCCTGCCCGAATCGGAAGTCGAGCAGCGCGTCTCGCCGCTCTACGCGCTCTATCCCGACACTGAAACCACAATCCTGGCGTCGCCACCAGGAATTCAACTCCATCCGCGTGTCTGGTCCCGCGATCCCGCCCAAGCCAATCAGATTCTCGACGAAATGGTGAAGCGCATGGCCCTCGCGCTCGGCGAGCATCTCTATTCCACCGACGGTGAAGCGATGGAGGAAGTTGTCGCCCGCGCTCTCACGGAAAATCGCGCCACGATCGCCGTCGCCGAAAGCTGCACGGGCGGCCTCCTCGCCGAACGCCTCACAAATATTCCCGGAAGCTCCGTCTATTTTCTTGGCGGCGTAGTTTGCTACAGCAATGAACTGAAATCTTCCCTTGTGGACGTTCCCGCGGAGCTGATCGAATCCAAAGGTGCGGTAAGCCCCGAAGTGGCGCTGGCTCTCGCCGACGGCATTCGCAAGAGAACCGGCGCAACGATAGGTGTGGGCGTCACGGGAATCGCGGGACCTGGCGGTGGCACCCCCGAAAAACCAGTCGGCCTCGTGCACATCGGCATCGCGGACGAACGAGGCCCGCGCGAGCGCCGCTTCCAATTTCCCGGCGACCGCGAACGGATCCGCATGCACGCCTCTCAAACCGCTCTCGATTCAGTGCGCCGCTATTTTCTCTTCCCGCGCGGCCGGACGTAGGCCCGTGCGCCTCTTCGTTGCGCTCGACTTGCCGGATCAGGTCCGCCACTCAATCGCAGAACTGATCGCAAAGCTTCAGCCAAAATCCCGAGCGGCGCGCTGGATAAAGCCCGAAAATCTCCACATAACCCTGAAATTTATCGGTCACGTCGGCAATGAAAAGTTAAGCCCGATCCAAAGCGCACTCTCTTCGATCCATGCCGAGCAGCCCGTCGAACTCCATTTCCGCGGCATGGGTTTCTTCCCCAACGAGCACCGCCCGCGCGCTTTCTGGTGCGGTATTGCCGCTTCGCCAAATCTCGGCGAACTCGCCGCCGATATCGATCGAGCGCTCGTGCCACTCGGCGTCGAGGCCGAGACGCGCCCCTTCACGCCTCATCTCACCCTGGCGCGATTCAAATCGGACGAAGGCATCCGCGAAGTGGTTCAAACTGCGACCGACATGAAGTCAACCGATTTCGGCGTCGCCATCGAGACGAATTTTCACCTCTACGAAAGCCTACTGAAATCAACCGGCGCGCAATATAATCGCGTTGCGTCATTTTCATTCGTCGGCGGCTCAACCGCCCAAGCACACTAGCAAAGGAAAATGATCGTTTCCGCCGCACCGTTCGCTTCTCTCGACCTGTCCTTTGTGAACGTCACGACGCTGATTCCCGTCGTCGCCTACATCCTCGGCTCAATTCCTTTCGGCTTGCTGGTCGTCAAGGCATTCGGCGGCGCTGATATTCGCAGCGTTGGCAGCGGAAATATCGGCGCCGCCAACGTCACTCGTAACGCCGGTCCAATCGCGGGCGCGCTCACGTTGCTTCTCGACGCCGGAAAAGGCTACCTCGCCGTCTGGATCGCCGGCCATTGGACCGGCTGGAACATCCGCTGGATCATGCTGGGCGCAATCTTCGCAGTAATTGGCCACGTGTTTCCGGTCTGGCTCCAATTTCAAGGCGGCAAGGGCGTCGCCACCGGACTCGGCGTCTTCATTCCCATTTGCTGGCAGGCAGTCGTGGCTGCCGTTGTTCTATGGTTCCTCGTGGTCGTCTTCTGGCGTTACTCGTCACTCGGCTCGATCGCCGCCGCGGCTGCCATGCCGGTTTTGGTCTATGTCCTTTACGCTCCGGGCCATGCGCCCCCTGAATTCGTAAACCTGGGGACGATTCTCATCGCGGTGTTGATACTTTTTAAGCATCGCTCCAACATCGAGCGCCTGATAGCAGGAGAAGAGCCGCGCCTGAAATTCCGCAAGTAAGCCTGCCCAACTCGCGAGCCCCGAAGCTCCGGAACCTCCTGAACCTATGTGACTTATCCGCCAACTCTAGTACTTTCGTCCTGTTGTGCGCGTTCCCTTCTGGCCGATAGCATTAAGGCTGGGAATCCCTGTGCCCATCAACGCCCTCAATCAGCTGACGACGCGCCGCCTGCGCATCCTGTGGATCGTGATGGGCGCGCTTCTGCTCGTCAGCGTCATGCCGCTTTGGCTCTACCACCGGCAGGTGCTTCGATTGAGCGAAGAGAAACTCCAGGACACCGAGCGCCTGCAGCAAAACGAAATCACGCGTTCGCTCGCCAGCGAAACCGTCCAGTTCGAATCAAGCCTCCGTGAACAACTCCTCAGCCAGCGCCAGCTTCTCGCCCTAACCGGCTGGATTCAAAATGTGGACGAGTCCTCGCACGCCCCGCAGATGACGCGCTTACTGCAAAATTTCGTCGAAAATAATCCCGACGTTCTCTACGTCACCGCAGTCAACACGCAGGCGAAAGGCGAGTCCGCCGGCAGCTTCCGCGCCGACGCCGATCCCTTCGTCGAAGTGGCGCTTAAGCGCGCATTCACCGCCAGCATTCAAGGCCTCAACTACGTCAGCGAACCATTCGGCGTAGGCCAGGACAATCGCCCCGCGCTGGTCGTCTCCATCCCGCTGCTCTCTGAAGGTCAATTCACTGGAATGTTCGCATCGGTAGTCTCCATCGACCATCTGCTCGGCCGCCTGCGCGACGCCAGCGTTCGCGACCGCACCGTTTTCATTGTTGATGTGCACGGCCACATCGTCGCCCACCCCAACACAAACGAAATGGTCCCCGGACGCGACCTTTCCGCCACGTCACCGCTCGTCACAAAATTCAAAGACTTGCCGCAAGAGCTGCGCGCCACGGAGACGATGCATTTCTCACTGCCTGCGAAAAATAAGAACCGTAAAGTCGAAATGATCGGCACCTACAGCACGATTCCCGAGCTGCGCTGGGCCGTGATCGCCGAGCGTGGCCTCGACGAAGCGCGCACGGACGCCGGCGTGCAGGAGTTAACCACGCAAGCGCTGACGTTCGTTCTCGGTGTCACGTTCGTCGCGCTGATGTTCGGGTATCTCTTCGCCGTCGGAATCACGCGCCCGATTCGCGGCCTCGTATTCTCCACCCGCGCGATCAGCCGCGCTGAATTCCACGAACGCGTCGAAGTGCGCGGCGCCGCTGAAATCCGCGAGCTCGCCGAAACTTTCAACCACATGGCCGGCGATATCGAGCGCTACGTTGAACGCCTGAAGCAAGCCGCCGCCGAAAATCGGGACCTCTTCCTCGGCTCCATCCGCATGCTCGCCGCCGCCATCGACGAAAAGGATCCCTACACACGCGGTCACTCTGGTCGCGTGGCGAAATATTCAATGATCATCGGCGAATATTTGCAGCTCACGTCCGAAGATCTCGACCGCCTGCGCATCTCCGCGTTGCTGCACGACGTGGGAAAAATCGGCGTGGACGACCGCGTCCTCAAAAAGCCCGGCAAGCTAACCGACGAAGAATTCGACCTCATGAAGCAGCACACGGTGAAAGGCGCCAACATCATGCGCCCCGTCGCGCAGCTGAAGGAAATGCTCCCCGGAATCGAATTGCACCACGAACGCCTCGACGGTGCCGGCTACCCCTACGGCCTCGCCGCCGACCAGATTCCGCTGATGGCGCGCATCATCGCCGTCGCCGACACCCTCGACGCCATCACCACGAACCGCCCCTACCAATCCGCGATGGATCTCGACTTCGCCATGGATCGCATCCGTTCGCTCGCCGTCTCCCGCTTCGATCCCAAAGTCGTCGCCGCACTCGAATCCGCCGTCCGCGCCGGCCGCCTCCGCCTCACCGCCACCCTCGTCGAAGTCTAAGCACTTCGCTACAAGCGAAGCCAGCCTCATTTCGAAAAATGATAAGTCCAGCTTACCGTGATGTACGACTTTCAGCGGCACGCCCACCACTCGCTCGAACGGTGCCGGGAAAGTAGGATCCGTCGGAAACGCAAAACTCTCTGTCGTTTGCCCCGTATGGCCGCTGGCAATTAGAAACTCCGTAGACAAACTGATCCGCCCCTCGAAGAACGGCCTCAATAGCGCCCCGCGAAATTCCGGCACGCCCACACCAACGAATCCGTCGCCAAGCGGCGCTCCGCGAACGTACTCAAATTCGCAGCGCCCTCGTAAGCCAAACGGCAAATGATTCGCCGTCGCCACTGCATCCCAAATCAATCGCGGCGCCTCTGGCGTTGGCTCGCCAGTCAGCCGGTCTCTCGCATCGGCCTGCGCGTACGAAATAGAAATCGAGCCCTGCGAAAAATTCCGCTCTAGCGCCACGATGATCACCCGGTTCAACGACGGCCCCAGATCTTCCTGCAATCCCGTGTCGGGATCGATCTTCGCAAGCTCCTGCGAGTTCGTTACGTGCTTCAGCGTCACCCAAAAATCAAACTTCTGCACGGTCTTGTCGAGCACCAGCTGATACAGCCGAGAAGGCGCCAAGAGCATCGGTGCCATCGTGCCCGTCCCGATTCGCGGGTCTTCCGTATGAAATGCTTCGCCGTAGCTGAACGCGACCGTCGGAAGAAATGTGCTCTGCGGCGGCAGAATCGTCAGCGTGGCCTTCGGTAGCGTCAGCCCGGCCTGCTTGTCGAAAGAATTCGCCGCATCAATTTTATCCACGTTGTCGATCCAAACCTCTTCGCGCCTCACTCCCACGTCGTAATGAGCGTACCGGCTCAACGCCCCATCGAACGAGATATATGGCTCGACGAACGAGAGCGTCAAATTATTGCTCGCCACCGGCTCGAAAATTCCCTGCGCATTCGCCGCCTTCAAATCCAAATCGCGAGGCGCGTCGCGCCTCAAGTCAACTCCTGCCAACACCGAAAGCCACGGCGCGATCTTCTGCGTGTAAAGCGGCCCTCCTCCCGCCACTGTTCGCATCTCACTCTGCTGGATCAATCCTCCGATCACTTGAAAAGGTGGTTCTGCGGAGTACACCGGCGCGAAATTCGACCGCAACGTCAACGCGTACTCGCGAAAAAATCCGGACATCGTCAACTGCTGCTTGTCGTTTATTCGCCAGGTATCGCTCGCAACAAAAATCGCGGTGTTCGTCCGATCGAACTGTCGGTTATCCACCGTATCATCCGGCACGAAGGTGTCCGTCGGAATCAGCCCCGGAATAAACGAAGTTCCGTAGTAGCCAACGCCAAACAGCGTCAGCTCGTTCCGCCCGAATTTGAATTGCCGCAGTGCGTTCACCTTGTACTGCTGCCGGTGTTCCAACCGCGCCAGGTAACCATTCCCGTAAGCCACCTCCACTGCGACGAAAGCGTGCGTCGCAGGATTCTTCGGACTCCAACCCGCCACAAGATCGATATCCCGATCGTCGCCCGTCAACTCAACGAACGAATTCAGCCGTTCCCGCGGCACATACGTCGCCGCCAAATCCACAGAATTATTTCCTTCGCGCACATTAAACGCGCCGCCGTCAATCGCCACCGCTTCAATCATCGGCGCAATAAGAAAATTCGGATCGGCGTAACCATTCCCGTGCGCGTTCGCCGGCAGATTGTTGGGATACAGAAAATCCCCAATTTGATAAAACTGCGCGATCGGCTCCCCGTGATCGCCCGCCACTCCCGGCGCAAAATATTGCGGCGCCTTGATTCCGCCCCACGCCGTTTCAATCGGATAACCCGGAATCGAAATGGGCGCGCCAGGCCTGCCTGGATTCGCATCGAGCACTTGATCGTGCATCACAAATCGCTCCGAGGGATCGGGCGTCAGTGAAGACGGCGCTGACGTGCCGACCACCGTCACGGCTTGCCGCACCGAAGCAATCTGCACGAACTTCAACTCCACGGTCGCTTCCTGCCCCTCCTCAACCGTCACATCCGCACTCACCGGCGCGAAACTGGAAATTTCGGCTTTCACTTTGTACCGGCCTGGCTTAACATCCGCCCACTGAAATCGTCCTTCCGAATCGCTGCTCGCCTCTCGCACCACAACCCCGGAATCCTTCACCAGCGAAACGCGAACATTCGCCACCGGCGCGCCTTGTGGATCAAAAATCCGCCCGCTCACACGGCCTAATCGCGTTCCAGCTGGCGCGCCGACGCACACCAGCAATACAAAACTTGCCGTCAATCCCAATTGCATGCAATAAAGCATCGGTAGCTTGCGTCTAACTTTTTGTATCGCAAGGTGGTCGAAGTGAACTCTCACGAGAAGGCCCATGTTATAGACGCACCCTTGGAAAAAGAACAGGCCTACCCATCCACCGCCTGGGCCTGGTACACCGTCGCGATTCTCCTCTGCGCTTACATCTTCTCGTTCATTGACCGCCAGATTCTGAATCTGCTCGTCGCCCCGGTTCGCCGCGACCTCGCAATCACCGACACCGAGATGAGTCTGCTGATCGGTTTCAGCTTCGCCGTTTTTTATTCCGTGCTGGGCTTACCATTCGGACGCCTCGCGGATTCCATCAGCCGTCCACGCTTGATTATCGTGGGAATGTTCACGTGGAGTCTGATGACAGGCGGTTGCGGCCTCATCAATTCCTATGCCCAGCTTTTCATCTTGCGCATGGGCGTCGGCGTCGGCGAAGCCACTCTTTCTCCCGCAGCCTATTCGATGATTTCAGATTCCTTCCCTCCCGCCAAACGCTCCGTGCCATTCAGCGTCTACACCATGGCCACTTACATCGGCGGCGGCTTTGCATTTCTTCTCGGCGGACTGCTCCTCCGCTACTTCGGAAGCAGGCAGATGTTCGATCTTCCGGTGCTCGGACTCGTCCGTCCATGGCAAGCCCTCTTCATTTTCCTCGGAATCTCCGGCATCCTCTTCATCCTCGCGCTGCTCACCCTTCGCGATCCCTCCCGCAAAGGCGCCCGAGTCTTCGAGAACGCCCAAGGAAAAATCAAAGTCGAACGGATCGCGCTATCGGCCGTATGGAAATACTTCGTTCAGAATAAGAAGGCGTTGCTTTCACTCAACGTAGGAATGGGGCTCGCCGCGCTCGCTGCCTATGGAACCTCAGCCTGGGGAATCACGTTCCTCGTGCGCAAT
>Ga0307475_10001018_pt1 | contig 16763 bp, 13 predicted proteins | sample atmos_gasesECM1C_FD_203317 | JGI IMG/M metagenome (GOLD analysis project Ga0307475, IMG submission 203317) | Hardwood forest soil microbial communities from Morgan-Monroe State Forest, Indiana, United States - atmos_gasesECM1C_515 | ecosystem: Environmental > Terrestrial > Soil > Temperate... | reverse complement strand
TTCCCGCGTCGACCCCATGGTCGCCCTGCGTTACGAGTGAACGAGGCAAAATGATCGAGACGACTCCCCTCACCTCGCGGGTCAAAGGCATCCAGGGGTCGCTCCGACGGCGAGGTTTGCCAGGGGAATCGGCCGCTTGTTTCCTGTGCACGCCGCCAAATCCAATGGCACCACTAAACGAAATATGTGAACGGAGTCACAAGTGATCGCCTGGCTTCGCCAATGGCTCCACCGTCTGCGCTCCTTCTTCCGCCGTGCACAACTCGATCACGACCTCGACGCCGAGTTGCGTTCGCACTTGGAGATGGCCTTCGAACGAAACCTCGCTCGGGGCATGAGCTGCGAGCAAGCCCGCCGCCAGGCGCTCCTCGACTTCGGGGGCCTCGAACAAACCAGGCAAAGCTATCGCGAAGTCCGCGGTCTCCCCTTCCTCGACAGCCTGTTCCACGACTTGCGCTTCGCCTTTCGCATGCTGCACAAATCTCCCGGCTTTGCGGCCATCGCCGCACTCACGCTCGCTCTAGGCATGGGCGGGACAACCACCATATTTTCCGTTATCAACAGCGTCCTTATCAGGCCACTTCCCTACCAAAACGGCCGTCGGCTGTTGCGCATTCAGGAGACCCATCCAAAGAGTTCCAGCATAGCTGTCACGTACGCAACTTTTCTCGATCTTCAGCGCGAAACAAGAACAATCGAGAATGCCTCGGCTTACCGGGAATGGATTTTCAATGTCACCGGGGGAGCTGAGCCTGCGCAGATTTCCGGTGCCCTCGTTTCCGGTAATTTTTTCGCTTCGCTGGGCAGCGCGCCGATGCTCGGAAGGACCATTCTTCCCGAGGACGATCAACCGGGCGCGAACAACCGAGTTGTCATTTTGAGCTACGCCCTTTGGCTGAGCCGCTTTGGCGCAGACCCCGACATCCTGGGCCAGACCCTCATGGTCAACGCGGAGCCCTATGCGGTTCTCGGCGTGATGCCTGCAGGCTTTCATTTTCCAAGCCAGTCGGAAATGTGGTGCCCGCTGGTTCCCGGAGGGGCGTTTCACGACAATCGTCGCGCGCACCTGCTCACGGTGCTTGCTGACGTCGTCCGCGGCAAATCGCACGGTGACGTCAGCGGCGAGCTGACCGCCTTTGCCAAGCGCGTTGAGGAAAGAAATCCCGGGTTGGACGATCCTGGCTTGTCGCTCGGCGCGATTCCCTTGCAAATTAGCCTTACTGCTCCCGTTCGTCCGGCGCTCGTGATTTTGTTTTTCGCCGTCGGATTGCTGCTCGTAACTGCTTGCGCCAACGTGGCCAACCTCCTGCTTGCTCGTACCGCAGGCCGGAACAAGGAAATTGCCGTTCGCTTGGCGCTCGGTGCCGGCCGGGCTCGTTTGCTCACGCTTTTCCTGACCGAGAGTGTTTTCATGTCGCTGCTGGGTGGAACACTGGGCCTGCTCCTTGCGGATGCCGGCCTGGGTTTCATCCGCACGACTAAACAGCGAAACGCTCCCGCGCTTCGCGGAGATCCATCTCGACTGGCGCGTCTTCGCCTTCGCCTCGGCTATTTCGGTTCTTTCCGGCTTGTTCTTTGGGCTCGCGCCTGCTCTCACCGGGTCGAAACTCGACTTGAACGCGCCGCTCAAGGAAGGCCACGCGGAAGGCGGGGGCACGAGCCGCCGCATTTCGAGCAACATGCTCACGGTTCTGCAATTCGGTCTCGCGACCATGCTCCTCGCCGGCGCCGGTTTGTTGGGTAGCAGTCTGCTGCGCGTCCTCCGCGTGAATCCCGGCTTTAATCCGGAGCGCTTGCTCACCCTTCAGGTCTTTCTTTCTCCGGTGAAGTATCCCGAAGGCGATTCGAAATCGGGCACGACCCTCCATGAAATGCTAGAAGGCATCCGTACTCTCCCCGGCGTGCGCTCGGCCGGAGTGGTGAATTGTTTGCCGATTACCGGAGGTGTGAATACCGACTTCGTAATCGAGGGCCGTCCTGCCCCACGTTTAGGCGATGAGCCAGGCGCGGACATCCGCGTTACCGACTACAAATACTTTTCAACGATGGGCATTCCGCTGCTTGCCGGCCGCATTTTCACCGAGCACGACGACGGTGCGGCCGCGCGCGTCGTGGTGATCAACGAGACCATGGCTCGCACCTTTTGGCAGAATCAAAATCCTCTCGGCGAACGCATAACCATGAAAGATTGGGGACCGCCGTTGACCGCGCAGATTATCGGTGTCGTCGGCGACGTCAAAAGCAATGGCCTCGACGAGCCGGTGGGACCGATGATTTATTGGTCCTACTATCAGTTCGGAACAGTTTTCAATCGCATGGTTGTTCGCGCTGAGGGTGACCCGCTCCGCCTGGTTTCTGCGGTGAAAAGCCGGATTTGGTCGGTGGACAAGGATCAGCCCGTCTCGCAAATTGAGACTATGGACGAGATTCTTTCTCAATCGCTCGCGCGCCGTCGTCTTTACCTGATGCTGCTTGGCGTTTTTGCCAGCGTTGCATTGTTGCTTGCCGCGACGGGAATTTATGGCGTCGTTTCTTATTCCGTTACGCGCCGAACCCGCGAAATGGGGATTCGCGTCGCCCTCGGCGCGGAACGCCTGGACGTCCTGGGCCTTATCCTGCTTCAGGCCGCGAAGCTCGCCCTTACCGGCGAATTCCTTGGAATCCTCGTGGCGCTGGCGGTCACGCGGCTGATGAGCGGCATGCTGTTCGGCGTAAGTGCGGCCGATCCCTTAACCTTTGCCGGCGCCGTCCTGCTGCTTACTGCCGTCGCCTTTGCCGCTTGCTACATCCCGGCGCGCCGGGCCATGCGCGTGGATCCCATGGTCGCCCTCCGTTACGAGTAAAAGAGTCATCCCCATCCATCCCCCGGTGCCGTCGTTCTTACTGCCGGCACCTTCCTGCTATCGAACACATCCTCAAGAAAATCTGTGTTCCGGAATCTGCCTGGCCCGCGGAATTGGTTTCCACACGCAACTCACTTTCCCAATGTCCCGACGCAAATTTGTTTTTCGCAACGCATGGAAATTCGCTTTCTTTAATTCCTCCGAGTTATAGGAGAATGCCCACATGTCTCTGCTCGATTTGCTTCTGGGCAAACCTCTCGCCTCGGACCAGGCGCGCGCTGAGTGCATCGGCGTTGCCGCCGGGATCCCTATTTTCGGCTTGGACGCCCTGAGCTCGGCGGCCTATGGCCCCGAGGCGGCTCTCACCTTGTTGATTCCCCTCGGCGCCGCGGGAATTGCCTACATGATTCCCATCAGCGCAAGCATCATCGTCCTGCTTGCGATCGTTTATTTTTCGTATCGCCAGACCATCCAGGCGTATCCCGGCGGCGGCGGCTCGTATACTGTTGCCCGCCAGAACTTGGGCGTTTCCGCCGGCCTCCTGGCCGCCGCCGCACTAATGATTGATTACGTGCTGACTGTCGCCGTGGGCATTTCCGCTGGCGTGGGCGCACTGGTTTCAGCCATCCCCAGCTTGCAATCCCACACTTTGACCATCTGCCTGGGAATCCTGGTCCTCATTACCTTGATCAATCTCCGCGGCATGCGGGACGCCGGTTTGGTCTTCATGGCACCTACCTATCTATTTGTCGGGACCTTGCTCGCTGCCATCCTCATCGGCTTGATCAAGACCTTCGTTTCCGGCGGGCATCCGGTGCCGGTCGAGCCTCTTCCGCGAATCACCCAGGCTACCGCCCTGCCCGGCGCTTGGCTCATCCTGCAGGCATTCGCCAGCGGCTGCACGGCCATGACCGGTGTCGAGGCCGTAAGCAATGGCGTAAAAGCGTTCCGCGAACCGGTGGTTTCAACCGCCCGCCGCACTCTCACCGTGATCATCCTCCTGCTGATGGTTCTCCTCGCTGGAGTCGCGTATCTCGTGCGCGTCTATGGAATTCAAGCCACCGACCCCGGGCAGCCCGGCTATCAGAGCGTCCTTTCTCTCTTGCTCGCTGCAGTCTCCGGCAGAGGTGTGTTCTATTACGTTTCGATGGCTTCCATCCTTCTGGTGCTGGCGCTCTCGGCCAACACCGCTTTCGCGGACTTTCCCCGTCTTTGCCGGGCCATTGCGCAAAACAACTATCTCCCGCATTCTTTTGCGACGCGTGGCCGCAGGCTGGTCTACACGCAAGGCATCCTGGTCCTCGCCGCTCTCGCAGGGGTGCTACTCGCCATCTTTGGCGGCGTGACCGACCGGCTGATTCCTCTTTACGCCGTGGGCGCGTTTCTCGCCTTCACTCTTTCCCAGGCCGGCATGGTTGGCCACTGGCGCCGCGTTGGTGGCAAAGGCGCAACGCGGAGCATGTTGATCAACGGTTTGGGTGCGTTTGCTACGGGTATCACCGTAATCGTCGTTCTCGTGGCGAAATTTGTGGAAGGCGCCTGGATTACCGTGCTGTTGATCCCAGGGTTGCTGCTGGCCATGAGACTGGTGAGGCGTCACTATCACGCCGTTTTCCTGGAAGTTCGCAGCAAGACTCCGCTCGAGCTGACCGACACGACCCCGCCGCTGGTCATTTTGCCCGTGCAGGGCTGGAATCGCATCGTCAAGAAGGCGCTGCGCTTTGCCTTCAAGATTTCTCCCAACATCCGTGCCATTCACGTCGACTGCGGACAGGGCTCGGAGATTTTTCGCGACGAATGGTGCCGTTTCGTCGAGCAGCCCGCCATGGTGGCCGGGCTGGCGGCCCCGGAATTGGTCGTGTTGCCGTCACCTTTCCGGTTAGTTCTTGCCCCGATTGTGGATTACGTTCTTGAAGCCGAGCGCGCGAATCCAGGCCAGCAGATTGCCGTTCTGGTTCCGGAGCTGGTGGAACGCCACTGGTATCACCATTTGTTTCATAACAAACGTGCCTCGGTCTTGAAGGCGCTTCTCTTGCTCCGCGGCAACCAGCGCATCATCGTCATCAACGTCCCGTGGTACCTGGACGCATGATTCCTCACACTTCGGGAAACGATCTGCGACCTGCAGATCTTTGGGGGGAGTTTTTTAGATCCGACGTTAACGGGGCGCCGGGGCACGTCGGGAAATCTCCCATGCCACTTGGCGCATTTCTTCGTGAATGAGGCCGTTCGTTGCAAGAATGACCGGCGCGCCCAGCTGGTATGGTTTTCCTTCGAAGTCGCTGACCTTGCCGCCAGCTTCTTCAATGAGCAGAACGCCCGCGGCGACGTCCCACTTGTTGAGGCCGAATTCCCAGAAGCCGTCGAAGCGCCCGGAGGCCACACAGGCCAAATCGAGCGCCGCCGATCCGTCGCGGCGCACGCCGTGGGTTCGCTGAGTGAACTCGCCGTAATACTGAAGATTCGGGCTGAGTCTGCGGTTGCGCACGGGAAAGCCGGTGCAGAGCAGGCTTGTCGAGAGGGTGGAGACCTTGGAGACGACGATTTTCTTGCCGTTGAAGGCGGCGCCTTCGCCTCGCGCTGCCGTGTACAGCTCGTTGTAGTAGGGATTGAAAATTGCAGCGGCAAGCAGCGTGTCGCGCTCGGCCAGCGCGATGGAAACGCAGAAACAAGGATAGTGATGGGCGAAATTCGTGGTGCCGTCGAGCGGATCGACGTGCCACCGAAATTCGGAAGCGGTGTCCTGGCCAGTGCCCTCTTCGGCGGTGATGGCGTGCCCCGGAAAATATTCGTTGAGGCGGGAAACAATGAATTGCTCCGAGCGCTTGTCCGCCTGCGTGACCAGGTCCACTTCGTCGCCTTTGTAGCGAATATCCAGCGGCCGCGAGAATTCCTCGATGAGGATCTTTCCGGCTTGTTGGGCAATCTCGACGGCAGCCTGCAGATAGTTTTTCGACATAGGAAAGATTTTAGAGGAAGCGGTGGCGGGTGGCGAGCAACGAGTGGCGTACAGCAGCTTGTCGGCTGCGGCAAGCCCGGGGCGGAAGGCCACCAAGGCCCGTCGCCCCGGAATGTTCGATGTTGGCGTTTAGAGGGAAGCGAAACGGAAGAACCGGCCAGTCCCGACTTGGGGCGGGAAGGCTATGCGGCTGTGGCTCATGCTCGGTGACCTCGAATGACTAGTGGCAGGTCGCTACGAGCTTGGACTTCGTCTCCTCGGTCACCGGATGTGAGTCTGCCTCAAGCAAATAATCCAGTAGCGGCTGAGGGATACATTTCGCGTCCCACCAGTTCGAGTCCTCCCATTTGCTCCCGCTGTAGACCTTTACGCCGCTGAAATCGGCGTCATCCAAAGCAACTTTGCGCAAGTAAGTATCCTTCAGGGTGGCCCCGTCAAAGTGAGTACGCTTGAAGCTGGAGTTGAAAAGAATGCCGAAACTGAAATCGGTCTCGGTGAAGTCCAAACCATCAAAGCTCGCGTTTTCGAGTACTGCTCCAGAAAGCTGCCAGCCACTGGGTGAAAGGCGTTTTTGAGGGTCTTTGTCCGTCCAAACGCTTCTCAAGGTGCGGCTCACCGTATCCAATTCCCACGCGGCCACCCTGGCTTGCTGGTCCTTGTCGCGATCGAGATCCTTCGGATTGGCTTTGATCGCACCGAGTGATTCCATCAGAAACGGCGTGTTCTTTTTCGATGCCGCCCCGCTAATGTGGAATTTGGCGCGCTGATCAAAGCCCAACATCTGAGCGATGCCAGTCAGATGGTGGTAATTGCCGCGGTCGGTATGGGGCGGGCCCATCGTTGACAGCACCTCATCAAAAGCATAGACGTTTGAAACGTTAGGCAGCAACAGGGCAGCAATTGACCGCGCCTGGGAAGAGTACTGCGGCGAGCCAAAGAATCCCTGCATGGCGAGAACGCCCATTTGCGAAGACGCAGGATCCCGAAAAGAGACCGATTTCAAAGCTTCTCGCCATTGCGCGTCTTCGTTCGCTTCCCTTTGCAAAACCGCCAGCCTTTCCGACTGCTTGCGCTGTTCGGAAATGCTCACAAAGGCCAGTGCGACGACTCCGATAATTGCGATCCACGCGGCAAAGGCGGTCGTTCTGAGCTGCGAGCGCTTGATGCGCACCAGCTCATTGGAGCTTCTTGCGTCGGCTACATTCTTGAGCGTTTCCGCCAGCTTGGCTTTTTCATTGGGCGTCGACTCCGCGATAACTTCCTCGTCGAGTACCGCAGCTTCGAGAGCACTGAGGCTGTCACCGTTACCGATTTCGAGACGGTTAGCTACGCGAGCCTGGTCGGACATAGCATCCCCCAATGTTATTGAGGATTGGTGGCTGAGCGGGAGTCAGTGTGTGCATTATATGCCAAAAGCGGGAGTTCGCGAGCGGACGTATAATGCGGACCCTGGGAGGGCGCCATGTTCACTGCCACGGCCAACCTGATTCTGCCCAGCACGACGACGGGGTCATTTCCGCGGCCGCGCTGGTTTGACGTAAGTATGTGGGGTCGTCCGCTGGACACTTGCATGCTCGACGTGCGCTTTCGCGAGAAGTTTCAGGATGCCATGGCCGTGGTAATCAGCGATCAGGAGCGCGCCGGGCTGGACATCCTGACGCACGGCGACTTGCACGTGGATGAGGATATGGCGGGGCGCGCCTGGCACCATTACCCGCTGCAACGCTGGGCCGGCTTTGCCGGTGATTACCTGCAGCCGGAGGAAACGACCGCGCCGTGGCTGCATTATCCGCCGGGGACGCTGCTGAACGAGATTTACACGGGCTGGCGCTGGCCGCACGTGGTGGACAAGGTCGCGCACCGGCCTCTGGATTATGCAAAAGTGTGGCGCATCGCGCAGGGGAAGACGCGCAAGGCGGTGAAGTTCGGCACGTGCTGCTCGCAGGTGATGGCGCTGTTCCTCGATATCCACACGCCTAAATACAAGGACAAGCGCGAAGTGATCTGGGATATGGCCGAGGCCATGAACAAGGAGCTGCTAGCGCTGCGGGACGCCGGTTGCCGCTGCATTCAGATCGAGGAGCCCACATTTCACTTCATGGCCAACACGTACGGCAAGGATCACGAACAGGTAAAGTTCATGATCGACGCCTTCAACCGCGAGGTCCAGGGCCTGGACGACGTCGAGCTGTGGATCCACACCTGCTGGGGCAATCCCAACATGCAACGGGTCATGGAGGATACCAGTTACGCCAACTCCATTGAGATTTACTTGGAGCGCTGCCGCGGCGACGTGTGGACGCTCGAGATGAAGGATCGCAACCAAAAAGACCTTGAACTGTTTGCGCCTTTCAAAAACGATCTCAAAAAGAAGATTGCTATTGGCGCGGTCAGCCATCGCGTCCTGCAGGCCGACCGGCCGGAGGATGTTGCCGCCGAGATTCGCAAAGCGCTGAAGTTCATTCCGCCGGAGCGCCTGGTGGTCTCAAGCGACTGCGGCTTCGGGCGGCAGGGCTGCAACCGCGAAATCGCCTTCTACAAAGCCAGCGCCATCGCCCAGGGCTGCAACATCGTGAGGCGCGAATTGGGCTTAGTGACTACCTATGTGCCAGCGGCCGATGCCGTGCTGCAAATTGATGTTGTTCCCGGGCGCGACGTCAAATCCGCCGCGCGAGTCGCTTCGTGAGGCGGCATCGCCTCCCTCGCGCGCGGCGGTTCGGTCTGGGGACGCGAATTCGCGGGAGAGAGTAAGACGACCGCGACACGGATTCCCATCCCTTCGCGCAACTGAAAGATAATAAAACACTTAGATTCGTCTATCGCCTGACCGCTACCCACCTTGCTTCGTCTAATGACCCGTTGGGGCCATTCCCTGCTCACGTTCTTGGTTTCGGGTTTTTGATTTACGGAGCCCGCCATGCGAACTCTCCTCCAGGACCTGCGGTTCTCCTATCGCGAGTGGCGTAAGCGGCCCGGGCTGGCGCTGACGGCCGTACTTTCCTTGGCGCTCGGCATTGGGGCGACGACGGCAGTGTTCAGCGTCATCGACGCTTTGTTAGTGAACCCCTTCCCTTACCACGCCGCCGACCGCATGGTGCATCTGGTCCTTCTGAACGAACGCGGCGAGGACTGGTGGCCTGGATCACTGGTCCGCAGCTCAAACTGTTAAGTCCGGCCCAATGCGTCGAAAACGCCGCCGCAACCTTCGGAACCTGGAATCTTACGACCACCGACGAGGAGCTACCGGAAGATGTGCCTTCGGTAAACATGACCAGCAACGCGGGAAGTTATTTCGGTATCCCCGCGTTGTTGGGCCGCACGCTTATTCCTTCCGACGCGCCCGAAGGGCAGGACCCCCAGCCGGTCGCGGTTCTCAGTTATTCGTTCTGGCAGCGCCATTTCAATGGGGATCCTGCTGTGGTGGGCCGCACGATTCAGTTAGTTCACAAGACCTACACCATCGTGGTCGTGATGCCTTCCCGATTTACCTGGCAAGATGCAGACGTGTATCTCCCCCTGAAGCTGCCGGGCGGTGCCAACGACCTTTATGACCCAACGATGCGGCTCAGGCCAGGAGTGACCCACGCCGCGGCCAACGCCGAACTGCAACCGCTGCTCGAACAGTTCGCCAAGGAAACGCCCTACGAATGATGTTTGCGATTCGACAGAGTCCGTTCTGCTCGCTCCCTTTGCTCTTCTAGCGGCCTTGAGCCTTGACGCGCTCTGGCAAGGCAAACGCGTAAAGAATGTCCTGCACGGGGATGATGAGGTATTGCCGGCCGTCAAGCTGGTAGGTCATGGGGGAGGCGACCAGGTGACCGCCCACATTGAGGTGCCAGAGCGTCTTGCCCGTGGCGGGATCGAGAGCAAGCAGATTGCCGGAATTGTCCGCGGTGAAAAGCAGGTGCCCGGCGGTGGTCAGGATCCCTGCGATGCTTTCGCCGTTGCCGATCTCATGGTTCCAAACGACATTGCCGGTGCGGTAGTCCAGGGCACGCACCGTCGAATCCGCCCACAAAATGCGGTCGCGGCCCGCCCAGCCTTCGGGTTTCCCGGTGGTGGTGAGGTAATAAACGCTGAAGCCCCGGCGGGCATTAACATAAAACAGATCGGTTTGCGGATCGAAGCTCGGCGCCATCCAATTGCTGCCGCCGTCCGAAGTGGGCTCCACGAGCGCGCCGTCCGGACTTGGAGTAGCTTCTGGCTTAGCGATGGGGCGGCCGCGCGAATCCACGCCGGAAGCCCAGGTCTGATCGATGAACGGAGCGGTGACGAGGTGCTGGCCATTCGTGCGATCAAGTACGAAGAAAAACGAATTGCGGCTGGCCTGAGCGAGCAGCTTGCGCGGTTTGCCTTGAAACTCCGCGTCAAACAGTACGGGCGTCTCGACGGCGTCCCAGTCGTGTACGTCGTGCGGCGAAGGCTGAAAGTACCAAACAAGCTTCCCGGTGTCGGGATTGAGAGCCACGATGGAGCAGGTATAAAGATTGTCTCCAGGCCGCGCCGCGCCGGCGAGCACGGGATTGGGATTGCCGGTGCCCCAATAAAGAAGATTGAGCTCCGGGTCGTAGGTTCCGGTCATCCAAGTCATGCCACCGCCATGAAGTATCGCGTCGGTGTCTTTAGGCCAGGTTTCTGAGCCCGGTTGACCAGGATCCGGGTCGGTGTACCACCGCCATTGCAGCGCGCCGGTCTCGGGATCAAGAGACTCGAGGAAACCGCGAACGTCGGTCACATCGCCAGAGACCCCGGCGATGATGTGATCTCGGACAACCAACGGAGCCATCGTGGAGAAGTAGCCGAGCTTGGCGTCGGCGAGTTCGACGATCCAACGAACCGTGCCGTCCCTGGCATCGAGGCAAACCAGGTGCGCGTCGGGAGTGGTGAAGTAGAGCCAGTTCTTATACATGCCCAGGCCGCGATTGCCGATGTGATCGCCTTCGGAAACACGCTGGTAATGCCAGATCTGGCGGCCATAGCGAGCGTCGACGGCCCAAACGTTGTCCGGCGTGGTGAAGTAGAGAACGCCGTTGACTTCGAGGGGAGTGGATTTGATGGCGGACACGTGTGCCGGGAATATCCAGGCGAGCGTTAGCGTATCGATGTTTGTCGCGTTGATCTGGTCGAGCGGGCTGAAGCGGCGGCCGGAATAATCTCCGTTGTAGGTCGGCCAGGTGTCGGTGGCCGGTTTGAGGAGTGCCGCGGGGTCGAGACCCTGCGCGGCGACGAAGGGCGCGTGCAGCAGGAAAGCGAGAAACAGCATTAGGACCGTCGCGCGGCCTCCGCTCGAAAAGCGGCCGAGACCAAGGTAAATGGGACTACGATTCGTGCCAGCGCGGGCGTCTTTGATCGTTCGACAAAACTGAGAAAGCATCACGGCTCCTCTTCCGACGTACTGCTCTGAACCTATTTCAGGGTTTCCAGATAGGCAAAAAGATTGTGAACGTCCGCTTGCGTGAGTTTGCCGAGCAACTCGCGATGGGCGCTGAGCGGGTCCTGAACTTCGACTTTCACGCGGTCGCGCGAGAAGGAACGATACCAACCGGAGGCGTCGCGCAGGCTGACCATGAAATCGTCCGCACGCACGAGCGGACCTTTGATTTGCTCGCCAGAAGGAAGTGTTACCACGGCCGTGGCAGGGGCCGTTGCCTCACGGCTGCCGGGATAAAGCATGTGGGCCTCGAGCTCGATAGGCGAGTATTTGGTAGCGATCGCGGCAAGATCGCCGGTGGGTGAATGACAATTCTTGCAGCCGCCGGCGCCGTTGAAAAAGGCCTTTCCCGCGTCGGCATTGCCGGTAAGCAACTTCTCGACTGGATAAGACCTTGGAACGCCGGACGATTTGACCGCTTCGACAGCGCGCGCGTGCAAAAACGCGGCAATATCGGCAACTTGTTCATCCGTCATTGTGGCCATAGGCGGCATTCCTTTATCCGGGCGGCCGTGACGAATGACTTCTCCGATGAGGTTCCCGTTGACGTCATGAGCGACGAGCGGCGAGCGGACAAGATCGGGACCGCGCGCTCCAGTGGCATCGGGGCCATGGCAGAATCCACAGGATTGTTCGAACAGCTTGCGTCCCCGATCGGCAGTGGCGGTATCCTTTGCAGGCTCCTGCTGTGTTGCAGCCTTTTGCTGTGCGGGAAGCTGTGCCCATATGGCGCATTGGGAAAGACCAAAGAAAAAAAGGAGTGCAAGCGAAAAGCCTAGAAGCTTGCCTGAACGACTCTGCCGCGAGCGCGTATACAGGAGCATGGTCTCTACCTCAGTCACGTTATTCTACAACGCAGATGTGATCCGCAAATCCATAGCCAGAGCAGCGAACGCATTTTAGCAATAAGAAAAGGCCATTAGGGTTTTTCCGCTCATTGCATTCCAGACATGACCTGATTGCTTTTCGCCATCCGCGAGCCAAGATCACCTTGTGCCCCGGGGCCTAAGGGAGGTGTTGGTTTGAGGAGAATTCCGGGCGCACTACCCCCCATCAAGGTGATGCGGTTTTGGCCATGGGCCATGAAAGTTGCGGTCAAGGGCCTCTTGTCAGTTTTCCTGCTGTTGTTGCCGACTCGAGGGGCGCTCGCGCAAAGTGCTTCGCAGGCTCCCGTGCCATCAAAGGTCTCTCGTCAGAGTGCCTCGACCACCCCGACAACTCCGCCTCCGCAGGCTCCAACACAACCCCCTCCGGGGACCTCCACCGGGAGTAGTCCGGAAGCGCCGACACCAACGGCCCCCGCGGCTCTTACACAGAACGCGCTCACCGCGACGGCGGCGCCTGCTCCTGTAGATCCCCCGCCAAGCGTCCTGCCTGCGGCAACGAGCCCAGCGCCAGAGCCGTTGATTTCCAGGCAAGGCCCCTTGCATGCTGCGCTTATTCCGGCGCTGGAAGCCCGAGTGGGATTTTCGACTCTCTCCCGCGTTTCTTCACCGAACAACCGGGTCTTGTATCAGGGCCTGAACACCAGTGTGACCAAGCAATACACCGACCGCCTCGGTGGGACAGTAGAAGTGGCTTACCTGCGAGCAGCAAACGTGTTCCATACCGGACAGTCCAACACCGTGTTGACCTATCTCCTCGGCCCAGTTTTCTATCCGTACCAAGCAGATGGTTTTGCGACCTCCCTTCATGCGCTCGGCGGAGGTGCCCGGGTCTCTGGCGCGATTTCCCTCTCTTCAACTCCAGGCCAATATTTCAAAGGGACGGTCGACGACAAGGCATGGGCGTTAGGCGGTGGCATCGAAAGATGGTTCTTCTCGGACTCGATAGCGCTGCGTGTGGATGTCGACGCGCTGCACACGACTTTCTTCAATAACGCGGCCAAGGTTCATGGCGAATACGATCTGCGAGTGACCTGGGGCATTAGCTATAATTTGGGTCCGAAAAGGAGAGGCGGCAAGTTCCGCAACATGGCCGGCGTGCCGATTGAGTGAAACGTCTTTCCAAATGCAATCGGCCTAGGTGAATCGTACGTCGAGGGGGCGGCCGTCAAATTCGACGGTTTTCGATGAGTCGCCAACCTTGACTTGCATGCTGCGTCGCAGGGGTGGGCGCAGGCGAGAGCCCGGGGCCAACCGAATGGCGAGCGCGCGTTGCGTCTCGTTCCACTTGAGCTCGAGTCCCATCCAGTCGCCCTTGCGGTAATGGAAAGAAATTCCATCATCTTCGTAGAGAAGAAACCTGCCGTCTGCGCCGGGATAGACGGCGATGGCGAGCGGGCTCGCGACTCTTTCATCGACATATTGTTTGACGGGACCGAAAGGGAGAATCGCGCCCTCGCGGATGAAAAGCGGAAGCGTCTCAAGGTCCACGGTGCGTTCCATTTCGCGTCCACCTTCGAAACGCTCGCTGGTCCAAAAATCGAACCAGCGTCCGCGCGGGAGGTAGAGGCGGCGCGAAGTGGCGTCTTTCTCGACGACCGGTGCAACGAGAATGTCGCGACCCCAGAGATACTCGTTGCCGCGGCCGATGGCTTCTGGATCATCCTGGTAGTGTAACCATAGGCTGCGCATCACGGGCATTCCGGTGAGGGTGCCCTCGCGCACCGCGCTGTACAAATATGGCAGGAGGCGATAGCGCAATTCCAAATATTTGCGGCAAATCGGTTCGACTTGCGCGTTGTGTAATTCGCTGGGATCGGGGAGGGCCGAACCGCTGTAACCGCTGATCTCGGTGGGGCCGATTTCACCGGTGTTCCAACCCCAAGGCAGGCGGAGCTTCCAGGCACGACCGTGACAACGGAAAAGGGTGCAGAAAGCGCCGAATTGGAACCAGCGCAAGTAGAGCTCTGCGGTGAATTCCTTCGTGGGAACGAAGCCGCCGATGTCCGTGCCCCAGTAAGGAATTCCGGTGAGCCCGGTGTTGATAGCAATAGGAACGTGGGTCTTCAGGGTTTCCCAGGTCGAGTAGACGTCGCCGGACCAGAGGAAGGAAGCGTAACGCTGCATTCCGGCACAACCGTTGCGATGCAGCGCGTAGGGACGTTCGTCGGGGCGGTCGAGCTGGGGCCCTTCCCAGTACATGCGGTTGCGAGCGAGACGCGCCTCGCTGTTCAGAGGATCGCCCTCGTCGGGCCACCAGCCATCCACACCAAGCGCGAAAGTTTTGCGGTGGGCGTCCCAGGCGCAGCTCGCTTGCTCTTTATCGAAGCGGGCGAGGTTGCAGGGATCGCGGACCGTGCCGCGCAAGTCGTTCTCGAGAATTACGGAGTGCAAGACAACGTGGAAATGTTCCCGATGGAGTTCTTCGATGGCCTGCTTGGGGTCGGGAAAGACGCGTCGGTTCCAGGAGAAAGAACCGTTTTCCGTGTTCCAGCCCGAAGGGCAAAATCCGGTGCCAAGATAGATGAGCGTGTCGCAGGGAAGTTTCTTTTCGCGAAACGTTTTCGCTTCGCTGAGAACTTCTTCGTGGGTTGCGAGCGTACGGTGAGACTGCTGGTAGCCAAAAGCCCAGAGCGGAGGCAACTCCGCGTGGCCGGTGAGTTTGGCGTACTCGGACATGAGCACGGGCGGCTCCTGCGAGACCACCACGAAAATGTCGAGGGGGAGAGCGCTCGAGGGATCCTTGGGAAGGAACTTGCCGTCGGCGCCGGTGAAATCAAATGTGCCGAAAGGTTGATGGAAGTAGAGTGCCCATCCGGCAGTGCCGATAAGCCAGGGGACGGGCACGCGTCCGCCGTGTGTGCCGAGTTGGTAGCCGCCCTGACCGCTGCGCATCGCATCCTTAGAGCCGCGGCGGTCGAACTGCGGGCCGCCTTCGCCGAGACCTAACAGCGCGGAGTCTCGTATCGAGAACGAGACGGCGCCGGTCTCGGAATCGATGATGAGTTTCTGGGCGACGTCTCCTTTCGCGGTTTCGACAAGAGCTTGGAGTGGGTTGAAAGAAAGCTTCACGTTGAGTTGGCCGGCTTTGACGACGTGTTCTCGTTGGCCTCCTACGAATTTTGCGAGTGGCGGTCCCCAGGAAGCTTGGACCAGCGAGCCGTTGCCTTTGACAGATTGCGGTTGAGCGCCTTCGAGAGGGAGGACGCTGAGCCGGAAAGTGTGCGCGCTTACTGGGGCGAGCTGAACTTCTACATTGCGGCTGGCAATCTGAAGACTTTGCGGTGCGGCTTCGCTCTTGCTTGGCCCAAGGAAATGCGCAGCGCAAAGAGCACCAAAACCTTTCAGGATGTCACGGCGATCGCAACGATTGGCCATGTGGCGGCACCCAGATTGAATACACCAGCGGCCCACATCCAAGGAAACGGACGAGGATTATACACACGGATGCCGGCGAAAAAAAAGGACGACAAGCAGAGGCGTAAAACCGCTGCTACAGGGAGAAACTCACTCCTGCAAGAAGGCGGAAGCGGTTTGAAGGAATTCGGGCCAGCGGGCGCCGAGGACCGGGCCGTGGCCGGCGTTGGAGATGATCCAGAGGCGGGAGTTTGGAATGGACTTGGCCATCTCGACGGAGAGTTCGACGGGATAGAGAGGGTCGCGGTCGCCCTGGATGATGAAAGTGCGGGCTTGAATGGTGGAGAGAAGAGGAGGCGTGAAGTTTAAGTCGTCATAGCTGGTGGCAAAGGACTTGGTGCTGGCAAGGATGGCTTTGATCTGCTCATCGCCACCGGGATGGCGACGGCGCAGGATTTCCCACTGCTGTTCGGGGAGAGTATCGGGGTATTGGCTCATGAGGTGACGGGCTTGCGCAGGAAAGTAAGGAGTGGCGCTGACCAGCACCATGGCTTGAATGCGATCAGGTTGCTTGGTGGCCATGTGGAGCAGGACATTGCCACCACCGCTGATGCCCACGCCGTTGCAGGCGCGGATTCCAAGGTGATCGAGCAGAGCAAACGTGTCTCGGGCGGCCTGCTCGTGGCGGAAGGGCTTCGACAGAATGCCCGAGTGGCCGTGACCACGCAGGTCGGGCAAGATCAACTGAAATTTTGTTCCCCATTGCTCGAGGGAAGGAATCCAATCTTGGCTGGAACCGGAAAAGCCATGCAGCAACAGCAGTGGCTGTCCTGTTCCATGGACTTCGAAGTAGAGTTGCTGGCCGTTCAGCGTTTCGATGCGACCGGGCGGACGTGTAAGCGTCATCTTTGCGCCTCCTTTTGGAAGGTTTTGTCGCGCACAAAAAAAAACGCCCGCACTTTCGCACGGGCGATTCGCGATCTCTTTTGAGCTTATCAGGAAAATGACAAAGTTCAACGGATAATCGAAGCGAGGAAGTGGGTCCGTTTCCGGTAAACGCGTTTGCAATCAGGCGGTGGGCTCCATCGTTTGGCCACACGACGAATTTCAGGGAACAATACCACCACTGTCGCTTCGCTCCGAGGACTGATCACATCAACCCGGAACGCTGATCACGATCAGTTCGGAATCCTGATCACCTTCATCGGAATCCGCAACGGAGAGTAAACAATCCCCGCCTTTAAGGCGTGGGGAGTCTCAAGTAGAAACCTTTGCTAACCAAAAAATGA
>Ga0307475_10001017_pt1 | contig 16771 bp, 14 predicted proteins | sample atmos_gasesECM1C_FD_203317 | JGI IMG/M metagenome (GOLD analysis project Ga0307475, IMG submission 203317) | Hardwood forest soil microbial communities from Morgan-Monroe State Forest, Indiana, United States - atmos_gasesECM1C_515 | ecosystem: Environmental > Terrestrial > Soil > Temperate... | reverse complement strand
TGATTGCGGGCAGCTATTTTAACTTACACGGCTGGGGGCTGCTGTTGACCACAACGCCCGCCGCCATTATCGCTCTCGTGGCCGCGCTGGCGATTCTGTCGATCGAACAAAAGGGCCAGGCTTCAGAGAATCAGGCCACAGCTTCGGATTTTTATGGCGGATAGTGTTCTATTTTATTTCTTTGCAACCATCGCCGTGGTCGGCGCGGTGCTCACCGTGACGCGCCGCAACGCGGTTCACAGCGCCATCTTCCTGGTTACTTCGCTGCTGGCCACGGCGGGAATTTTCCTGCAATTGCGCGCCGAATTCCTGTTTATCGTGCAGATCATTCTTTACGTCGGCGGGATCATGGTGCTGTTTGTGTTCGTGATCATGCTGGTCAATCTGGATGTGGCTTTGCAGCAGATCCAATTCGCGCGCCAAAAATGGGTGGCGCTCATCGTGGCGCTGGCGCTCGCCGGGCAGGTCGGAGTGATGTTCTGGTCGACGGGAAAGATGCCCGGGCAGGGATTTCGCCCAGCAGCCGCAGCAGCAGGCTTGCCGCCGAATTCGGAAGCGGTGGCGAAAAGCCTCTTTAGCACGTATTTGTTGCCATTTGAAATCGCTTCCGTACTGCTGCTGGTGGCGATGATCGGCGCGGTGGTGATGGCTAAGAAAAGGACCTGACAGACAGATGCTCTCGATTGAACATTATCTTTTCTTGGGACTCGCCCTGTTTGTCATTGGCGTGATTGGCGTGATCACACGGCGCAATGTGATCGTCGTGCTGATGTCCATCGAGCTGATCTTGAACGCTGTGAACATCAATCTGGTGGCGTTTTCGCGTTTGTACGGCGACGTGGTTGGGCAAGTCTTTGCGCTATTTATCATCGCCGATGCCGCGGCCGAAGCCGCGGTCGGACTGGGCATCATCATCGCGTTTTTCCGGAATCGCGAAACGGTGCTGGCCGATGAAATGGATTTGCTGAAATGGTAGGAAAGTGCGCCGTAGGAAGGGAGAGATGAAGCTCGCATGACGTCTACGGGCTATTTTCTCGATCATCTCTGGCTCATCCCGCTGTTCCCGCTGGTGACGGCGGCGGTGATGCTTTTTTTCGGCCGGCGGATTCCGAAAGCAGGCGTCAGCCTCCTTTGCGTTGGTAGCGTGGGATTGTCGTTCCTTTATGCGCTGGGCGCGGTGTCTCAATTGGTTGGTGCGGAACCGGAGCAACGCGTCGCCCAGCAGATTCTGTTCGAGTGGCTTACGCCCGGGCCGATGCAGCTGACTGCGGGCCACACCGTGCGGTTTGTTGCGGACTGGGGCTATCTTCTCGATCCGCTTTCCTGCGTGATGGTTCTAGTTGTCACGGGTGTCGGCTTCCTGATTCATGTGTATTCCGTCGGTTACATGTCCCACGAAGGCGGGTATTACCGCTTTTTCGGCTACATGAATCTTTTCATGTTCGCGATGCTCACGCTTGTGCTGGCCAACAACATGCTGCTGATGTTTGTTGGCTGGGAGGGCGTCGGCTTGTGCAGCTATCTGCTGATCGGATTTTATTTCCTGAAACAATCGGCGTCGGATGCCGGGAAGAAAGCATTCATCGTGAATCGAATCGGTGACGCCGGATTCATCTTGGGAATCTTGCTGGTGGGGGTGACGCTCGGGACGATTCGCTTCACGACACAGGGATTACCCGATGCGGCCGGGTTTTCGGGAATTCAACAGGTCTTAAAATCGGCAGTCGACAGCGGAGCCCTGCGCTTTGGTGCGCCGACCTTGACGGCGATTGCCTTGCTTCTGTTTGTCGGCGCGGCCGGGAAGTCGGCGCAGATTCCACTTTATGTTTGGCTGCCAGACGCGATGGAAGGGCCAACGCCCGTGAGCGCGCTGATTCACGCGGCGACTATGGTGACGGCCGGGGTTTATATGGTTGTGCGGATGAATTCGGTGTATCAGTTGGCACCGTTCGCCATGGATGTTGTCGCTGTGATCGGCGCCGTGACGGCGATTTTTGCAGCTTCGATGGCGCTGGTGCAGAACGACATCAAGAAAGTTCTGGCGTATTCGACGATCAGTCAGCTTGGATACATGTTTCTGGCGCTCGGAGTGGGTGCGTTCGCGGCGGGCATCTTCCATTTGATGACCCACGCATTCTTCAAAGCTTTATTATTCCTCGGTGCGGGGAGCGTGATTCACGCCATGTCCGGCGAACAGGACGTCCAGAAGATGGGCGGGTTGTGGGACAGAATCCCCATCACCGCGAGGACGTTTACGATTGCAACGCTGGCGATTGCAGGAATTTTTCCCTTCGCGGGGTTTTTCAGCAAAGACGAAATTCTGGGGCGCGCTTTCGATCGCTACTTTTCATTGTGGCTGGTGGGCTTTATCACTGCGGGTATTACGGCATTCTATATGTTCCGGCTGTTGTTCCTCGCCTTCTCCGGGTATTCGCGCGCGAATGAGCATGTGGAGAAACACATCCACGAATCCCCGCCGACGATGACGGTCCCGCTCATCATTCTCGCCGGGCTTTCGATCATTGGTGGATGGATTGGCTGGCCGGGATCGCTCGGAGGGGAAAATCGCTTCGAAAGGTTTCTTGAGCCTGTCCTTGCCGGCGTCATCCCGGAGACCGGGGCGGTCAGGATCGCGCATCACCCCAAGGCCGTCGAATACATATTGATGCTCGCCTCTCTGGGGATCGTCGGCGCCGGAATCTGGCTGGCGTATCAATTCTACCGGACGAAACGGATTGCGCCGGAATTGGTCGCGGGGAAATGGCCGCGCCTATACTCGCTGCTGCTGCACAAATATTATGTGGACGAGATTTATGACGCTGGGGTGGTCGACCGTGTGAAGGACCTCGGCACGGCGCTCGGTGTCTTCGATGCAAAAGTGATCGACGGCGTGGGTGTGGACGGCACAGGCTGGCTGGCGCGCTTCGGCTCGACCCTCTCGATGTGGTGGGATAAGTGGATCATCGATGGGCTGCTGAATCTCGGTGCGAAGGTGACGCAACTTTTCAGCTATCCGGTACGCTTACTGCAAACCGGGACATTTTCCAGCTACGCGTTACTGATTTTGTTCGGCCTGGTCGTGTTGCTGGCTTACTACGGGCATCATATGCAAGTGTTGCTGCGCGGCGTACGCTGAGAGGCGGAGAATGAACTTCTTTGCACATCATATATTGAGCGTGGTGCTTTTCACGCCGCTTGTGGGCGCGCTGATATTGTTGTTTGTCCCGCGCGAAATGGAGCAGGCACACCGCATTGCTGGAAATCTTTTTGGCGTGCTCGGATTCCTGGTTTCGCTTCCGCTGCTGCGATGGTTCAAACCTGAATGGGGTGGCTTCACCTTTCAAGAGAACGCCGAATGGATCCCTTCGATCGGCGCGAAATACCATCTCGGGATCGACGGCATCAGTCTCTTGCTGGTGATGCTCACCACCTTTCTGGGGATGATCGCCATTCTCTCTTCCTGGAGCGCGATTCATCAGCGCACCAAGGAATACTACATTCTGCTGCTTCTGCTGCAGACAGGCATGATTGGCGTTTTCGTTTCGCTGGACTTCTTCCTCTTTTACGTTTTCTGGGAAGTGATGCTTGTGCCGATGTATTTCCTGATCGGCGTGTGGGGCAGTGACCGCCGGCTCTATGCGGCTATCAAGTTCTTCCTCTATACGCTGGCTGGCTCTGTGGTGATGCTGCTGGCGATCCTTGCGCTTTACTTTTATGCGCCGGTTTCCCCTAGCGGCACGAGGACCTTTGATGTTCCGACGCTGCTAACGGCGGCGCAAGGCTTCGCCGATCCTTTGAAGGTGTGGCTCTTCTGGGGCCTCTTTTTTGCGTTCGCCATCAAAGTTCCGATGTTCCCGTTCCACACCTGGCTACCCGACGCGCACACGGAAGCACCCACGGCAGGTTCCGTCATACTGGCCGGCGTTTTGCTGAAAATGGGCACATACGGCTTCATCCGTTTTTCGCTTCCGCTGTTGCCGGCCGATCCTATGCTGCGCTCGCGAATCATCAAGGTCGTCATCGTCTTGTCGCTCATCGGCATCGTTTATGGCGCTCTCGTGTGTCTGATGCAAAAGGATATGAAGCGGCTGATTGCTTACAGCTCCGTGAGCCACCTGGGGTTCTGCACCTTGGGCATTTTTGCGCTCACGCCGAACGGGCTTTCCGGCAGCGTTCTGCAACAGATCAATCACGGCATCTCCACAGGGGCGCTCTTCTTGATTGTGGGCGTGTTGTACGAACGCCGCCACACGCGGCTGATTTCCGAGTTTGGCGGCTTGGCGACACCGATGCCGAATTTCGCCGCTATCTATCTCATCATCAGCCTCAGCTCTCTGGGCATGCCGCTACTGAACGGATTCATCGGCGAATTCACAATCTTGCAGGGTGCGTTTCAGGTCAGCAAAGCCTGGGCCGCCTGGGGCTCGCTGGGTGTCGTTTTGGGCGCGGCCTACTTGCTGTGGCTCTATCAGCGCGTGATGTTCGGCCCGGTAACGCACTTCGCCAATGAAGAACTGCCAGACTTAAATCTGCGCGAGTACGCGACTCTTGTGCCTCTGGTGATTCTGGCGTTCTGGATCGGCATCTACCCGAAGCCGTTCTTCTCCATCATCGATAAGCCCGTCGAGAAAATCGTCCAGCAGGTCAATCCCGACTTTTATCATGCACAACACGCGAAACTGCCGTCCGCGGAAATCCACGCCATGGCCGAGGCGAAATAGCCAGCCCCGATGACCAGCTCGTTCATCAGCGCGATTTTGAATTATCTCCGGGGCGACGGCCTAGTGATCCTTCCGGAGTTAGAGTTGACGCTGTTTGGCCTGGGAATTCTCTTGATTGGGTTTTCGCTGGAGCCGCCCGAAGGCGAGCACTGGCTCTGGCGCCTGCTGTTCAAGGATCTGAACGCCAAGCTCGCTTTTGCCGGCACGGTCTTCAGCGCCTTCACGCTTTGGAATCTGCGCGGGCAGCTCGCCGCGCGTGGAGACTTTTTTGGATTTACCGAGTCGGTCACGGTCGATTCGTTCTTCCTTTTCTTCGGCACGCTCTTTCTCGCCGCCACTGCGCTGGTGATTCTCCTCTCCGTGAAGTATCTGGAAATCGAGGACGAGCAGCAAGGCGAATACTACGCACTGTTGTTGTTTGCGTGCGTCGGCATGATGTTCATGGCCTCCGGCTACGATCTGATCGTGATGTTTCTCGGACTCGAAACCATGGCGCTCAGCTTCTACGTGCTCACGGGTTTCCTGCGCCGCGAAAAGCGTTCGAACGAAGCCGCGCTCAAATACGTTCTCCTCGGCGCCTTCAGCTCCGGCATGCTCGCTTATGGTTTCTCGTTTCTCTACGGCCTGAGCGGCGGCACGAACATCAACACCATCGCTGCGGCGCTTGGCCGTCGCAACGACATGGTTCGCGCTGTCGTCCTTAGCCAACAACCGGGCGCGCCGGGCGAACAGATGCGCCAGCTATTGCAAGAGCGCATGCCCGCCGCGCTGCATTTCGATCCGTTCACGCTCCAGATTTTACCCATGATTGCCTTCGTCCTGGTTGCCGTGGGGCTCCTGTTTAAAGTCGCTGCCGTCCCGTTCCATCAATGGGCACCCGACGTTTACGAAGGTGCGCCTACGCCGATTACTGCTTACGTGAGTGTGGCTTCGAAGACCGCAAGCTTCGCTCTGCTGCTGCGGCTCTTTACGACCATATTTGCATCTTCACAGGAACAGTGGACCTATCTCATCGCAGGCATCGCCATCGCTTCGCTCACCTGGGGAAATCTTGCGGCCCTTACGCAAACGAACGTAAAGCGTCTGCTGGCCTACTCCTCCATCTCTCACGTGGGATTCATTCTGCTCGGGCTCGTCGCCGGGAACAAGACAGGTTTGATCGGCATTTACTTTTACCTGTTTGCGTACGTCTTCATGACTGCCGGCGCGTTTGCCGTGCTCATCGTGTTGCGTCAGAAAGGTCTGATCGGCGAGGAACTTGAGGAACTAAACGGTCTGTACCAGCGCAGCCCCGCGTCGGCGCTGCTCCTGCTGGTCTTCATGCTTTCGCTCGCAGGTATTCCGCCCACCGCGGGCTTCATGGGCAAGTATTTCATTTTCCTCTCGCTGATCGAATCGAACCATCCGGTGCTCGCCGTCTTCGCCGTGCTTTACATCGTGCCCGCGCTGTACTACTACTTTCGCATCGTAGTGCACGCCTGGCTGAAGCAGCCAGGGGAAGCGCCGCGCCCAGTGATGACGAGCGCGCAGGCGGTGGCGCTCGGCGTCGCCGTGTTTGTCTCTCTTGCCGCGGGGTTGTATCCTGAACCGTTCACGCGGCTCGCGCAATATGCCTTCGGACCATAAGCCCGAAACAACGGACAAAGTCGAATCTCCACGGCCTTTAAAAGAAAAGGCGAAAGATGTTTCCAATCAGCTTACCACCGCGATGGAACTGCCTTTCGTCCTGGTGGCCGCGGTCGTCGCAGGGGGCCTCCTCGGATATCTCTTGGATCGCTGGCTTCACACGAAACCTGTTTTTATGCTCATCCTTGGCGGGCTCGGGTTTTTTGCAGGTGTTCGCGACATTCTTCGGCGGCTGCCGGGCGGCAACGATGGAACCAAAAGCAGCTGACGCCTCCCCCGGTGCCGTGACCGAACAGCGCATCTCCTGGCTCACGCTTTTCATTGGCATGCTTACCGGGCTCATAGTGGCGCTGCTGTACGACGAACGTTGGGGCGCGGGCTTGGCCATCGGCGCAATTCTCGCCTGGCTGAATTTTCACTGGCTGAAGCGCGGTCTGGACGCGCTCCTCGCAACCTCGACGGCCCAAGCAGGCTCGAAAAAGGCGCGAGTTCCGCTCGGGACATACTTCCGGATGCTCTTCCGCTACGGGTTGATAGCCGCTGCCGTCTATGGTATTTTTGTGGTTCTGAAAGTTCCCCTTTTAAGCATGGTGTGGGGCTTGTGTGCTCTAGGAGTCGCGACAATCGCGGCGAGTGTGTACGAAATCTTGCGTCCGTCGGAATAGGGAATGACTGAACACGTTACTCGCCTTACCGAACTTGTGAACGATCTCCTCGGCCGGTGGGCCCTCGGGTTTCTCGCGGCACTCCACATCAAGCCCGAAAACCCAACTCTGCCCATCCCCGAGCATGTCGTCATGGCCGCGGTCGTGCTGATCCTCGGCACGATTTTGGCCCTGTTTCTCCGTTCGCGGCTGTCTGTGGAGAAGCCGAGCGCGACCCAGCAGATCGCGGAGCTTCTCCTGAGCAATCCCCTCGGTTTCGGGATCAAGGATCTCCTGGAAGAGAATGTTCATCAGGGCGCGCTGAAACTGGTCCCCTTTGTGGGCACCATCTCGGTATTCGTGCTGTTGTCCAACTTGCTCAGCGTCTTCCCGTTGTTTGCTGCCCCAACGGCCAACAAGACCGTTCCGCTGGCCTGCGCGATCCTGACATTCCTTTATTTCAACTGGCAGGGAATCCGCCATCACGGCGCTGGCCGCTATCTGCTTACTTTTGCCGGTTCGCCGCGTAAACTGGGCGATTGGCTGTTAGCCGTTCTCCTCTTTCCCGTTGAAATCGTCAGCACTTCGGCGCGTATTCTCTCGCTGACCGTGCGACTCTGGGCCAACATTGTGGCCAGCGACCTTCTGTACACGATTTTCCTAAGCCTCTTTTCGATGGCCACCGTTGCTGCCTGGTCGAAGTCCCCCATTTTCGGCATTGTCATCGCCGTGCTGCCGGCGACGGTCCCCATCGCTTTTATCGGCTTGCATATTTTCGTGGCCATCATTCAGTCCTATATCTTCACGGTTCTGCCCTCGGTCTATCTCGGCATGGCCACGGCCGACGAGCATTAATCGAGTTTGCCGGTTGTGCAATTCCGGCAATGCGCTGCTCCAGTGTGAGCCCGGCTGCACGGTGCCCGGGAACCACCTCCTGGCGGCGATTCATAAGGAGGAAGCGATGATGAAGTGGAAGATGGTGTTGGTCGCATTCGTGGCGGTGATGCTGATTGCGCCGTCCGCGTTCGCAGAAGAGGCCGCGGCTGCGGCGGCAGGCGGGAAAGGCTTGCTGGCGATCGCAGCGGGCTTCGGCATGGCGCTGGCAGCATTCGGTGCCGCATTGGGCCAGGGCCGGATCGCCTCCGCGGCTTGCGAAGGCATGGCGCGCAACCCCGGGGCGGCAGCGGCAATTCGCGCGGCGATGATTCTCGGCCTGGTGTTCGTCGAGACGCTCGCGCTCTTCACGCTGGTCATTATTTTCGTAAAGATCTAAATCTCAGCGAAAGGCTTTTTCAGTCGGCCCGGAGACGCAAGCCTCCGGGCCATTTTCATTCTCTGGCGAGCTGCCGTTGTTCTTCGCCTTCCAATCAAGCCTGCAAATCAACTCTTTTTTTCCTTGAACAGTTCTACCTGTATGGAAAATGCTCGTCAGGCAAGACTCGGCGACGCCGTCGCCGACTGCGGCAGCCTTTCTGCCGATTTCTTTTTTCCGGGACGCCCGTGGCTACGCCTCAAGCAAAACATACGCCCTTTAGAATCAATAAGTTCAGGTAGCTCGTTCGTACTAGCGCACCAGACAATCTAGCCCTAGTGGCCGAGAAGATTCGGTTGCAGAATGAAATTGAGGACCGCGTTGGGCATCACGCCGAAGAAGATCGTGCCGATGGCGGTGACGGCTAGGACCACATTCACGGTCAGCGGAAAGCCCACCGGAGCCGCCGTTGCGGCCTCCGTGCTCGGCTCGCGCATGTACATCACCACGATGACGCGCAGGTAGTAGTACGCCCCGATGATGCTGTTGACGGCCATCAAGACCGCCAGCCACAGCAGGTGCGAATTCACCGCCGCCTTGAAGATGTAAAACTTCCCGAAGAAGCCCGCAGTCACCGGCAATCCGAGAAGTGACAACAAATAGATGCTCAGCATCGCCGCAACCACCGGCTGGCGCTGCGAGAGGCCCGCGTAGTCGTCCAGCGAGAGATGCTTCTCACCAGCGCCGCCCATTTGCGAAACGATGGTGAACGCCCCGAGTTTCACGAGCGCGTAGCTCAGCAGATAGAACAGCACGGCCGCATAAGCGGGTGCCGCGTTCGCGGAATCCACCTGGGCCATCGACGTGACCGCGGCAAACGCGACCAGAACATAACCCGCATGTGCAATCGAGCTGTACGCCAGCAAGCGCTTAAGGTTGGTTTGCACCAGCGCACCCAGATTACCGGCGAACATCGTCAGCACCGCGAGCAACCAGAACGCCCAGAACCAGAAATGCGTGGCCGCCGGAACTGTGGCGAAGATGCGCAGTAACAGCGCAAACGCCGCCGCTTTCGGACCGGCGGAAAAGAACGCCGTCACCGGCGTGGGCGCGCCCTCGTAAACGTCCGGCGTCCAAACCTGGAATGGCGCGGCGGCCACCTTGAAGCCAAGCCCGATTAGAATCATGGCCAAGCCGAGCTTCAACAGCGTGCTGCTCGGATCGGCACTGACCATTTTATCTAGCATCGTCGTACCCGTTGAGCCATATATCAGCGCAATGCCATACAGAAAAAATGCCGTGGCAAACGAGCCCAGCAGAAAATACTTCAGCGACGATTCACTGGACTTCAGAGCATCGCGGTGGTACCCCGCGAGGATATAGCTGGAAATCGAGCTCATTTCCAGCCCGATGAACGCGGTCAGCAACTCCTGCGCGGAAGCGAGAACGCCCATGCCCGCCGTTGCGAAGAGCAGCAAGGCATAAAATTCTGCAAAAGGAAGCCGCTCGCGGTCCAGATACGGTCCAGCCGCGAGAACCACCAGCAGCGCCACTGTTCCTACCAGCAAATGGAAGAAATAGCTGAAGGGATCCGATTGCACCAGCCCGTAGAAGCCCGGGCCCGCATTGCGGAAAGCGAAGCAGGAGGCTCCCGTCCCGCCGAGCGCTCCCACAAAGGCGAGAACTGTGAAAAAATTACGGTTGCGCACGAACGGCTGCAGCAGCATCGCCAGCGTACCGAAGCTGCCCCAGACGAGTTCCGGCAGCACGCGGTACAGGTCGATGGTACGGGGAAACATTTAGCGCGTTCCAAGCCTTTCCGCGGTGATGAGCTTCACCCGGCTGGCCGGAACGGTTCCCGCTCGCGGCGCAGTCCCGTTCGGCGCTGCGGCTTCATACGGCCGCCGCGGGTCCACCTGGTCGATCACTGTTTGTGCGGCCACATCGGTGCGTCGCGTGATAAAGATCGAGCCTATACCCATCCACAACGTGACGACGGCCATGGTGACCAAAATCCCCTTTTCGCGCGCGGAAGCATCGGGCACCGTCCGGTTTTCCTCATGCCTAATGTCGCCGAAGAACACCCGCTGGTACGACCACAGCAGATAGCACGCGGAGAGAATTACACCGAGCGCGGCCCACGAAGCCCAGCCCCAATGCCGCTGGTATGTCCCCAGCAAAATCAAATACTCACCGACGAATCCATTCAGCATGGGCAAGCCCAGCGAGGAGAGCGCGACGAAAAGAAAAAACGCTGCCAGTTTTGGCATCGGCGTAGCCAGCCCTCCATACTCGCTGATTTCGAACGTGTGCCGCCGGTCGTGCAGCATGCCGACGAGCAGGAACAGCGCCCCGGTCGAGATACCATGCGCCAGCATCTGGTACACCGCGCCTTGCATGGAGATATTCTGGAACGCGAAGATGCCGAGCACGACGAATCCCAGGTGGCTCACCGAAGAATACGCCACCAGCTTTTTCAAGTTCGGCTGCACCATTGCCACGAGCGCGCCATAAATGATTCCGATGATCGCCAGCGCGGCCACCCAGCCCGCAGCGCGGTGCGAAGCCTGCGGGAAGAGCGGCAAGCAGAAGCGGATCATGCCGTACGTCCCCATCTTCAGCAGCACGCCCGCGAGCATCACCGAGCCGGCCGTCGGCGCTTCCACGTGCGCGTCCGGCAGCCACGTATGCAGCGGGAACAGCGGCACTTTGATCGCAAACGCCAGGAAAAACGCCAGGAAAAGCACCATCTCCGTGCCCGGCACGAGAACCAACCCTCCCGAGGCCAGCCGTTGTTGAATCGCCGGGAGGTCAAACGTCCCCGTGGCGTTGTACAGCCAAATGATGCCGACGAGCATCAGAATCGAGCCCGCCATCGTGTACAGCACAAATTTGACGGCGGCGTACACTCGGCGCTCATGGCCCCAGATGCCGATCAGCAGCGCCATCGGGATCAGCATCACTTCCCAGAACAAAAAGAAGAGGAAGAGATCCAGCGAGAGGAACACCCCGACCACGCCGACCTCCAGCATCAGCAGCATCACGAAAAATTCTTTAACGCGGCGGCCGATGCTTTGCCAGGACGCGAGAATCGAAATCGGCGTCAAAAAAGTCGTCAGCAGCACCAGAAACATGCTGATGCCGTCGACGCCCAGGTGATAGTTGATCGGCGGATCGTTGATCCATTTGGCCAGTTCTTCCAGGTGATATCCGGGAACTGCGGTCGGAACGTCGCGCAGCAGCAACAGCGAAAAAAGGAATTCGACCACCGAAACGATCAGCGCGAGGATGCGGATGTATTTATGATCGTCGTCGCGCAATAGCAGCAGCGCCAGAGCCCCCACTGCCGGGAAGAAAATCAGCACCGAAAGCAAGTGTCCGCCAGAGAGCATCAGCGCACCATCTCGAGGGCAGGCTTTCCGGGGCTCGGCCAGAAGAAGATGACCGCGAGAATCACAATGGCGCCCACGACGACCCACACCGCGTAACTGCGCGTATTGCCAGATTGCGTGTGGCGCACACCGTCGCCGATGGCCGTCGTCCCGGTGGCGATGCCGTTCACCGCGCCGTCGATGCCGGCCACGTCCGTCGTCTTCCAGAGCACATTCGTCGATATCCAGAGCAGCGGCCGGACCACCGCGGCCGCATAAGCCTCGTCCACATAGTATTTGTTCAGCAGGGTGGTGTAGGCGGGCTTCATGGATTTGGCAAGCTCATCCGCCTTTTTAGGCTTCTTCGAATACAGCCAATACGCCACGCCAAGGCCGATTAATGCCGCGCCCACAGCTACTCCCGCGAGGATCAATTCGAGTGAGTGAGTCGCAGTCGCAGCGCCCGCTTCTGCCGGTTCGTGTCCGGCGAAGATCGGCGCGAGAAAATTGGCGAAGTAGTCCGGTCCTTCGAAGAAAGCGGGAAGAGCAAACCAGCCGCCCACAAACGAAAGCGCGGCCAGCACCACCAGCGGCCCCAGCATGCTCCATGGTGATTCATGGACGTGCACCTTGTGCTCGTCAAAACGCTGCTGGCCATGAAACGTCAGAAAAATTAGCCGGAACATGTAGAAAGACGTGAGCAGCGCCGTCAGCAAGCCGAAGGCGTAGAGCAAGCGTCCGCCATTCTCGCTCTGAAAAGCCGCAAAAAGAATGGCATCCTTGGAGAAGAACCCGGCAAAAAGCGGAATTCCCGCGATAGCCATCGTCGCGGTCAGCATGGTCCCAAACGTCCAGGGAATCTTCCTGCCGAGCCCGCCCATCTTGTTCATATCCTGCTCGCCACCCATCGCGTGAATCACGCTGCCGGCGGCGAGGAACAGCAACGCCTTGAAAAACGCGTGCGTCATCAGGTGGAAAATTCCCGCGGAAAAAGCTCCCACGCCACACGCCAGAAACATGTAGCCAAGCTGGCTGACCGTCGAGTAGGCGAGCACTCTCTTGATGTCTGCTTGCACCAGGCCGATGGTCGCCGCAAAGAACGCCGTCGCGCAGCCCACGATGGCGACAACCAGCATCGCCGTCGGCGCGTGTGTAAACAGAATGTGCGAGCGCGCCACCACATAAACCCCAGCAGTCACCATCGTCGCCGCGTGAATCAACGCGCTGACCGGTGTCGGCCCTTCCATCGCGTCCGGCAGCCACACGTACAAAGGCAACTGCGCCGACTTGCCGCAAGCTCCCATGAACAGCAGCAGGCACGCAATCGTAAATGTGCCAAGTTGTCCCATCGCTTCCGCTGGCCACGGGCCTGCCTTCGCGAAGAGCTGGGCGAAATCCAGCGTCCCAAACGTGCGGAACAGCAAAAACATCCCTAGCATGAACCCGAAATCGCCGATACGGTTGACGATGAACGCTTTCTTCCCCGCATCCGAAGCTGACTTCCTCAGAAAATAAAATCCGATCAGCAGGTAGCTCGAAAGCCCCACGCCCTCCCAGCCAACAAACAGCAGCACATAATTCGCCGCCAGCACCAGGATGAGCATGAAAAACATGAACAAATTAAGGTAGGAAAAGAACCGGTAGTATCCGCCCTCATGCGCCATGTAACCGGCTGCGTAAATATGAATGAGCCAGCCGACGCCCGTCACCACCAGCACCATCACGACGGTCAACTGGTCCATCTGCAAATCGAAGCCCGCGCGGAAATTACCCGCCGCGATCCAGGTGAAAAACTCCTTGCGAAAGAGGACTTGCCCTCCATCGAAAAACTCCCGCACCGCTTCGAGCGCGCACAAAAACGACAGTCCCGTCGATCCGATGGCCACCCAGTTGACGATCTTATTCGCCCACTTGCTCCCCAAAAGCCCATTCACCGCCGAGCCCAGTAGCGGCAGCAGTGGAATGATCCACAAATAATCGAGTATCGGGTGCGCCGCCATCAGAGTTTCAGCAAATCCACGCGCTCCACATTCAGCGATTGCCGGTTGCGCGCAATCAGAATAATGATCCCCAGCCCCACGGCCGCTTCCGCCGCCGCCACCACGATCACGAACAGCACGAACACCTGCCCATCCAGTTTCCCGAGCGCCTGGCTGAACGCCACAAACGCCAGGTTCACCGCGTTCAGCATCAGCTCAATCGACATGAAAATCGTGATGATGTTGCGCTTGAAAATGAACGCAAACACACCCAGCCCGAACAAAATGGCGCTGAGAATAATATAGTAGTTCGTCGGCACCATCTCAGCTCTTCTCCCGCTGAGCCAGCACCGTCGCGCCCAGAATCGCCACTAGGATGAGGAACGACGTCAATTCGAACGGATAGACGAAATCCTTGAAAATCATGCTAGAAATTCCTCGAGTCGACGAGAGCGTCCCAGTTTGCTCCGCGGCCTGCACGCTCTCCGACGACCGCGCGATCGTCGCGGCGATAAATCCCCCTAGCGCCACAACCAGCAGCAACCCCGGCCCGCCGGCCATCTTCGAAATACTCGTGTGTTCTTCCACGCCCGCATTCAGCAGCATGATCACGAACACGAACAACACCATGATCGCCCCGCCGTAAACGATAATCTGCACCGCGGCCACAAACTCCGCGCCCAGCAGCAGGTACAACCCAGCGAGCGCCACCATCACCACGATCAGCGAAAGCGCGCTGTGAATCGGGTGCTTCTGCAAAATCAAACTGATCGCGCCGGCAACTGCCAGCGCCGCAAGCACAAAAAAGACCGCCAATTGCGGCGTCACTTGGCGCCCCACTTCAGAATCACGAAGCTAGTGGTAATCACGTTCACGATCGACGCCGGTAGCAGCAATTTCCAGCCGAACGCCATCAGCTGGTCATAGCGGAAGCGCGGCAGCGTCCCGCGCATCCACACGTAAACAAACAGAAAAATGAAAATCTTCGACAGCAGCCAGAATGGCCCCTGAATAAATTCGTTCACGCCCGGAAACAGGACAAAAACGGCACCCAGCCCGGCAATCGCTGTCCCCAGCCCCGGCAGCATTATGCGCCCCAAAATCGTTTCGTAACGAATCCCGTCCCAGATCACCCACAGCCCGAACGCTATCAAAATCGCCGAAGGCAAGTAATGCGTGAACGTCCACGTATCAGGAAACGGTGACAGCCATCCCCCAAAAAACATGATCGAGCACAAGCACGAAACGGTGATCATGCTGGTGTATTCCGCGATGAAGAACATCGCGAACTTGAAACTCGCATATTCCGTGTTGAAGCCCGCGACCAGTTCCTGCTCCGCTTCGGGCAAATCGAAAGGCGCCCGGTTGGTTTCCGCGATCGCCGCCACGAAAAAACAAAAAAATCCCAGAAGTTGCGGCCAGATATTCCAGCCAAAGATCCCGGGCCATCCGAAAATTCCCGGACCTGCCTGCGCCTTGATGATGTCCCTCAAATTGAATGTGCCCGCCATCAGCAGCACGCCCACCACCGACATCGTCAGCGCCAATTCGTAACTGATCATTTGCGCCGAGCTCCGCAGACCGCCCATCAATGGATATTTGCTGTTCGACGACCAGCCCGCCAGCGCCACGCCATAAACTCCCAGCGCCGTAATCGCAAAGAGCGCCAAGATTCCGATGTTCAAATCCGGTGACGCAATCCCGAGATAGATATCGTGCCCGAAAAGACGAATGGGATTCGGCCCGAACGGAATAATCGCAATCGCCGTCAGCGCCAGCGTAAGTGCCAATAGCGGCGCAAGGTGATAGACAAACTTATCCACTCCCGCCGGCGTCGGGTCTTCCTTGAACAAAAATTTCGCCCCATCAGCAAGCGGCTGCAGCAACCCGTGGGGCCCTACGCGATGAGGCCCCCAGCGCGATTGGATGTGCGCCACCACTTTGCGTTCGAACCACGTTAAATACGCATTCGCCGTCAGCACGATGAAAAGCAGCAGCGCGATCTTCACGATCGTGATGATCAGCTCGGCGTTTGCGGAGAGAAAAGACGTCACGGTTTCGCTACCGCCTCCGGCAGGGATTCCATCATCGTGCAGAAGCGCCCCAGCGTCCCGCTCGTGAATAGCGTGTCCTGCGCCGAGCGGATCAACCCCACAGGCACGTCATACGGGGCATGCCCGTTCATCGCGAGCTGCACGCGCGTCGCTTCCGCGCCGCCCGTTAGCAGTCGCGCCTGCTGCACGTTGTAAGCCGGGACCGCCTTGCGAATCTCATCAAACACTGCTGCAGGCGTCTTGTAATGGAACGCCTTGCCAAGCCCCAGCTTCTCTAATTGATGCGAGAGGATTCGCAGCAGATCAAAATCGCTCCGTGGCCCCATCATTTCCGCGCCTTTGTGCAACAGCTGAATCTCGCCTGACGTGTTCGTAACCGTTCCATCTTTTTCATACGCGGACACCGCGGGAAACACGATGTCCGCCACCTTCGCCGTATCGGTCAAAAACATTTCATGTACTATCAGTAAGTCCAGTTTTCCGCGCCCCAATCCCAGCGTCCCAAAATGCGCCAGCGGATTTGCGCCCACAACGTACAACGCCTTCAGCTTGCCTGCTTGCGCCGCTTCCACCATCTGCGGCGCCGCCAGGCCCACTTTCGACGGAATCACGCTGCCCCACAATTTCTCGAATGCTTCTCGCGCCCTCGCGTCATCCACATACGCGTATCCCGGCAAACGATCCGGCAGCACACCCATATCCGCCGCGCCGCGCGAATTTGCATAATCGCCAAGCGCCATGTAGCGCGTTTTTCCCGGAAGCTTCGAACCGAAAGCCGCCATCGAAGCAATCGCCGCTCCGGAAACCTCCGCGCCAAACACAATCGCCACTTCGCTCTCGGCTTCCAGCGCCGCCTTCAATTGCACCAGTTGCTCGACCAGTCCCGGCGCCAAATGCCCTTCCTCATGCGCCAGCCACTTCAGCGCCACGGCTTCTTGCCCAGGCGCGACTTTCACAAACTGCGTCGCCTTCCGCTTCAGCTTGATCTCTTTTGCATTGATCACGAACAATTTCGTCCCGTGATGCCGGACCCCGCTGCGAATCTGCCATCCCACCAGCGGGTTCTGGTTCGTCGGATCGTTTCCAATCAGCAGCACCGCCTTCGATTCATACAGCTGCTCCAT